>Ga0302325_10026707_pt1 | contig 11988 bp, 7 predicted proteins | sample Palsa_T0_2_FD_201948 | JGI IMG/M metagenome (GOLD analysis project Ga0302325, IMG submission 201948) | Peat permafrost microbial communities from Stordalen Mire near Abisko, Sweden - Palsa_T0_2 | ecosystem: Environmental > Terrestrial > Soil > Palsa > Peat permafrost | place: Sweden: Abisko... | reverse complement strand
GCTGGTGTGGATGACGGGTCCGGTGTCGATCGCCCGCAGTTGGTGGAGCATTTCGGGGAGCTCGACCGCGATCCGCTTGTCCGGGTGGACGATCCGTGCGAAGTCTTCGCCGTACTCGTCGCGGGTGAGCACGACTCCGGAGGGCGATGAGAGGATCGCCTCGAACAGCTCGTTACCGTCGGCATGCCCGGCACGCCGGACGGCCTCCGGGTAGGTCATCGTGCAGCGATGCGCGAGTCCCCAGAGCGCGGCGGCGCTGGCCAGACCATCCGGTAGCGTTGGGCCGAGCGTCTCGTAGAGGATGTAGGGAGCGAGGCTGGAGAGGGTGGGACTGTCGGTCGTCGCCTTGGCGAACGCCTGCGCGTATGCCTGTAGTCCGGCGGCAGCCGCTGTGCGGAGGGGCTCGAGCTCGCGCTCGTCGACCACGCCGAGCTCGCGGACCAGGCGCGCCCAGATCTCAGCCTCCGGGAGCGTGCCCGGCAGCGGTTGCATCAGCGGGTGGCGGAGCTGGAAGGTGTTGTCGGGGAACTCGAAGTTGAAGTACGTCGCCTCGGGCTTCTCGTACTGACTCGCGGCCGGCAGCACATAGTCGGCGTGGCGCGCGGTCTCGGTCATCGCCACATCGATCACGACAACGAGCTCGAGCGCCTCGAATGCCTCGGCGAACCGCTGGGAATCGGCGAGCGAGTGCGCCGGGTTGGCACTCTCGACCATCATCGCCCGGAAGCGATCGGGGTGATCGGTGAGAATCTCGTCCGGGATCACGTTGCACGGCACGAGCCCGGCGATGATCGGGGCGCCGGTGACCGGCGTGCGGCGGATGTGCGGGTCGCGGAACAAGTTCACGAACGACGTGTGCAGGTGCATTCCGCCGGGGTTGCCGAAGTTGCCGGTCAGGATCCACAGCAGCCGGTTGATGTACGAGCACAGCGTGCTGTGGGGCGCCTGCTGGATCCCGAGATCCTCGAACACCGAGACGCTCTCCGCGCTCGCAATCCGCCGCGCCGCTGCGCGCAGCAAACCCTCCTCGACACCGCACCAGGCGGCGTAGCGCGGCACGTCGATGTCGGCGAACGCGCCGAGCACCGGCTCAAACCCATTCACGCGGGCGGTCACGAACTCGCGGTCGACCAGATCCTCCTGGACAAGTACGGCGACCATGGCCGCCAGGCACCAGGCGTCGGTTCCAGGCCGAACGCGCAGGTGGACGTCGGCGAGCTTGGCCGTGTCGGTCAGCACCGGATCGATCACGATCATCGACCGGTCGGGGTCCTTGGCGATCTCCTTCAGGACCACACGCGCGCGCGGGAAGCTCTGCGACATCCACGGGTTCTTGCCGATGAACACCGACACCTCGGCAAGCTCGAACTCGCCGCGAGTGTGCGCGCCGTACAGGCGGTGCTCGACCCACGCCTCGCCCGTCTTCTCCTGAGCCAGGGCGCCCGAGCGGTGCTGGGACCCCAGCGCCCGCAGGAACGGACCGCTGTAGCTGCCGCCGAGGTGATTGCCCTGTCCGCCGCCGCCGTAGTAGAGGATCGACTCGCCGCCGTGAGCGTCGCGAATCGCGGTGGATCGCTGCGCGACCTCCCGGATCGCCGTGTCCCAGTCGATCTCCTCAAAACTGCCGTCCGAGCGGCGTCGGAGCGGGGTGCTCAGGCGGTGGCGGCCGTTCTGGTAGTAGTCCAGCCGCATCGCCTTGTTGCACGTGTACCCCCGGGTGCCCGGATGGGCCTTGTCGCCGCGGATCCGGGCGAGCTGCCGGCCATCGAGCGCAACCTCGATCCCGCAGTTGCACTCGCACAGGATGCACGCGGTCTTTGACCAGACAGCCTCGCTGATGCTCATTTGGGTCCCTTCAAGAGTTGGCGAAGGTGGCGTGCCCAGGGCCCGAGCGCTGCAGGCTCTCGACGCCATTCTGCAGGTCGTTGCTCAGGATCACGCGGGGTCCTTCGGAAAGCGTCATCTGGTCGGCGGCGGCCACGCCGCCAGAGCGCCAGGCGCGAAGGATGCGCTTGGTCGCCCGGTGAGCGAGAGTCGGGCCATTCGCCAGCTGCGTCGCGAATGCCCGACCTTCCTGGACCAGATCCGCAGGTTCGGTCACATGACTGATCAACCCCCAAGCCGCGAGCTCCTCGGCAGGGTGGATGGATGCGCCGTAGACCAGCTGAGCGGTCCTAGCGGCGCCGATCCGCGACGCGAGACGCTGCGTACCACCGGCGAACGGGAAGGCACCGATCACGGCCTCGACTTGTCCGACTACCGTGCCGGCAGCCGCCCAGATCAGATCGCAGGCGAGTGCGACCTCGAGCGCGCCGGCGAAGCAACGACCGTGCACGAGCGCCAGCGTTGGGACGGGAATCTCCTCGATCGCGGCGATCAGCGACAGCGCGGCGCTCATCAGCGCCTCGGCCTCGGCCTCATCAAGCCCTGTGAAGATCGTGACGTCAGCGCCGGCCGAGAACGCGTCGCCTTCGGCTCGAAGCAGAACGGCTCGGGCTTCGCTCACCGCCGCCCGTTCGGCGGCGGTACGCAGATCGGCGATCAGATCCTCGCTGAACAGGTTCAGCGGCGGGTTGTCGATCACGATCTCGCCGAGCTGACCGTAGAGCTCGAACGCGGCCGCCGGCATTACGCGCTGGTCTTCTGCTCCGCCAGGGCAGCCATCTCCGCTCGCGCCGCCGCAGCCAGGTCAGCTCCCGTGTTGGCGTGCCCCGCGACACCCCAGCCGCCCTCGGGCGCCTCGGTCAACAGCACCCATGTCCGCTGGGCAAGCTCCGGGTCGCCGGCGGCCGCGGCGACGATCTCGGTCAGCTCCTTGACCACACCAAGCTGCTTGTCGCGGTCCAGCACCCCGACCGGTGTCAGGACCTGCACCCGGACGTAGTTGCTGTCACCGGCGACGTTCGAGAGCGAGTCGGCGGGAAGGTCGTGCACGAACGCCGCTGTGTTGTTCCGGAACAGCGCCAGGTCTGGCACCTGCTCCCAGCGCATCACCGCGCCGGCTAGATCTTGTGCCAGCGCGTGCTTGTCGGCGAACGTCCCAGGAGTGGCGTAAACATCGATCATCGGCATGCCGGGCTCTCCCTAGTTTGTCGAGGTGATGGGTCTGGCCGCGGCAAACTAGCAGCAAGCTGACGGCCATCATCCACATGCAGGATGATACGTGTCATCCTGAATGTCAAGGCGAACTACTACCAACCAAGGAACATGAGGCACCGTGGGCAGCTCCCAAGCCGATAAGGCCGCCAATCACGAGCGGATCGTCAAGACGGCGTCACGTCGGATGCGGCGTGACGGGATCGACAGCGTGAGCGTGGCCGAACTGATGAACGAGTCCGGGCTGACCCACGGCGGGTTCTACCGGCACTTCGACTCCCGCGACGACCTCGTGGCTGAGGCCGTCGCGGCCGCGCTCTCTGCCGGCTCGCAGCGAATTCAGGTGGCCGCGCAGCTCGACAGCCCGGAGGCTCTCGCGGCCATCATCGACGGGTACCTCAGCCCGCTTCACCGCGACAAGCCGGAGACGGGGTGCGCGGTGGCGGCGCTCCCAGCCGACATCACCCGCAGCAACTCGCGCGCCCGGACTGCGTACTCACGCCAGGTGCGCAGCTACATCGAACTTCTCGCCGAGCTGACGCCGGCTCACGACGCCGACGAAGCGCATCTCATCCTTGCCGCACTCGTCGGAGCGCTCGTGTTGGCTCGGGCGGTCGATGATCGCGGTCTGTCAGACGACATGCTCGAGAGCGTCGCGCGGGCTCTCCACCGCCACGTCGAGCACGCCGATCAGGTGTGATGCCGCAGCCGGTTCCGTCGCGCTGACACCAAGTCCGAGCCTGTACGCCTCGGAACTCGGGGGACATCGCCGAGCCAGGTCAACAGGGCACGACTTAGTTCGGCGTTGTGCTGTATCGCCTAGGTGATAGCGACGATCCATTGATGACGATCCTGGCGGGCGAGGTCAATGTCAGAGGCGGGATGGGGGTGAACGTCCCTGCAGTGGTGCCGGGCGCCCGCGCGCAGCCTCGAGCCTGGCGAGCCTCAGGGCCGCGCCTCTGGCGCATATGGGGTCCTGCTTCGGGGATTCCATGCATCGGCTGTTGAGCTGGCGATTCGCGATCGCCACCGGGGCGCCTTGATCGCCGCGGCCAACGAAGCCGACCTGAAGATTCTTGCTATTGGTGTTGGTAGCGGTGTTCATACGTCTCAGCGTGCGGTGGACCCGACGCGTTCCCAGAGCCCCGAGGTCCCTAGGAGCGCGAGGGCTATCGAGCGTGTGCGTGGCTCGCGACCGGCGTGCGCGTGGCGCCCGGCGCAAACGGCGAACGGCGGTTCGCTAGTTGCGCTGCGGCTCTCTCTCGGGACGATGTTGAGGCTTGGCTCCGCTCCATCTGCCCGATCCCCCAATCTGCGTCCGCTTGGTGAGGTGCCGTTGCTCCACGCCTGCCGCAGCAGCACGGACGGCGCGACCCGCCGCTGACGATGGCGTGGCAAGAACCGTCTGGATCGTGCCGAGGGTCTATGGGGATGAATGTCTCCTCCCTCTGATCGAAAGGATCCAATGGCCCACTTGAGTGATGAGCTCCCTTTCTTCTCGGCACGCCCAGATGGTGCTCAGCGCGCGACCTTCGCGGCCGGTTGCTTCTGGGGGGTGGAGGCTGCCTTCCGTGAGCTGGACGGCGTGCTGGACGTGACCGTCGGCTACACCGGGGGCACGTCAGGTTCGAGTTCATCGCGTTCGGGGGCGGTTCCGCTTGCGATCGGTCCCCTGGCGTGAAGGTTCGCGGAGGAGTCGATGGTTGCGGCGAGGACCGGTGTCATGAGGGCTCCCGCCGCGCGGGTATGCCGGGGAGCTGGCCGAGATTGAGGATGCTCTCGGTTGCGAGGTCGACCACCTGGTCGGCGTGGCCGTGCCAGACGAGCTTCGCTGTGGCCGTGGCGAACCCCTTGGTCTGCTCCCACGTCGGGTATTGCGGCATGCCGGTCGCGAGCCCGGCGGTCTTGATCGACACCAGTGCCGGCCCGTTGTGCGCGAGCGCCTTTGTCATCGCCGCCGGCACGTCGTCGTGACGGTCGACGCCGATCCCGAGGATTCCGTAGGCGTCGGCGAGTTTCGCGAAGTCCGGGTTCTGCAGGTCGGTCTCGTAAGGCTCGACGCCTTCGGCCATCATTTCCCAGTGGACCATGTCCAGCAGGCCGTTGTCGAACACGATGAGCTTGATAGGCAACTCGTAGGTCGCAACCGTGCTGAGGTCGCCGAGCAGCATCGTCAGGCCGCCGTCACCGCACAGCGCGATCACCTGGCGGCCGGGATAGGCGAACTGTGCGCCGATTGCCTGCGGCATCGCGTTAGCCATCGAGCCGTGGTTGAAGGACCCGATCAGCCGCCGGCCGGCGGTCATCCGCAGGTAGCGGCACGCCCACACCGTCGCCATCCCGGTATCCGTGGTGAAGATTGCATCCGGTGTGGCGAGCCGGTCGATCGTCGCGGCGACGAACTCGGGGTGGACCGGCGACTGAGGACCGCTGTGACGGACGTAGATGTTGAGCTTGCGTCGGGCCTGCTCGTGCAGCCTGAGCGCGGCGGCCAGATGGGCGTCGTCGTGCTTCTCGGCGACGCGCTCGATCAGGCCGCGGAGCGTCAGCGCGGCGTCGCCCGCAACGCCGCTGTCGAGCCGGAAGCGGCGCCCGAGCTGCTCTGGGCGTGAATCGATCTGAATGATCGTCGGTCCCTCGGGGATGAACTCGCGGTAGGGGAAGTCTGTGCCGACCATCAGCAACAGATCAGCCTCGCGCAGGGCATCCGTGCAGCCACCGAAGCCGATCAGACCGGTGAGCCCGACGGCGTACGGGTTGTTGTGCTCGACCCACTCCTTGCCGCGCAGCGTGTAGCCGATCGGAGCCTTGATCCGCTGCGCCAGTTCGATCACCTCGGTGTGGGCGTTGCGGGCCCCGGCGCCACAGTAGATCGTCACGTTCGGGTGACGATTGATCAGCGCTGCGACCGCGTCGAGCTCGCCGGCTGAGGGCTGGTAGGTCGGCGGTTCGAGCTTGAAGCTGTGCGGCGCCAGGGCGCGCAGGCCAGTGTCGTGTTGGGCGATGTCGCCGGACAGCCTGACCACGGCAACCCCCTCCTGGCCGATCGCGTGCTGAAAGCCCATCTCGAAGACCCGGGGCGCCTGTGCGTGCGTCGAGCAACTCTCGTTGTAGACACTGCACCCGTTGAACACGCCGTCGGGGTCCGTCTCCTGGAAGAACGACCCGCCGATCTCGGCGCTGACGATCACCGACGCGAGCCCGAACACCGGCGCACGCGACTTGTGCGCGTCATAGAGACCGTTGAGCAGGTGCAGGTGACCGGGTCCCGCCGAGCCGGCGCACATCGTCACCCTGCCGGTGAGCTGAGCCTCGGCGCCTGCCGCGAACGCAGCGACCTCCTCGTGGCGGACGTGAACCCAGCGCAGCCTCCCGTCGCGACGGATCGCGTCCCCGACTGGGTTCAGGCTGTCGCCGATCACACCGTAAACACGCTCGACGCCCGCGCGGACCGCCGTCTCGACCAGCGCGTCGGCAACGTTGAGTGTCATCAGTCCCTTCTTTGGTGGTGAGTACAGACGAGTAGCTTGCGGACGGCCAGGATCACCCTTGTCCGTGCCGCTCGATGCTTTGCGTCAGCTTCGGATGGGGGCGTCCCGCGCTCTTGAGATTGAAGCCAGCAAATCCGGACGCCCTTGCGGTCGTAGCGTTCTTGCCTCGTGGGTGTTGAGACCGGGCCGGTTAGTGCTCACCTCGTTCCGCGCTGGTTGCTGGCAATGATTGCGACGGGCGGCAGGCTAGACGGGAACACCTAGGAGTCGCATCTGTCGATGACCTGTCAAGCCGACCTGTCGATGGCCAACCAACGGCCAGGCCGTGCATAGCGATACCGCAAGCTGAAGGACACGATTGCGTCGCGGCGGCTTGTGGCGACAGAGCTGACACCGACTGGGCTTTGACGGTCATCGTCAGCGGTCGGATGGTCACGACCCAGAATGCTCAACCGGTCTACCCAAACAGGACCATGTCGGTGAGCGGCGGCTCGCTTGCTCGCGCCAGTTCGAGGTCGAGCCGGTAGCCAGTAACCGGGCAGTACCACGCGTGAAGCGTGATCTTCGCGGCCATCTCTGCATCGCCACCGGCGAACTCCGGCGCCAGTTCCGCGAAGCTGAGCTGCTGGTGGGCCGCCTTGGCCTTCCACGAGCCGTCGGCCGGACCGAGGTCGGCGCCGTTGCACCACCAGCGACCGTCGACGACATGCAGGAGGTCGCCCGCGCGCGCCGCTCCCGTCGGTGGCTCCACCGGTTCGGCCGGCTCCTCACCCCCGAGGCGGTCTCGGCGCAGTGCCAGCCGCGTCTCGGTCGTCGCGGCGCGAGCGACGGTCCCTGTGGGATCCGAGCAGATCACGCCGTATACCCTGCGCGCGTTCTCAACCGAGAGCAGGCCTGCCGTAATGTCGGCGGCCACATCCAGAGGATCGCGTCGCAGCGGGTCTCCCCATCCCGCCGCCGTGGGCGACACCCACTCCCACGCGAATCCGGGCGGCAGGTCGAGCGGCGGGCCCTTGAACAGGACGGGCAGCTCCTCGCCGCCAATCTTGTCGAAGTCCTGCGGGACCTCACCGTTCGCGAGCCGTGCCGGCACGTCGGTGCCTGAACGCATCCGGAAGGCGCCACGGCTGCCTGGGTTCGCGCCGAGTTGGCCCTGGCCCTTGGGGAACGACTCGTTCCCGTACAGGTGCATCTGCACGAACGGGCTGTTCCACGGGATTGTCGCCTCCATGAAGCCAAGCCCCCCGCGGTGCCGACCGGCGCCGTCTGCCCCGACGGGCAGCAGCCGGCGATACAGGTACAGGATCGGATACTGATCCTCGAGGTCCTCGACGTTGTAGGCGATCCCCTCGGGGATCCAGTAATGGCCGCCGGCGTCGGTGCCGTCGCGCTCGCGCTCGCCGCCGAGCGCGCCCATCATCCCGTTCGTGTTAATCAACATGAACGGGTTCCCGGCCGCATCGAGCCCGCCGCCGATCGCGCCGTAAAAATGGGGCAGGTTCGGTCCGATCGCCCGAGCAGCGATCGAATCGTCGGACGCGCACGAGAGCATCTTTCCCACCGCGATGGCAGTGCAGTTGAGGATCATCTCGTTCGTGTATGCGCCCGACGGGCTGACCGCCGCCGGGTGGTCGGCGCACGACAGCAGACCCGGCTCGGGCCGGACCTCGATGACCCGGTGTGCGCCCCCGTATGCTCCGGCCAGGTCACCGACCAGCTGCGAGCAGACAGCCGCCTGAATCGCGCCGGCGAACGCCGCGTAGGTGATGTTGATCGAGCCCGCCTGCGGGTCGGTCCCGACGTTGTCGACGATCAGACCCGAGCCGCGCTTGGTGACGTTCACCTGGTAGGCATAGACGCCGGGATCGCCAGGCAGCGCGGCCTCAGTGAACGCGCGGTGGCTCCAGCGGCCGTCGGGAATGCTCTGAAGGCGCGCCCGCATCAGCGCCTCCCCGCCGTCGATCATCGAGCGCATCACGGTCTTCACCGCGGGCGCACCGTACCGGTCCGTGAGCATCCGTAGGCGCGCGATCGTTCCGGTCACGCCGGCGATCGCCGCCCGCAGGTCCATCTTCACCGCCGGCGGCACGCGGCTCTGGCGCGCAAACAGCTGCTCGACGTCATCGCGCAGCACGCCGTTCTCGACGAGACGGATCGGCGGGAAGCTCGGCGGGTCCATCCACGCATCGGTCGCGGTGACACAGAACGACCCCTGAACCGAGCCGCCGACGTCCGCCAGATGCATCGAGTTGCCGACCCAGCAGAAGATCTCATCGGCAATGAACAGCGGCGCGTAGACGCAGATGTCCGGCTGATGCGGCGCGCCCACATACGGGTCATTGGAGAGGAACATGTCGCCCGGCCGGATCCCCGGGTTGGCAGAGCGGTTCTCGAGCGTCCACTTGACCGTCAGGCAGTGCGAGGTCGAGAAGTACTGGAGGTTCGGACCCAGGCACACGAGGTCGCCATCCTCGGTCAGCACGCTCGCCTGGTAATCGCGGGTCAGCATCGTGACGGGCGAGACACACAGGCGCTGGATCAGCTCAGCGTGCTCAAAGTTCGCGTTCAGCAGCGCATAGCGCACGACCTCCGCGGTCACCGGATCGACCTCGGGCGTCTGCTCGGTCGAGAGCTTCACCGACGGGTCGATCCTCAGCTGCTTGGGCGGGATGTAGGAGCGGGCGACCCCGTCCCAGAAGCCATCGGGTCGCTCGGCCGGGATCTCGTGGGTTTGGGCCGCTTCCGTGGTCGCCATCGTTCACGCCTCCAGGTCGAGCAGCAAGTTGTCGGTTCGGGCGTCGCGAGTGAGCCGTTGGCCCGGCGCGACCGGCACGGTCGTGTAGGAGAGCTCGATCACGGCGGGCCCGGCGATCGCCTGGTCGCCCGCGACCGCCGCGCCGTCGTATATCGGGGTGTGTAGCTGCCCGTGACCCGGCCAGTGGATATCGCGCTCTGCTCGCGGTTGGGCCGGGTCAGGCGGTGGCTGCGCGTGGACGTCGCGGACGTCGCCCGCGACGCGGGCTTCGACCCGTACCGCGAACACCTCGACCGCCTGAAACAGAGCCTTCGCGAACGCGCCGAACTGACGCTCGTACTCGGCGTCGAAGTCCGTCAGCAGCTGTGCGCACGTGGCCTCATCGATTGGTCCGTCCCCGATCGGCACCGGAACCGATTGGAGCAGCTGCTCGGCATAGCGCATCAGCGCGACCCGTCGCAGCTCTGGCTCGCTCCCGGGCATCGCTGCTCTCGCGCTCGCCTCCGCTTGGTCGACGGCCGCCTGCAGCTCCGTAGGGTCGAGTGGACTTCGCGCGCGGCACTCGACCTCGTGGTGCTGGACGAGGTCGCCGGCTGCGATCCCGTACGCCGACAGCGTCGCGGCGCCGTTGCCGAGCGGGATCACGACGTGCTCTGCCCCGAGCTCTGCGGCGTACCCCCACGCGTGGAGCGGGCCCGCGCCGCCGTACGCGTAGACGACGAAGTCCCGGGGGTCGAGTCCCTGCTCGAGCGTTCGCTGGCGGATCAAGGTCGCGGCAGCGTGGTTGTTGACGCGGAGGATGCCCGCCGCCGCCTGCTCGACACTCAGCTCGAGCGGCTCCGCGATCAGGGCAACGGCGGCGCGCGCGGCGTCCGCGTCGAGCCGCATTCCGCCGCCGAGGAACGCGTCCGGGCTCAGCAGCCCGAGCACGACATCGGCGTCGGTTACCGTCGGCTGGGTGCCGCCCCGGCTGTAGCAGGCCGGCCCAGGCGATGAGCCGGCGGAGTGCGGTCCGACCCTTAGCCCGCCGTCGGGCGCGATCGACGCGATCGAGCCGCCGCCGCACGCGATCGAGCGCGCGTCGAGGTGCGGCTGGTGGAAGGTGTACTGATCGATGATCTGTTGGCCAGAGACGACCGGGCGTCCGTCGATAAGCAGGCCGACGTCGAACGACGTGCCGCCCATATCGGTCGCGATCACGTTGCGATGCCCGGCGCGCGCGGCGAGCACCGCCACGCCGCTCACTCCGCCGGCCGGCCCGGATCCGAGCAGGCGGATCGGGTTGGTCCGGGCATGATCGACATCGGAGACGCCGCCGTTGCACTGCATCACGAGCAGCCGGCCGTTGAAGCCGGCCTCGCGCAACCGGTCGACCAGGCGGTCGAGATAGTCGACCGAGGCCGGGCCAACGTACGAATTGATCACGGCGGCCACGGTGCGCTCGTACTCACCCTGTCGCGGCGCGGTCTCGGAGGAGAGGCTGACGAACGCATCCGGCAACACCTCGTTGACGAGCTCGCCGAGGCGACGCTCGTGAGCATCGTTGCGGAACGACCACAGCAACGTGATCGCGACTCCCTGGAGCTCACCGCCTCCGTCGAGCAGCGCTCGGATCGCCTCGCGGGCAGCGTTCTCGTCCAGCGGCGCCACGACCGTACCGTCGGCGGCCACGCGCTCGTGAACCTCGGCGATCGCTGCCCTTGGGACCAGCGGCGACGGCTTGCTCGTGGCGCGCACGTCGAACACCCGGTCGATCGGAATCCCCGCAGTACGGCCGGCGCCCCGCATCATCGTCAGTACGTCGCGGTGCCCCACGGTCGTGATCAGGCCGATCTTCGCCCCGCGCCGCTCCACCAGCAGGTTCGTGCCGATCGTCGTTCCGTGACCGAGCCGCACCGTCTGCCCAAGCAGCTCACTCGTGCTCTGTCCGGCTTCACGGGCGAGCTCGTCCAGAGCCGCCAGCACTCCCTCGGAGACGTCAGTCTCCTGGGTGGAGATCGCCTTCGCGTAGTGCAACCTGCCCTCGGGGTCGATCCCCACGCAGTCGGTGAACGTGCCGCCGATGTCGACGCCTATGGCCCAGGTCATGACTCTCCTCTCGGTGCGTGTCGCCCAGCGCTCGTGCAAGCCAGACCGGCGGCGCAGAGCGGTTATATACGTCGGGGGCTCGCGTCGCCAGTCGTGGGGTGGTTGACCGGTCGACCGACGTAGATGGGGCACTTCATTACAGGCGGCGAGCGGACTGAGAATGCCGTCCCGGGCTGGTCCGCCGGTTTGCGCGTCAGGCCGGGTTTTCTGCCTCGACGCGGTTCTGCATGCCGCGTCGGTGCTCGGCGGCGATCCGTGCGAGCTCGACGCGCGAGTTGATGCCCAGCTTCTCAAACGCGTGCCGCAGGTGCATGCTCACCGTGTGCGGCGAGAGAAAGAGATGTGCTGCGGCCTCCCGGTTCGTCATTCCGCTGGTGATGGCCTCGACGACGGCCACCTCGCTTTCGGTCAAGGCGCCCCAACCTCGATCGGGCCGCTCCTGGCTGGTCAGGCGCCGGCGAACGCCGAGAGCACGCAAGCGGCGACGCAGACGAGTAGCGTCCCAGGTCGCCCCCATCCTGCCGGCTAGCTCCAGCGCGCGCCCGAGCAGTTCGATCG
>Ga0302325_10026706_pt1 | contig 11988 bp, 11 predicted proteins | sample Palsa_T0_2_FD_201948 | JGI IMG/M metagenome (GOLD analysis project Ga0302325, IMG submission 201948) | Peat permafrost microbial communities from Stordalen Mire near Abisko, Sweden - Palsa_T0_2 | ecosystem: Environmental > Terrestrial > Soil > Palsa > Peat permafrost | place: Sweden: Abisko... | reverse complement strand
TTCAGAAAAGTAACTCGCGGCTAGCGCAAAATAAGTCGCTGCCCCTCCGAGAATGTCGCTCACCCGGCCGGATGGCGTGGCGATGGTGTCAAAGGCAACGGAACCAACTACGAGAATGCTCATGAGCCTCCGTAGGTTTGTCGTCGAGTGATGGTCGTTCGTCCTGGGCATTCCCTGCGCCAAGTTGCGAGCCCTCGCTCAACGACTATTTCAGGTACTTTCCCAAGATCAATTGCAGTTTCTCTTTTGTGGCCGACGGAATCTTCGCGGGATCGGTCATAATCGCGTGCGCCAGCGCAGTTCCACACTTGCAGTTGCGCTCCTCCGGCATTGCGGCCACGGTAGCTTCCACCACGCTTGCAGCATTCTCTGCATTCTTTACCAGCACGGAAACAACCTGTTCGACGGTCACGGAATCGTGATGCGGATGCCAGCAGTCGTAATCAGTGACCATGGCGATGGTCACGTAACAAATCTCTGCTTCGCGCGCCAGTTTAGCTTCCTGCAAGTTGGTCATGCCGATGACGTCCGCTCCCCAGCTGCGATATACGTTCGACTCAGCCTTGGTTGAAAACTGCGGGCCCTCCATGCAGATGTAGGTTCCGCCGAGCTTTGCAGATACGCCTGCAGACCGGCACGCACCTCGTACCACTTTGGCCATCTCTCCGCAAACAGGATCGCCGAAACTAACATGCGCCACAATTCCGTCGCCGAAAAAAGTGTCGACGCGGTGCCGGGTGCGGTCGAAAAACTGGTCGGGTATGACAAAATCGAGCGGCTTGTGCTCCTCCTTCAGCGAGCCTACAGCCGAAACCGAAATGATGCGTTCCACCCCCAGTTGCTTAAAGCCATAAATATTGGCACGGAAATTCAGTTCAGTTGGCAGCAGTCTGTGGCCACGGGCATGGCGGGCGAGAAACGCCACCTTGTGGCCTTCGAGCGTTCCCAAAATATAAGCATCGGAAGGATCTCCGAAGGGAGTCTGTTGCCGCACCTCCTGCGGGTCGCTGAAACCGGGCATGTGGTACAGACCGCTGCCCCCGATAATGCCAATTTCTGCCTGCTGCAAATGCGCTCCTGATGGGGATGGAGATGACCGCGGAATGCCGATTATACAAGAGGCCGAACTACGGCTTGGCCGGCGCGACTTTGTCCTCCGGCCAGAAATCTGTCTCGACTTTTTTCGTGGTGTCATCATCGAGACCTTCGCTGATCAGCACCGTGTCGCCGCGGACTTCTATTAAGACCGCTCCCTCTTCGGTTAGCCAGGCGTGGCGACCGCGTAGCGTTCTCCAGGATTCTGCCGGCGGCCCATCTTCCGCTACCTTGCCGTCCGCTCCGAGGCCCTGCCGCTTCTGATAGCGCTTCGCCAATGATTTCGCGTACACGGCAGCAAATTCTGCGGCCTTCGCCGGGGTCGACCAACGCGAGATGTAAACCAAGGCTAAGGGCGCGGATGTGTCCGCCTTCGATCTTCCGGCAAAATAGTAGCCACCTCGCCATTCTGGGTAAATTGCCGCAGCCGCATCGCGTCCCGCATATTGCTCGACCAACACATCCACGTCGAACTCACCCATCGCGCCGATATCGAAGGCGTCGTAGGCTTTGAGGTCCGTATCCATATCGATCAACTTCAATGGTGGCAAGGTTTCGTGCGAAAGGTAGGTTTTCGGCTCCATGATCTCGCGTGTCGTTTTCGGCGGTTCCTTGAATGCTCCTGCGTAGGCCAGTTCCTTCCCCCCTCCCCGAAGCAGCGCGACGGTAAAGTCCAGTCCATAGCGATAGGGGAAGGTCAACTCCTCTTTCAGAAAGATCGGGGCATCGCGAAAAGTGGGAGAATCAGCGGTGCCAACCAACATACCTTGTTTGAGAGCTTCCACAATCTGAGGCGAATCAAGCAGCGTCTTGCCGGTAGGCGCGAGCGAATAGTCGAGCAGCACGACCATCGCCTGACCCTCGATCACCGCCTGCCGCGCCTCACTTTCCTCGTCATCTTTGATATCGGCAGGACTGGGATCACCCTTCTTATTGTCTGGGGGCTCGGCCTCCTTCATCCATTTCTCGATGCCAAATGACTGGTCCTGGAGGGCGTGCGTGAGTTCGTGCGCCAGAACCGGCTTCTGCGAATCCACATCCAGCCAGTTCAGCAGATATACGGTTTTCGTTTTCGGATCATAGTATCCGGCGACCTGTTCTCGGAGCATCGCGACCAGAAAACTGGGCAGGTCGAAGTTCCTCGGCAGCAAGCCGAACTTCTTCAGCACGGCCGAAGACCTCTCCAGCCGCTTCGCGTCTTTATCGTCCTTGATGCTCTTCTTGATGTACGACTGCACCTCGTCGCGATTGGCAAGCTTCCGCTTCACCTCGCGTTTGATAGGCAAGTCCGTGTCCTGGCTGGCAAACCGCAAAATTTCGTCTACCGAGCGAAACAATTCCTTCGCCTCTTTAGAAGACATGGTGCTTTCTTGTGCGGCACGGTCGTTTTCGCCCGCGGGAGTCTGTTCCTGCGATGCCGATGCAGCTGCGCTCGCTCCTTGCGCCGAAACCGAGCCTGCCAGCAACAGTGTAACCAGGGCTAGTTGCGAGAAACACCAGCGAAATTTCAGAACGACCACCTTGACATTCTCCATTACTATCGAGTTTATACTGTCGCATGGCGGTTAATCTCTGGAGCCGACCCGATCACGCCCTCGAGTATCTGGGACGAGCCGACTCAATTCCGCATCGCGCCGAAGGCGAGTCGGCGCTGCTCGAGTTCATTCCTCGTTCGACGCGCCGCATTCTCGATCTGGGTACGGGAGACGGCCGCCTGCTAGCGCTCGTGAAATCTCAGCATTCGAACGCCGAAGCGGTCGCAATCGACTTTTCTCCGGCGATGATCGACGCGGTTAAAAAGCGCTTTGCAAGCGATGTTTCCGTCGTCGTGGTAACCCACAACCTCGACCATTCCCTGCCCGACCTGGGCAAGTTTGATGCAGTAATCTCCAGTTTCGCAATCCACCATCTCGCGCACGAGCGCAAGTGCGCACTGTACGGTGAAATATTTGGGCTGTTGGATGCTGGAGGAGTTTTTTGCAATCTGGAACACGTCGCTTCAGCCACTCCGAGACTCCATGAAGAATTCCTGCGCGAGATCGACAAGACCCCCGAGACCGAAGATCCGTCAAACAAGCTTTTCGATCTGGCGACGCAGTTGAACTGGCTGCGCGAAATCGGATTCGTTGACGTCGACTGTCACTGGAAGTGGCGGGAGCTGGCACTGCTGGCAGGAAGACGGGAGTAACGGAGCTCCGGAATATCCTCGTGCGGTGACGGGCTGTACCCCGTCCCGGGCAAGCGCGCCAGACGGATGAGGCGACACAGAGTCAGCCTCGCGAAACTCTCTCCGCGACCGACTCCCCCGCCTCGCTCGTCCCGAGCGTCCCGCCAATATCCCCCGTAGTCTTTTTCTGCCTTACCGCTCCGAGCACTGCCGCCTCGATCATTTGCGCCTCAAAGTTCATCCCCAAATGCGCCAGCATCATCGCCGCCGTCAGAATCGCGCCAAACGGATTCGCAACGTTCTTCCCCGCGATTGACGGGGCTGACCCGTGCACCGGCTCAAACATTGAAGTGTGCCGGGGGTGCAGATTTCCGCTCGCGGCCATACCCAAACCTCCCTGCAGACCGGCCGCCAAATCGGTGATTATGTCGCCAAACATATTATTCGTGACGATGACATCGAAGCTCCGCGGATCGCGAACCATCTGCAGGCAGAGAGCATCGACGTACATGTGCTGCGTCCCAATTTGTGGATGCTCGGCCGCCACTTCCTTGAACACCCGTTGCCACAAACCGCCGGCATGGGTCATGGCGTTCGACTTGTCGCACATCAGAACCCGACCTCGCGGAGAGCCATCCAGCTTCTTGTTGTTCGCGCAATAGTCGAAGGCGTAACGGATAATGCGCTCGACACCTTTGCGCGTGTTGACGTCTTCCTGAATCGCGATTTCATCAACAGTTCCTTTCTTGAACACTCCTCCGAGATCGCCGTAAACGCCCTCTGTGTTTTCGCGAATTACGACGAAATCAAGATCCTCAGGCTCGATGTTTTTGAGCGGGCAGAGTGACGCATCGAGCAAACGCACCGGCCGGACGTTCGCGTAGAGGTCCATCTGGCAGCGCATGCCCAGCAAAATCTCTTTTGCATGAATATTCGAAGGCACGCGCGGATCGCCAAAGGCCCCCACCAGGATGGCTTCGAAATCGCGGGCCAAAGACGCGAACCCGTCGGGCGGTACAGTGATTGAGTCGGCGAGATAGCGATCAGCGCCCCAATCCAGATAGGTGAATGCCAAATCCGCACCGGTAGCCTGCAGCACGTGTACCGCTTGCGGGATAACTTCCTTCCCGATGCCATCGCCCGGTATGACGGCAATTTTCCTTTTTTCATTCACGCGAATGAAGATAGCAGAATACTGGCGGGAAAAATGGCTTTGATCCATTGGATCACGTCGGATCACAGCCTCTCCGCTTTGGAGCCGGACGGTCTTCGCTATAATCAAATAGATACGCATGAGCACCGCATTGCATCATGATTCGGCCAGGTCCACGGTCGCAAACTCGGGGAACACTCGCGACGAGTTCCAGGCTTTGCTCTCCGCCTGCGGTATTTACGACCTGAGTTTGCGGGCGAAAATCGCAGTGACTGGCGGCGATCGCGTCCGCTGGCTGAATGGCATGGTCTCGAACAATGTGCGCGACCTTACGCCCGGCCGCGGCGTCTACGCCTTCATGCTCAACTCTCAGGGACGCATTCAGGCGGACCTTTATGCCTTTCAGCGCGGAGATTCTCTGCTCATCGATACCGAAGGCGCGCAACGCGAAAAGGTTCTGCAGATATTCGATCGCTACATCATTGCGGACGACGTCGAGATTGCGGACATCAGTGACACACTCACGGCGCTCGGCGTCTCCGGACCGAAAGCGCGCGACGTGCTCCGAGAGGCCGGAATCCAGTTTCCTGATCTGGCGCCGTTAGAGTTCTGCTCTCCGCAATGTGATTGCGCTTGTGGCTGTCTAGAGTGCGTGGTGGTAAGAGGCGACGATTCCGAGGGAGCGTCTTACGAAATCTGGCTGGCTCCGGACAAACTGAAATCCACCTGGGAAGCCTTGGTGGCCGCGGGCGCTATGGCGGTGGGGGCTGAAGCGATGGAGCTTAAGCGAATCAGATACGGAATCCCGCGTTACGGCGTGGACATACGGGAGCGAGATTTGCCACAGGAAACAGGCCAGGCGCGTGCCCTGAGTTTCACCAAAGGTTGCTATCTCGGGCAGGAGATCGTCGAGCGCATACGCTCGCGCGGAGCGGTGCATCGGCAGTTCGGGGCGTTTCTGCCTGAAGGCGAATTGCCCGAGGTGGGGACGAAAATTCTGGCTGTCGAAGAAGGCGATAAACAAGATAAGGAAGTGGGCGAAATTACGAGCGGCGCAATTTTGCCTGTGGCTGAGGGAGATCGGCCGGTCGCGCTGGGTTATCTGCGGCGCGAGGCCGCTCGAAAACGCTTGCGTGCTGGGACCGCTACTTTGAATCCGGCGTCTCTGCCGATCATCTGATGAGTTTCAACGGGATTCGAACAACCTGAACTTCCGGAAAATAGGTAATGACATGGCACAAAAAAGAAAAGAAGAAAGCGAATTTAAAGTAAGCGATCGGCGTTTGTTCACCTCCGAAGGCGAACTCCGCGACGCTACCGAAGAACAATCAGGTTCTCAGGTCGCAGCCGCGACTGCAACCGCAACCGCGACCGCGGCTCCACCGGCGCCCGCACCTCCACAAGTTGCTCCCGCGTCAGCATCAACAGCGCCTTCCGCGCCTTCACCAGAATCAGATGTCCCTGAGCCGCCAAGCGCCGCCGAGCAGCAGACGCAGCACGATGCATATAAGAAGTCGTCGCGTGATCTGGACACGCGCGTCGAACTCAACGGACACTCGGCAAAAGAACTCGAAATGAGTTTTGAGCGCTTCATGGCGTCGCTCTACATGACGGCCATGATGCAGCTTGGCCTGATGCACGAACAAGGCGGCCAGCCTGGTGTTGATCTCATCGGCGCTCGGCAGACCATCGATACCCTGGGCATGATCGCTGAGAAAACCAAGGGTAATCTCACCCCGAAGGAGCAGGGATTCCTGCAGAACTGCCTCTACGAACTGCGCATGGCCTATGTGGAAGTGACCAATGCTCTGGCGCACGCGCCGCAGACGCCCGGCCCCATCACGGGTACAAACGGCTGATGCAGGCGACTTTGACGGTCTTAGGGAGCGGCACATCGATGGGAGTGCCCACGATTGGCTGCGCCTGCGCCGTCTGCCGCTCGCTCGACCCGCGTGACCGCCGCACTCGTCCCTCGGTGCTCCTCAGCTACGACCGTCGTCATGTGCTCATCGACACGACTCCCGATTTTCGCGAGCAGGCCCTTCGCGAACGGATCACGCAACTCGACGCCGTGCTCTACACTCACACGCACGCCGACCACATTCTCGGAATCGATGACCTGCGGCCTCTGACTTATCATCGTGCGTCAGGTAAGCTTCCTCTTTATGCCGCGCCGCGGGCTTGCGACTTTTTGCGCAACATGTTCCGCTATATTTTTGAACCAACCTACAAGTTTGGCGGGTTGCCACAGGTTGACCTGCATCCGATCGATGGCTTGGTTGAATTGTTTGGCGCACGCTTTGAACCTCTGACCATAATTCACGGCGAAGTGCCGATTCTTGGTTACCGTTTCGGCTCGGCGGCCTACCTCACCGATCACAGCGAAGTCCCGGCTGAAACATTGGAAAAGCTGCGCGGTCTTGACATCCTTTTTCTCGATGCTCTGCGTTACACGCCGCATCCAACGCACTCGACCATCGAGCAGTCGCTGAGGATCGTGCACGAGGTTATGCCGAAGCGCGCATTTTTCACGCACATCTGCCACGATCTGGGGCACGCGGCAACCGATGCCGCGCTGCCTTCGGGAGTGCGCCTGGCGTTTGACGGAATGAAATTGGAGTTTGAAATTTGAATTCATCGCCAAGACGCCGAGAACACTGGGATTTTCCGGGAAAAGATTTCTCGGCCGACGCTGCGCTTCGGCGGTAAGACGATCCTCGAATGCTTACTCTGCACAAACCGGATGACGTTCCTCACGATTTCGGACCCACGATCGTCAGCGTGGGTAACTTCGATGGGGTGCATCGCGCGCACCGCTGCGTGCTTGACGAAATCGTGCGGCGGGCTAAGACCGCTGATGCGCAATCAATCGCCGTCACATTTGAGCCGCACCCTTCGCGCATACTGCGACCTGATCATAATTTGACACTGCTGACTCCTCTTCCGGAAAAACTGCGTTTGCTCGAAACCACAGGTATTGATGCGGTATTGCTGCTTCCCTTCTCGCGCGATCTTTCGCTGATGACTCCTCATCAGTTTGCCCACGACATCCTTAAGAAACGGCTTGACGCCCGCGAGGTTCACGAAGGTTACAACTTCCACTTCGGGCACAAAGCGGCGGGAGACATCAAACTTCTTCGCGAACTGGGACGCGAGATGGGATTTGAGGTGCACGATTATCCGGAGATGCGCTTGCGTGGAGAGCGTGTTTCGAGCAGTCACATCCGAAAGCTCGTTTCCGAAGGCCGCGTGAGCCGGGCACGATATTTGCTGGCGCGTCCCTTCAGCATTCTGTCTACCGCCGGGCGTGGACGCGGGTACGGATCGAAATATACCGTGCCCACGATTAACCTGGCTCGTTACGAAGAACTCGTTCCGAAAGACGGGGTCTATATAACTCGAACGAGCGTTGCTAACGAATGTTTCGATTCGGTCACTAACGTCGGAACCCGTCCGACCTTCGGCGCAGATTCGTTTGCCATTGAAACTCATTTGCTCAATTTTCATCCGTTGGAACTTTCAGCAGAAACGGAAGTCGAAATTTATTTTCTGAATCGGCTGCGCGATGAGATCAAATTTCCTTCGGTAGAGGCGCTGAAGGAGCAGATCGCTCGGGACGTGCGGAAGGCACACAAGTATTTACGACGTCTGACCCTCCTCACTCGATCGGCTCTACCACGAACTTCTCACGATTAGCAGTCCGCTCTGGCCATTGAATCAGCACAATTGCAACCAGGACCAGGACGATGCCCACCGTCTGCATCGGTCGCAACAACTCGCCGAGCACGAGCGCCGCGATCATGATGCTGAAGACTGGCTCCAGGCAACTGGCGACCACCGCACGCGTTGGTTCTAAATACTGCAGTCCGGAGAAGTAGCAGTAAAAGGGAGCCAGTACGGAGACCAGCGAGAACACCAACATAAATTCCCACTGCTGCCGGTTATAGTGGGCTGCCATAATCTTCCATGGGGGATTTACGAAGATCCAGAACGTCGAGGCTGCAAGTAACACCCAGAGAAGAACCTTCCAGCGATCGTATCGCGATAGCACGCTGTGTCCCCCGATGTTATAGAACGCGAAAGCCAATGCGGCAAGCAGCGCGGCTGGAACGCCTATCGGGTCCATGTGCAAGCCTCCCGAGCCAATCAGGCCTACCGCCAAGGCGCAACCGAAGACAGCCACTCCCACCGCTGCACTGCTGCGCAACGACGGCCGGCGCGCTTCGCGTACAGCCGTGTAGAGTAGCACCCACACGGGCGCTGTGTATTGCAGGATGATGGCCGTGGCTACGTTCGTTCGTTGAATGGCCAGATAGTAGAAATAGTTTGATAGCGCTATGCCGAGAATTCCCAGCAAGAAGAATTGCATCAGGTCTCGCCGGGGAACGCGCAACTCGGCTCCTCTTCCGGCGAGCATTACCGGCAACAGCAACAATAGCGACAGAGTGGTGCGGCTCTGCGACAGGATCAGCGGGTCAATCGTCCCGACTGACGCCCCGCCCAATTGACGTCCGAGGAATGCCGCGCGACCGAGCGTCGCAGAAATTCCCCACAGAAAGGCCGCGCTTGCGATGTAGAAATAACCCCGCAGTGGGTGAGGGGCAGGCTTCACGGGATGTGCTCGATGGTGTGGGTAATCTTCGCCGTCTTCTCGAGCATGGCAGAGACTGAGCAGTACTTTTCTTTTGAGAGCCGTACCGCGTCTTCCATTCCTTTTTGTGATACCTGTCCCCGAACGATGTAAGTCAACCGAATCGATGTATAAACTGCAGGATAACCATCCGCTCTTTCGCCCGTGGCTCGCACTTCGAGACCTGTGAAAGCCTCGCGTTTCTTGCGGAGAACTCCAACGACGTCCGATGCAGTGCAGCCACACAGGGCTACCAGCAACAACTCCATCGGGCTATTCGCAATCTTGTCGGTACCTGCGTCTACGACAATGGCATGACGCGATGTGGCCGCTCCGATGAATCGATCCTTGTCCGCCCAGTTGACTGACGCTTCAATCATTTTGCCCCTCCCTTTCAAATATGGCAGCGAACAGATCTTCGGGCATAGTCCGCGCTCCCCGAGCCGGCACACCCGAGCAGCAGCTTCCCGTAGTTATCGCCGGTTGTCGGTCACAGGCTCGGGATGAATCAAAACCCGGAACAGTTCTGGCGCGTCGTGCTTGAAGCGAAGCTCGAGCGATGTCTGAACATCGTGCACTCGGGATAGCGGCATGTCATCCGGTAATGTGCAGTGGCAAGAAACATACAGCCTTGTGCGCACCTTCTTGAACTGGAATTCGTGGACATCCATCACTTCGGGAAATTCTTTCACAATACTTTTCAGCCGCTGTTCCAATTCCGGCTCACGGACAATTTGCTCTCCTCGTTCGATCGTTGCCGGCTCACTTTCTATATGCGTGAGAATGGTCGCAATTTCCGGAACCTCGGCGCGCATCTCCGTTTCGAGACGAGTGACTTCATCGTGCGCCTGTTTCATGCTGAGTTGCTCGTCCAGTTCGAGATGCTGCTCAACATGCAACAGGCCGTTGAGATCTTGTACGCTGACATCGTGCACATTGAAGTTATGGCGCGTGGCAACCGCACGAATACGGTCAAAAATATTTTCCGTGCGGCGGGCGCGCGGAACCGTATGCACCATTACGTCGGCACCGGGCAGCACCTCGCGCACCTGCGATCTCACCGCATCCGATACCTGCTCGGACCGCTGGAAGGTGAAATTACGCTCCAGCCCGACCGAAACATCCGCAAAGTATCGGCTTCCGGCTTTGCGAAACCGAACACGCTCGATTTCCAACACGCCGGCAACGGTCCTGATTCGATCCAATATTTCGCTGCGCACGCCGGGAGGCGCCGCATCGAGAAGCGCATCGACCGTCCTCCGCGCCAATCGCCAACTCACCGAAATAACGACGCCCGCCACAAATAGGGCCGCAATTGGATCAGCCAGACGCAGCCATCCAACCTGATAACGACGGCCCGCCCAAACCAAAGCAAGACCCAAGATCACCACGCCGCTCGACCAGATATCCGTTGAAAAGTGGAGGGCGTCAGCCTCCAGCGCCTGGCTGTCGTATTTCGTAGCAATGTGTCCGAGCGCTCGGGAACGCCAGGCGTCGATTGTGATCGACAGCGCCATCACCAGGAAGGCCGCCAGGTTTGGCTCGATCTCGACGTCGTGAAAAAATATCCGCTTCGCCGCTTCGTAGACGATCCAGAGACAGGTCAGCAGCAGCAGGCCGGTTTCGGTAAAAGCTGAAACACTTTCAACCTTGCCGTGACCGTATTGGTGATCGGCATCGGCCGGCTTATCGGAAACCCTTACAGAAAAAAATGTGATCAGCGCCGCAATCAGATCCAATCCCGAATGCCCAGCTTCGGACAAAATTCCTAGCGATCCGGTTGCGATTCCTACAATAATTTTGAGGCCAGTAATTACAAAAGCGGCCAGCACGGAGTTGCCGGCGACGGCTCGTTTTTCACGCCGCATCGAGCCGGAACTGAAGGTGGCCGGAATTTCACGCATAAGCGAATTATCGCCTCGGATTCGCCCGCCGCCAACCCGAACCTCGCTTGCTCAGTCGACAGAGGGACATGCTAGGATGACATATATCTGCAATTTTTCCCCGGAGGAAATTGATTCATGCGTTCCAAGTACCTCGCGTGCCTGCTGCTCGCAGGCTTGGCCTACGGGCAGGCCATGCCCCCCGCTGCACCTGCCGCCGGAGCTAAAGCGGAGCAAAGCGCACCGACGGTGGCCAACAAAACCCCGGAAGTCAAAGTCGCGCCCGATGATGCCGTGATCACCTTGAAGGGGTTCTGCGCCGACTCCGCGCTCCAGGGCGACGCTTGCAAAACCACCATCACGCGCGCGCAACTTGAAAAGCTTGCCGAAGCTCTGCAGCCAAACATGTCGCTGGCCATTCGTCGCGATCTCGGCACCAGTTATGCGCGCATGCTGAAGATGAACAAGGCGGCGGAAAAGCGTGGCCTTGACAAGGGTCCGAGATTCGAAGAAGTCATGTTCTTTGCACGCATGCAAATTCTTTCGCGAGAACTGACTAAAGCTTTGCAAGAGGATGCTGCCAAGGTTAGCGACGAGGATATCGAGGCCTATTACAAAAAGAACGAACTTTCCTACGAGCAGGCGACATTTGCGCGTATTTTCATTCCGCGCACGAAGCAGATCGTAAATCATTCTCCCACGCCGAACGAAACCGCCAAACCCGGCGCGACTCCTGCGGCAAACCCGGCTCCGACGCCGGAGCAGCAAAAAGCTGCTGAAGAAACGATGACCAAAGTTGCGGATGACATCCGAACCCGCGCCGTCAAGGGTGAAGACCCTGACGCGCTCGAAAAAGAGGTATACGCCGATGCCGGATTACCGGGAAGCCCCATGTCGACGAAGATGGAAAAAGTCCGGCGCACCACGCTTCCGGCAAACCACCTCGTGGTGATGGATCTGAAACCGGGCGACGTATCGGTGGTGATCTCCGATCCTAGCGGCGGCCACTACATTTATAAGATGATCAGCAAGGAAACCCTGCCGCTGGACGCGGTGAAAG
>Ga0302325_10026702_pt1 | contig 11989 bp, 14 predicted proteins | sample Palsa_T0_2_FD_201948 | JGI IMG/M metagenome (GOLD analysis project Ga0302325, IMG submission 201948) | Peat permafrost microbial communities from Stordalen Mire near Abisko, Sweden - Palsa_T0_2 | ecosystem: Environmental > Terrestrial > Soil > Palsa > Peat permafrost | place: Sweden: Abisko... | reverse complement strand
ACTTTGGGGGGACAGGGGGTCAATGAGGGATTGAGTAGACGGGATATTCTTGCTGATGCTGCCATGCGGAGGATGCAGAGGGAGAAGAAGGAAGAGAAGAGTGGTTCAAGTTGATACCTGGCCGTTGTATGATTACGAGTACACAGGAATGGATTAAGTGTTATTTATATTGACCCTAACCGTGATCATATCCCGAGAGTATCTCTCGTTCTGAAAAGCACAACAAGCTCCCAATTCAGTGCTTAAATCCGACACCCTTCAGCCATGAGACGGCTGCCCATCATGACGTTGAGATGGGCTGGTGGACAAGTGGCCGTCCGCGTGCTTGGGCCTAAATTTGTCACCGATTTCGATCGGGATCCTCGCCACTTTCTTCCGCTTCGACAACATGACATCTTCACGGACGACCTCAGTCCTCCGGCACCTTCGTCGAGTCAACAAAACACCGCTTCAATCGGTGCAAGTCCCCTTGACACCCATATACCGCTCTCCCGTGCAGTGCACCAGCTGTACTCGCACATACATTGCTATCCACAATTCTTCCCGCCCGTACCTTTCTCGACCGGCCCCGATCGTTCCTCAACGCTTCTCACGCCGCACAGTCTTCATTCAAACTTCGCCTACTCCAAACGACAATGCTCTCAAGTTTATTCCCACTGAACACTCGATCCTGCCACCTAGTTCTCCCACCGTTGAATTCCTCAGCACTTCCCCGAGCGTCCCGTCTCCGCTTGCTCGGTCGTTGCTTGCCATCCCAGGGGTCCGCAGCGTGATGTTCTCGCCGGAATTCCTGACAGTGGAAAAGGAAGAAGATGCAAATTGGAGCCATATCAAGCCGGAAGTCTTTTCCCTGACTATGGAACATCTACTTAGTGGAAAGCCTGTCTTGGCGGAGAACACGGATCATGCGGCCGATACAAGGATCGAGGAGGGCGATAGCGAGACAGTCCAGATGATCAAGGAGCTACTTGAAACGAGAATCAGACCTGCTATCATGGAAGACGGAGGAGATATCGAGTTTCGCGGATTCGAGAATGGAGAAGTATTACTCAAATTGAGAGGTGCCTGCCGAACCTGTGACAGCAGTGTCGTCACTCTCAAAAACGGAATCGAGGTATCCCTCCCCCAACACACCCCTCTTGCTTGCATGTGAAGATACTGAGAATAGGCGATGATGAGACATTATTTACCCGATGTTACGTCTGTGAGACAGGTCATGGATGATGAGGAGGAAATCGCCCTCAAGGAGTTTGAGAAATTGGAGGCCAAGTTGTCGGCTGCAAAGGGCTCGGAAGCAGTCTCAGAAACGGGTGATTCTAGAGTTTAATAGTATATAGCCTGCTGTGCAATTAAAGCCAGTATCTTGATCCCGTCCCAACCCATCGTATTAATACCCAGTGTGCTTTACATCTATTCTTCCTGTTCGAGCATACTCTCCACCAACTCTGCCAGCGGAGCAAAATCCTTATTCTCAATCAACCTACCATTAATCCGTAGCCAAAAAAGATAGGAAGCCAACGCCAAGAAAGGGGCGCAGACACAGGGTTCGGGGAAATACTCAAACTCCTTTGCGAAAAGCACGAAATGCTTGAAACTAGTGTTCAAATGACTCTCCAATCCCAATCCCACAATAACGCTAAAATGCTCACAATAAACATGAGCATAAACCCTGAACAAGCGTCTCCAAATCGTCTTGACCACACTAATAAACCCCTTTGGAAACGGTGCTCCAATCCTTGATGGGAAAGTCGCCTCATCATCAATCCGTGACTGAATATACGTCATCAACGTATCGACGTACTCTGGCGCAGACATTTTAAGCGGCTCCCGTGGGATGGGCGCGCCAGTCTTGGATGAAATGGCTTTCGAGGGCGTGGGATCGGCCCAGAGGTACTCGTAGCGTTGACCGGCCGACATGGTAGGACAGGCGGTGGGCGAACAGAATTCCGTGACGGTGCTGTACAGCATATTGACTTGGTTGAAGAAGTCGACGGCTACACGAGTAAGCTGATTCAAAAGGAAGGGAGGAACTGTTGACGGCGAGCCATTCGCTTAGGTCTTCGCCTTCAGGGAGAGTGACTGCTTGTTTTAAGTTGCCGCTTCCGAGGACGGCGGTTGCGTATCGTTTTAGCTGGGATGCTTTCGAGCCGTCTGTAGTGGTCTTTTTGGGTTTGAAAGTATTCCGTGTTCTCGCGTTGCTATCACACGTTAGATCCCTACTATTCTGGGCGAAAATACATTGCTCCCAGGAAAGACATTATCGTGTCCTGAGTCGATCAAGTTTGACAATCGCGAGACGCGACGAATCGGCCCTTAAATTGCCATTTCGGAACATCCCCGGGACTCATCCACCCGCGCCGGTGGTTTTGGGAGATAATTCCCCTAATTTGATTTTCAGAGAACATCGACGATTGAGCATTGCAACAGACGTTGGGCAAGTCGAAATGAGACTGTCTCCTGCAGAATTATCATTTTTGCATACTTCACTAACATCGTCGCCGCCACTACGACCTGACCTTCGCTCGTTAACGCAGTATCGGCCATACTCGATACAAACAGACTTTCTCTCCACGGCAAATGGGTCCGCGAGAGTGACCTGGGGAACAGGCAAGGAGGGAGGCGATGTGCTTGTCGTGGTAAAAGCACAAATCGACAACACAATCGAAATATCCAAGGGAGTATTTGGGGGACAAGTTTCTGTTGACGTGTACTCTTCTTCTATGTCAAGGATAATTCTGAGAATAGGGATGGCGATGAGGATAATACGGCATTTCTAGTAGAGAGTCTGTCTTCTTTATTACGGCCTCGTCAGTCCTCCTCATATGGAATTGACCTACGGAGTTTGATCGTTACAGATACCAAGGCATGGCATATTTGGATTGATTGTGTAGTAAGCGTTCCCAATGTAACAGGAAAGTTAATGATGAGATTTTATCGAGTGATATACCTCAGCCGTTGGATGCATTATCGCTGGCAATTCGAGTTGCGTTACAGACGAGCTTGATTCCACATATAACGTTGGAGGAAGTACCCCTGGATAGAACGTACGAGGAACGGGCTTCAATAATGGATATGCAGAAAGGAAGAGAACCTCATGAAGAACGAGTCTTCCAGGTCGATGACGATTGGGTAATTCCTCCACATAATCAACCACCCGGCATAGACACTGATCCTAGGATAACGCGGTTCCGTTAATACCGAAGAAAGATTGGTGGAAACTTCCTGTCATAGCAACTGCCAATATCGTATCTCCTCGAGCTTTCGAATCTTACCATAGGTTGATCAAACGATCTTTTTCGATGCGTCGCCGAGCGAGATACTTGTTACATCGGCAAGATATGTCGTGGCTAGTGCTCCCCTGAACTCCGTGTCAGATCGACGGAAAGTGGTGTTCTGTGAATCGGTGGGACTGGCGGAAGGGTATTCAGCTGGCCGAGGCGTTAAACTGGAGGAGTTTACAAAGATGGTTCAACTGGCGTTGCAGGTAGGGAAGGAAATCATGGAATCTGGAGATGCGGAAGTCGAACGGATACAAAAAGAGCTATAACACTGGGATATTGTCATCATAAAAACCTATTCTTTTGGCGAATTCTCTCCGAGAGATGCCGGTTCAATCAGGAACTGCAATGCTGTGGATGAGATCATTTCACTATATACGAAAATACCCCACAGCAAAGTCCCTTTATTTCCAAAGTCGGCGCTTGATTCATATGCGTCTACTCAAAAACAATAGCCGCCTTGATAGCGCTCTTGTTCCTCATACTCTCAAGACACTCCTCCCACTGATCAATCGTAAAAGTCTTATTAACAATCCCCTCAACCTTGACCTTGCCAGAATCCAAATACGCAAGCGCTACAAATCAGCCATTTATTCAAAAGGCTGCATCTCTTTCAGGAGGGCCGAGTGGGAATACCATTGGGGAATTGGAAGGTCTCTGAAAAGGAGCCAATGATGGTGATTTCGTCGCCAAAGATTTTGGAGGGCGGCCACGAGACGCGGGCGGAGTTGCTGTAGACTCCGTAGACTACTAGTTTTCCTCCTCGGCGGACATAGTGGATTGCATCTTCGAGGATCTTTGCGCTTCCTGTTGCTTCAACGACAATATCAAAGCCCTGCAAATCGCATTAGCATAGTTGATAACACAAGATGAGGAGAGGTACGTATGGGTTATCGTTCTTAATTTGTTCCCATTGCTTTTCGGGGTTCTTGCGGTCAAGGAAGATATATTCATCTGCGGCATCAAGTTTCTGGGCCAACTCCATTTTGATGCCTGCGTTTGCAGCGAGAGTGACGTGGCAGCCTCCATTCAATTTGAGGAGTTGAGCGAGGACAAGACCCGTTGGACCAGCGCCAATCATCAATACTGATGAGCCGAGCTATCATAAGCCACGTTCGTTGGAGATGGGGTTACCTTTGGAGCGATCTTTTCAAGACCGTGGGCGGCGCAGGACGCTGGTTCAAGGAGAGTGGCGTCGATGTCATTCAAGTGGTTGATGTGGAATACTTTCCCCTGGGGATATGCGCAGTATTCTGCGAATCCTCCGTTCACTGATGATTAGATGTTTTTCGTGAGATGGGGGAGAGGTACTAGTGACGCCATGGGCTTGGAAGTCTTCGCAAAGGAGAGCTTCACCACGTCGACAATAGAAACAATGTCCACATAGTTCAGAGTTGTCGGCACAGACCCGGTCGCCGACTTTAAATCCTTTGACCTCCTTTCCCACTGCGGCGACTTTTCCGACGGTCTCATGGCCAGGGATCAAAGGAAACTAAAAATTACTCAATGTCTTGGATATCTTAAGGTACCTTTGCAATGAATTCATCATCATGGATATGTAAATCCGTTCCACAGACTCCACATGCCGCAACTGTCATCAGTCACTCGATTCCTCGATGTGAAGAATACCTTTAATCAAGACATCTGTGTCTCGCATGGTAGGAAGCGGAACTTCCACCACAGAGTGCTTCTTAGGCTCCGAATAGCGAAGTGCTTTCATCGACTTTGGAAGAGACATTTTTCTTTGAAAATTGATACAGGCGTTTCAAATCGGAGGGGATAAGAATAAATAGTCGTTGAACAATTCTTTTATTTGTGTCGGGAGCTCGAACTGACAGATTGATTGGAACGCGGTAATATTAAGCATCGATGACGTCGGTTGAAGAACCCTAACTAGGCAGGCATCTCCGAGATACCGATCAAACCAGATCGCTGGCAGGCGGCGATCAATCACATGGTATATGCTTTGCGGAGGATACACATGGCTTCGGAGTTCTGTGGAGAGCTTCGGAAGAAGCGCGGCGTCACTTGCCCTTGCAGCAGTGTCACATACTCTGCAGATAATATTCAGGGGCAGCGGCGGGTCTGTGCGCCGGCGAAACTCGGGTACAACTTACCGGGCAACCCGTTGGCCTGGAAACGCCACGTACCCTTCAAGCTGAGTCCCAGTACAGCCACCCGCCCTGAAACGGCATTAAATCGCGACAGGCAAACTCTCGTCGCAAGAATACATAAATACATCGAAAATGCCACCAACTAAGAAGCAATCGACTGAACCAACTCGGCGGTCCACGCGAGTAGTTTCTCAATCGTCTACGACGTCCGCGACAGCGGCGCCAAAACCAGCGAAAGCTGCTGCCGCGCCGAAGCCCGCGCCAAAACGGGCTGCCGAAAAACCAGCCGCGTCAGAACCCGAGTCGGTCAAGAAAGCGAAGAAGGGTCTTGTTGTCGGAGACAAGTTGCCTGATATCACCCTCCAGGATGAGACGGGAAGTGATGTCAAGATCGTCGATATCACCTTTGAAAAGGGGATCATTCTATTTGCGTATCCAAGGGCCTCGACTCCTGGATGCACTAAACAGGTATACTTTTCAATCGCGTCGGTTAATATAGGCTTGTGGATTTCGTGATGTTTTCGACAAGGTGTCTTCGAAAGACTACTTGATTTATGGGATTTCTACGGATGCCCCAAAGGCGAACAAGAACTTCAAGGAGAAACAGGGATTGCAGTATCATTTGTTGAGTGACCAGAAGAGCGAATTGTTGAAAGCTCTGGGGGCAACGAAGGAGGGTAACAAAACTTTGAGGAGTACTTGGGTTATCGGAAAAGGCGGAGTCATTGAGGAAGTGCATTTGGGGAGCAGTCCTGGCGACAGCGTCTCCAAAGCTTTGAAGAAATTGGGGATTGACGCCTAGAATCCTAGTAGTTTTATTATCTGTAGTATTATTATAACCAACACAACATGTATTAACTGCAATCGTAAGGATCAAACACAATTGATATATTTCTCATGCTTAAACTCCAATGCATGAATGCTATCAATACGACGCCGTATACCTTCCGACATTAATACAAAATCCACGGATTATGAATAATAATACTCAGCAGGAGTCATTCCGCCTCCCACAACCACCGGCCCACCATTCACATACCCGTTCTCCACCCCAGCAGCCTTCACAATCTTCTGTATCAGGGCTTTGATCAAGAACTGTTCCCTCGCCAGTTTCCTTGTTTCTTTGAGAAATGCATCGAGAGTTATTCTCTCATAATCCAATGCCTTCGCTAGTATTTCCATGGTATCCTCAATGGCTAGATCGTCCGCTACTAAATTGAATAACCTGTTATAAGCGCTTGTAGGTCTTGGAATTACTGGTCATAAACAACTGTTTGTGCACAGACGATTTCATCGCCTGAGACTTCGCCTCTGTTGCGTGCCCACTCAATGACTGCTTGCGAACTATGTATACTCTCCTTCAAGGCAGTTATGTTCCTCTCAGAGGAGTCCTTTAGTCTTGTCAACTACACGTTAAAACTGCGTTATTCGTGAAATACCTCGGCGATTTCCTTTTCCACCTGGACTTCAACGTTGAGAAGCTTTTCCCGTTCTGCTCGGGCTTCAGTTTGTTTTTCTCTCGTTGACTGGATGCTAGGTTGGATATAGCCTTGCATGAGGTGATTGACGTGTTTCACCAATCTCGCATGTTCTGGATTGGGGGGCAAAGGTGGAGGCGGAAGCACGGAAGATTGGACTGGCGGTAATGAAGTATCAAGGAGAGCTGGCGCAGGAGAGGTCGTTGGAGACAATTGTTGTGTCAAAGAAGTGGCACGAGGCCGATTGAACTGTTGTTGATAAAGAGACTGGGGAAGGGGAGGCCGATACGCATTTGCAGAGGGAGGAGGGGTATTATTCCGGTAATGGTGAGGCGGTAGCGGCGGAGGATTGGGTGGTAACGGAGGAGGTGACCTATGATGCAAAGGAGGACTTCGTGAGAGCTGCTCTAGCGAACTGGACGAGCTACTCCGCGATACGCCATTTGCCGTATCGATCTGCAGTTGAGGCTGATTCAACAGACTGGGCGGCCGCGGTGGAGGCGGTGGCGGAGCACGGCTTGGCGAAACCGGAGTTTGAGGAATCGGAGATGCAGGATTATTTGGCGGAGATGTAGAGCCTGTAGGCCTTGGCGGGAGAGGCGGCGGAGGAGCCTGCTGACGAAGTTGTTGAGGCGGAGGGTTCACTGATCGCACCGGAGGAGTCTCACTGAAGAGTCGTTGGAATATTTGTATTATTGTCTGTAGATTGCTTGTTCTGTAGTTCGCGCTCTAGAATGATTAAGACAGTGTATATGAAAGGGTGTACGTTTGGGTCAGCGCTCCAATTCGCCAAATTCGGGTGATAGCATTTCCCATTTGCATCAACGTTCCGGCTCGGTTTGACGATCATGTCCTTCCGCGGGGTGACAAACACCATCGGCGGGCTCTGTGGGTAATCCTGCGGAATCCATATCGCAACGGGTATCTTGTAATTGTTGTTTCGAAAGTGGATAGGCAGTAATCCATCTATACAAAGCAACAACTCTGATCGTCCATCCTCATGAACTAGTCATTAATCACGGCAACAAGACACACATACCAAAGATACTTGTCCGGGGATGCAGCAGTGGATTTGACTGGAGGATCCCTGCGACTTCTGCATAGACTCTCTGAGGATCAAGATATTCCTAACAAGTCAGCTTCATACATCAACGGTCCGAACAAGCGGAATATGCCCTTTCAGCCATTCCAGGACATGTCGTAAGTCAGCCATTCATTCGTCCTTGGAAGCAACTCTCAAAGTACAGAGAGACGTGTCCGCTGGCCCTCTCACGGGGCTCTGCGATTACAGGATGCTCTTCGGGACTAATCCTGTACCTTTGGCCTCTGCTCGTACGAGGCGTAGATTTACGTTGCTGACCTGCGCAGGGCATAATTATGTAAAGCTAGATCATCACGAGCCGGGATGTACGATATTTACATTTAAACGTTCAGATTCGAGACAACATTTAGTTTCAGTCTCTAAACTTCGTTCCAGAGCCTATAAAGCGTTTTGGATTGCTTATTTTCATCCTCGGAAACACTTTGCTTGAGTAGACTCTTTGACCTTTAGACATGGTTTGCGGGAACTTACAGCTATGCGGCTTTCAGTTGTGGCAGTATATTACCCATTATTCCCCAGTCCAAATCACAAGCGAAAAGCCCCTATAGCATAGTTGGCTATTGCGCTCCCCTAGTAAGGGAGAGGTCGCCGGTTCGATTCCGTCTGGGGGCAACAGCTTGCTTTTTGGGTCAAACACCGTATCCAGTGATTCTTTTTGGTACCCTCTTACGCGTTGTGGATTTCGCCATGGTATCGCACTCAGTCTCTTTGCCCTCGTTTAGGGACCCAAGGCAGGATACTTTTTTCACAGCCATCCATAACATAACGGTCCAAGGAACGAACCATCGAGTCGTACTGTTATTCTTTGGAGCGGAACGAAGTTTATTTGATAACCTGACTTGGGTTTTCTGAAAATTACGATTATAAAGTTTTCTAAAGGGTGTAGCTTTCGAACTACAATATCTTTCAAAAAGTCTAAAAATACCAGAACACCATCCTCTCGATGTACAACATCGTCGACAGCGCTTCTCCAAAAACAATCCCGAATCAGTTAACAAACTTTAGTTGTTTTTCCTTATCGTCGCAACCCACCATGCCCGATGAAGGCGATGGAGGCGGTGCATGAGCCTTAGAGCTTGGCGCTGCCGAGGGTCTAGCTGAAGGACCGTGACGTCTGTGTCTTGCCGACGAGGCTGCAGGAGCATGCGCAGCAGAGGAGGGACAAGGCTTTTCTCCCGGGCCCGAAGATGGTCGTGGAGCGGCTGACGAAGGTCGCGCATGGGGAGCTGAACTAGGCCGGGGATGTGCTTTTGATTCGCAGGGCTCTGGTCCTGGACCCGCAGATGGACGTGGCCCTCGGGCGGAACTCGGAATTGCAACAGACGATGGTCGCGCGTGAGGATGTGAGCTAGCACGAGGATGTGCCCCTGACTCGCAAGGTTGAGGTCCCGGACCTGAAGATGGTCGTGGAGCAGCTGAAGATCTGGGGTGTTGAGCCGACGACGGTCGTGCATGATGAGCTGAACTAAATCCATGATGATGGTCCTCGGAGCAGGGTTTCTCTCCTGGACGCGAAGATGGATGTGACCCTCGGGCCGACGATGGCCTCGGGGCTGGGGCTGAAGAGACTCGCCCATGATGAGCTGAACTAAATCCATGGTGATGGTCCTCGGAGCATGGTTTCTCTCCCGGAGCCGAAGATGGTCGTGGTGCTGGGGCTGAGGAGACTCGCCCATGACGAGCTGAACTAACTCTATGATGATGGTCCTCGGAACAGGGTTTCTCTCCCGGAGCTGAAGACGCTGGTGGCGCTGCGCTTGAGGGCCTTGGACCTGGGGCTGATGAGACTCGTACCGGGGCGGACGAGGCTGGCGCTGGAGCCGAGCTGACCTTAGGAGGAGGTGCTGCGGAGCTGCCGGGCTGAGGTGCTGCGGCTGAGGATTGTGGAACTGGGCCTGAACTTACGGGGGGGAGGGCCGGCGCTGAAGACACTGGAACTGGAGCCGATGAAACTGGAGCAGGACCTAGACTTGCGGGTCCCGCGGAACTAATTGGTGCTGCTGAGCTCGCTGGAGGAGGAGCTGGTGCTGAAGAAGCCGGAACAGGGGCCGAGGAGACGAGAATTGGAGCCGACGAAACTGGAGCAGGCGCTGAGCTAACTGGAACTGGGCCTGAACTTGCGGGTGCTGCTGCAGAGCTAACCGGTACAACTGAGCTTGCAGCCGGGGGAGGTGCTGGTGCTGACGAAACCGGAATAGGGGCCGAGGAGGCGAGAACTGGAACGGACGAAACTGGAGCAGGCGCTGAGCTAGCTGGAGCTGGGGCAGAACTTACTGGAACTGCAGCAGAACTAAGAGGCGCTGCTGAGCTGACCGGGGGAGGTGCTGGTGCTGACGAAACTGGGACTGGCGCCGAGGAGACGATAACTGGGGCAGAACTTACTGGGACAGCCGCAGAACTGAGAGGCCCTGCTGAGCTGACCGGGGGCGGAACAGGTGCTGACGAAACCGGGGCAGGGGCGGACGAAGCAGGAGCAGACGACACTGCTGGTGCAGAACTTGCGATAACTGGTGCAGAGGAAGCTAGAGGGACCGAACTCGCGGGTGCCGATGGGACAGCAGGAGCAGACGAAGCAAGCGGTGCTGATGATGCAGGAGCCGACGAGATTGCTGGAGGTGCTGATGGTGCAGGGCCAGATGACACGGGCGCAGGAGCAGAAGACACTGGAGCAGATGATACTGCAAGAGGCGCTGACGACAGAGGTGCTGCCGAGATTGCTGGAGCCGACGAAGCAAGCGGTGCTGATGATGCAGGAACCGACGAGACTGCTGGAGGTGCTGATGGCGCAGGGCCAGACGACACGGGCGCTGGTGCAGAAGACGCTGGAGCAGATGATACTGCAAGAGGCGCTGACGACAAAGGTGCTGCCGAGATTGCTGGAGCCGACGAAGCTAGAGGTACAGAAGATCCTGGTGCGGAGGCGAATGGCACCGAAGATACTGCAGGAACAGAGATGGCGGGCGCAGATGAAGCCGGAGCCACAACTGAGGAAACTGGAGCGCTTATCGGTGCGGATGAAGCAGGTGGTGCTGGTGGCGCCGAAGATGCAGGGACTGACAAAACTGGAGCAGAACTAGCGAGTGGTACGGAACCGATAGGAGCCGACGACACAGGTACCGAAGAAACAGGCCCAGAGCATTCGGCGCCCTCGCAGGGTGCAGAAGACACCGGCGCGGATGGCACAGCGACGGAGCTTGGAGACGCAGAAGATACAAGAGGAACCGATGACAAAGGAGCCGATGAAACGGGTGCGGTAATAACCACTGCAGACGATACTGGAGGAGAAACGGACGCCCCCGAGCTTGCGGGGGGACATGGGATGGCTGCCGAGGAGACTGGACTTGGCGTTGAAACGACCGGCGTCGATGACCCTGGCGTCGCAGAGGTTAAGGGCGTGGAGCTTGCAATTGGACCCGTAGATGGGCTGGAAGGAAGTGGTGAGATCGACGATCCTGGCGCAGCCGAAGGGACGGAAACTCCTGAACTCGGTTTAGGAGGCGGGACTACGGAACTCACTGGCGGCTGTCCAGAGTGAACGCAGTTGTAGCCAGAGCATACTGGTGGGCTTCCTGAACTCACTGCTGGCGGTCCAGAGTGGACACAGTTGTAGCCAGAGCATACTGGTGGGCTTCCTGAACTCACTGCTGGCGGTCCAGAGTGGACACAGTTGTAGCCAGAGCACACTGGAGGGCTTCCTGAACTGACGGCCGGTGGTCCAGAGTGGATGCAATTGTTGCCAGAGCATACTGGTGGGCTTCCTGAACTCACTGCTGGCGGTCCAGAGTGGACACAGTTGTAGCCAGAGCATACTGGTGGGCTTCCTGAACTGACAGCCGGTGGTCCAGAGTGGACGCAGTTGTTGCCAGAGCAGACTGGAGGCTTCGCAGAACTGCATGGCGGCTGTGCAGAGTTGACACAAGGTTTGCCATGGCAGAGTGGGGGGCTCGCTGAGCTGACTGGTGGTAGTGCCGAAGAAAAGTGGATCGCCGAGGTTGGAGATACAATACCTGATCGTCG
>Ga0302325_10026700_pt1 | contig 11989 bp, 11 predicted proteins | sample Palsa_T0_2_FD_201948 | JGI IMG/M metagenome (GOLD analysis project Ga0302325, IMG submission 201948) | Peat permafrost microbial communities from Stordalen Mire near Abisko, Sweden - Palsa_T0_2 | ecosystem: Environmental > Terrestrial > Soil > Palsa > Peat permafrost | place: Sweden: Abisko... | reverse complement strand
ATCCAGACCGATGCCGCCATCAATCCGGGCAACTCCGGAGGTGCGCTCGCCGACGGACAGGGCCGCGTCGTCGGAATCAACACCGCGGTCGCGGGTTTCGGCCTCGGGCTCGCCGTCCCGATCAACAGCGCGACACGGCAAATCATCGGCGGGTTGATGACTGAGGGTCGCTTCCGCAGAGCGTATCTCGGCCTCGGTGGGGGCGAGCGGCCGCTGCCCCCGCGCCTGGCACGCCAGCTCAACCGTGACGCCTGTGTCGAGATCGTCCAGGTCGTGGATGAATCCCCGGCCGAACACGCGGGCCTCAGGCCCGGCGACCTCATCGTCGCGGTCGACGAGCGGCCGGTCACCGGCATGAACGCCCTTCAGCAGCTGATGATCGGCGAGCGCATCGGCACGCCCGTCATGTTCACGATCGCACGCGACTCGCGCCTGCTCGAGATCACCGTCACACCCGACGAGCTCCAGACCTCATAGTCCGGTCACGACGACCGGACTTACCGACTGACCTCGGACGCGCGGTTCGGCCCCGGTCGTCCCGTCAGGTGGTCGCATTCCGAGGCGCCCATAATGCCGGGCACCGAAGCGGGCGGCGCGACCCCGTTGCGCGGTGCCACGCCGCGACGCTCATCGCGTGTGAGCGTCGCCCGCGTTCCTCGGCTCGCGCTCGCCCGTTAGCCCGAGGGCGTGACGCTGTGGTTCACGAACGTGTCGAGCCGCTGCTGCAGGTTCAAGATCAGTGTCTGCGCACGAGCCGACGTGATCGTGCCTGCGCTCACCGCGCGATCGAGGCGAGCTGTCGCGGCCGAGACAACCACTGCCTCGAGCTGGCTCGCAGTCTTGCCGTTCGCGAGCGCGATCTGGGCGAGTGACGTCCCAGAGCGAAGTTCAAAACGGAGCTGCTGCGGGCTGACGCCGACGTCCTCCGCAGCCACCCGGAGAACAGCGGTCCTCCAGCGGAGGATCTGCAGACGGGCGAGCGGGTGGCTGACATTCAGCAGCTTGCCGATCGCCGTGCCAGTGCGAGCGAGCCGCGTCTGCTCTTGCGGGGTCGTCAGCTTGCCCGCGGCGACCGCTCGCTCAAGGCGGCTCTGGACCGCACCCAGAACCATCCGGTCGAGGGCAGCTGCCGACGTGCCGTCCGCCGCCGCAATCTGCGCGAAGGTCTGGCCGGCTCCGAGGTCAGCGCGGAGCTGCTGTGCATCGATCCCGAGCCCGGCTGTGAGGGCGCCGAGGATCCCACTGCGCCCCGCGGCCGTCGGGCCCTGTGCGTGCGACGCGGTTGCCGCATACGCGCCGGCGCCGCCGCAGACAGCCACGATCAGTACTCCGCTGACGAGTGCCCGCCATCTCGGACTCGCGTGATTGTTGAGCTTGATCTTCATTTGCTTCATCTCCTTGCGTTGACCTACAGGTCTCGTTGCAGCTCTGCGCGGTAATGCCCTCGTGGAGGGAGTATGGAGACGAGATGGAGATCGTGTGCACCAAGTAGACCGTGACGAATCCGCGTATGCCGAGGCATTGCCGTCCCCCGAACCGAGTCCTCCGAGAAAAAGCCCGACCGGCTGGACCTCGCCGCTTGCCCCCGCCATCATCGCGGCCGGCGTGGTCCTCGTGAGCGTCTTCTTCGTGATCAAACAGCGCAGCTCCCAGGGCGAAGATGCGGTTGACACCGATGCACCAGCGCCAGTCGACGTGCTCGGTGGCAACATGCCCGAGAGGATTCCGCCGGCATCGGCGATCGCGGCGTGGATTCCCGAACACCGTGCCACGCGCGAACGGGTCCGGGATCGCGGTGGTGAGGAGGGTGCGGGCGGCCGGAGCGAGCGCGGCTTCGAAACCCCCTGAGCGGCGCGCGCCACCAGCGGCCCGATGAAGGTCCTCGAGGACCCACCGATCGCAAACGCGCCCCGAGATCAGATCGCGAGCGATCTCGCGACGATCACGATCTGTCGAACAGATCCTGCTCCCCGCCCCCGGCCATCACGGGTAAGCACCGCGTCGACCGATCCTTGCCCGCGAGCGCTCGGTGCGGCTTTCCCGTAGCGCAAGGCCGTGGTGTCCCTGACGAGCGAGTTCCACGCCCGAGTATGGGGCCATGAGCTACGCGGTGATCTGGAGCGCGAACGAGCAGCCGGACTGCACCGGCGGCCTCGTGCTCACGAGTGACGAGATCAGGCTCTCGGGAGCGGACGCGTGCTGTGCGCTGCGATACGACGACCTCGTCGATGTGTACATCGAGCGCTCCGCGCCCGCGAAGCACTCCTGGGAGCCGGCCCTTGTGCTCGTGACCTGTGACGGCGAGCGTGTGGCGGTAGGGTGCCTCGAGGGCCTCGGCGCACTCCACGAACTCGCCGAGCGTGTGGCTGCTATCCGCATGCGTGACGCAGCCTGACCCTCGAGCGCATGCGCGAGTCACCCAGCCCGGGGACGACCGCGACCCACTCCGATCGCGCGCTGCGCTCGCTCGTCGAGGCCGGGATCGCGCTCAGCTCGGACCTCTCACTCGATGCGCTACTCGCTCGACTGCTCGAGATCGCCGCCGACCTGACGGAAGCTCGGTATGCGGCGCTCGGCGTTCTCGACGCGCGGGGTATGCAACTGGAGCGCTTCATAACCCACGGCATCGATCGCGAGCTCGAGACCGCGATCGGCGAGCCTCCTCGAGGCCGCGGGGTCCTCGGCGCGCTGATTGGCGAGGCGAAGCTCGTGCGCCTCCACGATCTGACCGCTGATCGACGCTCGGTCGGGTTCCCGCCCAACCACCCCCCGATGCGCTCGTTCCTGGGCGTGCCGATCCGCCTGGGCGGGGTCGCGTTCGGCAACCTGTATCTCGCGGAGAAGGCAGGCGGAGAGGACTTCACAGAAGACGACGAGGAGCTCGTGATGCTGCTCGCCACGCAGGCCGGAGTTGCGATCGAAAACGTCCGTCTTCTCGAGGCAGCGATACGTTGGTCGGCAAGGCTCGAGTCGCTGAACGAGATCAGCAGCGCGCTCGCCACCGAGACCGATCTCGACACGCTGCTCGACCTCGTCGCACGCCGGCTCCGCGAGCTGCTCGACGCCCGCTTGGTGACCGTGCTCCTGCCTTCCGGCCCCGACGTTCTCCGCTTTGCCGCCGTCGCCGGGGAAGGCGCCAAGGACGTGATCGGCCTGACCCTCGAACGATCCCGGTCGAAGAGCGGTCGGGTTCTCGCGGAGCGTCGAAGCGAGCGCGTCGCCTCCGTGCTCGACGATCCCGAGATCGACCCGGTCATCGCACGCCGGCTCGGAGTGCGCACGGGCCTTTGGGTTCCGCTCGTCGTGAACGAGCAGGCGATCGGGGTACTCGCCGCATACGACGGGCTCGGGACTCCCGACGGCCGCTTCAGCGACGACGATCTCCGCCTCGCAGAAGCATTCGCGAGCCGCGCGGCGGTGGCGGTGGATCTCTCGGAGCGGGTCGCACGCGACGCGCTCCGCCGCGTCGTCGCGGCGCAGGAGCTCGAGCGGCATCGCCTGGCACGCGAGCTGCACGAGGAGACAAGCCAGGCCCTCACCTCTATTCTCCTCGGCCTGCGCGGGCTCGAGCACCTGCCGGAGGCGCGCGAGACGGTCACGGGACTGCAAGAGCTCGTGGTGAACACCCTGAAGAGCGTGCGCCGGCTCGCCGTCGACCTGCGCCCGAAAGCTCTCGACGACTTCGGGCTCACGGCGGCGCTCGAGCGGCTGACTGCGACCTGGAGCGACACGACCGGGATCACGGTCGACCTTCGAGCGCGCCTGGGCGACGAGCGTCTCGCGAGCGAGGCCGCAACGGCGCTCTACCGGATCGTGCAGGAGTCGCTCACAAACGTCGTCAAGCACGCGCGCGCACGCCACGTCGGCATCCTTCTCACTCGCACGAATGGGAAGGTGATCGCCGTCATCGAAGACGACGGGCAGGGCTTCGACCCCGCGCAGACACCCGACGGGTTTGGCATCCGAGGCATGCGCGAGCGGATCCAGCTTCTGGACGGGGATCTCAGGGTCGAAGCCGGCGAACATACCGGCACCAGGCTCACCGTCGAGGTGCCGCTGCGCTGAACGGTCGCGTTCCTCCCGACGAGGCGTCGTCGACGCCGCGGCGCCCGTCCGCGCCCCCTTCCTCAGCGCACGGCACAGAGAGCGTGAGCGTCGCCCCGAATGTCCGGGCCCGAGCGGCGCAGCTTGAGGTGGTCCTTCGTCGAGGAGCTTGCCGATCCGTGTGCCCAGTCGCTCGGAGAGCACCCCGAGCGCGCTCACGAGCTGCGAGCAAGGGAACCTCCGGTTGCGCGCCGGCAGCCGCGGGGCCGGAAGAGGGCGGCCAGCGGCGAGCTTCTCTTGCTCTGAGTCGACCGCCGGGCGGTGGCTCGACACCGATAGGCTCTCGGTGAAGCGATGGGCAGCTCGCGATCGCTCCGTTCATCTCGAGACATGGAGCCGTCGAGGATCAGGGAGCAACGAGGATCGCTCGTAGGTGATGATCGCCTGCGCGCCCTTGTCGCGACCGGGATCCTGCTCCACTCCGAGCTGACGCTCGAGGCACTGCTCGAACGTCTGGTCGAGACCGCGGTCGAGCTCACGGGCGCCACCTACGGAGCGCTCGGAGTCATCGACCAGGCCGGAGTCGCGCTCGACGAGTTCATCACGGTCGGCATCCCACCCGACCGGATCGCGACCATCGGCGAGCTGCCGCGCGGGCGCGGGGTCCTCGGCGCTTTGATCCGCGATCATGAGACGCTTCGCCTTCGCAACCTCGCAGCCGACCCCCGCTCGGTCGGCTTCCCTCCCGGCCATCCGCCGATGGCGACCTTCCTCGGCGTTCCGATCGTGCTGCGCGGCACGTCGTTCGGAAACCTCTATCTGACCGAGAAGGCAGGCGGCGATGAGTTCAGCGACGAGGACGAGGAGATCGTGTATCTGCTGGCCGCTCAGGCTGCAGTCGCAATCGAGAACGCCCGCCTCTACGAGTCGTCGCGGCAGTGGTCGAGGCAGCTCGAGTCGCTAAACGAGGTCTCGGAGGCGCTCGCGACGCAGAGCGATCTCGCGCAGCTCTTCGAGCTCGCCGCGTCGCGTCTCTGCGAGCTGCTCGACGCACGCGTCGTCATGATCCAGATACCCGCCAGCGACGGCGTGTCCTTGACGGTCGCCGCGGCAAGCGGCGAACACGCCAGCGAGCTCGTCGGACGCACGCTCGAGCTGCTGCGCTCCAAGAGCGGTCGCACGCTGACGCGAAAGCGGAGCGAACGGATCGACTCGGTCATCGACGATCCGGAGGTCGACCAGAGCGTCCCGCGGCTCGTCGATGCCTCGGCGGCGCTGTATGTCCCGCTGATGGTGCGGGATCGTGCCGCCGGTGTGATCGTCGCCTATGACAAGCGCGGCGTCGACCACCGCTTCTCCGACGCCGATATGCGCATCACGCAGGCGTTCGCCAGCCGGGCGGCGGTGGCGATCGACCTCTCCGAGCGGGTCGGACGCGAAGCTGTGCGGGGATTGCTCGAGGGCCAGGAGATCGAACGCACCCGCATCGCCCGCGAACTTCACGACGAGACCGGCCAGGCGCTCGCCTCGATCCTGCTCGGCCTCAAACAGCTCGAGCAACAGGTCGGCGAGGAGCCGCTCGCACTCATCCGCACGCTCGTCTCCTCGGCTCTCGACAACGTGCGGAGTCTCACGACCGAACTCCGACCCCCGGCACTCGACGACTTCGGCATCGAGCCGGCACTCGAACGCCTGACGCGCCTCGTCTCGGAGCGCAGTGACCTCAACGTTCAGCTCAACGTCACCCTTGAGCGCGGAGGGCTGACTCGCGACCAGGAAACTGCGATCTACCGCATCGTCCAGGAGGCGCTCACCAACACCGTCAAGCACGCACAGGCGAGGTCGGTGAGCATCGTCGTCGCGGCCCATGGGGGGTCGGTCCGCACCATCGTCGAGGACGACGGCGCCGGCTTCGCGCTCGACGCCGTTCGGGAAGGCGCGCTCGGCCTCGTCGGGATGCGCGAACGCACGATCCTGCTCGGAGGCCGGTTCGAGGTCGAATCGAGACCGGGAGCAGGCACGACCATCGTGATCGAACTGCCCCGCTCCTCCTGAGCCGCGCACCGCCTGCGAATGACCGGGGATCACGCGGGATCGCAGAGTCGACCCGCGATCCGAGCCTGGTTGAAAGTCCAAACTTAGTAGTTCACGCTTACTATATGAGGCAGCCGGAAGTCAACGATGTGGCCGCGGCGCTTCAGGCGAGCATCGGGCTGTTCCTGCGGCGGCTAGGTCAGTCGCATGGTGAAGGCGAACTCACGTTGTCCGAGCGCTCTGCTCTCGCCCGCCTCGGCAGCGGCGGCCCGACGACACCGACCGCGCTTGCCCGGGTCGAGCAGATCACGCCGCAATCAATCGGAGCGACGCTCGCCGCGCTCGAGGCGCGCGGACTCGTCGAGCGACGTCCCCACCCCGAGGACGGTCGGCGAGTCGTCATGTCGTTGACCGAGGCGGGCCTGCACCAGCTTCACAACAACCGGAACGCCCGCACCGAGCAGCTCGCTCAGGCCCTTTCGGTCGGGTTCACGCGCTCGGAGCTGAAACAACTGATGGCGGCCGCACCGCTGATCGAGCGGCTCGCGTCCACCATCTGATGCCGGCACTCGGGCAGCCTGGGGGCGGCGACCAGGCGGCCGGTGACCCTGCAGAGGGAGCCGACGAGCGTTACCGCTGGGTGGCGTTGGCGAACACGACGGCCGCCGTGTTCATGTCGCAACTCGACGGATCGATCGTCATCATCGCACTGCCCGCGATCTTCCGGGGCATCCACCTCGACCCGCTGGCGCCGGGCAACATCGGCTACCTGCTCTGGATGATCCTGGGCTACCGGCTCGTCCAGGCCGTGCTCGTCGTCACGGTCGGCCGATTCGGCGACATGTTTGGCCGGGTCAGGATCTACAACGCAGGCTTCGCCGTCTTCACCGTCGCTTCCGTCCTGCTGTCGTTCGACCCGTTCGATGGCGGCCAGGGAGCGCGGTGGTTGATCGGCTGGCGGATGCTCCAAGCCGTCGGGGGGTCGATGCTCCAGGCCAACTCGGCCGCAATCCTGACGGATGCGTTTCCTCGCGATCAACGCGGTTTCGCGCTGGGGATCAATCAGGTTGCCGGTCTGTCGGGTCAGTTCATCGGCCTGGTCGCGGGAGGTCTGCTGGCGGTCCTGGACTGGCGCGCGGTGTTCTGGGTCAACGTGCCGGTCGGGATCTTCGGAACGGTGTGGGCGTACCGAAAGCTCCGGGACAACGGTGAGCGACAGCCGAGTCGAATCGACTGGTGGGGAAACATCACCTTCGCCCTCGGCCTTAGCGCCATCCTGGTCTCGATCACCGACGGCATCCAGCCCTTCCGACATCACACAATGGGCTGGACGAACCCCGCGGTGTTCGGGCTGCTCGCCGCCGGTGTCGCGCTGCTCGCGGCATTCGTTGTGATCGAGACCAAGGTCGCGGCGCCGATGATTCAGCTCAGCCTGTTCCGAATCAGGGCGTTCGCCGCCGGCAACATCGCGGGCTTCGCGGTGTCGATCGCCCGAGGCGGGATGCAGTTCATGCTCATCATCTGGCTGCAAGGCATCTGGCTGCCTCTGCACGGCTACGACTATGCCGACACGCCGCTCTGGGCCGGCATCTTCCTGCTGCCCCTGACCGCCGGCTTCATCATCTCGGGGCCCGTGGCAGGCACCCTCTCCGACCGCTTCGGCGCCCGAGGGATGGCAAGCGCAGGCATGGTGGTCTTCGGCGGCAGCTTCGTCGGCATGCTCCTGCTGCCCGTCAACTTCCCGTACTGGGCCTTCGCCCTGCTCATCGCCGCGAACGGCATCGGCGGCGGTATGTTCGCTGCCCCCAACACCTCGTCGATCATGAGCAGCGTCCCTGCCAGCCAGCGCGGCGCGGCCTCCGGAATACGGGCGACCTTCCAGAACTCCGGCACGGCCCTGTCGATCGGGGCGTTCTTCTCACTCATGATCGTCGGGCTGGCGGGAACGCTTCCGACAACGCTGACCCGCGACCTGTATCACCAGGGCGTTCCCCATGCCATCGCGCAGCAGATCGGCACCCTGCCGCCGGTCTCGTCGCTCTTCGCGGCGCTGCTCGGGGTGAACCCGATCCAGCATCTCCTTGCGCCGAGCGGGGCGCTGTCAAGGCTTCCGGCCGCAAACCGCCGGACGCTCACCGGCAGGGAGTTCTTTCCGCACCTGATATCCGGGCCGTTCCATCACGGCCTCGTGGTGGTGTATGCCTTCGCGACCGCCCTGGCGGTGGTCGCTGCACTCGCCTCGCTGATGCGCGGACGCCGCTATCTCCATCCACTGACGAGAGACGAGTCGCCCGAGTCGCCCGTCATGTCCTGACCCGGGCGCAGTGGTTAATGCGCGCGCCGATCTCCGCCGAGCCGTCATGCGATAGCCGCGCGATCAGGCTGAGTCTCTGTTCGGGGTCGGAAGGCCTGTGCCCAGCCCGCCGTCACTCGACCGGCCCGACCGCGAGCCACAAGGCGGGTTCGCATTCTCGTGCCGCCTCGGAGCTCGTCCGGCTCGGCGACTAGCGAAGCGCGTCTGCCTCGGAGTTGAGCGCGAGCAAGGTCCGTTCGCTTTCGGCCCGGAATGCGCGCACCAGCATCGGCTGAAGAACTTGAGCGACCGCGGGACGCCGAGCGTCACAACTCTCTCGACGTGGGTTGACTCCGCTCCTTTGCTGAGGATGTATCGCAAACTCACATCGACGGTCCCGGCATGGAGCCTCATCGTCATCGGCTGGTCGAAGGTGATCTTCGACGCTCGCTCGAACTCGGTAACCGTCCCGTTCCGGACGCCGAACGGCCCCGGCTCCCGGTAGGTCGTGCCGGGCGCCACGGGGTTCGCGGAGATATCGACGGTACCGCGAAATGCCGAGGACCTCTTCAGCCAGCGGTCCTGGCCGCGAGCGTCGACGGTCACCTCGAAAATCTCCTCGGCGGAGCACTCGATGTCAGCCTGCAGGGGAATGACAATCATGGTGCGCCGCACCCGCACTCGGCCACCTGAGCGAGCGTTCCGCCAGGCGAACCACACTCGGACGCAGCCCTGCACTCCGACTCGCATCGGATCTGGAGCGCGAGTCGATCGGGGCGAACAGATGGAATCGAAGCGGTGGAATGAATCTGCCCCTCAGGCGCTCGTTGCGGTGAAGCCGCTGAGGGTGCGGTCGGTGATGTGGTAGGCGCTGTCTGTGAGGGTTTGGCCCCACCCGACCGCATCGCACGCTGCCTCTCGCCCGTCGCGAGGAATCACACCGCCTGCTCGCCCGGCGCGGTTTCCTCGGGCAAGGACGCGGTCTTGGGCCTCAACGACCGATCAGCGCTCGTTCCGAGACGACAGACCATCGCAGCGAGCAGTTGTGGACCGTCTCGAAGCGGCGCGCGGCGCCCGCTGTCGCGAAAGCCGAGCCGCTCGTAAAGTCGCCGCGCGGCGGTGTTTTCGACATTGACCATCAAACCGACCCGCCGGAAGCCCTCGGCACGGGCCGCTGCGAGCTGGGCGGCCACGAGCGCCGCCGCGACCCCTCGCTTCCTCGCCTCGGGCGCGACGAACAGCGCGACGAGGTCCACGCTGGCGGGATCTTCCCCGCCCCGGAACGCGGCCACCATGCCAACGAAGCGACCGCAGTCGACGGCGACGTGACACGGCATCGCAGCCCACTCGCGCCACTCCTCCTCGGTTTGCTCCAGCGCCTCCTCGTGGCGAGTCCAAAAGGCGTCGGGAGAATCAAGAAGCGCCGCGAGCCGTAGGTCGCGCAGCTCTCGCCACTCACTCGCGTGCACACGACGGATCTCGAGCACGAGCGAAAGTCTGCCGCCGCCCCGCGCTTCTGGCTGGCAACTCCGACGCGAGTAGGGTCAGGCCGGAGTCCTGCTCGACGATCCCACGCGCGACCGCCGCACGCGCGCGGCGCCTAACGAACGCGAAGGTTGCTCTCCCCCTGGCACCAGCCGACGGCGGAGTTGCGCCAGGGCTGGCTCGACGAGGCCCTTGAGGAACGCTCTCGTCGTGAGCTCGGGCCCCGACGCCTATCTTCCGCCGCGGAGGACCCGTTCTGCGGAGCGACGCGTTCCGGCCCGGGGCTCCGGTCTACTCGACGACTATCACCTCGCAGGTGGCTTCACGCTTGACGGCGGCGGCGACGTCCTGGCCGAAGAGTCGTGCCAGGAAACCATGATGGTGAGAACCGACGACGAGTGCTGAGGCGTCGTTGTCGCGAGCCGCATCGACGATCGTGCGTGCGGGATCACCCTCGGCCCACACGTAGTCGGCCGGCACTCCCGCGGCCTCTGCTCGTCGTATGGCTTCGTCGGTGATGGGCTTGAGTTCGAGCGGTTCGGCCGCTGGCTCCTGTGGCGGCGGGCTGTCGTCCAGCGTGCCGAAGCTGGGTGGCGCGTAAGGATCGAGCGGCATCGACAGCACGGCGACGATCAGCAGTCGGCCGTGGCGGGCCTTCGCCTCCTCGATCGCTCGTTCGAGCGCGCGCTTGGCCGGCTCCTGTCCGTCATATCCAACCACGATCGTGTTGCTCATCGCCACAGCAATCCTAGATCCGGAGAGTCCTGGGTCCCGCCCCGCTCGGAACGCGTAGACCACAAAACGTGACGGAGACGATCAGCGGCGCGGTGGCGCGAAGACGATCGAGCACAACCGCGCAAACGGCGTCTCGACCAGATCACGCGACCTACGAGGCGCATGCCCCGAACCCGCGCCCCCGCGGCTCCGCTCGCGTCCATCCGGACCAACCGAGGCGGAGACCGCTCAAGCAGCGATCGCGTCGCGAACCCCTCAGCGCCAGGGCATCGCAACGCGCGACCGCGGGGACCGATGCGTGTAGGGGCAGGCGGCAGGTGAATGGGTGAGCGGGAGAGAACTGAGGGATATGGACCAGCGTCTTTCGACCGTGCGCGAGGAGGTCGAGGCGGGGAGCGTCAAGCCCTACTCACTCGTCTTGCTCTTCAACGTCGCCTCCGACGCCGATCACAACGGAGACCTCGGGACGCTCGAGCAGACGCTCCAGCTGGCGCGCCGCGTGGCGGCGACGGCCGGAGAAACCCTGCGAGTCGAGGCGGAACGGCTCGCGGCGATCTGCGAGCAGAGCCTCACGGAGGTGCGCCGGCGTCAGCAAACGACCCACGCCACCACACCAGCCGATGGGACGTTCCACTGCCCCGACTGCGGCAACGAGGTTCCCGCCGACGCGCTGCGCTGTCGCCGCTGCGGCCACCTGTTCCTGTAGGGAGCAGACAGGCACGACGGGCACCGAGGCCCCAGGGTGCCCCGCCGCTTGCACCGAGGCGTGCGAGCGTCTCGGATCGCGGAGCGGGGTCTCGAGCGCGATCCGGCGAGGAGGCCCGCCCGAAAGCAGGGCATGCACGTGGAACTGGCTGCCGTGAAGGCGAGCGGGCGCCGAGATGCCCACCGCGGCGACCCGCCCGCCGCGGCCTGAGCGGCCCGGCAGCCGTTCGGGAGCGGCGACGGGATCGTCGCGATGGTCGTCGATTCCGGGCGCGGTCGCGATCTGCGCGCTCTCGGACGCTCGTCGAGGAGCTCGATCCGTCCACGTTGGCTGCGATCGCACCCACCCGCGGTGCGGTTCCGGAATCGACCGCCTGGGGATGATCTGCGTCTCACCGGAGCCCTCGGCGCAGCTACCGCCCTCGGCTCGGGGCCGCACCGCTTTGAGCGTTACCGGTCGGTGACCTACTCGCCGCCGCCCGCAGGCGCGAGCGCGCCGATCAGGATGCGATGACAGGGACGCGACGAGCGCACCGAGGAGCGTGCGGACGCCGCGCCTCGCTTCATTTTCTCCCCTGAATGGGGCTCGACCGGAGCGCAGTTCCCGCGCAAACCGATCACCAACACCTCCGAGCGCCAGGCCCAGGGGTCGCGCCGCCCCTGTCGGGCTCTGCGCGACCGCCAGGTCGCGAT
>Ga0302325_10026699_pt1 | contig 11989 bp, 8 predicted proteins | sample Palsa_T0_2_FD_201948 | JGI IMG/M metagenome (GOLD analysis project Ga0302325, IMG submission 201948) | Peat permafrost microbial communities from Stordalen Mire near Abisko, Sweden - Palsa_T0_2 | ecosystem: Environmental > Terrestrial > Soil > Palsa > Peat permafrost | place: Sweden: Abisko... | reverse complement strand
GCAGGGGCTCACCGACCGCCTGGTCTCGGCGGATCCGTCGTCGAGCCTGTCGCTGATCCTGTCCGCGCTCGGATCGGCGCTGTCCAGCGAGCGGCTGTGCATTCACCTGGTCTCGGACCGGACCCTGCTCTGCGCCGCGTCGCTTGGCTTCGCCCCTGGCGAGCTGGACCCGTGGACCAGGCTGCCGTTCGGCGCGGGCGGCGGCCCGGTGGGCCTGGCCGCGGCCGATGAACGGCCCGTCATCGCCGACAACGTGCGGGCCGGCCCGGTCTGGCGGAGTTTCCGCGATCTGGCCAAGACGGTGAAGGTGGCCAGTTCGTGGTCGGTTCCTGTGCTCGGGCCGAGCGGGCTGAGCGGGGTCATCACGGTGTTCCGCGGGCAGGACGGCGCGCCGCAGCGAGACGAGCTCGACCTCGTCACCGTCTACGCGGGGTACGCCGCCAGCGCGATCGAACGGGACCGGCTGCTTGAGGCGGTGACGACCAGAAACCGCGTGCTTGAGACGATCAGGGAGATGCTGGAGACGCTGGCGGGTCCGGTTCTGGTCGGCGAGGGCCTGGTCGTCGCGCTCCAGTCGCTGCGCCGTGGCCTGCAGGCCGAGGAGGTGGCGCTGATCACCCAGCCGGCCGGCCAGCCGCCCCGCTGGCGCGCCTACGCCGGGCCGCTGGGTACCGATCCGTCGTCGGCCACGCCGTCGCTACGCGAGATGGCCGGAAGCGCGCTGTCTAGCTCGCACCCGGACGGTGTCGCCCGGCAGTTGCAGAGCAGCCGCAGGCAGCGGGCCCGGGCGGTGGCCTTCATGGCGGCCGGCGGCCCCACCGTGCTGATCGCCAGCTGGCGGCGGGTGCCGCCCACCAAGGAAGAGACGGCGCTGATGGAGGACGCGGCGAACTCGCTCCGCCTCGCGCTCGAACGCGAGGAGGCGGGTCACGCGCACCAGGAGGCGGCGGCCCTGCGCCGGTCGCGGGAACTCCAGCGCGGCTTCCTGTCCCGGCTCAGCCACGAGCTGCGCACCCCGCTGACGGCCATCAGGGGGTACGCGTCCAGCCTGATGCAGCCGGACGTGACCTGGGACGGCGACTCCCAGCAGCGTTTCCTTGACCGGATCGCGGCGGAGTCGGCGCGGCTCGGCCGGCTGGTCGATGACCTGCTCGACTTCTCCGCGATCGAGTCGGGCATCATGCGCCTGCAGCGGGACTGGTGCGACATCCGGCTGGTCCTCGAGGCGGCGATCGGCTGCCTGCCGCCGGGCAGCGCGGAATCGGTCACGCTGAGCTGCGACGCTCACCTGCCCGTGGTGTGGGCCGACCACGACCGGATGGAGCAGGTCTTCGTGAACCTGCTGAACAACGCGTTCGGCCACAACCCGCCGGGAACCCGGGTCCAGGTCACGGCCACGGCCGGCCCGGAGCAGGTGGTCATCAGCGTCCGCGACGACGGCCACGGCATGCCGCCCGAACTGGCCGCCGCGCCGTTCGAGCCCGCCCGCCGCCCGCGCACCAGCAGTGCTACCGTGAGCAGCGGGAATACCCGCAAGAGCGCGGGCGCGGGCCTCGGCCTGTCCATCGCGAAGGGAATCGCGCAAGCGCACGGCGGCCGGATCGAGCTGACGCCGCTATCGTCGGGCACCTGCTTCAGCGTGTCGCTGCCCGTCGAGGCCGAGCTCCTCGACCTCGGCCGGAGTGCCGGACCCCAGGCCAACCTGAGGATCACGGCGGATGTCGGGGGGACCAAGAACGATGGCGATGACTGAGACGGCCCGCAAGACCTGCGCCCTGGTGGTGGAGGACGATCCCAACATCGTGGACCTGATCCGGTCCAACCTGGCCGTGCGCGGCTTCGACACCGTGGTCAGCGTGGACGGGTTGCGCGCGCTCCAGCTGCTCGAGACCGAGGACCCCGACATCGTGCTGCTCGACCTGATGCTGCCGGAAGCCGACGGGTTCGAGCTCTGCCGCCAGATCAGGGAGCGCTCGCCGGTGGCCATCATCGTGGTGTCGGCTCGCGGCGGCGAGCGGGACAAGGTGACCGCACTGCACATGGGCGCCGACGACTACATGACCAAGCCGTTCAGCATCGAGGAGCTGCTGGCGCGGATCGCCGCCACGCTGCGCCGCACCCGGCCGGCCGCGCCCACCGAGCAGCAGGCGCCGCCGGTCATCGTGGTCGGCGATATCGTCATCGACCTGGCCCTGCAGCAGGTGACGCGGAACGGGCAGCCGGTTCACCTGACCCCGACCGAGTTCGCGCTGCTGCGCGAGCTCGCGGTCAACCGGGGCAAGCTGCTGACCCACGCTCACCTGCTCCGCCGGGTGTGGGGCCACGGCTACGAGACCGAGACCGAGTACCTCCGGGTGTACGTGCGACGGCTGCGGGCCAAGCTCGAAGCGGACAACAGCGCGCCGCTGATTCTCACCCAGCCCCGGGCCGGCTACCGGCTGGCGCCCGAGTGAGCGCCCGCGTGGGCGACGGCATGGGCGACGGCATGGGCGGCCGTCGGACGCCAATGTTAGCGCAAACAATAACGCCTAGGTGACAAACGTGAAGCAGAAAGAACACAGGAAGATTGCTGTTCACGGTATCTTCACGAAACCGCCTCGATGTTAAGGCCTCGTTAATTGCCGAGGCCTTAAGGTCGTGATCAAGACGCTAAGGCCGCGCAGTTCCGCCAGGTCAGCGAGTCAATCTCGGCTGCCTGGACGCGGACCTGTCGATCCTTCCTTTTAGACACGAGGTGGTTTACATGATTCGGGTGGCCAGAAAAGGGGCTGCTGTAGCTTCAGTGTCGCTGGCCGTGTGCCTCGCCGCTGCAGCCTGCAGCAGTTCCGCTTCCACCAGCGCAAGCAGCAGCAGTACCGGCTCGTCAACCGCGGTGCCGTCGATCTCGATCAGCTCGCTCAACCGCACTTTCTCCGCGATGGCAACGCTGAAGCCGCTGGCCTCGATGGGCAAGGGAAACGTGGCCGCGATCCTCCCGGACACCGTTTCTTCGGCTCGTTACACGGAATTCGACGCACCATATCTGTCCGAGGCCCTTGCGGCCGCGGGCCTTACGCCGACACAGTTTTCGGTACAAAATGCGCAAGGCAGTGACGCCACTGAGCTATCCGATGCCCAGGCGGCTATCACCAAGGGCGCCAGCGTCCTGATCATGGACCCGCTGGACTCCGGTGTCGGAGCCCAGATCGAGTCCTACGCCACGTCGCACGGCGTCAAGGTCATCGACTATGACCGGCTGACCCTCGGCGGCAGCCGCGCGTACTACGACAGCTTCAACAACGTCCAGGTCGGCACGCTGATCGGCAACGGCTTCGTCGCCTGCGCCACGGCCGAGGGCGTCACCAAGCCGAACGTCCTGGTGATGAGGGGCGCACCAACCGACAACAACGCCACCCTGTTCGCCCAGGGTTACAACGCGGTGCTCGCGCCGCATTTCGCCGACAAGAGTTACGTCGAGGTCGGTACCCCGGCCGGAACGTGGGACCCGCCCACCGCGGAGAGCGAATTCCAGCAGGCGTACACGGCGCACAAGAACATCAACTCCGTCCTCACGCCGAACGACGAGAACGCCGCCCCGATCATCACGTACCTGCAGCGGGAGGGCATCAAGGCCAAGACCTTCCCGGTCACCGGGCAGGACGCGACCCTGGTCGGACTGCAGAACATCCTGTCCGGCTACCAGTGCGGCACCGTCTACAAGCCGATCTACCTCGAGGCGCAGGCCGCGGTGGCGCTGGCCATGTACGTGCGGGCCGGCAAGACCCCGCCGAGTTCCCTGGTGAACAACCAGACCCTCGACTCGACGTCCAGCAAGGAAGTTAAGTCGGTGCTGCTCACGCCGGAATGGGTCACCACGGCCAACATGAACTCGACCGTCATCGCGGACCAGTTCGTGCCGGCTCAGCAGCTCTGCGTCGGCCAGTACGCAGCCGACTGCAAGGCCGCCGGAATCCAGGTATGAGCTAGATGAACGACAGGAGGCGCGCCCGGTGACCACACCGAGCGCGGAAGGCGCCCGGCCCGCAGACGCGGGCCGGGCGTCCTCGCCCGACTCCCACGTGACCGACGCCACGGACGGGGCAGACGCCATGGACCCAGACAACACCCGCGACCTCCCGCAGGCCAGCACGGACCCGCCCGCCAGCGACGGCGACCCGTCGGGCCCGCCGCTGCTGCGCCTGGTCGATATCGGCAAGAGCTTCGGCCCGGTGCGCGTGCTGACCCGCATCACCCTGGACATCCCCGTCGGTCAGGTGACGGCGATCGTCGGTGACAACGGGGCGGGCAAGAGCACGCTGATCAAGACGATCTCCGGCATCTACCACCAGGATGAAGGTCACATCCTCTGGCAGGGCCGCCAGGTCCACCTGCACACCCCGAAGGACGCCACCGATCTCGGCATCGCCACCGTCTACCAGGACCTGGCGCTGTGCGACAACCTGGACATCGTGGCGAACATGTTCCTCGGCCGCGAGGAGGTCAGGCACTTTCAGCTGGACGAGATCGCGATGGAAAAAGCCGCCAGGCAGACGCTGGCCGACCTGTCGGTGGTCACGGTCCGCTCGGTCCGCCAGGCGGTGGGCTCGCTGTCCGGCGGCCAGCGGCAGGCGGTCGCGGTCGCCCGCGCCGTGATGCGCCAGGCTAAGCTGGTGATCCTGGACGAGCCGACCGCGGCCCTCGGCGTCACCCAGACCCGCGTCGTGCTCGACCTGATCAAACGGCTGAAGAGCCAGAACATCGCGGTGATCGTCATCTCGCACAACCTGACCGACGTCTTCGAGGTCGCGGACCGTATCGCCGTGCTGCGCCTGGGCCGCCTGGTTGCCGTCGGGCCCAAGTCGCAGTTCGACGCCCAATCCGCCGTCGACCTCATGACCACAGGTACCTCCAAGCGCCTCGCCGCTACGTCGGCCGAGCCCTCAGCAGGGGAGCTCCAGTGAGCACTGACGTCCAAGGGCCGCCACCCGAGGCCAGCGAATCCGGCGACATCGCGTCCGAGGTTGCCCTCTCCTCCCCTGACGTCATCGCGGACTCGCTGGGCGAGTACGCCAAGATCTGGCTTTCCCGCGTTCGCAACGGCGACAGCGGCGCCCTGCCGGTCATCGCCGGCCTGGTCGTCATCGTCATTTACTTCCAGGCCCGCAGCTCCCTGTTCCTGTCCGCAGGCAACCTGGTCAACCTGATCGGGCAGGCCGCCTGGATCGTGATGCTGGGCATGGCCGAGGTGTTCGTCCTGCTGCTCGGTGAGATCGACCTGTCGATCGGTTATACCGCCCCCCTCGGCGCGACGTTCACCTGCTGGCTGCTGCTGCCGCCGCATCCCGCCCCGTGGCCGCTCGCGGTCCTGGTCGGCCTGGCCGTCCCCGCGGTCTTCAGCGGACTCCAGGGCCTCATCGTCACCCGGCTCCGGCTGCCGTCCTTCGTGGTCACGCTGGCCGGCCAGCTGCTGGCGCTGGGTCTCCTGCTTGAGGTCATGAACTCCGCCGCCCCCAGTGGCGGCGGGACCATCCGGCTGTACAACAGCGTCCTGGTCGACATCTATTTCGGCTCCCTCAGCCCGGTGGCCGGCTGGATCGTCATGGCGGCCGCCGTGGCGCTGGCCGGCGCGCTGTTCCTGGTGCGCGACAGCCGCCGGCGGGCGAGCAATCTCACCGCCCCCCCGCTCAGCGTCACCGTTCTGAAGATCGCCGCGATGGCGGTCGCGGGCGTGGTCGTGGTGCTGGTCGGCAACACCAACCGCGGCGCCGGCCTCGCCGTGGTGCGCGGTGTGCCGTGGGTGGTGCTTGTGGTCGTGGTGGTGCTCGTCGCCTGGAGCGTCCTGCTCGGCCGTACCCGGTTCGGCCGGTACGTCTACGCCATCGGCGGCAACGCCGAGGCGGCCAGGCGGGCCGGAATCAGCCTGAGCCGGATCCGGGTCCTCGCGTTCACGCTGTGCGGGCTGACCGCGGGCATCATGGGCATCCTTTACACCTCCTACCTCGGCTCGGTCTCCACCGGCGTCCAGGGCGGCCAGCTGGTCCTGCTCGCCGTCGCCGCTGCGGTCATCGGCGGCACCAGCCTGTTCGGCGGCCGCGGCAAGATGGTGGGCGCGGTGCTCGGCGGGCTCATCGTCGCGGTGATCTACAACGGCCTGGAGCTGCTCGGCCTGGGCGCCGCGCCGCAGTACATGTGGACCGCGGTGGTCCTGCTCGCCGCCGTCACGGTGGACACCCTGGCCCGCCGCCGGAGCACCACCGCCTGAACCCACCCCTGACCGCCCGGCGCGTTCGCGCGCCGGGCGCTCATTTCTTAAGCCCCTGAATCCGAACGGGCCGTCGTGCATGCTCTGGCTATGGTGGGCAGATACCCCTGAAACGAAAGTGCGGGGATATGCCGCTCGTGAGGAGTGCCGATGCGTCTTGCTGTCCTGTCGTCCGACGAGATGACCGCCGACCAGGTGGACTTGTACCGGGAGATCCTGGCGGGCCCGCGCGGCCAGGGGCCGCGCGCGGTCCAGCTTTCCAGCGGCGCCGGCGGCCTGGCCGGCCCGTTCAACGCGATGCTCTACGCCCCGGCCGTCGGCCATGCGCTGCAGGAACTCGGCGCGGCGATCAGGTTCGGCACCAAGCTGACGCCGCGGATCCGCGAGATGGCGATCCTGGTGGTGGCGCAGGCCGCCGACAGCGGTTACGAGCGGGCCTCGCACGAGCTGATCGGCCGCGACGCCGGGCTCACCGAACCCGAGCTCGACGCGCTGCGCGAAGGCGCGAATCCCAAGTTCGCCGATGAGCAGGAGAGCGTCGCGTACTCGGCCGTCCGCGCCCTGACCGGCCCCGGTGACCTGGACGACGAGGAGTACGCCGCCGCGGTCGCGGCCCTGGGCGCCGAGGGCCTGGTCGAGCTGTCGACCCTGGTCGGCTACTACGCCACCCTGGCCCTGCAGCTGCGCATCTTCCGCGTCCCGGCACCGGACATATGACAGCTCCGGTACGTGGGAGTGGGAGCCTGTACCGGAGCTGTCATCCCCCCCTGTGGGATTAACGATGAACCTATCAGACCAGACCAGACCAGTCCAGAGGCGATACGTGTTCTGGTGGCTTTTGGTCTGCTAGGTTATTCTGGTGGCCGACCATATGAGAGTTAATGCCGATTTGCCCGAGCCGGCATACCACCAGGTCGCAGCCATCCTGACCGGCCGGATCGAGGCCGGGGAGTGGCGCAGCGGTCCGCTGCCCTCGGTCAAGGCCATGCAGAAGGAGTACGGCGTGGGCCGGGACACCGTGCTGCACGCCCTGCGGCTGCTCCGCGAGGCCGGCCTGATCTTCACCGTGGCCAAGCGCGGCAGCTACGTCGCCCCGCACTGACCGCGCAGGACGCGCGCGGTGGCGCCGGCGCGGCCGGCCCACCACTGCTGGACCGGATCGCCGGCCGCGATCCTGGCGTGCCGCCGCGACCAGCGCGCCGCCTCCTGGCCCAGCCAGCCCGCGGTCCGGTCCGGTTCGCTTTCCAGCATGGCCCGCAGGGCGAAGCGCCGCTCGCCGATCCGGTGTCCGGCGCCGACCTGCCCCGCCCCGGCGGCCACCGCCCGGCGGGTCAGGATGAGCCCGCTCCGGACCGGCGCGACCAGCCCGGCCAGCAAATCGCCGAGCCCGCCGTCCGCGTCGACCGGCGGCGGCGCCTCCCGCAGCGCCAGCGGCAACCCCCCCGACCCGCTGTGCTCGCCCCGGCTGTGCTCGCCTCGACTGGGCCCCCGCCCCCGCCCCCGCTCCCGCTTGACCGCCCGCAGCGTCAGCTCGGCCCACGCCCCCAGCGCGCCCAACCCGAGGTCGGTCACCGCGCCGAGGTAACCCGGCAGCCAGGGCCACAGGTGCTCGTCGAACAGCGCCCGGCGCATCTGGCTCAGCGCCGCCGCCGTCCGCGCCGTCCGCGCCTCCGCCGCCGCCTCCCCGAGGCTGGCGTACAGGCTGAACAGCGACGTCAGGTGATCCGGCTCGCCCGCCCCCGGGTCCAGCCCGATGGCGCGCCAGAACCCGGCCACCCGGTCCGCGCCCTCTCCGCCCAGGCCCCCTTCCGCGCCGAGGTACACCGAGGCGTACGGCGGGCAGTTGAACACGAACACGTCGGCATGCTCGGCGTTACCGCACCCCGGCAGCCCCAGCGCCGCCGCCGCCGTCCGCGCGTCCGCCGGATCGCCCGCCACCGCCCCCAGCGCCCGCAGCAGCTCCCACCGCCCGGTCACGCTCCCTCCTCCGGGAGCGCTCCCGGCAGCACGGCTTCGGCCTCCGGCAGGGCGAACGCCGCCTCAGACGGCTTGAGCGGCCGCATCAGCCACCGCGGCCGGCGGGTCCCGTCCGGCGACACGTGCCCGGCCGGCCGGGTCAGCGCCAGCCACTCCCGGTACACCTCCCGGGCCTTGCCGGTGTCGGCCACGATGTCGCCGTGCTGGTCCCCGGCCGCCGCGGGGGAAACCCGCACCGCCTGATGCCAGCAGTGCATCCCGGAGATCGGGTCGGGTTGCACTCCGAAGGTGAGGTTCTGGTGCACCCCGGTGTCACTCCACCAGATCCGCTGCGTATCAGGATCCGACGACGGATAAGCCCCCGCCGCGGAACGCCGCGACATCGCCCACTCCGAGTCGTCCTGGGTCAGGTCCACCGTGGCCATCATGCCGCCGGCCCCGCGCGGCCCGCCGTCCAGCCGCCACCGCCCCATGTGGTGGCTGCACGCCACCACGCCCGGCCGGATCCCCTCGGTGATCCAGGCCTTGGCCACGAAGTGCCCGATGCCGGTGCTGACCCGGACCAGGTCCCCGGTCCGCCGCACCCCGAACCGCGCCGCGTCCGACGGGTGGATCCACACCGGGTTGGTGTGCGCGAGCTCGTCCAGCCACTTGGCGTTCGCCGACCGGGTATGGATCTGCGTCGGCAGCCGGAACGTCGAGAGCAGCACCACCTGGTCCTGTTCCAGCCGCGACGGGTGGACGTGGCTGCGGATGTACCCCGGCAGGGCCTGTTCCGGCCAGCCCCACCCGGCCAGCGTCGACGACCAGAACTCCAGCCGCCCCGACGGCGTCGGGAACCCCCGCCGCACCACCCCGTCCACCAGCACCCCGACCGCCCGCCGCCCGCCGGAATCCGGCTCGGGCGCCCCCATCGGCACGATGTTCGGCCCCGCCACCGCCGCCGTTCCCGTGTACACCCGCCCCAGCGGCGACACCTGCACATCGGACAACTCCGCGTCGGGCACCTCCCGCGCGTGCAGCGCCCCCTGCCCGGCGCTGATCTCGAACGCCCCGTACCGCCGCATCCACTCCAGCGGCGAAAGCCCCTCCGCCGCCGCCCGCTCCGGCAGTCCAGGCACCGAATGGGAGAACATCCACCCGTAGTACTCGTCCACGGTCAGCTTCGAACCCGGCCGGTCCGGCGACTCGTAGTACCGGCGGATCCCCAGCGCCCCGTCCGGGTCGATCCGCCAGGACAGCTCGATCCAGAACTCGTTCTCCTCCCACACCTCGCCCGGGTTGACCTGCCGGGTGTCGGTCACGGTGTCGCCGAGCCGTTCCCGCGCGGCCCGCCGCACCGGCTGCCTGAAGCCCACCCACTGCCCGTCGTACTGCTCGTAGGAGTGGGTGTCGTGCCGTTCCGGCCCGTGCCCCATCGGCAGCACGTAGTCGGCGAAGAACGCCGACTCGCTCCAGGTCGGGGTCAGCGCGACGAAGCAGCCGACCAGCTCGGGATCGCGCAGCACCTCCATCCAGCTCAGCCCGTCCGGGTTGGTCCACACCGGGTTGTAGACCCGGATGAAGTAGGTGTCCAGCCGCCCCCGCCCGTCTTTGAGGAAGTGCGGCAGCAGGAACGACAGTTCGTTCTGTGCCAGCGGATACTCGAGCGGCCAGGACAGGTCCTGCCACACGCCCGGGTGCGAAGGCAGGTAAATAGGTCTGGGCACGAACTTGTTCCACGCGTTCGGGAACGTGCCACCTTCCGTGCCCACCGCCCCGAGCAGCGCCGAGATGAGGAACAACGTCCGTGACACCTGCCAGCCACCCAGGTTCCCGGCCGCGGCCGAGCGCCACGCGTGGCACGCGAACCTGGTCCCCGCCCCCGCCACCACCCCCGCGACCTCGGCCAGCACGTCCGCCGCGATCCCGGACTCGGCCGCCGCGAACTCGAAGCTGAACTCCGCGTACAGCCCCGCCAGCACCGACTCGAAGTTCTCGAAGGTCACCGCCATCCCGGGGTGGCACGCCTGCAGGTACTCCGCCCAGTTCCACCACCGCCGGACGAACTCTCGGTCGTAGCCGTGCGTCTGGATCAGGTGGTTGGCGATGGCCAGGTTGATCGCCGCCTCGCTGCCCGGCCGCGGCGACAGCCAGTAGTCCGCGTGCGTCGCGGTGTTGGACAGCCGGGTGTCCAGCACGATGACCTTGGCCCCGCTGGCCCGCGCCTGCGTGATCCGCTGCGCGTGCGGGTTGAAGTAGTGCCCGGACTCCAGGTGCGCGCTGATCAGGTAGATGACCTTGGCGTGGGCGTGATCGGGGCTGGGCCGGTCGATGCCCATCCAGAACTGGAACCCGGTCCGGCCGCCGGCCGAGCACACGTTGGTGTGCGAGTTGTGCCCGTCCACCCCCCAGCTGGCCAGCACCCGCTCGGTGAACCCGTCCTCACCGGGCCGCCCGATGTGCACCATGATCTCGTTCTGCCGCTGCTCGACCAGCGCTTTGGAGATCCGCGCGGCCAGCGTGTCGAGCACCGAGTCCCAGCTGACCCGCTCCCACTGCCCGCCGCCCCGCGCCCCGGCCCGCTTCAGCGGGTACAGGATCCGGTCCGGGTCGGTGACCTGGTTGATCGTGGCCGGCCCCTTGGCGCAGTTCCGCCCGCGCGACCCCGGGTGCTCCGGGTTCCCCTCGAACTTCCGCACCTGCCCGGTGTCCCGGTCGACGTAGGCCAGCAGCCCGCACGCCGACTCGCAGTTGAAACAGGTGGTGGGCACGAGCATGTAGTGGTGCTCCTCCCGCCGCGGCCAGGCCCGCGAGGACAGCTCCACCCAGTCGTCCCAGCGCTCCTTGGGCGGGAACGCGGCCAGGTGCACCCGGCTGGCCCCCTGGTAGAACGTCTCCCCGCGCGCCTCGGCCTCCGCCCGGGCCGCGCTCACCCGCCGCCCGAGCTCCCCGAGCCCTACGCGAGCGGGACGCACTGCCCAGCCCGCACGTAAGCATGCTCATACGCCAGCAACCCCACCAGCACCACTGGTCCCACAACTGGCCCCGCCCCCATCCCCACCCAGGGTGCTCCCACCCCCACCAGGACCAAAACCACCGAGATCCAGAACGATCGTCGGTACCTCCCCACGGTCAGCTGATCGCTGGCCAGGCGCGCGTGCGCAGTGCCGTTCCGTCCCGATCTGTGCCGCCCTAGCTCGGCGCCGACCAGCACCAGATGCACCCCCGCCGCCACCGCCACCAGCACCTCGTCGGCCCCAACCGCCCGTCCCCCCGCCAGCGGCAGCACCACCGCCGCACCCGCCAGCACCGCCTGCACCGCCAGATGCGGCGCCAGCACCGGACCCTGCCACAAGTCCCGCCCCTTGGCCTGCGCGAACAGGAACGCCGTATAAACCGCCGTCCCCACCCCCGCCACCATCCCCGCCCACCCCAGCACCTCAAGCACCGTGGTTCCCGCCCCCACCAACGCCGCCACCAGGTACGCCGCGAGCACCGCCCCGTACCCGCTCACGATGAACGCCCCCCGCACCAGCCAGCTCCGCCAGTGCGGCCTGGTAAAGATGAGGTAGAAGCGCATCGGGTGCTTCAGGTCGGTGATGAGCAGCCCGCCTGTGATGGCCAGGAACACCAGCCCCAGTCCCGGCGCCCACCACCGCACCACCGCGTTCGTCCAGCTCAGATACCCCGCCGCCGCCAGCCCGACCGGCACCCCGAACCCGCCAGCCGCGATCGACTTGGTCCACGTGTAGAGGCTGACCCGCCACCCCCACGGCGCCTGATGCGGCA
>Ga0302325_10026697_pt1 | contig 11990 bp, 12 predicted proteins | sample Palsa_T0_2_FD_201948 | JGI IMG/M metagenome (GOLD analysis project Ga0302325, IMG submission 201948) | Peat permafrost microbial communities from Stordalen Mire near Abisko, Sweden - Palsa_T0_2 | ecosystem: Environmental > Terrestrial > Soil > Palsa > Peat permafrost | place: Sweden: Abisko... | reverse complement strand
GGCCGGGCGTTTCCGCCACAGCCTGGGCGGCGGCGTGCGCCAGGCGGTTCGACGATGCGGCGACGAAGTTCTCGAAGGTGAATTTCGTGTCGAGCTGGACCGCCGGCGATTCCCGACCGGACCCGGCCGACTGTGCCGGGCTTCGCTGAGGTTCGGGGGGCAGGCCGAAGACCTCTTCGGTGGTCGGCTCGACGGGGATCTCGGCGGGTTCCGGCTCCTGCACCTCGAGACGGCCGCGGACGGGCCCTCCGACCTCGTTGGCCAGGGTGTCCTCAATCATCGGCAGGTAGCGGGACTCGACCCGCTCTCTGATGAGCCCGTTCGGGACCGACAGGACGAACTCACCGTCCGAAAAGGTCACCGGCTCAATCCCCGAGAGCCACAGTTGCCACGTGCTCTCGGACACCTGGTCGCGCAGGGACCCGGTGCACCTTGTCCAAAGATCTCCTGCCTGGGTCACTGCGAGTTCCGAACGCCCCTTCTCCCGCCTCGGTGTCCAGCCAGCATGTTCGGAACGATCCTCGGTATGGGTAATTGGATGAACGTACACCGTGCCGGACGGTGCGACTAGAGGCCATCGGCAAATCGCGCCTAACATGGGCGGACTCGCCGCCGGCGGCCGGAATCGACTCGAAGGCCGAGGCATGGAACCTGCGACGAATCGGCTCCGGATTGCCGTACGGCCGTTGCGAAAGGCTGAATTGACGTGAAGCGCACTTATCAACCGAACACCCGGAAACGAGCTCGCACCCACGGGTTCCGCAAGCGCATGTCCACGCGGGCCGGGCGGGCCATCTTGAAGTCACGGCGGCTCAAGGGGCGCCACCGTCTCACCGTCTGAAGGCCTCTCGTGCCCCCTCGGACGGTCGGACGCATCACCCGCCGCGCGGCCTTCGCCGAGCTGCAACGCTCACGAGCGCGTGGGGCTAGTGGCCCGGTGCGTGTGACGTTCCTGGCGGTCGCGGCCGGGGAGGAGGGAGTGTTTCCCCAGGTGGCATACGCAATTGGTCGCAACTGCGGTAGCGCGGTCGTGCGCAACACACTCCGCCGGCGCGCCCGCGAAGTGGTTCGCTCGACGGTCCCAGACCTGGCCCGAGGGACCTACCTGGTGCGGCTGGAGGCCGGAGCGGCCGCCCTGGCACCCGCGGTGTTCCGCGACGACGTCGAAACGGCGTTCCTGAAGGCCGGCCGGGACAGGGTGCCGGCGTGACCAGGCCCGAGAGCAATCGCAGCCTGCCCGTGCGGGTGGCGGTCACCCTGGTGACCGCCTACCAGGGTGCGGCCTCCGGCCGGATTTCGCCCTGCCGCTTCTATCCCAGTTGCTCGACCTACGCGGTGGAGGCGTTCACCGTGCACGGATTCTGGGGCGGCCTGGTCCTGAGCGCGCGGCGCCTGGTGCGTTGCCGCCCCTTTGGACCCCATGGCGTGGACCTGGTCCCCGTCCGGGTGCATGCCCATGAAGGGAGCCGCTCGTGCTGAGCCACCCCATCCTCGCCGAGAACTCCCTGTTCAAGTTGGTGGGAGAGATCTTCCACCCCCTCTTCGAGCTCTTCGGTCTCATCCTGGCGGGCCTCTACGCCGTCTGGCCCAACTACGGCTTCGCCATCACCGGCCTGACGATCATCATCATGCTCGCCCTGACGCCGATCACGGTGAAGAGCACCAAGTCGATGCTGGCGATGCAGCGACTGCAGCCCGAAATGAAGAAGCTCCAGGCCAAGTACAAGGGCGCAGAGAATCGGGAGCTTCTCAACCAGGAGATGATGAAGCTCTACAAGGAGAACGGGACGAGCCCCTTCGGGGCCTGCCTCCCGAGCCTCCTGCAGATGCCCTTCCTCATCGTGCTGTACTCGCTGATCCGCGGGCTCTCGTATCTGGTGCCGAAGGGTCAGTCATATACCAACGCCGCCGGACAAACAGTCAAGTGTGTTGCAAACGCCGGATGCGCCTCGCCTCGTTACATCCCAACGAATTCGCAGATGCACAGTGCGTTGGTGGCGAGTAATGGTCAAATGCACTGGTGGTTCGGGATGGATTTGTCCTCCCTCCCCTTTTCGCATCATGCCACCCCAGGGAGTGCGAGCCAGGCAGTATTAGTCCTGCCCTACCTGGTGCTCATTGGTGCTGCAATGTTCCTGCAGTACTACCAAATGAAGCAGATGAATAGCCGGAATCCTCAGGCTGCTGCGGCCAATCCACAGATGCAACAGATGCAGAAGTTTTTCCCTATTATTTTCGGTGTCATTTACCTAAGAGTGCCCGCCGGAGCAACCATCTACATGGTCGTTTCATCGGCGATGCGTATCGGGACACAGGAATTCATGTTCCGGAGCGGCATGGTGACACCGGTCGTACACGAACGCGAGATCGGTGCGACCAAGGAGCCCAAGGAGAAAGAGAAAGAGAAACCACCTCCAAAAGCGGTGAAGAAGACCTCGACCGCGACGGACGGGACGGCGGCGGCCAAGGCGACCTTGCCACCGGCGAAGAACGCGGCCAAGACCAATGGCGCCAAGACGAATGGCCGGGCGCCCACAAACGGGAGAAAGCCCGCACAGAAGCGAACAACGAACGGCAAAGCGGCGAGTGGGGACGACAGCGCGCAGGATGCACAGGCAGCGAAGTCCCATCCGCGGTCGCGCGCAAAGCGAACACGAAAGGCTCGATAGCGGGTGGAGTGGGTGGAGGTGGCGGGCAAGACCGTCGAGGAAGCGACCGAACAAGCACTGGACCAGCTGGGGGTGGCCGTCGGCGATGCCGAGGTGATCGTGGTCGACGAGCCGAAGACAGGTCTCTTCGGGCGTGTCCGGGTTGAGGCCAGGGTGCGGGCGCGCGTCCGTCCGGTCGGGGCGCGGCCTCGCCGGGAGCGGTCCCGGCGCAGCGGCGGGGGCCGATCCGGCCAAGGCGGGCAAAGCGGGCAAGGGGGCCAGGGCAGTCGCCAGGGCGGCCAACGATCGTCGGCAGCCGGCAGTGGCCGGGACACCGGCAGCGCCGAGGACGCAGATTCGAGCCGTTCCGGGGCAGGCGGCACGAACGCGTCGGGCACCACGACGGCAGGCACGGGGAGCGGCACCAGCCGCTCGGCCCGGCGCCGGCGCAATCGAAGCAAGGCCACGACCACCGGTGTGGCGTCGGCCGCAGGCTCGAGGAACGGTTCGGGGGGGCCGTCACCCGAGAAGGCTCCTCGACGGAGCACCGAAGCAAAGGAGACAGAGGATATGGCCGAGGGAATGACGCTCGAAGAGCAGGGCGAGGTCGGGCGAGCATTCGTGGCCGACCTCCTGAGTGAATTCGGCATGGAAGGTTCGGTCGAGACCCGCCTGCTCGACGAGGACACGGTCGAGATCGCCGCTCTCGGTGAAGATCTCGGCATCCTGGTCGGCCCGCGCGGGTCGACCCTCGCCGCCCTGCAGGACCTCACCCGGGCGGTGGTGCAGCGCCAATGCCCGTCTCGTACCGACCGGATCCTGGTCGACGTGGCGGGGTACCGGGAGCGGCGCTCGGCCGCCCTCAAGCGTTTCAGCGTGCAGATAGCGGAAGAGGTCCTGGCCTCCGGTCAGGAAAAGGCGCTCGAGCCCATGAGCCCGGCCGACCGCAAGGCCGTGCACGACGCCATCAACGAGATACCGGGGGTCGAGACTCGCTCAGAGGGCGAAGACCCCAATCGCCACATCGTCATAGCGCCAGCGGACTGACCCGGCGCCGGTGCTCGGCGCCGGGTATGGGGGTCACTCCCCCACTCCCTTGCATGAGCTCCTGGCGGAAGCTCGCGCCCTGGGCTTACTGGGACCCGGTCCCCTTGATCCGCAGATCCGCCACGCCCAGGGGTTCGCCGCCATCGCCCGCCGCCTGTCTGAACATGGTGCGGAACGCCTGGTGGATCTCGGTTCGGGGGGCGGCCTTCCGGGCCTCGTCGTGGCAACGGAGTGGCCCGAGGTCACGGTAGCGCTCCTGGAGGCCAATGGTCGCCGAGCTGCGTTCCTCCGCCGGGCTGTGGAGCGTCTGGGCCTCGAGATCCGCGTCTCGGTCCTGGAGGAGCGGGCCGAAGTGTGCGGACGGGAGCCGGGCTCGAGGGCTGGTTTCGACGGGGTGCTGGCCCGCTCCTTCGGCCGACCGGCCGTGCTGGCCGAGTGCGCCGCCCCACTCCTCAAGGTCGGCGGCTGGCTGCTCGTATCGGAGCCCCCCCGTTCGGAGGACGAGGACCGTGGGGACGCGCGTTGGCCGGCGGAGCCGCTGCGCCAGTTGGGACTGGAGCCGGCCGAGGTCATCCACGAGGGTTTCGAATACCGCATTTTGCGCCAGCGACAGCCGTGCCCCGACCGCTTCCCCCGGCGCAACGGGGTCCCGGCCAAGAAACCGTTGTTCTGACCATCTCTTCGCCCAGCCCTTTGGCCGAGGGAAGAGGAACCTGCGGTCGTTGCTCCCCCGCTGGGACTCGCGGACAGGAAAGAGGTCGTCCGCCGAGCGGTGCGCCGGACTCGGCTGTCGACCCATGATCCCCTTTTCTTCACCGAACACGGCTCGAGAATGCCCTCCGGCCCAGCCCCGAGGCCCAGGAGTGAGGTGGGTTCGATGCCGGCAACCGTGCCGGGGACATGTTCCACGTGGAACGGCGAAATGAAATCACCCCGAGTTGTTCGGTTGTTGTTTCACGTGGAACAACCTCAACTCTTGACCTCGGGACTCTGGCAGGCCAGGATGGGCGCTGTGCGCTGGCGTTTCGGGATTCCCATCTGATGCGCATTCGACGTAGGGACAGAGACTCCGCTGGGCCAGCAGGTCCAGGGGAGTCCCGGGTGGCCCCCTACGATTACGATGAGGACAGCTCCCCTGCTGCGGATCCGGTCACGAGCCCGATCAGGGAGCCCGCCCGGGCCGAAGGGCCGTCTCCGGCTCCCGAGAGCCCCCCGCCACCAGAGAGTGCTCCTCCCGCCGCCGAGCCTGCATCTATGGCGGAGGAGCCTCCCGGCGTGCCGGAGCCCGTACCGACTCCCCCGCCCTTTGCGTCGGTTGCGCCCCCGGCTGAAACCCCCGGGGTGGACTCGGCTGCTGCACCCGAGACTGCTTCACCCCAGACTATTGGACCCGAGGTCGCCGCACCGGCGGTTGCGGTTCCCGAGGTTGCCTCGCCCGAGGTTCCTGAGCGGAAGGTTGACGAGCCAGTTTCCTCTGCACCCAAACACGCCATGCGGGCGCCCTCCATCGGGAATGACGCCACCGACTTGCTCAACGGGTCCAAGCCGGAGCAGCGGGAGCTGCCGCGGATCATCGCCATCGCCAACCAGAAGGGCGGCGTGGGCAAGACCACGACCACCGTCAACTTGGGGGCTGCACTGGCCGAGCTCGACTACCGGGTGCTGGTGATCGACCTCGACCCCCAGGGCAACGCCACCACCGGGTTGGGCGTGGAGGCGCGGAACTTCGAACTGTCCATGTATGACGTGATCATGCGGGACCAGCCGCTCGAGGACTGTATTGAGCCCACGAGCGTCAAGAACCTGTTCGTCGCGCCGGCCACCATCGATCTGGCCGGCGTCGAGATCGAGCTCGTCCCGGCCTTCAGCCGAGAGTTGAAGCTGAAGCGGGCCATCGACACCGTCGTCGACGACTTCGACTTCGTGCTGATCGACTGCCCTCCGTCGCTGGGCCTCATCACCGTCAATGGCCTCGCCGCGGCCGATGAGGTCCTCGTCCCCATTCAGTGCGAGTACTACGCACTCGAGGGTCTGAGCCAGCTGTTGCGCAACGTGAACCTGGTATCGACCAACTTGAACCAGACCCTGGAGGTCAGCACAATTGTGTTGACCATGTTCGACGCCCGGACCCGGCTCTCGGTGGACGTGGCCAACGAGGTGCGGGAGCACTTCTCCGGACGCGTCTGCCGCGCGGTCATCCCGCGCACGGTCCGCCTCTCCGAGGCGCCTTCCTTCGGACAACCCATCACGGTGTTCGATCCTGCCTCGCGGGGCGCCGTGGCCTACCGCGAGCTGGCCAAGGAGGTGAGCAATGGCGCGCCGCAGCGGTCTCGGTAAGGGCCTCAGTGCCCTGATACCGGGTGAGGCGACGGGGGAGTCCGACTCCCTTCTCAGGGTGGTGCCGATTTCGCACATCCGCCCCAACGCCTACCAGCCCCGGAGCCACTTCGACGAGGAGTCGATGGGGTCACTGGCGGCCTCCATCAGGGAGGTCGGCCTGCTCCAGCCGGTCCTCGTGCGTCAGCTCGAGGGTGAAGAGGACAGTTACGAGCTCATCGCGGGGGAACGGCGCTGGCGAGCGGCGCGCCGGGCCGGTCTGCAGACCATCCCCGTGCTGGTACAGGTGGCCGACGATGTTGCCAGCCTGGAGCAGGCGCTGGTCGAGAACCTCCACCGGGTGGACCTCAATGCCCTGGAGGAGGCCGCGGCCTTCCAGCAGCTCATTGACGAGTTCGGCTTGACCCACGAGCAGGTGGCGACCCGGATGGGCAAGGGCCGGGCCACGGTGACCAACACTCTGCGTCTGCTGCAACTCCCGGCCGGAGCCCAACGTGCCCTGGCGGAGCGGACGATCTCGGCCGGTCATGCCCGGGCTCTGCTCGGGACGCCCGACCGGGCCCTGCAGGAGAAGATGGTCGATCAAATTATCGAGCAGGGGTTGACGGTTCGGGCGGTGGAGGACCTGGTGCGCCAGGGAGGATCCGAGCTCCGTGTCGTCCCCGACACGCCGGAAGTGGCCGAGGCCGCACCCTCCACGGACGGTGTGACCTCAAGTGTTACCCCTTCGGTTGGGCGGCGGGCGACCGTACGGAAGCTGCCGGAGCCCGGTGTGCTGGAGCTCGAGGACCTGCTGTCGACGTACCTCAACACCCGGGTGAAGGTCGATATCCAGAACCGGCGGGGTCGGTTGGTGGTCGAGTTCGCCACCCTCGAGGACCTCGAGCGGATCTATCGGGCCATGGTTGGTGACGGAGTCGTCACATAGTTCACACAACTGTGAAGGGGCGGTACAGCTTCATCCACAACCTGTGCATGACGTTGTGGATTGTCACTTGGTTCATCTACCGGAAGCATTGATCGCGTAACGGTCGCCGGGGCCGCTGCGATGTCAGATCGACACCGGGTTGACCGTTTTCGGGTTGTGATTACCTGTAATCAGTCCCAGGAGGCGTCGGCCCAGCGGCCGAGCGCGGTGGCCAGGGCCGCGGCGAGAGCCGGCGTACCCTCGACCACCCGGCTGGCCGGCCCTACCTCGATCAGCACTGCAGGCATGCGTGTCTCGCGCAGCAGGGGCACGGACATGCCGTGCACACCGGCATCAGTGACGTCCAACGCCTCGGGAATTGCGGCTTGGACCAGCTCGGCCAGCCGGCGCCCTCCCAGTGACTCGTCATGGCGCCCGGACCAGAACGCGGTGCGGCAACCTGAGGTGGAGGGATTGAGTCGGAGCCCGACGAAGACGTCGACGTCGAGCTCGTTGGCCTCCTTGGCCTGGACGGCGTCATCGGGGTGGTGCAGCTCGGTCACCCGGATGCCACCCCAGTTCAGACGGCGCCGGAATGCTCCGGTCACGCTGCCCAGCCCCCCGCTTTCGCCCACGGCGATGTGGCGGCCGCGCAGGGTGGGGGGGGCGTTGCGCAAGGCGGCCCGGGCTCGCACGGCAGAGACGAGCGCGGGCTCGTGGTGGCGGCTCTCCAAGCGCAGCAGCTCCAGCAGCGTGGCGCCGCCGACGATGCCGTCGACCGGGAGGCCGGCGTTGCGCTGGAACTCGTCCAGAGCCTGGACGGTGGCGTCCCCGAAGATCCCGTCGACCCGGCCGGTATCGAAGCCCAGCGTGCACAGGCGCTGCTGCAACTCCGCCACGTCGTCACCCCGCAGCATGGGGGTCCGGCGGTAGAGGAAGCGGTCGCCCATCCGGAAACCGGCTTCCACCAGGGTGTTCCAGGTCTGGGCGCCGCAGACGCCGTCGACGCGCAGGCCGCGGAGGCGCTGGAAGGCCTCCAGCGCGGCCCGCGTGCCCGGCCCGAAGATGCCGTCGGCTTCGACGGGCGTGCCCGGCAGAACCGCGGCCAGGCGGTGCTGCACGTCGGAGACCGCGTCACCACGGTCCCCGACGGCGAGAGGCAGGCCTACAGGTAGGCGGAGATCTCCTCGAGCAGCTGGCCCTTGGGTTTCGCCCCGATCAGGCGTACCGCGGGCTCCCCGTCCTTGAACAGGATCAGCGTCGGAATGCTCATCACGTCGAACCGACGGGTCACGTCCAGGTTGTCGTCGATGTTGAGCTTGCCGATCCGGATCTTCCCGGCCTGCTCCTCCGCGATCTCCTCCAACACCGGGGAGATCATCTTGCACGGGCCGCACCATTCCGCCCAGAAGTCCACCAGTACGGGGACGTCCGAAGCTTTGACATGCTCATCAAAGGTAGCGTCGGTGAGGGTCTCGATCTTCTCGCTCATGGCAATCTCCTTGTCAGACGGTGCAACGCCCACCCACCCGTTTCTGTTCCCGGCTCATTCCCCGCGCTCTTCGAGCCAGCGTTCCGCATCGATGGAGGCCATGCAGCCGGACCCGGCCGAGGTGATGGCCTGGCGGTAGTAGTGGTCCTGGACGTCCCCGGCGGCGAAGACCCCGTCCACGCTGGTCCTGGTCGTGCCGTCGAAGGTCCGGACGTACCCATTGGCTTCCAGCTCGAGCTGGCCCTTGAACAGGGAACTGTTGGGTTCGTGCCCGATGGCCACGAAGAGCCCGGTCACACCGAGCCCGGATTCCTCGCCGGTCACGGAGTCACGCAGTTCGACCCCGCTGACCTTGGTGTCGCCGAGCACCCCGGTAACGACCGAATTCCACCGGAATTCGATCTTGGGGTTGGCGAAGGCGCGCTCCTGCATGATTTTGGAGGCGCGCAACTCGTCACGTCGGTGGATCACGGTGACCTTGGAGGCGAAGCGGGTCAGGAAGATGGCTTCCTCCAGCGCGGAGTCGCCGCCACCGGCCACTGCGATGTGCTGCTCGCGAAAGAAGAAGCCGTCGCACGTGGCGCAGGTCGACACGCCGTAGCCGAGGAGGCGTTCCTCGTTCGCGCATCCGAGCATGAGGGAGCGGGCACCGGTGGCCACAATGAGCGTGTCGGCCAACACCGTCGGCTCGTCCGCCTCGGGGTCGCCGATCCAGACCTCGAAGGGCCACGGCGCGAGATCGACGCGGCTGACCTTCGCGGTGCGCAGCTCGGCCTCGAAGCGCACGGCCTGGGCCCGCATCATCCCCCTGAGGTCGGGGCCCATGACGCCGTCGACGAAGCCGGGGTAGTTCTCCACGTCGGTGGTCAGCATCAGCTGGCCGCCGGGCTGGTCGCTGGTGGACGAGGGTTCGCCCTCGATGACCAGGGGCTCGAGCTGGGCCCGTGCCGAGTAGAGGGCGGCGGTGAGGCCCGCCGGCCCGCTCCCGATGACGACGACCTTGCGGCGCTCAGGCATCGGGCGGCACGCCACGGCGCGAGTAGAGGACGGCGCCGACCGCGCAGAAGATGAGCCCGAGCACCAGGTAGGAGGCCCAGATCCGATGCCCCGCGATGGTGGTCAGGCGGATGAAGCCGACGCAGAAGAGCACAACGACGGCAATGCCGATGACGGCAATGACGACGCCGAAGACGACGCCCCGGGCCGCCACGATTGCCGGGCGGATGGCCTTGTCGTTGACCGTGGCGACCACCGTGTCGACGGCCTCGAGGGCCCGGTCCGACAGCGCGTCGGCAAGATCGTTCTCAGCCACGGCGTGGAGACTACTCGGCGGTCCCGGCTGTCCTGGCAGGGACGATGTAGCAGACGCCTACCGTGTTGGGTCCGGCGTGGGTCCCGACCACGGGGCCAAGGTCGACCGAGACCAGCGGGTGCTCGGTGGCGATGTCGCTCAGGCGGGCCAACACGTCGGTGAAGTCGTCGCAGGCGCCGTCGGCCACGGCGAGCCGTTCGAGGGGCGCGTCGGCCCTGACCTTGTCGTTCAGGTAGGCCAGCGCCTTGCTGCGGGTGCGCTGCTTGGACTCTTCAGCCACCTCGCCGTCCTTGAGCTGGATCACCGGCTTGATGTTCAACAGCGAACCGAGCAACGCCCGGGCGCCCCCGACGCGGCCGCCGCGCTGCAGGTGCTCGAGTCCGCCCAGCACGCCGTAGATGCGGGTGCGGGGGATGCGGTCCTCGGTTGCGGCCACCAGCTCGTCCATGCCGGCTCCTGCGGCGGCCTCCTCGGCGGCGGCAATGACCAGCAGCCCTTGGCCCATGGTGAGCGAGTACGTATCGACGACGCGGACCGGCACCGCGGTGAACGTGTCCGCCGCGGTGACGGCCGAACCGTAGGTCCCGGAGACCTTGGAGGAGATGGTCAGGCAGAGGACGGCGTCGGCACCCTCGTCGGCGGCCTGCTGGAAGGCGGCCAAGAACGCGCCGGGGGAGGGGGCGGCCGTGGAGGGCAGGTCACCCTTGCCGTGGCAGCGCTGCCAGAATTCGGCCGGGGTCAGCTGGCGCCGGTCCTCGAGCTCCTCGTTCCCGAAACGGATCGACAGCGGCACGACGATGACGTTGTGCTCCTTGACGAGCTGGTCGGTCAGGTCGCAGGCGCTGTCGGTGACGATATGGACGCCGGGCATGCACGAGTCTGCCACGGAGGGGCGGCGCGATCCGGGGAGTGCCGCTAGGCGAGCCGCGGCAGCGTTGCGGAGGACCCCGGCGCCGATGGATCGAGTCCTGCCTGCCGTGAGGATGCGACGCGCCGGATCGAACCGGGCGGGCCGACCGGGCGGACGGGACGGGGTGGTCCGGTGGGTCCGGTGGGTCCGGTGGGTCCGACCGGACGGGACGGCGGCCGCCGGCGCGCGTCGTGGCGCCGGCCCAGCCAGATCACGACGGCGCCGAAGGTCAGGCCGCCGGCGACGACGGAGCCGACGACCCGGGCCAGCAGTCCGGTGACGCTTGTCGACGCGGAGAGGTTGGACACGACGAGCACCACGATCCCCATGGGCACGGACGCGATGATGACGCGGACCAGCGGCGCCCAGGTCGCGCGCGCGGCCAGGCGGCCGAACCATCGATGGAAGACGGCGAGGGCGAGGAGCGCCGCCACGGAGTAGGCGACGGAGAGTGACAGGGCGAGTCCGCGCACACCGAGAGGACCGACCAGCAGGATGGCCAGGACGATGTTCAGGCCGTTCTCCACGAGGTAGAGGTAGAAGGCCACCCTGGTCCGCTGCATCGACTGCAACACCCGCACGAAGTACAGGTAGGCGCAGAACCCGGGCAGGCCCAGGGCGAACAAGGCCAGCGCCGCGCCCGTGGTCGCCGTCTCGGCCGGTGTGCTGTGCCCGACACCGAGCAGGAGAGCGACGGCCGGGCGAGCCAGGAGCAGCATGCCGACCGCGGAGGGGATGATGAGCGCGAGGACGGCGCGCAGGCCGCCGGTCATGCGGCGCAGGAACGCCGGGCGTTGCCCGGTGGACCAGCGCTCGGCCAGGTCGGGTGTCACCACCGACATCACGGTCACCGCGACGATGCCGTAGGGCAATTGGAAGAAGGCATAGGCGTAGGTGTACGAGGACACCGGGTCGGGGCCGGCCACGCTCCCGGCCAGCACCGTGACCACGAAGAGGGCGATCTGGTTGGCCAGCACGAAGCCGAACGTCCAGCCACCGAGTCTGGTCACGGCCCGCAGTGCGTCGTCGCGGAGGTTCCAGTGCCAACGCACGAGGCCGAGGTCGGCCCGGCGCAGGCTGGGCAGGAGCGCCACACCCTGCAGTACCACGCCCAGCGAGGTGCCGAGGCCGAGCAGGACGAGCTGGCCCCTGTGCTGTTCCACGCCGGCCAGCGAGGCACCGTGCCCGGCCCACAAACCGAACCAGACGAGGACACCGATGCAGACGACGTTGTTGACGATGGGCGCCCAGGCGACGGCGACGAAACGGCGGCGCGTGTTGAGCAGCGCCGCCGCGAGAGCGAAGAGGCCGTAGGCGGCGATCTGGATCACGAACCA
>Ga0302325_10026696_pt1 | contig 11990 bp, 4 predicted proteins | sample Palsa_T0_2_FD_201948 | JGI IMG/M metagenome (GOLD analysis project Ga0302325, IMG submission 201948) | Peat permafrost microbial communities from Stordalen Mire near Abisko, Sweden - Palsa_T0_2 | ecosystem: Environmental > Terrestrial > Soil > Palsa > Peat permafrost | place: Sweden: Abisko... | reverse complement strand
GCTCGCTGGGCTCGGGAAACATCACTGACAATGGCACGCTGGCCACCAATTTCTCCGGCAGCGCCGCGCTGCCCAACAATATCACTGGCACCGGCGCGATGGTGCAAAGCGGAAGCGGGACGGTGAGCGTGACCGGAACCAACACCTATTCCGGCGGCACGACGATCAGCAACGGCGTGCTTGAGTTGGACGGCTCGGGCACACTCGGCTCGGGTGCGGTGCTTGATAACGCCGCCCTCACCGCGACCGGCACCAATACCGTTCAGGGCGCCATCGGCGGCGGCGGCACCGTCTCCGTCACCAGCGGCGCACTGACCCTGCTGGGCAACAGCACTTATTCCGGCGGAACGACCGTAAACACCGGCGCTACCCTTCAGCTCGGAAATGGCGGAACCAGCGGCAACCTCACCAATACCACCGTCGCCAACTCCGGCACCATCGTTATTGACCGCTCCGACAGTCCCACGCTGGGCACTCCTCTAAACGGCAGCGGCGCGATCACCGACATCGGCACCGGTACCGTTTCGCTGACCGGGTCCAACTCGGCCACGACCGTCAACGTCGGCGTCAACACCTCCGCGGGAACGCTCGTCGTTCCCAGCGGGGCGAGCCTGTCGGTCGGAGCCGCCGGCACCGGCACACTGAACGTCGGGATGTCCAACGTCGGCACGCTCGCCGTGGGCACCTTGGATGCATCGAATGCCTCGAGCCTGGTGATCAACGTCGCGACCGTCAACATCGGCGTCACCGGCAACAACGCCGTCACCGCGACGGGAACCGTCCTGCTCCCTTCCAGCAGCAGCATCACCGCAACCACCGCCTTCAATGACGGCAATTCAGCCGGCGCCCGCAACGGCGACGGGGGAAGCCCCTCCTCCTCCGTCGTCATCGCCGGCGGTGGCGGCACCACCACCATCAGTTCGCCCACGGTGACGATCGGCGGCACCAAATCCAGCGCGACCTTCGCGCTCGGCAGCGGCGACACGCTCAATGTCAGCGGCGTTGCCGGCACTAACGGCGGCGCGGCGTTCATGTCGGTCGGCAACGTCCTCACCGGCGGCGGGGCGGGCGTCTACGACGCCACGGCCGATTTGTCACAGGGATCGGTCAACCTCAACCTCACCAACCTGGTGGTCGGCGATAATTTCAACAATAGCGGCGCGGGATCAGCCCAGGTGAACGGCAAGCTGGTTTTCAGCACCAGCGGGCCGACCAATCACATCAACATTACCGGGGCCAGCTACGGTCCCGCGGAAACCGGCGTGAGCGTCACGGGCGTCGTGGTGGTGGGACGTCAATCATCCAATACCGTTGCCGAGCAGACCGGAACTCTCGTGCTCGGAAATCTCGATGCGACCAGTTCGATCACCGCCACCGACAACGGCACCGCGATCGTCGTGGGCGCGGCGGACGGGTTTCTCCCCGGCGGCGGCGTCGAAGCCTACGGTGAGCTTGATCTCGACGGCGGTTATCTCACGATCAACACCACCGGTTCCGCCATCGCGGAAGATACGCAAAGCTATGGTGCCGCACTGGTCAACTTCAATGGAATGCAATTGATCGCCGGCGCTTCCAGTACCAACTGGATCAATGGATTGATCAATGCGGCTGGAACCGCATCGGGCGCAACCATTCTTGCCGGCGGCGCGATTTTCAACACCAATGGCAATAACATCACCATCCCGCAGCCGTTTGTCTCGGGAGCCTCCAACGACGGTGGCATCACCAAGCTCGGAGCCGGCACGCTGACCCTGACGGCGGTGCCGACTCTCGTCAGCGGCGGCATTTCGCTGACCATCGGAGGTAACTCTTACCTCGGCACCACAACCGTCAGCGCCGGCGAGCTGGATTTCGCCAGCACCACCGCGTTGCCCTCCGGCGGCAATGTCGCCAACAACGCGGCGGCCGTGTTCCTCGCCAACTCCACCGCGGGCAATATCACCGGCACGGGCGTCACGACCGTGGCGAGCGGCGTCACGCTCACCACCAATGGCTTCACTCAGGGCGGCCTGGTCGATAATGGCCTGGCCATCATCCAGGGCAACGGAACCACAGGACCAATCAGCGGGACCGGAACCCTGCAAATCGGCAACGGGTCAACCGCCAACACCCTGCAACTTGCGCCGGGGAGCGGCGGCAGCACCATCGGTTCGCTTTCGATTCTCGGAAGCTCCACCCTGGATATCACCAACAACCATCTGTTCATCACCTACGGCTCGGGGCCGGATCCGATCAGTTCCATCGTCGCGCTGATCAAGAGCGGGTACGACAACGGCACCTGGGCCGGCGACGGAATCACTTCCAGCCAGGCGCAGGCAAATTCCGGCAGCTACGGCATCGGTTATGCCGACTCGGCCGATTTCAACAACCCGGCCGGTCTTCCTTCGGACACCATTGAGATCGCGTACACTCTGCTGGGTGACGCCAATCTTGACTACAAGGTCAATGGCACCGACTTCACGCTGATGGCCGCCAACTTCAACGATTCCGTCACCAACGGCTGGGACAAGGGAGACTTCAACTACAGCAACACCGTCAATGGCGATGATTTTGTGTTGTTGGCGGATAACTTCAACCAGTTCGCCAGCCAGTCCGCGGTATCGGCGGCGGACCTGCAGGCGCTGGATGATTTCGCCGCAGCCAACGGGATCAGCCTCACGAGCGTGCCCGAGCCGGCGTCAATAGGCTTGCTCGCCTTGGGCGCTGCCGGTTTGCTCTCGCGGCGTCGCCGCAGCAGGTAACGAAGCCAGCACTTGGAAAGACGTGAGTGATCGATTGATGAATTGGGCACGATTTCTGGGAATTGCCGGCGTGCTACTGCTCGGCAGCGCAACCGCGCACGGCGCGGTCACCGTCTATCCGCTGCCGTCCATCTACCACGCATCGGAAACTTTCGCCCTGTCGGCCGACGATCAGCCGGTACCGGTGATCAGCTTTTCGAAAGGGTACGACTACGCCGCTTTCGAATGCCCGGAGTCGGGCTGCCGGCTGCGCGTGACGGATCTGAATCATCTACCCATCACAAGATATTCGATCACCCCGGAAAAGCTGGCGATCCCCGCGACAATTTCCGGGTCCGATTTATTGCTCGCCGTCAGGCAGCCTGAGTATTTAATCGTATCCACCGGCGGTTCGCGCAAGCTCGTGATCGCCATCGATCCACCCCAGCCCGATGCGCCGCCGGCCCATGGACCGGGAATTTACAATGTGACCGATGATCCTTACCGAGCCGACCTCTCCGGCCAAAGCGCCTCCACCGCGGCGATTCAGCGTGCCGTCACCGATGCCGGAGCCGATCCCGATCACCACGGCATCGTTTATGTTCCCAGCGGAGTTTACGCGCTCTCCACGTTGCAGCTCATCAGCAACGTGTCGCTCTATCTCGCTCCCGGCGCCGTCTTGCGCTGCGATGGAACTTCCGGTGATTTCATCCCGCGATATATCAAGGAATCTCGTCGCCAGCAGGGCGTCTGGTTTATTTACACTGCGCAGAATTCCAGCAACATCAAAATCTTCGGTCGCGGCACGATCGACGCCAACGGCAAAGATATCATCCGGCGATTGAACCTCATCGTCGATCTCGTCGTGCCAATCAACTGCACGAATTTCACGCTGGACGGCCCCACGCTCGTCGATTCATCCTCGTGGGGGACCGTCATCGCCAATTGCGATCACGTTTTGATCCGCAACACCAAGCATTTCAATCCGCTGGATGTCGGCGAGGACGACTGCGTGGACATCTGCGATTCGCAGAACGTGCGGGTTGAGCGCTCCATTGCCATATCGCTGGACGACCCCTATTCCTGCAAGACGTGGGCTGCGGACACCGACATGGCCGTGCAGTGGGGCGGCCACCTGCGGGCCAACGAAAACATCCGCTTTGAAAACTGCATCGCCTGGACGCGCTGCTTCGGATTCAAAGTCGGCGCCGGCGCGTTTCAACCGCAGGAGAATCTCGTTTTCCACAACTGCGTCGTCCACGACGCGGCCCACGCCATCGGAATCTCCGACAGCTACGGCTATGCCGATTTGCGCAACATCCTTTTTGATACGCTCGATGTCGAGCGCACCACCTGCACCAACCTGGGCCGATCCTGGGCGAGGTTTGCCATCGACAACCGAAATCCCGCCGTCCCCGGCGGGGGAGTGTACGATGTGAGAGTGGTGAATGTCCGCGTGCGCGATCCCGGTACGATGCCGATCCCCATCGAAGGCCTCAGCAGCGGGCGAATGATCCACGGCGTCACGTTTGAAAATATCCTCATGCCGGGTGAGGATTTCCCGGCAACAACGCTGGCGCAAATCGGTGTGCGCGACACGCGCTTCGCCGATGGCATTTCCGTCCAACCGTGAATATGCATGGATTTGTTGCCTTCATCCCGCTTCACATCATGGCTGCTTATTCTGATCGTTGTCGCCGTCATCAATCCGGCGCGAGCCCAGGCAGTTGCGGCGCGCTCTGATGTTGTTGTTTACGGCGGAACGGGCGCCGGCGTAATAGCCGCGGTTGAGGCGGCGCGAATGGGCAAGCACGTCATCCTCATCGAGCCGACCCGCCATCTCGGCGGCATCTCCAGCAGCGGACTCGGTTGGACTGATGTGGGAAATCCCAACACCATCGGCGGCCTGGCGCGGGAATTCTACGGGAAGATTTACGACTACTACCAGAACCCCGCCGCCTGGACTTTCGGCTCCCGTGAAAATTTTCTCCACGCTCCCGGCCAGCGCGTCCGCGCCATCGATTCCGTTCACCATCTGATGTGGGTCTTCGAACCGAAAGCTGCCGAGGCCGTGTTCGATCAGATTGTCCAGCAGCCCGGTATTACCGTGGTTTTGGGGCAGCGGCTTGACCTGACCGGCGGCGTCACCCGGCAGGGGACGCGCATCCTTTCGATCCGCATGGAAAGCGGCGAAGTTTACTCTGCCGACGTGTTCATCGATGCTTCCTATGAGGGCGATCTGATGGCAAAGGCCGGCGTCACCTGCGTCGTCGGGCGCGAAGCCAATTGCACTTTCGGCGAGACGATTAACGGCATTCAAACCGATCTCTCGACCAAGAATCAATTGCTGCCGGTTCTCGATCCGTATGTCATCAAGGGCGACCGCTCCAGCGGATTGCTTCCGGGCGTCAATGCCGATCCCGGCGGCGCCGACGGACAAGCCGATCATCGCATCCAGGCCTATTGCTATCGCATGTGCCTCACCGACGTGCCGGAAAATCGCGTCATGGTCACGTGTCCCTCAAGCTACAACCCAAAGGATTACGAGCTGCTTTTTCGCGCGATTGAAGCCGGGCAGCACGATCACTTCTTCAAGCTCGATCGGATGCCCAATGGCAAAACCGATTCCAACAACGATTCGGGAATTTCCACTGATTTTGTCGGAATGAACTACGCCTACCCCGAAGGTGATTACGCCACCCGCGAAAAAATCGCCGCCGCCCACGAGGCATGGCAACAGGGGCTGCTCTGGACGCTGCAAAATCACCCGCGCGTCCCGGCAAAAATTCGGGCGGCTTACGCCCAATGGGGCCTGCCCAAAGACGAATTTATGGATAACGGTCACTGGCCCCCGCAGCTTTACATCCGCGAAGCGCGCCGAATGCGCGGCATGTTCGTCGAAACCGAATCGACACTGTTGGACGACAGCCTTGTCGCCGATCCGATCGCGATGGGTTCCTACGCCATGGATTCCCACAATGTGCAGCGATATGCGTCGCCGGGCGGTTATGTGCAGAACGAAGGCGACGTCCAGATGCCGGTCCCCCGGCCATACAAAATTTCCTACGGCGCGATCGTCCCGCAGGTGGAGGATTGCACCAATCTTCTCGTACCCGTATGCCTGTCCGCCACGCATGTCGCCTACGGTTCGATTCGGATGGAGCCGGTCTTCATGATGCTCGGCCAATCCGCCGGCGCCGCCGCGGCATTGGCGATCGATCACAAATCCCCCGTCCAGCGGGTTGCGTATTCCGAACTCCGCGATCGACTTCTCAAAGACAAACAGGTGCTTTTCATTGAAAAATGAATCAATGGAAGAGACCGAATTTATTTCGCGGTGGTGGAAGCAAACGAGTAATTCCCCGATCCAATCTCAAACACGGCTTCATCCCCTTCCTTCCGGAGGAATGTCACCCCCTGCGCCTCCGTCGCGGGCTTCCCTGATTCCAGAATTTTATTTCCACCGGTGGCGGGGATGAACACATCGGCAGTTGTATTGGCGGGAATGGTCACATCCAGCGTCAGCGAGTGATTTTGCAATTTCCATTCTGTTGCGATTCGGCCGCGGATGGAATCGAACGATGTCGCCGCCCACGTCATTCCGTAACCCGGATGAGGATGGATGATGATGTGCTTGAATCCCGGCTCATTCGGATCGCCCGCGATGCCGCCGCAGCTTTCAAAAAGCCATTGGCCGCATGAGCCGAGCGAATAGTGATTGAATGAATTCATCGTGGGAGTCTGGAATCCGTTCCATGGCGTCCAGCCGTCCCATCGTTCCCAGATTGTTGTCGCCCCCAGCTTCACGGGGAAAAGCCACGATGGATAGGTGTCCTGAAACAATAAACGGTATGCAACGTCAACTTTGCCGGTTTGCGTCAGCACGGGCAGCAGATAACTGACGCCCAGGAAACCCGTGGAAAGGTGCCAGCCTTTGCTGCGGATATCATCCACGAGAAACTTCACGGCGGCGACGCGCATTTTGTCCGGCAGCAAATCGAATTTCAGGGCCAGCAGGTAATCCGTCTGCGTATTGCCGGTCAGATGCCCATCCGGGGAAAGATATCGCTTATCGAACGCCTGTTTAATTTGATTGAAAAGTTGATCGTACTTATTTGCCGCGGCAGTATTGCCCAGCGCACGGGCCGACAGGGCGACCAGATGCGTCGAATACGCGAAATAGGCGGTGCCGATGAGATCCTTGGGTGTATCGGCGTTGACCGCAAGCCAATCGCCGAAATCCGGCCCTCGATCTTTGTCTCGAATGAAATTCGTGCTCTGCGATTTGGACCAATCCACCCACCGGCTCATCGCATCGAAGTGGCGCTCAAGGATCCGCTGATCGCCATAGACCTGGTAAAGAATCCACGGACAAATCACGCCTGCATCGCCCCAGCCGGGAACGCCCGCATCGCCTAAACAGTCGGGGCTGACAATCGTGAATCTCCCATCGGCAAGCTGGGCATCATCCACATCGGTCAGCCATTTGCTGAAGAACGCCGCCACATCGTTGTTGAACGTGCCGGTTTGCATGAAGACCTGGGCATCGGCCATCCAGCCCAGTCTTTCATCGCGCTGCGGGCAGTCGGTTGGAACGGTCAAATAATTTCCCCGCTCGCCCCACTGGATATTGGACTGCAACTGATTCACCCGCGCATCGGAACACTTGAACGTGCCGTTCACGGGATTGTCAGAACCGATCACAATGCCCGTGACCGCATCCATCGTGGGGCGCCTGGGAAGCCCGGTTAATTCAACGTAGCGGAATCCGTGGAAAGTGAATCGCGGCTGCCAGATTTCTAAGCCGCCGCCTTTGCAGATGTATGAATCCGTCGCGGTGGCCGTGCGAAGGTTGTCCGTGTAAATGGTCTCGTCTGGGTTGAGCATCTCAGCATGTCGAATGGTGATTTTCGTTCCCGCTCCCGCCTGCACCCGGAGGCGAATGACGCCGACCATATTCTGGCCGAGATCGAAAACGTAATGCCCGCTTACAGGCTCGAAGATTTTTTTTGGGACGATTTCCGCGGTGGCTCGTACTGGCGGAGCGACCATTGCACAAAGAACGCACGGTGGATTGTCGCAGACACTTGCCGGCGTCCATCGTTTTCCGCTGCCGTCAGGCTTATCCCAACCCGATATTTCCCGCCGGGAGTCGTACGTCTCGCCTCTCATCAAATCGCTGGAAAGAATTGGGCCCGGATGAACTTGCCATGAACCGTCCGTAACGATGCGCGTGGACGAACCATCTTCATAATTGATTTCCAACTGCGCCAGCAATCGAGGCGCGTTTCCCCAGAATTGGAAATGGCTGTCCCCGATATGTCCCGAATACCAGCCATCGCCAACAATCGCGCCGATGACATTATCTCCCATCTTCAGCAAGCCGGTGACGTCGTAAACCTGGTAGCTGGCACGCTTGTTGTAATCGGTCCATCCCGGCGTCAGCATCTGGTCGCCGACTTTGCTTCCATTAAGGTGCAGTTCGTAAACTCCCAGAGCCGTGGCGTAGAGCCTTGCGCGGAGAATCGGCTTTCCAATCGAAAAAGTCTTGCGGAGATACGGGAGGCATGATTGCGGGATGGCCAGCAGCTCACCTTCTCCTGTAAGAACCTCCATTTTCTTTCCGTGATACTCATATTTGAGCCTAAGCTGCTTGACTTGCCCGGGGCTTGGGTCGGGGCCCAATGTGCCGTTTTCCACCGCCAGGCGAATCAGGCCCTGGTTGCTGATCAGCAATTTCTTCAGAACGTCTGTGACATCCCGGGCCACTTTTCCATCCATCGATTCATACCTGGCCTGAATAATTTTGATTTTTGGTACGGCCGGCGAATCGAGTGGAATCGGTTTGCAATCAATCCAGCTTGCCGACCAGTCTTGCTTCTGAAGCAAGCCCATCTCCCACCATGCGGGCGTGCTCCAGGGGCCGGCATTTCCATCGCGATCCCAGCTTCGCACGCTCCAATAACAACGCTGGCGTGACACAAGGGGTTTGCCGCTGTAGACAATCTGCGAGGTCTCATCCGATATCACTTTGCCGCTTCGCCAAAGGTCGGCTTTACGATCGCTGAGCAACTGCGGTGTTAATGCCACCGCGATCTCATAAGCGGTTTGTTTCTCCGCCCGCTCGGTGGATTCCACAATCCAACTCAAACGCGGCGCCGGCTCGCCGAGGCCTATCGGATTTATTGTGTATTCGCAGCGAAGGTCGTCGGTCATCAGCGTGGAGGCATTCGCGTGCGCGATTGCGCAATGAACTACAATCACGATTGCAGCGAGGAAAGATCGGAGGTCACAAACGTGACGAGTGCTCAACTGGTTGGAGCTCATTTCGTTCCCCAAAATCCATTGGACGCAGGCTAGTTTACTTCGTCAGGATATTCCTTGACACAAACCCAAAGATGATTCAAACTTGTAATCAAAGTCATGGCATAAATAGAAGAGCGCCTGCTGCGCGTTACTCACGTAATTATTGTGGATTCCAGCGCGCCGCAGAGGTGGCGAGGCAAAATTTCGGCTCTAATAATATGATACATTATTTCAGTCTAATTTTGCGTCGAGAGGCTGTGGTTCGACCTCTGGTCTGTCTGTGCGTTTTACTTGGCATCTCCGCCGGAGTGAATGCCAATTCCATTTATCTGTCATCGCTCGATCTTACCAAAATGCACCAGGATTGGGGCCAGCCGCGCGCCGATCTCAGCGTCGATAAAAATCCGCTTACTATTGATGGCCAACAGTTTGCCCGCGGAATCGGCACCCATGCGGGCTCCGTGTTTTTCATCTCCCTTGACGGCCGCGCCCGGAGATTCGAGGCCCGCGTCGGATTCGATGATGAAGTCAAATCCGCCAAACGCCGCCCGATGAATCCCGTCCAATTTAAAGTCTTGGGCGATCGCAAGGTCCTGTTCGATTCCGGGCCGATTCGCGTTGGCGATGCGGCCGTCCCAATCGATGCCGATCTTACGGGTGTGCATACGCTGGTGCTTGTCGTTCGCTCGGCCGGTCCGGGCATCAATTCCATGCACACCGACTGGGCCGATGCCGCGATTTCCTACACCGGCGACAAACCAACCGCGGCGGATTTGCCCCCCGATCCCGCGATAATTCTGACGCCCCAGCCCGGTCCCGCCCCGCAAATCAATTGCGCCAAGGTCGTCGGCGTGCGCCCCGGCCATCCACTTCTGTTTCTCGTCGCCACCAGCGGCAAACGCCCGATCGCCTTTTCCGCCGAGGGGCTTCCCGCGGGCCTTTCGATCGATGCCGATTCCGGAATGATCACCGGCACGGTCGCAAGCGCTGGAACGTATCGCGCCAAGCTTCACGCGGCCAGTCCGCTGGGGGCCAGCGAGCGCGATGTGCGCATCGTTGTCGGCGACCAGATCGCGCTCACGCCTCCCATGGGGTGGAACAGTTGGAATTGCTTCGCCCGCTCCGTCAGCGACGAAAAAGTTCGCGCTGCCGCCGATGCGATGGTTCATTCCGGCCTAATTCAGCACGGGTGGACGTACATCAACATCGATGATTGCTGGGAAGTGCAGGCCGACCAGCCGCCCGAAAATCGCCGCGACTCCACCGGCCGAATTCTCACCAACGAGAAATTCCCCGACATGAAGGCGCTGACGGATTACATTCATTCCAGAGGTCTTCGCGCTGGAATCTATTCTTCCCCAGGCCCCAGCACCTGCGGCGGATTTGAGGCCAGCTATAACCACGAAGCCCTCGATGCCGGCCAATATGCCCGGTGGGGATTCGACTATCTGAAATATGACTGGTGCTCGTACGGCCGCGTCGCCGACGATATCCGCAAGCAGCCCAATCCTCCTTCCCAATTGGAAATTCTCCAGCATCCATACCTGCTCATGCGCCACCAGCTCGACCAGCAGAATCGCGACATCGTTTTCAGCCTGTGCCAATATGGAATGGGCGATGTCTGGAAATGGGGCGGCCAGGTCGGTGGAAACTGCTGGCGAACCACCGATGACATCAACGATTCCTGGGGAAGCATGTCTTCCATCGGTTTCAATCAGAACGGACACGAAGCGTACGCTCATCCCGGGAATTGGAATGATCCCGATATGCTCGTGGTGGGAAATGTCGGATGGGGTCCCAGCCTGCACCCCACGCGGCTCAGCCCCAGCGAGCAGTACACCCACATCACGCTCTGGTCGCTGCTCAGTGCTCCCCTGCTCATCGGATGTGATATGACCCAGCTCGACGCATTCACGCTGAATCTTCTCACCAACGATGAGGTGATCGCCGTCAATCAGGACCCGCTGGGCCGGCAGGCAAAACGCATTTCCAAAACCGAGGAAGACACCGAGGTCTGGGCCAGGGACCTGGAAGATGGCTCCAAGGCGGTGGGGCTGTTCAATCGATCCGAAGTTACCATGGTCGTCACCGCCAAATGGTCCGACCTGGAGATCACCGGCCCGCATCGGGTCCGCGATCTGTGGCGGCAAAAATCGCTGGGGCAGTCGGATGGCCGGTTTTCGGCTGAAGTGCCGCGTCACGGCGCGATGCTGATCAAGATATCCCCACCGGGCGCGTAGCAATGGAATTCGCCGCACCAGCAACCTCCACGCAAACCGGCGACATTTCGCGGCTGGACGCCGCCGCCCCGGCAGGGCGGTTCCGCTGGATCGTCTGCGGGTTGCTCTTTTTCGCCACCACGATCAACTACATGGACCGCCAGGTCATCGGCATTCTTAAACCGCTCATGCACAGGGAAATGGGCTGGACCGAAACCGACTATGCCAATATCGTTGCCTCCTTTCAATTCGCTTACTTCGCAGGCGGTCTGATCGCGGGATTGCTCATAGATCGCATCGGCGTTCGCATCGGATATGCCGTCTCTGTCGCCCTCTGGAGCCTCGCCTCCATGGCCCACGGCCTGGCCCGAACGGTCTTCGCCTTCTCCTCCGCCCGGGTCGGCCTCGGACTCGCCGAAGCCGGCAATTTCCCCGCCGCCGTTAAAACCGTCGGTGAGTGGTTCCCCCCATCACAGCGCGCCCTCGCCACCGGAATCTTCAACGCCGGCAGCAACGTCGGCGCCATGATCACCCCACTGATCGTTCCCCACATCGTCACCCGCTGGGGATGGAAAGCCGCTTTCTATCTCTCCGGCCTCGTCGGCTTTTGCTGGCTCCTCGCATGGGTTTCCATCTATCGCGTTTCCCCCATCGCATCGCGCGACATGGCGATTTCAAAAACGCCGCGCATGAATCTCATCTCCCTGCTCTCCCGGCGATCCACAGTCGCATACGGCCTCTCCGG
>Ga0302325_10026694_pt1 | contig 11991 bp, 10 predicted proteins | sample Palsa_T0_2_FD_201948 | JGI IMG/M metagenome (GOLD analysis project Ga0302325, IMG submission 201948) | Peat permafrost microbial communities from Stordalen Mire near Abisko, Sweden - Palsa_T0_2 | ecosystem: Environmental > Terrestrial > Soil > Palsa > Peat permafrost | place: Sweden: Abisko... | reverse complement strand
AAAATGGACGATTTTGGAGACCTCAAACAATATCACAATATCAGTCTTTACCTCCTCAATAAATCGAACCAAAAAGCTTCTGGTGACTTACTGTAACTCGTCAAAGGTTAGATGCCCCTATTTTTTCTTAATTGTCTTCTATTCCTGCAGAAATGTGTGTTAAAGAAGGTACTTTTTGGAGTTCGCGCACGTGCCAATTTCGGATAGTTTTTTCTGACCCGAAGAGTCTTAGTAAGCACGAGTCCGGAATTATAAATTCCGGCGCTTTGCACCCCTCCTGGAAGTACTCCGTTAACATTTTTAATCTAGTCTAGTCATCTAAGGTGACTCCACTCTGAGGTTGAGAAGAATTCAAAGCATCTTTTACATGGACTAATAGTACCCTCGAGTTGCAAACGAAGAGACTATATTCTTAAGAAGGCCTCGAACCTCAGACATCCAAAAAAAAAGCAAAGATGCGAACGATAATCTTACTTCAACTACTATCAGTAGTAATAAATTGTATTTTCGCTGCTAATATACAGTATCACACACTTAATAACTTACAAGAAAATGGATTTGATGAAGTATTCACTGTTGGAAACACCGACAACTTGTAGGTGGCTTTCCCTTAGGGATTGATATTTTGATAACTTCGAATTAACTATTACCAGTTGGAAGATTAGTCCTACTGGCATATACGATCTTACGAGGAAAATCTCGATGTCGAGTAAAACTATTACTATTCCAATGACTGGTTCACGCAAGAGGATAATCATCGACCCCCAGAAAACGGCAGTGGTGGTTATTGACATGCAAAGTAAGTTGAGTTCTAGTTGAGAGATGTCTGTTTTGTCAGCATTGACAGTTGAAGATTATTTTCTTCACCCAAGTATTATACCAACCGCGGTAGAGGGGCGCGCGATAGTCCCCGCTTTGACAGACGTCATAAGAAGATTTCGAATAGCAGGAATACAAATATTATGGACAGAGGTTATGTTGCTTCAGCATCCCCTCGCCTTTGTATAAGTTTAGGACTGACAAAATCAAAGTGGGGTTTGGATGAAAATGATCTTCAGAGCATGCCTCCTAGCTTTATTGACGGCTACTCTAGCGCTGGGACCGACAATAAATTGAGTATGCTATTTTCAAACTTCTCAAATTCACGCCCAAAAGCTGATCAGGATTAATTTTTCAGAGAATTTTGGAGATAATTTGGGTAGAATCGATGGCATCAATGCAGGACGGAAACTCATGCGTGGCTCTTGGAATGCTCAAGCCTGGAGTACACTCCTCAATTTTCAATTATCAGGCTTGAACGAAGGGGCTGACATGCACTTCTACAAAAGCAAGAGCTCTGCCGAATGCAGGAAGAGTCGGGCGCTAACAAGTTCCCACTAGATCGGTTGAGTGGACTTTGGAGCAGTGAATCGTTACTAAACAAGCATTTGAATGAACGCAACATTACCACCTTATTCTTCGCCGGAGTGAATACAGACCAATGTGTGGTAGGACAGCTGTCCAGCTCCCAACTGGCCCGTAGCTTACTGACTTGTATTCTCCTAATAGTGGGGAACCATGAGTGACGCTTTTTCAAGGGTAATAGCTACGTGATGATAATAGTGCGCGGACTAATTTCTTTAGGGACTAGATGTTATATTGGTTAACGACCTTACGGCGACTACAAGCCCCTCATTGTGAGATTTTCTCGTTCTGAATTTGGAGTTTGTTGAGTGAAGCTAATATGTGCTATATAGTGCAACGCAGATGGTCAAAATGAATGCTAATTGTGAGTGTGCAAGAGGAGTGCTTAATGAAAATTCTGGTTAATTTGAAGTGGATTTAGTAATCGGATTTGTTACAAACTCTACAGAGATATTGAAATCTCTATCAGGAGATATAAGTTAAGAGATAAAAGCTTCCCCCTCCAGCTCAGCTCCAGTCCAGTTTGAAGGGGAAAAGACCACATGGCTCCAAGCCGTATAACTAGGGCAGGTGCGAGTATTGGGCGTCTTGGGCGTTTTGGGCGCAGTGCTGGATCCAAAAAAGGATGTTCCGACCATCTCTCCTATTGCATCCATTCCATCCCCTCCAAGCCCTGCCTGCGAGTTGCATCCTAAAATACAAGGTTAGGTAACCGAATTCCCGCGCCAAAGCACGCTCCGCACCAAAACACGCTTGAACGCGTTTCACCAACCACCATAAAATACGCGATATTTATGCCAAAACACTTTGTATCGACAAGGCAGTGGCCGTAATTTAAAGAGGGGAGTTCGTATATTATAAAAATATAGCTAATTATTATGGTTGCTCACGTAGTATGGTCTCTCGATAAATCAAAGACCTTACTAAGTTAAAGAAGAATATTAATTTATTCTGGCATTAATGCCTTATTATTAAGCAAGAGAAAGTATTAATCCATTAAATTAATATTTTTACCGATCGGGGAATATCTTTTACCAATTATATTATCAAGAATTTTATATAAGAACTCAAGAAAAAAAAGATTAATAAGAACTAGATAAGGTAATTTATTAAGCGTTATGGAATTAGATTAAAAAGTTTATATCTCTATAATATTAATAACTTATATACTAGTGTCGAGTATATTTTTATATTTTAATTATTCTTTAATATTATTAATTAATTTTTTATTATTATTTTGTGTATATATTATTTAGAATATATATTAATTTACTTGATTTCTTTAACTTATTATAATAATTAAAAAAAATATTAAATTATGGCCAAAAATATATATAATTTTAATAAAAAGAAATTTTTAATAGGATTTAATTAATCTTTAAAGAGAGTTATAATAAGGAAAGTTTTTAAATCAAGATAAATTACTAAAGTAAAGCAAGATAAAAACCGGGAATTTATCTTGATTTTAGTCTATATCTTAGTGATCGGGAAATAAATATTATTACTTCTTATTTATAAGAATAAATCAGATAATTTAATAAATACTTAAATAAATAATATTATAATTAATTCCAAGATATATTTTATAACTTTAAGTAACGGGTAATCGAATAATATAATTAGACTAATATAATTTAAGTAAGTCTTTAAACGTTATACTAAATCTTTATATAAAACTTAAAAATATCTTCTTATTATTAATGGATATTTAAGTTATATTAATATAGAATTTATTGACTAGACTAATATTTACGGGATTATTTTATTAATTTTATTTCCTTATATGACTTAATGTTTTTAGTCATTTGACGTCGGATTCTTTTAGTTATTATTAATTTATTATTTTATTGAATTAAATTATTTAATAGATAAATCATTAAGACATATTATTATATTAAAAAATTTCTTTTAAAAAATATTTAAAAAGATATAGGATTAAGTTTTTATGGAATAAAATATTAAGTATATTTTTTAAAAAACGGGGATATAGTTAATTAACGGGAGTTATATTATTAAAAAAATAACCTGCCCGATATCTTTAATATTATAAAAGACCTCTGGATTATAAACTCCAAAGACCTTAAAGGCGATATATTAATTTTAAGCTATATATAAAAAAAAATTAATTATCGATAAAGTCAAGATCCTCTTCGCCATAATCCTTTATTTATCCTCCCGTGTTATTATCTTAAAATATAAAAATAAGAACTTATTTAAGACTATTATTCTTTAAAAAAAAAAAAGAATCGATAAGATATTTATTTAAACTTAGCAGGCCAGCCAAATAAAAATATAATTAATTATTACTTACCTGGTTAGGTCATAAAGACTAGAAAGTATTAATAATAAAAGAAGGCGATTAAGATAGCTAAGGAATAAGCTAAATTTAATTATAAGATTAAACGAGTTACGAATATCCTTAAAAGAAAATAAGAGACTTAGGAACGAGTAAAAAGAACGAAGGAAAGACGTGCTAAGACTACTGAAAAATAGCTTGTAAAGAAACTGGATATGGTAAATAAAGTGGCGAAAAAATTATTGAAGGGAAAAGTCGTTTATACTGGAATCAAGACTAAAATAATTATTCCGATCGTATTAAAATAGTATAAGGTATTTATGCCAGCAAGACCACGATATAAAGCGCCTATAAAAACTATGGTGGTGGAGTAATTATAAGAGTACGCTAAAGGGGGGGTCGTAGCGGGGAATTCAAGCACGCGTATAATTAGGCTGCCGTAATACTTTAGATAAAATTCTGAACTATATAATATTAAGATCTTAATTAATTCTATTCCCATTTTTAATTTTAAAACAAACGGACATGTGGTTATTTAGTAATTAATTTTTGAAGTTAATGGTGTACTGCAAAATAAGCGTGCTTTGGTGCGGAGCGTGCTTTGGCGCGGGAATTCGGTTAGGGCTAAGCGAGGCGCTCCGTCTTAGTTGATTGAGAGCCTAGGAGGCGCACGCTGTTCTTGTACCACCACACCGATAGCAATGTCAGTGGCGAAGCATGTGTTCAGGGGTAACAATTTTGGGGAGACGAAGGCACGCGCCACACCACGTTGTGTAACCTTAACAGTGAACCCCAATCAATATGGAAGTGATGAAAGAAAACCGGAATTCTGGCGAGCAGTCCCTATCCCTGGTTAGAATCTGACAGGTATTTCCTACCGTTTGCTTCATAGTACCATTTTAAGCCGAACTGAGCATACGATAGTAGTTGTGGACTGCAGATAGATGCCCAAATTGCCACTTTGATGAGATGGCTCGCACTATGACCTGAAGGATAATTCGAGCGACTCGAATTCCGAGATTCATCGTCATGGCAATCAGGAGATGCGCTTACTGCGTACTCAGCACAGCCTCAATAGTTCTTGTCTTGTTTCCTGTCACAGTACGCGTGGAGTAACGGCAAGGCATCGTGAGGGGTGGCCAGTCTCTTCTCGTGATCTGAAACATGGCTGGCTCTCCACTGCATTTTACAGGATCTTACACCAAAACTTCACGGGCGAAACGGGGCGGTCTATAGCAACAGCCACGCTTGCCACGAAGTGCTGCTCCTCTCCCTCGAGCTCCCATTAATCCCTCATGGGGGCTGGCCAGAAAATATTGGAATCATCCGTATGATTTGTTTGCCGGGATGGCTCGGCCGGATCGGTCTCCAGAATCAGCTAACGTTTATATCCTACCGCATGTCCGCTCTCCAAAGCATTCATGCCTCACAGCTGGGCGGTGGCTGTGGGAAAGCAACGGCTGCCCCGGGAAGCCTCCCGAACGAACATATACTGCCAAGTCCCAACACTTCGCCCCCAAATTCGATGGTTTGTCTCCTCCTAGAACTTGGGTACCAAAATGGATCCCGTTACGGCTATTCAGTTAGTAGCATCGCTGGTAAGCTTGACCAAGGCGTGTCGGACGACCTTGCGGGCTATTAAAGACTTCAAATGTGGCGATAACGACCTGGCGGACCTCGCCCGAGATGTGGAATCACTCTTCGCTTTTCTCCAAGGACTTGAAGGATTGCTCGGCCATCAACGGAGAGCCCGACGGAATTGCATAGCAGACGACCTGCGAGAAGCTTTGCAATCGCAATTGCAAGATGCAGCCTTCACTGTCCTCAAGTTACAGACTGAACTCGAGCGCATAAAGGAAACGGGACTATCTGCCGTCAGGCGATTAAGATGGCTGCAAGCTCAAACGGAGCTCCATAAACTTCGAAATCGGATCAGAGATCATAGTTCAAGTTTGAACAACCTTGTTCTCCTTTTATTCGCGTAAGTGGGTTCTTTTGCAAGAATAGTTTGAGCTCCCTGACCTTAAGACGTACGTAGAGGCGGATTCCTCCTAGGATGTAGTCAAGAACCTCAGCTCTTGCAATTTTGTAGCAGTACACAGGATGAAGTTGGTGCGATCGACCTTGTCATGGATCTGCCCCCCGGTGACACAAATGCAGCGCTTACGGCAAAGCTGGAACCCGCTCCTTCCGCTTCGGAACCAGAATTCCTGGGCAGTATCTCAACAAGTCAGCTTCATGTCCATGGTCCTGAAAGCCCACATGGTATGGGATTTAGTCGCAGGTCGTGCTCATTCGACTGCTATTGCAGTTGCCACTCTGAGCTTGACAGCACACCACAGCTCTCGCTGAACCTCCGAGTGACTGTTTTCAGAGTTCTAACTCGACCAAGGCGGAAATGTTCAGTATCCACATGCCAAAGAACAGCGCCCCCGCGCATCAAAAAGCTGGTGCTTCCGTCAGCGAGCTTCTGTCGAGCTCTGGCGATTCTTGTGAGCTCTCGGAGTTGGAAAATGAAGCACCACCTTAACACTTACCGTTCCATCCCAGAGAACTCCGACTCGATGACATACGTCAAACATGGGGACTTAAAAAACCTAAAAGCTTGCATTGAGTCCGGGGCAGCGACTCAATTCGATACCTCGCCAGACGGATGGTCTCTCTTGCATGTAAGTCAAATCCGTCGAAGCCAACGGGGCATCACTTACTGGTTGTCTAGAGCGCAGCATATTGGGGCCGATTAGATATTGTCCGGTACCTCCGTACTCTTGGGGCAGATACTGAGGTTGGAGAGGTCGGAACTCGGTGTGCAAGCTCAAGCTCCCACTTTCCGACCAGTTTGCTAACGAAAGTTCGTGACAGGAAGCCAGTCGATTTCGCAATTCTAAGGGCATTAGCAATCGATTCAAACGATGTTGAACAACAGATAATGAAGGCATTCCCTGCTTACGAAACTTATATGATCGACTTTGGTTTCTCATCAATACACAATGCCGTCCTTGAGCTATACGATGTCGCAGATAATACACTTCCAAGCTTGCAAGACCTGCTCGATTTTGTCGACGATGCAAACAATCAACCCGCAGGAAACAACTGGTCTATATGGCGGCGCGCAGAAGCAAAGACATCCCCGTTGTATGCAGACATCGTTGAGATGTTCCGGACCACTGCTGGAAAAGTGTCTTCAGCTCGGAAGGTGATCCTGGACTTGATCAACCAGCCTGACGAAAAGTGGGGTTGGCCGCCTTTCCACTGGGCAGCATTCACAGGGCGCAAGGAAATGATGAAGATCCTTATAAAGAACAATGCAGATCCCTTCATCCTTTCCCCAATGCAGAGGAACGCGATTCACATCGCCGCCGAGTCGAAGAGATCCGAGGTCCTCTCATATGTCCTAGAGATATGGAAGAAAAATAAGAAAAAGCTTGACATCAATAAAGAAGATCGGTGGAAGGAGACCCCATTGCACATTGCGGCCTATGGATCCAGTGCATGCGTCAAACTACTTCTTGACAATCATGCGGATCCAAACGCAAAACAAGAGGACCAGCAGATTCCGCTTCACTATCCCGGCATATGTACTCGAGAGGATGAGAAAGTTCAGATTGTGTCTGTTTTGTCTAGCCTCGGAAGGTTTTTCCTCGATGCTCAAGACGATAATGGTCGGACCCCAGTCTTCGGACTCCTTTCTTCGCCAGCTTGCCTTCAGATCCTGGCAGAGAATGGAGCCGATCTCACAATCACAGACAATGCAGGCAACTCGCCACTTCATAAAGCCTGTATGAATAACGAGGCTTTCACACTCGAGAAGCTTTTGAGTTTGACCTCAGATCCCAGCGCGGTCACAAGGTTGAATGCAAAAGGCAATACCCCACTTCTGGAGGCATGCGCTCATAAGAGTAAAGAGTGTGCTCAGGTTCTGCTCAGAAGAGCAGATGTAGACTGCACTGTAGTGGGAGAAAAGGGGTGGGCGGCAGTTCACTACGCAGGGGACTGGGGAGACAAGCTGATCCTGAAAGCCGTCCTAACTCATTCCAGTTTCAAAAGGGGTCAGAAAACAAAGGACGGCAGATCCGCAGAAATGTTGACAAAAGCAGCTTGCAAGTGGGATGGCAGGATCAAGGATCTCTTGAAGAAGTATGACTCCATTGCTGGGACTATCAGGGAGGTTGATAGCGTAACATTCAGTCAAAGTGCTTATCTGTCGATGAGGTGAAATGAATCTGGAAGGTGGCTTTCGGAGGGATTCTAAGAGCATTTAGTCGTTTAGAGTACATTATCTTTGAGGGTTATTCTCACGCCTTGCCCTTCAAATAGGGTACTCTAGCCTCAAGACAGGGAAACGATTCTCTACACCATGTACGGTGACTTCGAACCAGCCGACCTGCTTGAATCCATGTTTGAGGTACAGCCCAAACCCCATCGGCCCGGCTTCCGTACCGACCCATAGATTGTGTTGATGAGCCATCCCTAGACCCCATTTGAGCAGCAGGGTCCCAATTCCGAGACGTTGATAACGAAAATCAACGCACAGATTGTCAAGATAATAACAAGTTTCTTGGTAGTAGCTGTACAGGTCAGTAGCCAAATTAATGAAAAGTCGCATGTTTCAAGTAGAAGTGTTGGAAACAAACGTCTTGGACAATCCCTCTTCTGCAGCTAAGTAACCTGCATACCGTGCAGGTTCCTGATCTTTCCGTTGATACACCATTTTCCAGAAGGAGACTTCGAAATTGGCCCTTGCAGCTGCGCAAAAAGTTATACGATGAAGGGTGAAGACAGCGTACTGGGGATACCTTTGAAACGATCGTAACACGACATTGAACGCTTGATCTTGATCCGACGAGATTCAGTATTCTCTCCATTTCTAAACCTCCAAATGGCGAAGCCCACAATGGCATTGCCTTGGGCCAAAGTGGATCGAGTGGACAATCCATTACACTCTGTCCAATCTAAGGCTGCAGCTGACTTCTGATTAATAGGGTCATTTTCACTGCAAGGCTCCCCTACACGAGCTGAGGCGAGGCTGTCGAGTGGCGCTTCTGCCACAATCACTGAAGCCTCGGGATCTAATAGATCAAGCAACAGTCTTCGACGCCAGAAGTAGACTGTATCCTGTGCAAAATCGAAGTTTGTGTCCAGTGGAGAATACAAGAAGTCAAAGAGTGGGAACTGGCGGAAAGAGGTGAGGAGGAGTGCTAGAATAGCGGTGAGATCTCCTTCACGCGCAAGACGTATCGAGATCCTTTGGGGAAGGTCGTTGGATTCCATAGTAGACATAGTTGGAAGAGCAGCGCATCGAGGGTTAGGCTTTTGGCGCTATATAGATGGTTTGTTCGAGGATCTGCCGCCAGATGATGCCAGAAAGCCATGTTCCAGCCATGGCCAGGAACGGGCAAACTTTGCGGGCCGTGTTACACAGCCTCGCGATCGGGCGAGAATGACCCTCGATTAGGCAGGCGATGTAACCGCAGGAACAAGGCACTAGTCAGAATGCTTAAAGATCTTTATTTAAGGCGCTCAACTAGAATATATACTCAAAAAGAAGAGAAAAAAATACATAAACTATTATTTTAAAACTTTATATAATTTTTAATTTATATAAAAATAAAAATATAAAAATATATATAAAAAAATTTATTAGATTAAATTTAAATATAATTAATTATTTTTAATATTAAAATATATATAAAATAAATTAATTATAAAAAATTTATATTTTATTAATATTTTTTAATAATAATTATTTATAATATTTTTTATTAATATTTTAAAACTTTAAAACTTTTAATTTTTTAATAAAAATTATATAATTATAAAATATTTTTTATTAATAATATAAAGTTTATAAGTTTATTAATTTTTGATTTTTAATTTTTTAAAAATATAATATATATTAAATAATTAAAAGACTTTAAGTAAAAGAGAGCTAGTAAAGCTTATATAAAATTAAATTATAAAAGATATTATATATAAAGCTTATACTTAAGTTAATATTTCGATGTACGCTGAGACATATAATCCTCATGGCCTTCCGTATTCAGCGCACTTCTTCCGACATTCAGACTTCTCAGCTATTCAGTTCAATGCAGAAGAGTATCCGCCAGAGCTTTGATTATCTGCAGCTCTACGTATGCGCCACACCGCCGAAAGCGCACTCGAGTCCCTCGCACTCTAGCTGACACACTCTTTACTACTGCCTTCCCGCGAGCATTCCGTGTCCTTACACACCTCTAGCAGGTACATTAACCACATCCGCACTCTGATTCTCCATCAACCTCTTCATCCTCGCATAAAACGATTCCTTCGATTCCCATTCAGTCGTCCGTCCATACACCTTAGGTTCTGCTCCAGGCGGTGGAGGGGCTCCACTCTGGGCTAGGAACATATTCAGTTCCGTCTCGATCATCAAATAATCCAGTGCGGCACAGTTAACGCTGAGCTGCGCGTCAGACTCCTGAGGCGTGTCGTATATTACACTCAGAGCTGCAATCAACTCCCCTCGCAGACTCATCAGCTATGGGTGCACGGCAGAGAGGTAATCATGAAGCGTGACGAATCCCTGTCCATCCCTCGCCGGCGTTACAGTCAAGCTGGCCTTCTTATTCCGCGGCCGTAGCTCGCCATAGCACTTAGCAAGCTGCATCTCACCCTCATCTACTTCAGGATCCCAATCTGGGAAAGCCTGCTACTCGACATCGGGCCCGTAGTCGCCGATAGGATCGGAATGCTGACAGTGTCTTTCGAACCAGTCGTCTTCCTACCGGTCGAGCTCGGAAACTTGGACTGTGATCGAAGAGATTTTAGGCTCGGTAAGGCTGGAGGTGGTGAGAGCGTGCCATTGATCGTTGTTGGTGCCGGTTCTGTTGCAATATGGTTCGGGCGGGTTTCCGCCATGCTTGATTAATATTGCGGTGCTGAGGGGCCCGCCGAGTTGCCAGATGAGGCCCCGCCTGCCTGGGTGTTCCTGAAATGCCTCTTGTGCGTCCCTGAGCTTTTGCATGCTTGGGTACGTTGATGGCTGCTGCTGACTTGGAGCCGCCTGAGCATATGGTGGGTTTGACATTATGAGGTGATAATGGATGAGGCCAGAAAAGAGAGAAGCAAGAATGCGCGTTGCTGGTGGTCTGGTGGATGCGAACAGTAGGTCATTTAAATCCCCAGGATTCGCACTTAGGGGTATCAACAGGTTGGATCTGCTCCGATTCAGCCATCAAACGCCGCATTGGTCAACACATCACCTAGTTTTACCAAAATCCATGCTTTTTGGTCAATAAAACTCGTTTGATCAATAAAGACCTAGTTTCACCAAACGCATAATAAATTCAGTTTCAAGTATCGATTTTTATTTTATTTAATTAAGGGGTAACGGTCGCAAAAAAGGGGGATATTAATAGGCTGTTCAGGGCTTACGCCTTAACGCTAGCGGCCCCGTTTCTCGTTAAATCTTCCGACTCCGGCAGTAAGGAACAAAAGGGCAAGGAAGTGGAGAAGTGGGTGCATCATATTAAGGCCCCTAAAAAATTGGCTGAGGTGCACGTCCATTTTGTCGCTTTCGACCCCTGCCCCGCACATCGATTAAAAATATACCCTTATTTTCGCGTACACCCACTTCTCACGCTCCCACCACTCTCCACCACTCCCAACCCACTCCTCTCGCTCCTTAATTTGAATGTGCGAGAGAGCGAGTCGGCGCGAAACGCCGACGAGCGATCGAGCTCACTGATTAATTAATTCCACGCTTTTAAGGAGAGCGTGTACTATAACGCCCTACCAGAAAAACTATATTCAAGGAACCCTACTGGAAACGCAACGCCCAGGTCACTGCACTGTGCTTCTTCAGTCTAAGAAGATCGATCATCGAACCTCCTCGCAAGGTGCACCAACAAGACCACCGCCACAACTGCCTGCTCAGGGCATAATGTCACAGCGACATATTTTCACACCCGACGAGCTGAATGCCTACTTCGACCGGATATGTCTCCCCATCTCCGGACGCCACCTCACCGTAACACACCTTTCCGACGCAGCAAAACTCGCCTACCTGCGTCTCCTGCAGAAACATCAACTCGTCAAAGTCCCCTGGGAGAATTTATCGCAGCACTACTCCTGGCACCACACCGTGCACGTCTCGCCGCAGCACTTATTCCGCAAAATCGTGACCAAGAACAACAACCGCGGCGGTTATTGCTTCGAGGCGAATTACTTCTTCCATTATATCCTGCTCAGTCTAGGATTTGATGTGTATCTCGCCGGATCGAGGATTCATCGCGGGAATGGAGAGTATGGAG
>Ga0302325_10026692_pt1 | contig 11991 bp, 12 predicted proteins | sample Palsa_T0_2_FD_201948 | JGI IMG/M metagenome (GOLD analysis project Ga0302325, IMG submission 201948) | Peat permafrost microbial communities from Stordalen Mire near Abisko, Sweden - Palsa_T0_2 | ecosystem: Environmental > Terrestrial > Soil > Palsa > Peat permafrost | place: Sweden: Abisko... | reverse complement strand
TTCGTCGGCGGCTTTGCGCGGATACGGCAGATCGTTGATGATCGCGACGACCTCATCGGTTTCGACGGTCTCGTGTTCCATCAGCGAAGCGACCATACGCTCGACCTTGTGCCAGTTCGCCTTGAGAAGGGCGGTCGCGTCGGAATAGCAGCTCTCGATGATCTTGCGGACTTCGGCATCGATCTTGCCCGCGATCTCTTCGGAATAGTTGCGATCTTCGCCGAAGTCGCGCCCGAGGAAGACTTGGTGGTTGCCGCGGCCGTATTGGATCGGCCCGAGCGAATCGGACATACCGTACTGCGTCACCATGCGGCGCGCGAGTTCGGTCGCTTTTTCGAAGTCGTTCGACGCGCCGGTGGTGACGTCGCCGAACTTGATCTCTTCCGAGATGCGTCCGGAAAGCGCCATCGTGATCTGTGCCAGCAACTCGTTCTTCGTGCGCGAATGGCGGTCTTCGTCGGGCAGCGACCAGGTGATACCGAGCGCCATACCGCGCGGTATGATCGTGACCTTGTGGACGGGATCCGCCTTGGGAAGCATGCCGCCGACGATCGCGTGGCCCGACTCGTGATAGGCGGTATTTTCTTTTTCCTTTTGCGACATTACGAGCGACTTGCGCTCGGGACCCGCGACCACCCGGTCTATCGCTTCTTCGCAGTCGCTCATCTCGATGATCGACTTATTCTTGCGGGCCGCGAGCAACGCGGCTTCGTTGAGCAGATTCTCGAGATCGGCACCGGAGAAGCCGGGCGTGCGTTTGGCCAGCGTCTCGAGCGAGATCTCCTTGGAGAGCGGCTTGTTCTTGGCGTGAACGCCGAGAATCGCCTGACGGCCCTTGACGTCGGCCCGATCGACGACGATCTGCCGGTCGAAGCGGCCGGGGCGCAACAGCGCCGGATCCAAAACGTCGGGCCGGTTGGTAGCCGCGATCAGGATGACGCCCGTGTTCTGATCGAACCCGTCCATCTCGACGAGAAGTTGGTTGAGGGTTTGCTCGCGCTCGTCGTGACCGCCGCCGAGACCCGCACCGCGCTGGCGCCCGACCGCATCGATTTCGTCGATGAACACGATGCAGGGCGCGCTCTTCTTGGCTTGCTCGAAGAGGTCGCGGACGCGGCTGGCGCCGACGCCGACGAACATCTCGACGAAGTCGGAACCGGAGATCGAGAAGAACGGCACGCCCGCTTCGCCCGCGATTGCGCGCGCGAGTAAGGTCTTACCGGATCCCGGCGGCCCGAGCAGCAGCACGCCCTTGGGAATCCGTGCGCCGAGGGCTTGGAATTTCTTGGGGAACTTGAGGAACTCGACGACTTCGCCCAGCTCTTCCTTGGCTTCTTCGATGCCGGCCACGTCGTTGAACGTCACCTTGGGCCGGTTCTCCGAGAGCAGCTTGGCGCGCGAACGCCCGAACGAAAGCGCTTGGCTTCCGCCGCTCTGGGCCTGGCGCAAGATGAAGAGCAAGAGCAGCGCCATCAGCGCGAACGGAATCAACGACGCGAGCATCGAGAGGATCGGAGCCGTCTGCGGATTGTCGACCGTGATGATGACGTCGTGCTTGCGCATGTCGCCGAGCAGTGCCGAGTCGTCGAGGATCGTCGAAGTAAACCGCGTGTCGCCGCCGGCGTTGATGGCGTGCTTGAGTTCGCCCGTAACGTCGTGCGAGCCCGAAATCGTTACGTCCTTAACGTTGCCGTCGTCGACCTGGTGGTAGAGATCGGTGTAGCTCAGCTTCATGGCCGGCGCTTGCTGGAGCACCAGCTTGTCGACGATGAAGATGACCGCGATGAAGATGAGGACGACGATGACGATCGATCGGAGGTGCTTGCCCAACGTGTGCGTTCCTATTCCTTCGCCTAGCCCGCAAGGTTCCGGTCGTGGAGTCGAGCGAGGTAGGGGAGATTCCGATATTTTTCTTGGTAATCCAGACCGTAACCTACGATGAAGGCGTCGGGAGCCATCAAGCCTTTGTAATCGATGCGCACGTCGACGAGGCGGCGGTACGGTTTGTCCAACAGGACGCAGGACCGTAAAGATGCAGGATTCCGGCTTTCCAGAAGCCGCTGGAGGTAGGCGAGCGTCAGGCCGTTATCGACGATGTCCTCCACGATAACCACATTCTTTCCCTCGACACTTGCGCTCGTATCCTTGAGCAATCGCACCTCTCCGCTCGAGCGGTCGGCGTTCCCGTAGCTCGAAACGACGAGGAAGTCGATCGTGACGTCCATCTCGGGAGGCAGCGCCCGGGCCAGGTCGGCGGTCAAAAAAAGCGCCCCCTTGAGCACCCCGACGAGAACCACAGGCTCGCCCGCGAGGTCCCGGACGATGCCCTCCGCGAGCCTCCCGACCGCCGCGGCGATCTCGGTTGCCCCGAATTCAATCGCCGCGATTTCGCCCGGCGTGACCGCGTCTCGCACGCTTACTCCAGTACCAGCTCGACGCCGCGGCGCAGGAAGTGGCGCCCGCGCCGGCCCCGTTCGAGGGCGCGCGCCGCTGCGTCGAGGCGCTCGAACGTGATGTCGCGCGTGTCGCCGCCCGCGGCAACGAGTTCCGCCCGCAATCGACGGCGCAGAGCCGCGGCGGGCGCCCCGTCCCGTTCCTCGCGCACGATCGCGGCGCAGCGCGCGACCGCGGCGTCGAGGTGCGGAAAATCCTCGCGCAGCGCTCCAAGCGCGGTCCGCAGCGCGTTGCGTCGATAGGCCGAGTCGACGTTTGTCGGATCGAGGGCGAACGGGAGCTGGGCCGCGGCACAGTATGCGCGTAGCACCGCGGGTTCGATGCCGAGCAGCGGGCGCGCGAGTTCGACTCCAGCTTCGAGTTCGCGCGCGGCCGGCATTCCGCCGAGAGCGCTCGGACCCGCCCCGCGGAAAAGCGCCATCAGGATCGTCTCCGTCTGATCCGCCGCGTGATGGGCCGTGAAGACGCGCCGCGCCCCGGCGGCGCGCGCGAGCCGGGCGAGCGCCGCGTAGCGTTCGGTCCGAAGCCGCGCTTCGTCGGCCGGCCCGGGTTCGAGCGATACGATCGCGACGCGCGCGCGCAGGGCCGCACCGAGCGCCAGCACCACACCTTCGTCTTGCCAGGCGCTCGAGCGCAGGGCGTGGTTCACGTGGGCCAACATGAGCGTGGCGCCGCTGCGGGCGGCGGCGCTCGCGAGCAGCGCGGCGAGGGCTGCGCTATCGGGTCCGCCGGAAACCGCCGCGAGCACCGTTTCTCCCGGGCGTAGCGCCGCGCCGCGCCGGATCGCCGCTTCGAGCGCCGTCCAGGGCTTCGCTCCGCGCATCAGCGGCGCACCGCGCGCGCAAGTTCGCGTTCGACGTCGCGGTCGCGCTCGTCGCGGCGTTTGTCCCAGAATTTCTTGCCGCGCGCGAGCGCGATCGAGATCTTCACCCGCCCGCGCTTGAAGTAGAGCCGCACCGGCACGAGGGTCAGGCCCTTTTCGGAAACGCGGCCGGCGAGCCGGTCGATTTCCCCGCGGTGGACGAGCAGCTTGCGCGGCCGGTTCGGATCGACGTTGGAGAAACTGCCTTCCTTGTAAGCCGGGATATGCATCGAGAGCAGCCACAGCTCGCCGTCGCGGATCCGCGCGTAGGCCTCGGCGATGCTGATCTGGCCGGTCCGAATGCTCTTGATCTCGGTCCCCGTGAGCACGATCCCGGCTTCGAACTGCTCGAGCCACTCATATTCGAAGCGGGCCCGGCGATTCTCGATCGTCGGGGCCGGAGCGGGCGGTTTTCTCGGCGCCGGCGCGACCGCGGTCGACTTTGGCTTAGGAGCTGCCATGGAGGTGCGTCTCTTCGGCGAGCCGTGGGCTCGCCACTCCGGCTTCTACGAGAGGCGCGCGAAGCGCGTGCCGGGCGCTACCGTGCCGCGCGCGACGAAGCTTCCGACACCCGAGGCGAGCAGCCGGCCCGTGCCGTCGCTCACGCTCGCCTCGATGTTCAACACGTTGCGCCGCCGCCACAGCACGTTGCCGCGCACGAGCAACGGCTCGCCGACCGGAACCGCGTTTCGAAAGCGCATCTTCATCTCGGCCGTAACCCCGAGAACGCCGTGGGCCCCGGCCGCGTACGCCATCGCCTCGTCGAGCAACAGTGCGACGACGCCACCGTGTACGACGCCTTGCCAACCCTGAAACGGCTGGGACACGACGACGCGGCTCGTCACCGATTTATCGTCTTGGAGTTCGAACTCCATCTTGAGGCCGGCCGCCGACTGCGGTCCGCACGCGATACAAGGGCCGTCGTCGACCGGATCCGAGAGTTCGGCCACTACGTCCGCGCCGGCGCGGGAGGGCCACCGGCTTCGTCGTAGTCGCCGTTCTTGATTTTTGCGAGCAGCGTGCGAGCGTAGATCGTATCGACGTCGGCGTCGAGCGCCGTGTTCAGCACGGCCGTCGCTTCCTTGAGCTTGTGCTGCCCGATGTAGATGCGTGCGATCAGCGTGTAGCCGTGCTGTCCGGCTTCGCCGACGTGGTCCGAATCGAGCGCGATACCCTTCTTGAGATAGTTGACGGCCGCTTCCGGCTGGCCCAGATCGCTCAGCAGCGATCCGATGTGAAAGTCGATGTCGGCGTAATCGGGCACGAGGTTTGGTACGTCGATCACGTACTGCAGCCCGCGCTGCGCGTCGCGCAAATCGGTTTGGTAGAGCTGGCTGAGGTACTCGCGTGCCAGCACGTTGCTCGCGTCGTCACGCAGGGCCGCGAGCAGTTCGGTCTTGGCGCGGTTCGCCGAGCGGTCGTTGAAGCGCATGATCCCGAGCCCCACATGGGCCGCTTGCGCCTCCGGGTTGAGGTTGACGGCCAAGTTGAGTTCGTCGCGCGCGTCCTGCGAACGGTCGCGCCCCGACGCCGACTCGAACATGTACGAAAAACCGAGGCGCACGTGGTTGACGTAGTTCTTTGGCGCGCCCGCGACCGCGTCTTCCTCGACGTTGGTGAGTATCTCGAGTTCGCCTTGCTGCTGCGCCGCAGCCGCGTTTAGAAACGAGATCGCGAGCGTGTTATCCGGGACCACTTGCAGCGCGTGCTCGAAATCCGCCTCGGCCGACTTGAAATCGCGGGCGTAGAAGTGCTTGAGTCCCGCCGAAAGCGGCGCAGCGAAGGTCGTTTTCGCGTAGTCGTTTCGCTCGCTCGGGGCGGGCGCTCCCGGCGCGGCGCCCGCCGGTGCGGCAGCGCATGCGACGAGCAGGGCGATTGCGAGGCGGCGATGCCGGCGAATCATCGGCCGACCGTCAACCGCTGGGCCAGGGCGTCGGGAAGGTGCGCGGCGCCGATCTTCTCTTGCGTGCGCGCGATCGCATAGGGAACGCGCTCCCAGACGATCGTTCGAGCTTTCGAATCGAAAAACACGAAGGACGCGTCGGGGTTGAGGTCGCGCGGCTGGCCGACGCTGCCGACGTTGATGATGTAGCGCGTCTGCGGCGCGAGTTCGATCCGGCCGCCGCGCTGACAATGCGCGTGCGCGATCTCGCCGTCGGCACCGAGCGCGTAGTATTCGGCCACGTGGGTGTGGCCCACGAAGATCAGCGGCGCGTCGGTTGCGGCGAATGCATTCGCAGCTACCCCTTTATCGAGGATGTAGGTGAAGTATTCGACCGGCGCTCCGTGCACGAGGAGATACTCGGGCGTGCGCAACTCGTACGATTGCGCGTCGAGCCAGGCGACGTGCTCCGGCTCGAGCACGCGTTGCGTCCAATCGATCGCCGCTCGGGCGTTCGGGTTGAAATACGAGAGTCCGTGGCTGTCGATCGCGCCGACGTCGTGGTTACCGAGCACGATCGCGGCCGCTCGCTCGCGCACGAGGGCGAGGCATTCGTTCGGATTCGGCCCGTAACCAACGATATCGCCCAGACACAGCACCGTATCGTCGCTCGCGACGCGCTCGAGTACCGCGGTCAGCGCTTCGAAATTCCCGTGAATGTCCGATAGTATGGCAAATCTCATGGAGTTACGGCGGCGTTCTCCTCGAGGGCGGCGAGCGCCTCGGCGAAGATTGTCGCAAAGCGCTCGCGCTCGGCGGGCGTGCCGACCGTCACGCGAATGTGGCCGTCGAGCGGCGGTGCGCCGGGTTTACGAACGAAAACGCCGCGCTCGAGCAGCGCTTCGACCATCGCCTCGGCGCGCGCTCGCGAACCGAGGTCGATGCACACGAAGTTCGTGCGCGACGGCAAACTCGAGAGGCCGTGGCGTTCGGCGAGTGCCCGGTACTCCGCGCGGCCGCGCTCGACCTCGGCAACGACGTTCGCGACGAATTCCGTTTCCCGGAGCGCCGCGAGCGCGCCGATTTGCGCCGTGCGGTTCACGCCGAATTGCAGCCGGATCTTTCCGAAGGTCGCGATCACATCCGGCGCCGCGAGCGCGTAGGCGATGCGCGCACCCGCGAGCCCGTAGGCCTTGGAAAACGTGCGCATGCGCACGACGCGCGGATCGATCGTCTCGGGCGGCAGCTCCTCGGGCGCGACGAAGTCGCCGTACGCCTCATCGAGAACGAAGAGAACGCCGGGCGGCAGCGCGGCGACGAACGCGGCGACCTCCTTGCGGCTCGCGAACGCACCGCTCGGGTTGTCGGGATTGGCGAGGTAGACCTGGCGTGCACCGGCCGTTCGCACGCGCGCGGCGAGCGCCTCGAGATCGACGGCACCGCTGCGGGCGTACGGAACCGTCTCGAGCCGCGCGCCGTATCCGTGCACGTGATAGACGTAGGTTGGATACGAGCCGTGCGTCGCAACGGTAACGTCGCCCGGTGCGAGATACGCTCGTACGGCAAGCCCGAGCAGATCGTCGATCCCCGACCCAACCGAAATGTTCTCGGGCGCGCATCCGTGGCGCGCGGCAAGCGCTTCGCGCAGTTCGATCGATTCGGGGTCGCCGTACCATGCGGTGTGCTCCAGTTCGGAGCGCATCGCGACGAGCGCGCGCGGCGGCGGACCGAACGCGCTTTCGTTGGCGCCGAGGCGTAGCAATGCGGCACGGCCCGCTCGCCGAGCAAGTTCTTCGGGCGCGACGAACGGCCGGCTCGGCGGCAGCGACCCCGCTATCGGCGCCGGCGCCGGCGCATCGCTCACGGGCCGACTTTCAGCTTGTCGATCACTTTCTTCACGCCCGACGTATGTTTGGCCGTGTCGGCAACGGTCGCGTGGATCGCGCGGGTCGGCACCGTGCCGGTGAGCGTTACGGTGCCGCCATGTGCGTCGACGTGTACGGAGAGCGCGTTGAGCCCCGACTGTCCGGCAATGCTCGCCTGCACCGCGACGGCGAGCGCGAAGTCGGCCGCTTGATCCTTCGCGCTCGGCAAGTGCGGATCGATGCTGAGCGTCGCGTCTACGGTCTTTACGGCCTGCGTCTTACGGGCGGCGGCGACGAAGCGGTCGCGGATCGAATCGCTCTTTACCCGCCCGCTCAGTTTAACGACGCCGTCGTGCGACGAGACCGCGACGTGCAGCGCCGAGTCGGCGTCGATCGTGATGAATGAGCCTTCGACCTGCGCGACGATCAGCGCATCGTTCACGGCCGGCGCCGCGCTCGCAAACGCGTGTCCCGCGTTGTCGACCTGGCCCTGGGAGCAACCCGCGAAATCCGCGAGCGACCAGATGAAGATGAGTGCGAGCAGTTTCATTGACCCTCGATCGGCGCGCCGCCGCTAGAAAAAAGCGTTGCGTACACGCGGCCGCCGCTCTCGACGCGCCCGGCCGCGTTGTCGATCGTCACGTACCCTGCCGAGCGCGCTAATAAGCTTGCTTGCGACGACTGGATCGCAAGCGGCTCCGCTTCGAGCTCGCCGCCGCGGGTCCGCAGGCGCACCGGAACGTACCACGTCCAGCCGGCGCGGCCCGCGAACGTTGCGGTCGCGCGCGCAGGCAGCACGACCGGCGCCGCGTTGCGTTCGCCGCAAAGCGCGGTAACGATCGGGCGAACGACCGCTTCCAAGATCATCAACGACGAAGCGGGATTGCCCGGCAAGCCGATGACCGGTTTTCCGCCGACCGCCGCGAGCAGGGTCGGCTTGCCCGGTTTCACGCGCAAACCGTGCACGATCGGGCCGGGCGCACCGAATTCCGCTACGATGCGCGGAACGAGATCCCGTTCGCCGACCGACGAGCCGCCCGTCGAGAACACGGCGTCGCAATCGTCGAGCGCCGCGCGCAGCGCGGCCCGAAGCGCCTGCGGCGTATCGGCGGAGCGGGCGACCTGGACCGGCTGCGCGCCGAGCGCCACGAGCGAGCCAGCGATCGCGTAGCGATTCGAGTCGCGCACTTGGCCCACGGCGGGCACGCGATCGGGATCGACGAGTTCGTCGCCGGTCGAAAGAATCGCGATGCGCGGGCGCGCGAAGACCGGGACCCGCGCGATGCCGAGTGTAGCGAGCACGCCGAGCTCGGGGCCGCCGAGCCGGCGCCCCGCACGCAGCACGACTTCGCCTGCCCGCACGTCGTCCGCGCGCGCCGTGATGCAGTCGCCGGGCGGCACATCCCCGCGCAACACGAGCGATGCGTCGCCCGCGATATCGACGTCCTCTTGCGCGACGACGGCATCGGCGCCGTCGGGAATCGCGCCGCCCGTCGGCACGCGCATCGCCTCGCCGGGCCCGACCGCGCGCGGGGGCGCCGCGCCCATCAACACCTCGCCGACGACGCGCCGCGGCGCCGTACCGTCGCCGCTACGCAGCGCGAAACCATCCATCGTCGAGCGTGGGTGCGAGGGATGGTCCTCACGGGCGACCGCATCTTCGGCCAGCACCCGGCCCGCAGCCTCGTCGAGCGAAACGCGCTCGACTGCCGGCGGCGCGATGGCGGCCCGCGCGAAATAGGCCTCGAGCGCGGCGCGCGGCGAGAGCAGAAGGGAGGGGTCGAATCCGGGATAGGGCGAGCCGCCCGGCGCCGAGGGTAGGAGCGTTGGAGAATCCTGCATAAGGCCTTGTGCGCTTCGACTGGAGCTTTTTTTCTGTCCTACCGTATAGACGCCGACCGATGTTAGACCTTGCGCTCCTGCGCCGCGATCCGGACGGCGTGCGGCGCGCCGCCGCGCGACGGCCGTTCGGCGCGGCGTTCGTCGACGAAGTGCTGGACATCGACGCGCAGTTGCGAGCCGCGAAGACCGCGGTCGAGTCGCTGCGCGCCGAGAAGAACGCCCTGACCGCAGGTATCTCGAAGGCAGCCAACCGGGCCGCCGCCGCCGCGGAGCTACGGCCGCAGCTCGCGGAGCTCGACACGCGCATCGGCATCGCCGCCGAAGCCGTCGCTCCGCTCGAAGCGCGCATCGAGAAGCTCCTTTCCGACGTGCCCAATTTGCTCGACGATTCGGTCCCCGACGGCTCGGACGACGCCGACAATGTCCTCGTGCGCGACTCGGGACGACCGCCGGAACTCGGATTCGAGGCCAAACCGCATTGGGAGCTCGGCGAAGCGCTCGGCATCATCGATTTCGAGCGCGCCGCGAAGCTTTCCGGTGCGCGCTTTTCGGTGCTGCGCGGCGCCGGTGCGCGGCTCTCGCGCGCGCTCGCTGCCTTCTTTCTCGCGCGCGCCGGCGAGCGCGGCTATGTCGAGATCGTGCCGCCGTATCTCGTCGCCCGCGCGACGATGTGGAAGACGGGGCAGCTCTCGAAATTCGCCGACGCGATGTTCCTCGACGCGGACGCCGACCTCTTCCTGATTCCGACCTCGGAAGTGCCGCTTACCGCGCTCCACGGCGACGAGATCCTCGCCGCGGGCGCGCTTCCGCTGCACTACACGGCCTATTCCCCGTGCTTTCGCAAGGAAGCGGGCGCAGCCGGCAAAGACACTCGCGGCCTGATCCGCCAGCATCAGTTCGAGAAGGTCGAACTCGTTTGGCTGACCGAGCCCGAAAAGTCGTTCGAGACGCTCGAGGTGCTCACCGCCGACGCCGAAGCGCTGCTGCAGGAACTCGAGCTTCCATATCGCGTGATGCTGGTGTGCGCCGGGGACGTCGGCTTCAACTCCGCCAAGTCGTACGATCTGGAGGTTTGGCTGCCTGGCCAAAACACGTACCGCGAGATCAGCTCGTGCTCGAACTGCACCGATTTTCAAGCCCGTCGCGCGCAGATTCGGTTTCGCCGCGAGCCCAAGGCGAAGCCCGAAATCGTTCATACCTTAAATGGTTCGGGTCTAGCCGTGGGGCGAACGCTCGTCGCAGTCCTGGAGAACTACCAGCAGCCCGACGGCAGCATCCTCGTGCCGAGCGCGCTCGTTCCGTTCGCGGGCTTCGAGAGCATCGACCCGGCCGGGGTGGCGCACTAACCAACGGGCTCGCCCCCAGCCTCGACGGCGCGGATCGCCGGATTCTTGGAGACTTCGAGTATCGCATCGCGCAGCCGGCCGCCGTGCTTCGCGCGCAGCGTCAGGCGCCAGCGCGCGTAGCGGTGCAGATCCCGGCGCTCGATCGAAAGTTCGAGGGATTTCTTGGCGTGAACCCCTTGCGCGGTGAACAGCCCGTGCACGTCCTCGACGGTCAGCGCGTCCGCGTCGAAGATCACGCAGGCGTCGAGCGAATCGTGCGGCGGAAAGATGCGCTCGAGGTTCGCATCCGAGGTGATCAGCGCCGCGAGGACGAGGACCGTCGTTACGACGGCGAGCGCGAAATCGTTTGGGGTGCCGAAGCCCGAGCAGAGGCCGACCGCCGCCGCGCACCAGATCGACGCGGCCGTGGTGAGGCCGCGCGGCGTGGGGCCTTCCCGCACGATCGCCCCCGCGCCGAGAAACCCGATTCCCGTGATGACGCCCGCCGCAATGCGCGTATCGCCCGCGAGCCGCGAGACTTCGGTGAACGCGCACGAGCCGACCGCGACGAGCAAGTGTGTCCGAAAGCCGGCGACCTTTCCGGTTACCTGGCGCTGAATGCCGATGAGACCGCCGAGAACGGCCGCGACCACCAGGCACTCGGACAAGGTTAATACGGCCCCGACATCGAGTGCGCCCACCCACGCCTCTTAGTTAGGGCGCGTTCGCTTCTCCTCGCGCACGATATTGGCCACCGCCACGCCGAGCGCGCCGACGCCGACCGCTGTGTCGCGCAGCGGCTGTAGGAGGTCGGACTTGTGCTCGAGGGCGGTGAGCGTTTCTTCGATGCGGCGCCGTGTCCAGGCGATGTCGGCCTGTTGCTCTTCGAGCGTCTTGGCCGACGCCGGGCTCGCGGGCAAGAACCGCCCGCTCGCGTGTCCGAGGCTGGAAGCAACTTCGCGCCCGGTGCGCATGACCATGAGGCGCAGCACGAAGGCGACGATCGCGGTGACGAGGCCGACGGCGACAGCGGCCAGCGGCAGGCCGAGCGGAGCCGCAAGCTCGGCGATGGCCGCGCCTGCCAGGCAAGCCACGGCGACGAGCGCGAACGCCAGCGACCATCCGAACGCCTGGGCGGCTCGCGCGACGACGCCGTGCTGCTGGGTGATCTCGGTTTTCACGAGCTGGTACTCGAGATTCATGAGACCGGTCAGATCGTCGAACAAGCGCAGCAGCAACGATCGTGCGGGTTGCGAACGCAGCTCGTTCGGCTGCGCGTAGCGGGTCTCAACCATACGAAATTCTCCAAAGCGTATCGTGGGCCGTGTGCGCGATCTTTCCCCGAAGCCCGGAGGACGTACCGCGTCTGCCGGAAACTTGCGGACCGAAAGGAGGTCGGAGTGGTGCGTATCCTGACATGCCTCGCGCTGGCGGCTGCTACGACGGCGCCGGCGTTGGCCGACGACAATCCCGACTATCTGCCCGGGCCGTGGCACTTCCGCGCCGTGTCGTGCGTCGACACGACGGTTACCGCGGTGACCCCGCGTCTCGAAAGTGCGGGTCAAACGACGTTTACCGCCGAGGATTTCAAGCAATCCGGCGTTGCGGTGACCTTCGCGACGGGCCTCGGCATCCAGCCGCTCTTCGCACGCGGCACGGCATCCGTCGTCCACTACCAGGACTCCGCCGGCAACAATATCATGGCGGCGGAGCATCGCGGCGACCGCGTTCAGGTGTGCTACCTGGGCGGCCCGGCTCCGA
>Ga0302325_10026687_pt1 | contig 11993 bp, 4 predicted proteins | sample Palsa_T0_2_FD_201948 | JGI IMG/M metagenome (GOLD analysis project Ga0302325, IMG submission 201948) | Peat permafrost microbial communities from Stordalen Mire near Abisko, Sweden - Palsa_T0_2 | ecosystem: Environmental > Terrestrial > Soil > Palsa > Peat permafrost | place: Sweden: Abisko... | reverse complement strand
CCTGAAGTTTCTCGGCAGCTTTATTCGCTCGCTGCTCGAGGCTCTTGAAGGTCGATTCTTGGAAGGCAGCGACCTTCTCTAGCTGTACATTGAAAATCTCATCGCAGAACTTGTTCTCGTCATCCTCGGTCCATTTTGAGACCTCTTCAGCATCCTCCCGCAGGAGACTCTTCAGCTTCGCATAGTCGATGTATTGGTCCTTCCATTCTGGGTATATAGAATTTCGTAGAGTCTTCCCGAACCGCATCGTGAGGGGCGAAGCTGCGAAAGTCTTGTGAGTATTGTCGACCTTGGATGTGAGGGATCGGAAGAGGGATCGAAGAGAAGGCTGGGGCGGGGAACTCTTTCGCCCTGGCGGCTAGGTGAGTGTCGAGATGTGGAGCCAATGAACCGATATCAGATTCAACGCCGTGTGCAGAGGTCCAATTGCACTGATTGAATCTTTGCTGGGTGAGAGCAGTGATCTTTTTATGGAGGCAGTAGTGACAGTGACAGTGACAGCAGCTAAAAATTGAGAAGAAGCTTTCCGGGCCAGTTCCACACGTGAGGCAGGATGGGGATAGAGCTTAGAGCATGGGATAGCAATCGAAACGTGCGCAGGAAGGAGTTACCATTGGTCAATTCCTGTCTTGCAGCGCGGGATGACGGGAAACCCCACTACGCACGTGATGACCTGAATATTTGACGCCGGATAGATCTGAATGTCTGCGAGGTAGACAATTGTGATACTTCCTACGGAGCACTGTACAGTATGCCTTTTCAAAGTGTGGTAATAGAATTATCGGGATTCAAAGATGGTGGGTGGAAGAGTTTGATACGACCGGGAGTCCCAAAAATTCTACCGACCTAAGTCAGTGAAGCCCATGACCAGATTATCTGACAAGATTATTAGTAGGCGTGTCGAGTCAAAACAAATCTCACAACTGCGAGCTACGAACTAGAGATTTATGTACTGTGCGTATGACGATCTATGTACAAAGTGTAAAAAACTGCACCGCCTTCCGAGAACCACCAAGTTGAAAGCATTCGCTGGTATCGCAAAGCATAAGTATCAAGACCATAACCAAGCCCGATGATCCTTGCTCCGTCATGCATATCTAGTATCGCAGCAAAATCGTGAAAGCTTCCCTCATCATCCTCGTGAATCCACTGAACTTTTCCACCCGCTTATGCATTTTGCTCTTCCACTTAGCACTAAAGAAACACGCAATTACTCTAACATCGTTAGAGCTTTTCAGACTGCAACAGCAGAAACTTGAATAGGAGCGCGCTCAGCACGGCCCTGGATTTCACGTTTTGGGCCACGACCAAGAATCTCCTGAGCAGTCCGCTTGACAATACCGCCGGTGACTGGAAGGCTTGATGATCCTTCGAGGTAGAGATCAACCTCGCGAGCAGACTGTCTACCTTCGTTGATACCCCTGTGAAATCATCAGTAAGACAAACTGAAAAATGTGGACCCACTGTAGAACTCACCAGACAATGAGCGACTGTCCACGACGGCAATCGCCAGCAGCAAAGACACCCTCTACGTTGGTGTGGTACTTTCCAGGAGGAGTCTTGATGTTCTTGCGAGGATCCTTCTCGATCTCATCACCAAGAACACGATCCTCGGGGCCGAGGAATCCCATTGACAAGAGGACGAGGTCAGCAGGGAAGAATTGCTGAGAGCCTTCGACCTTCTTCATGTCCCAACCACCAGTAGCAGATTTGGTCCATTCAACACGAATAGTGTTGATGCCCTTGACCTTTCCAGTCCCGTCATCGACGAATTCTTCGGACATGACGCAATACTCTCGAGGATCTTTGCCCATGTGTTGCTTCACCTCTGTGTGACCATAATCAACACGGTAGATTCTAGGCCACTGTGGCCATGGATTGTCACGAGCACGTTCATTTGGTGGCTCTGGCAGCAACTCAAAGTTTGTGACCGATTTAGCTCCGTGACGGACAGAGGTACCGATGCAATCATTACCAGTATCACCACCTCCGATGACAACGACGTGTTTGTCCTTTGCTGAAATATACTCGCCATCTTCAAGTTGAGAGTCGAGCAGAGACTTGGTGTTCCGATGCAAAAATTGCATGGCAAAGTGGATTCCTTCGAGGTTTCGGTTCTTGATTGGAAGATCTCGAGCAACTGTGGCTCCTGTTGCAATAACGACAGCATCGTTCCCGGCCTTGAGGTCCATGAGCTTGACATCCTGTCCGACAGCGACACCGGTCTTGAAGGTGATTCCCTCAGCAGCCATGAAATCTGTGCGACGCTTGACAATCTTCTTGTCGAGTTTCATGTTTGGAATACCATACATGAGAAGTCCACCGCAACGGTCAGCTCGCTCGTAGACAGTCACTGTGTGACCAGCCTTGTTGAGCTGGTCGGCACATGCAAGACCGGCTGGTCCAGATCCAATGATAGCGACGGTCTTGCCTGTGCGGACCTTAGGAGGTTGTGGAATCATCCATCCCATGTCAAATCCGCGGTCAATAATGGCACACTCGATCGACTTGATGCCAACGGGGTCTTCATTGATGCCAAGAACACAGGCGCCCTCGCAAGGAGCAGGGCAGACTCGCCCGGTGAACTCTGGGAAATTGTTGGTCATGAGAAGACGGTTGAGCGCATCCTTCCATTGATTTTGAAATATTAATTCGTTCCACTTTGGAATGATGTTTGAGATTGGGCATCCAGAGTCAGATTGGCAGAAAGGAACACCACAATCCATGCAACGAGCAGCCTGGTACTTAAGCTCGTCTTCATCAAGACGCTTGGAAAGTTCGGCCCAATCACGAGTTCGGGTCTTCGCTGAACGGTACTTCTCAGATCGTCGCTGGTACTTCATGAAACCCTTGGTTTTGTCCAGAACAAGAGACCTCTTCTTCTCGACTGCAGCATCACCTACGGTTTCCTCAATGTCTTGCAGGTCTTTCTTCTTCTCATGGGAGTGCTTCTCCTTTAAGTTCTTCTCGTGAAGCTCGCGAATAGGATTTCCGGGGAGAAGAGGAAGTGAATACTCAGCTCGCTTCGCTTCAGCTGCCTTGGCTGCCTCTTCCTCGAGAACGCGCTTGTAATCGACGGGTAAGATCTTGACGAAGCGGGGTAGCGCTCTGTTGAAATCGAGAAGAATGCGAGCTGCAAGTTCCGATCCGGTGTAGTGATGGTGGTCCTCGATCAAGCCGCGGACGAATGCGATTTCGGTAGGATCATCAATGCCTGAAGCCTCGACCATCTCAGGGTTGAGCTTAGACATGAAGTCCCGATGAATGTCGAGAATATAAGCGATACCGCCAGACATGCCAGCAGCGAAGTTGCGACCAGTGCTTCCCAAAATGAGAACGCGACCACCAGTCATGTACTCACATCCATGGTCACCAACACCTTCAACAACAGCCGTTGCGCCAGAGTTTCGGACCGCGAAACGCTCTGCAGCGACTCCTCGGAAGAAGCATGTTCCGCTAGTAGCACCATACAAGCAGACGTTGCCGATAAGCACATTCTCTTCTGCTTTGAAGACAGCAGCACGGGGTGGGTAAACGATGAGGCGACCACCTGACAGACCCTTTCCAACATAATCATTGGCATCGCCCTCGAGCTCTAAGGTAATACCAGGCGCAAGGAAGGCACCAAAGGATTGTCCAGCAGAGCCTTTGATGTTGACATGGACTGTATCCATGGGCAGGCCAGCCTCTCCGTGGCGCTTGGAAATCTGATAAGAAAGGGACGTTCCCATAGCGCGGTCAGTGTTGACAATGTCGCACTCGATGCGAGAAGGCAGGCCTTTGTCGAGTGTGAGTTCGGCTTCGGAGATGAGCTTGTTGTCCAGTCTAACGTAGAGGCGATGATCTTGCTTTCGGACGTTGAAAGTGGCTACACCAGGTCTAAGCTTGTGCGCTGGTGTAAGGATCAATGAAAGATCAATGTTCTGAGTCTTGTTTGTGCGAAGATCCTCTCGAACTCGGAGACATTCAGCGTGGCCAACCATTTCGTTAATGGTTCTGAAGCCAAGCTTCGCCATGATAGCCCGCAATTCGTTAGCAATGTAATACGCAAAATTAATTACGTGCTCCGGGGTTCCTTTAAACTTTACGCGGAGTTCTGGATCTTGAGTTGCAATGCCCACCGGGCAGGTGTTCTGTGACAATGCTCGTTAGTCATGATTATCTTTGAGTTAGTGCTCTAAAAATGGGCGGCGTCGATTTCTACTTACGAGATGGCAATTTAGTACAACGAGACGATTCTCAAGTTGAAATTGGCCTCCGCTGACCTCGATAGCTCTGTGCTCACCATCTTCATCAACATCTTTGATCTGAAACGGACGCGCATCGTGATTGTAGTAAGTCTTGGAGACGTCCATCCTCTTGCGTGGGATGAGAAGATGATGCTGAAACTTTGCTGAGCCTTTCCCAAGATAGATGATCCACATTGGTTTACCAGGCTCATTGCAGCCGAAAGCTGGAGGTTGGATGCTCTCATCCGGGCCTGTGACTGAAATGCCGCAGCTCAGAGCCAATTCTTTCATGTCATAGACAATCTTCTTGTGATTTTCGCCTGTCTGGTGGAAGCGATATATGTTGTGAGACTTGACATAGCAGCCGTCGCTCTCAATAAGACCAGCAATGACTGCAAGACGTGTATCCTCGTCAGCTTGCATGTACACCTCTGGAATTCCTGTGCTCTTGTCCTCAAGAAGTCCAAGATCACGTAGAGCTGTCCGCACAGGGTTTGTTGAGTAGTAACCTGGGCCGTCTTTGTTTGTTGTGATGGCATAATTGAAGGTATCCACTTTATGCGTGGAAATGCTACGAGGGGTTGGGCCACCAGCACTCGCTATCTTAACCGTCTTCAAACTGAGGGGATGGGCACCCCCGGGCATGTCGCTGTTGAGTTTGTCGACGTATGCACTCAACCAGATGGCATGCTCACGGTCAGAGCTGGTGATGATGGTGGTTGCTTCACTCCCATCGCCGAGCCACAACCCAAGCCAATATGGGTCGAGAGGTACAGCACGCTGTGCGGGTGCAGAAGGAGGCACGTAGGAGAGAGCAGTGCGATAGATCTTCATATGCATACGCTTGACCTCTTTGTTGCACCAGTTCTCATACTGTTCCACACTCATGCAAAACTCCTCGCCATCACTGACGATAGCAGGGTCGATGAGGTGATGATCGTCGCTTAGTAGGAGACGATGCGCGAGAGCTGCTTGCTCATTGGTTTTGAAACGTCTGAAGACCTTCCTCACACCACCGCAGTTACACTCTTTATTCTCTAAGGAGCATCTGACAGCAGCATACTTGTCAACACCGATAGTATCAAGACTCATAGCCGAAGTGTCGGCAACAAATGAAGCATACAGGTCCTCGATATCGTCGTCTTGGGTAGCACTGACATGAGGTGTCTCGGGAGGAGAGCTTGGAGGTATCTGAGAGCCAGGAAGAGAGCTGGAATGCACCTTGACTGGCAGCACCTGAGAACTCGGCAGGTTCAGGTCGATGAAAGGTATGTCAGTACCGATGTCAAAGACCTCATCGACAGAATCGGCGTCCCCTATTTCCAAGACTTGAGCTGGAGTAGGTAGCTGCTCTAAGTAGCGGTCCATAGCAGCGTGCATCGCTTCTCTGACGAGTCCTGGCTCGTGAGCTAGCTCACGATTGGCAGCATGCTCGAGATACTTCTGAATGCGCTCAGAGTATGTGTCATGATGACCACGGTGATAGTGTTCATCAAGCACAGTATCGACGTACTGATGAAACGTTTCGGGGTCTTGTTGACTTTGATCATCAGCGTCCACAAGATCATGGTAGAACGCGTCACTCAAAATGTCGAGCTGAAGATCAAGGGCTTCCTTGGCCGTAGCTTTGCGGTCACAACGAGTGAACCAGGTAACGGTGTTTCCAGTTTTAGACGGGGTTGTGCCGTAAGTCCTCAACGTGAGGCGATGGTCTGGGGTGCACTTGAAGCTGGTCATCTGACGTGAATCATACTGCTGGTAGCTGATTTCCTTGAGCTTGCCTGTGGTAGGCGCTGCTGCACCAGTGCAGAGCACAGGACGGTTGTCGCCATCGTAGAGGTAGTCGCCGATTTGAACATCTTTAACCTTCTTCAGACCTTTGGTAGTACGCACGAGGGTATCCGAGGCCAGACATTTACGCATCATAATGCAACCCATGGCAATAAGGGGAGTTGTAGCAAAGCCCCATTCTTCGGCTCCAAGCAAACATGCAATTGCTACATCACGGCCAGTTCGGAGCTGGCCATCAGTTTGGACAACGACACGACCTCGAAGATCGTTAAGAACCAAAGTCTGATGGGTCTCAGCAAGACCAAGCTCCCAAGGCAGACCAGCATATTTGATGCCAGTCCATCGAGAGGCACCAGTTCCACCATCATGACCAGAGATCAAAATGTGATCGGCCTTGGCCTTGGCCACACCAGAGGCGACAATTCCCACACCAGTCTCAGACACTAGCTTGACTGATACTCGCGCACGAGGGTTTGAGCATTTCAAATCATAAATAAGTTGTTTCAAATCCTCGATACTATAAATGTCGTGATGCGGTGGTGGAGAAATCAGACCAACACCTGGCGTGGAGTGACGAGTCCGAGCGATAGACCGGGACACTTTGTGTCCGGGAAGCTCTCCACCCTCTCCAGGCTTAGCACCCTGAGCCATTTTGATCTGAAGCTCATCAGAATCAGCCAAGTAGTTGGAGGTAACACCGAACCGTCCCGACGCAACCTGCTTGATAGCTGATCGCATGGTATCACCACTTTCCATTCTCTCGGATCGCTCTGGATCTTCACCACCTTCACCGGTGTTGGACTTTCCGCCAAGTCGGTTCATGGCAATTGCCAAGGTTGAGTGAGATTCCATGGAGATAGAACCGTAGGACATAGCTCCGGTACAGAATCTGCGAACAATCTCCGTCCATGGCTCAACCTGGTCGATTGGCACTGGGGTGCATTCATCGAACTTGAAGTCAAGGAGACCTCTGAGAGTGCAAGCCTTGATTTGCTCATATTCAGCAAGAGAATAAGCTTCGTATGACTTGTCATTCTTGGTGCGGACAGCATCTTGAATGTTGGCAATGGAGGTAGGGTCGTTGATGTGAGGCTCTCCCCCGTCACGCCAATGGTATTCGCCGGACTCGACAAGACCCGGGACGCTGACGGTGTATCGAGATGGGAAACCCTTCTCATGGAATCTGAATGCATCTTCTGCAATGAGCTCGAAAGTGATCCCCTTAATTCTGGTAGCGGTTCCTTTGAAGCATCGGTCCACAACTGTGTCATCCACACCCAGGGCCTCGAAAATCTGAGCGCCTTTGTAACTGGCTAAGGTTGAAATTCCCATCTTACTCATAACTTTCAAAATACCGCCATCAGCAGAATACTTGTAGTTGCGAATGAGGGTTTCGTCGCTGAGCTTCTTCCTGATCAGGCCCTCACGATTGAGCTTGATGATGCATTCCATGGCGAGATATGGATTGATGGCATCAGCACCATAACCCACGAGCACGCACATGTGGTGGACTTCACGGGCCTCTGCAGTCTCAACGACTATCGCAGCAAGTGATCGCCACTTGTTGTTGACCAAGTGATGGTGGACCATACCAGAAGCAAGCAGAGCCGAAACGGGAACTCGGTCAGCAGATGTCGCACGGTCAGAGAGAATGATAATGCGGTCTTTATTTTCAATGGCAGCAGTGGCTTGGTCGCATATGTAGTCTAAATGCTTGAGGTAGCCTTTGATGCCCTCAGATTTGGGGAACGTTAAATCAATGATTTTGACGGTCCATGCAGGGTGGAGCTTGCTGATGTTCTTCAAGGCGTTGAATTCAGGGATTGAGAGAACAGGCGTTGGTAAAAGTAATCTTCCACACTGTGAGGAATCCATTTCAAGCAAGTTGCCTTGAGGGCCAACATAGCACTCGAGAGACATAACGATCGCCTCTCGAATAGGATCAATGGGAGGGTTGGTGACTTGTGCAAAAAGTTGGCGGAAGTACTCATAAAGCAAGCGCGGAGCTTGTGCGAGGCACGCCAATGGAGCGTCATTTCCCATGGATCCAAGTGCTTCTTTCTCATCGGAGGCCATTGGTGCGAGGAGCAAGCTAACTTGCTCAAAAGAATATCCAAAGGCTCTTAGCATGACATCTTCTTGGATGGGAGCAGAGTCAGGCTTGGCTGCCAAATCGAGCGTGCCTTCGCTGATGAGATCCTCATGAACCTTTGGCAAGCTGATCAATTCCTTTTGAAGCCATGATCGGAAGTCATGGCGAGTGGAAACCGTGTTCTTGAGCTCAGCATCATCAATAATGCGGCCAGCGAGGGTATCAACGAGCAGCATCTTTCCAGGCTGCAAGCGGCCCTTGAGAACAACTCTCTCGGGATCGACATGAATAGTTCCAACTTCCGATGCACAAATAATTCTGTCGTCGTCCATGACGTAGTATCTGCAAGGTCGGAGACCATTTCTATCGAGATTGGCACCGCAGTATCGTCCGTCGGCGAAGGTGAAGAGGGCAGGTCCATCCCAAGGTTCCATCTGACAAGCAGCCCACTCATAGAAGGCAGCTTTAGCAGGGTCCATTGCGGCATTGCCTTGCCATGCCTCCGGGACCATGAGCATAACAGCTTCAGGAAGAGAGAGGACACCATTAACGGTGAGCAATTCAAGAACATTATCGAACGCGGCCGAATCAGATCCGCCATCTTCGACAATCGGGTAGAGCACTTCGAGCTCACTGCCGAAAATATCAGACTGCATGACGCCCTCACGAGCTCGCATCCAATTTTTGTTGCCTCGTAATGTATTGATTTCACCTGGACTAGGCGTTAGTACACAATTTTTTGTAGGTTTTATAGTATTCCATACCATTGTGAGCTGCCCATCGTAATGGTTGAGCACGATCCCAAGATGGGAAAGTATTTGTGGAGAAACGAGAGTGCACAAGAGCAAAATGGGCTTCGTAGTCGGCATTTACCAGATCATAATAGTACTGGTAAACCTGTACGGGAGCAAGCTGGCCCTTATAAACGATGTTCTTGTTGGAAAGGGAGCAAAGATAAAACCAATTGTGAAGGCCAATGGTATGGGTCGCACGTTTTCGTAGCACGTAAAGTTGTCTCTCGAAATATTTCTCATCAAAAAGGTCAGGATCTGTGGTCTCTGGCGAATTGCCATAGCCGTATGCAGATACTAGCACGACGAATGGCTGCAAAATAATAGGCTCACGGGAAGCAGCAGCAGGACCAAGAAGAGTAGAATCTTTAGGAGGCTCTCGCCATCCCAATACCCTCAACCCCAGTGACTCTGAGATTTCTTCCAATTGTCTCTTTGATTCTTGCAACGTCTCCTCATCAGGCTTGAAGAAAAGATTGCCCACAGCATACTGTCCCATCGGTGGAAGCTTGATATCCGTTTCGCGTTCGAAGTTCTTGATGAAGAACTTGTGGGGAATTGAGGTCATAACACCCGCTCCGTCTCCGTCTCGAGCGTCTGAACCCACCGCACCACGATGGGTCATGTTACAAAGCAAATTTCGTGCTGCAGAAGTGAACAATTAGCTAATTAGTCCCAAGATATATGTATAAGGGCATACCATCGCTGACGATCTTGTGGCTGGCCAAGCCCTTAATGTTACTGTATTCTGTCAGCTTCTAAGCTCGTTGTCAGGTTTGATGGGGAATAGAAACTTACCATGCAAAACCGACACCACAAGCATCCTTCTCCAAGCTAGGGTCGTACAGGCCCCTATGGAAATTGATCAGCCCGCCTGCTACGTGAAAAAAGACAAGGGGAAACCTACTGCTTCACCGGGAGCGCTCCCGCCCACGAGTCGTTGTTCTCGGTTTGATACTCATACTGATGGTATGGCTCGTTCTCAGCATCAATCTGGGTTTGTCTGTCGTTGAAATCGTCGACTTTTGCCATAGCAGGCAAAGTAGCGGCGATTTCAGGAGTTTATCGTTTGCGCGGAAGATGAAGCCGTTTGTTTTGTAGTCGAGATTGCACGGGAGGCCTTGCAATTGATTTTGTCTGGAATTTTGCAGATTCTGGTTAGCAGTTGATAATGGAGCATCGGAAGATGGTAAGAACGGGCTGGACGAGCGGCAATGGGTTTTTTGAGGGCGGTGGGGCAAGATGGAGAGTTCGCATGAGTAGTCTTGCAGAAGGATCGGCCAAAACAGGTGAATCGCTTGCGTTCAAGAGTGGCTCGACTGTAGACTGTGAATCAGGGACTGATTTACATCCGTACAGTACCGGCTGGCGCCTCGGCCTAAATTGTGTAGCGGTGGGTAGCTGAAGAGAGACAGCACTTGTCTATCAGTCCCTTCGAACTCTGAACGGCGCTCTGCATGACGATGACGATGACGCTGGCCGGCCGTTGCGATAACCAGGCGGCGATTGGCGGGTTCCGGAGTATCAGTAGAAAGTGAGGGGGAAGGTCATGACATGGCACTCACGTTGCTCTGGTTGGCTTCTTCACAATTCGACAACACAACTCAGGGAAGGAATGGGTGGATTGGTAATGGGGGAGGAGGAGGAGGAGGAGGAGGAGGAGGAGGAGAAGGGAAACGGCCAGCAATGGGGGAAGAAGAGGGATGGAAGGGGAGAGAGGGGGGCAAAGGGGAGGAAAGCTTTTTATTACTGCACGGGATTTGGTGTGGATTTGATGAATTAGGAGCCCCCCTCACTCATGGAGCTAGGGAGAGAGAGTACAAGTCCGACCAAATGTTCCCTCTTCGGTCTGTACCGGCCTGTACCGGCCTCGTCTGACGACTACTGGATTTCACATCTGGAGACGTGGTCTGCATATTACAGTTATGCCCGTCCCGACTCCCCACTCTGGCCTTGCCTCTGCACTTCTTCCCATCGGGAACCCTTTCCACCCCCCAAGAAGATTCGACTTGGATGGCCTTCGAACTCTTCCTCTCCGTCGCCCAGCCCCCCCTGCCTACCGAGAGTAATGAACAAAAGTGGTGACATGCTCGAGTGCCGTTTTCTGGCACTTGAGCAGTACAGCACTGTAGCATCTGGGCTAGATATAATAGCCGATGCGTTCTCGATGATCCTCGGAAACGCTTCAGAGGGGAAGGGTTCAAGCACCCCACACGAGAGACAAAGCTCGAGGCAGGCTGCAGCTCGAGCTGCATAAGTCGTGATGTGCATCTGCTTCGCTGCAACGTGCGGCCCATCCAACGAATGAGAGCAGGCCGAAGTAGCCTCAACTTCTCAACTTCCGTCTTGCACCTGGCCCTACGGCGGCGTCCTTGTAGAGAGTAGTGAAAGATTTTTCTTCTATGAGAGCCGATATCGCGGTCGCAGGACGCTGAGCTTGAACCAATCTTATTTGCTACGAGACTGAGTACAGTATATGCCGGGGTGCCATTGGGCTGGGTGCAAACGAGCTCCAGTCTAGAGGAGTTACTAGACTAGACTAGTATATACTACAGTACTAGGGAACTGGCCGAGGAGTGCTCCTGGAAGCTAGAGCTGTGCTAGGAGCTGTGCCAGCCTTGAAGCGGAAGATTTCGCATCGAAAAATATTTTATATCAGCTCGCTGACTGGCTGCCCTTCCCGCAGGGATCCCCGCACCGAAGATGGTACGTGTGAAAAATGACACATTGTTCACCATCCCATCCTCCTCGCAGCCAATCATGAGCTCGGGATATAGAGATTAGAACTGCCATCCTTGGCGTTTACCGTTCGCCCCTGTCTTAGACCCCTGTCGAACGTCCCACGCCAGAGAGCAAATTAGATTCGCGACGAGATTCGGTGGATTTTACAGTACTGCAGTCTGCAGTAGTAAAGTAAGCTCGTGACGACGGAAGACTACCTAGGCATGGACCACCACGAAGGCCAGAGAGAACTCGGGCGCAGTAGGGATCGCCCGACCACTGGGAGTGGGCGAAAGCGGCTTGTTAGCAATAGAATAAGAAATTTTCGAGCATCAAATAGCGGTCAATGGCAGGTGAGCTTTCGGCGTC
>Ga0302325_10026685_pt1 | contig 11993 bp, 10 predicted proteins | sample Palsa_T0_2_FD_201948 | JGI IMG/M metagenome (GOLD analysis project Ga0302325, IMG submission 201948) | Peat permafrost microbial communities from Stordalen Mire near Abisko, Sweden - Palsa_T0_2 | ecosystem: Environmental > Terrestrial > Soil > Palsa > Peat permafrost | place: Sweden: Abisko... | reverse complement strand
GCGGATGGCCGAGTCCAAGGCGACGATCCCGGACTTCACGCTCGAGATCGAGATCGACATGGAAGGCACCGTGGCCCTGCGCGCCCAGCTCAAGGAGCTCGCGCTGGCGGCCGTCCCGACCTACAACGACATGGTGGTCAAGGCCTGCGCGATCGCCCTGCGCGAGTTTCCCCGGGCCAATGGCAGCTACCGCGACGGGCGCTTCGAGCTGCACTCGCGGGTGAACATCGGCGTGGCGGTGGCCGCGGAGGACGCGCTCGTCGTCCCCACGGTGTTCGACGCCGACCTGAAGTCGCTCGCCGAGATCGCCGCCGAGACCCGGGCGCTGGCCGGTCGGGTGCGCGAGGGAGTGATCACGCCGCCTGAGCTCTCCGGCGGGACGTTCACGGTGTCCAACCTTGGCATGTACGGGGTGACGAGCTTCACCGCCGTGATCAACCCGCCGCAGGCGGCGATCCTGTCGGTCGGCGCCCTGGCGCAACGGGCGGTGGTGCGTGAGGGCGCGCTGGTGGCCCGCCACACCATGCACGCCACGCTGGCCTGCGATCACCGCATCCTCTACGGCGCCGACGCCGCGCAGTTCCTGGCCCGGGTGCGCGAGCTGCTGCAGCGCCCGTTGGCGCTCGGGTTCTGAATGCGCCTCGCCGGCTCGCGTTGGACGCGAGCCGGCGAAACCTCCGGGGCCTGTAGATGGCGCGGTGCGGCTACAGGCTCGAGCCGTAGTTGGTGCAGGTGGCCGTGAACGCCGGGTTGGGGGTGTTCGACAGCTGGTTGAGCACGTTCTGCAGCGACGGGCTGTCCCAGTTCATGCCGATGTGCTCCGTCGGATCGGCCGGGCACTGACTCTGGATCGTGATGTTGGTCACGTTGGGCCCGGACAGGAACGCATTCGTGTAGGGCGTGACGATCTCGTCGTGGGTGCTCTCGATCACGACGTAGCGCGGTCCGGCGACCGTGTCGCCACTGGCGAACAGGTTCGTCATGAACGTGGAGCCGAGCGCCTGCTCGAGCAGCGACGGCGCGTCTTGTTCGATCATGCTTTCGACCGCGCTCGCGTCCGGCAGGTTGCTGATCATCGTCGTCAGGCCGCTCATGGTCGTCCCGTGGTTGCTCGGCGCCAGGCCGATGAGTGTGTGCACCTTGCTCGCGCCGCCCAGGAACTTGATGTAGTAGTTCGGCATCATCCCGCCCTGGGAGTGACCGACGATGTCAACCTGGCTCGCGCCGGTCGTGGACAGGACCTGGTTGACGAAGGTCGACAGCTGCCCGGCCGAGGCGGCGATCTCGCCTAGCCCGTCGATGCGGCCGCCCAGCGACAGCGAGTTCTCGCCGTAGTTGAAGGCGTAGACGCAGTAGCCGGCGTTGGCCAGCAGCGGCGAGAGCGTGACCCAGTTGGAGCCCTCGTCCTCGGCCGTGCCGTGGACGAGCACCACCGGGTAGGGGTGCGTCGCCGTCAGCTTGCAGTTGATGTTCGCCCCGGCGAGCGTCGTGGGGCTGAACAGCTCCGCGCTGATGAAGTCATTCAGCGCCGTCGAACCGTACGGCACCGACAGCGCGGCACTCGCGCTCGATGCGCCGGCGAGCGCCATAACGGCGGTCGAGACGACTGCACCCACCCAGCATGTGACCCGTCGCATTACATCCTCCTCGTACTGCTGATTGACCCAATGGGAGTTCATCGACGCGCGGGCGGGCCCGGACGATTCGATGTTCGGCCGCTGTGGGTGGCCGCCGCGCGGAGGCCACGACGTACGCGCACCGAGCCAACCAGCACCGAACCTCCGCTTAGTGGCCGGGCGCGATCGGCGAAGCGTCCAGACCGGCCGGCTCGATCCGCGGTCGACCGTCCACGCGACGGCGGACCGAGCGCGAGCGGCTAGCCGGCCGGGGGTGAGCCGAGCCGCCCGGTGACGGCGGACGCCGCGCCGGTGATGACGCCGCCGGCGGCGTGGGTGATGCCACTGACCGTGCGGCTCGCCGACTGCGCGCCGTCGTTGACCGCGGTATCCGCGGACTGGGTGAGGCTGTTCACCGCCGCGCCCGCCGTCTGAGTGGCGTCGCTGACCGTCGTGCCGGCCGACTGGGTCGCACCAGCCAACGGCGGCGACGCGCCGCTCACGGCGCTGCCCGCGGCTTGGGTGGCGCCGCTGACCGTCGCGCCGGCCGACTCGGTCGCACCGCTGACAGTGCCGCCCGCGGCTTGGGTGGCGCCGCTGACCGTCGTGCCGGCCGACTCGGTCGCACCGCTGACCGTCGTGCCGGCCGACTGGGTCGCACCGGCGGCCGCGTTCAGTACGGAGCCGACCGTCCTCGGCGCGTCGGGCGCCGGGCGGGCGGGGGTGCTGTGGCCGACGGGCGGAACCGGACCGCCGCCAGCCCCGGTCCCGGTCGTCGGGCGGCCGGGCGACGGCTCGAACGCGGCTCCCGGACGGCTGCCGGTGCCGGTCGGCGCGAGGGGGTCAACGCGGGGAGTCGTGGGGCTCTGCGCCGTCGGTGTCGGTGCCGTCGCGCCGCCGGGCGGCGACCCGACCGCGCCGGGCCGGCTCCCACCCACGATGGGCGCCACGCCGCGCCCCGGGATCGGCGGGCCGTCGAGCGGACGGGTGGTGCCGGCGAACCGCTGCGCGAGCGAGGGTTGAGCGGGCGCGGCGGCGACGATGCCATCGTCGAACGGCCCAGCCAGATCGCCCGCCGCTTGGCCGAGGCGCAGCTGAGACGGGACCGCCGCCGGGGCGATTACCTGCTGGCGCAGGCTGGGCGCGCCCGCCCACGGGGACAGGCCGCCCTGGGCGAGAAACAGACCGGCGAACAGCAGCATGGCGGCGCAGGCGCCGAGCCAAGCGAGCATCGCACCGATAGCGCCAAGCCAACCACGAGAGACAGCCATCGGTTGAGTGTTCGGCCACTTGGCGGCGTCACTTTAGCCCCAACCGACGCGCGCTTCGGTGGCCGCCTTGACCTCATCGACGGTCACGCCGTCCTGCAGCTCGGCCAGGACCATGCCGCGCTCGGGGTCGAAGTCGAACACCGCCAGATCGGTGATGAGCCGGTGCACGACGCGCGCGCCGGTCAGCGGCAGCGTGCACTGACGCTTGACCTTCGATTCGCCGCTGCGGGTCAGGTGCTCCATGATCACCACCACGCGCTTGGCGCCGTTGACCAGGTCCATGGCCCCGCCCATCCCCTTGACCATCTTTCCCGGCACCATCCAGTTGGCCAGATCGCCGTGCTCGCTGACCTCCATCCCGCCCAGGATGGCCACGTCGATGTGCCCGCCGCGGATCATTCCGAAGGACTCGGCGCTGTCGAAATAGCTGGCGCCGGGAACCGCGGTGACGGTCTCCTTGCCGGCGTTGATGAGATCGGGGTCCGCGGTCCCGGACCGCGGGTAGGGACCGATCCCCATCAGCCCGTTCTCGGACTGCAACATCACGTTCTGGCGAGCAAAGGCGTACTCCCCCAGCAACGTCGGCAGCCCGATCCCTAGGTTGACGTTCATGCCGTCCTGGATCTCGCGGGCGGCCCGGGCGATGATCCGCGTACGGGCGTCCGGCGCTGGCGCGGGTCCTGCGCTCACGCCGGCGCCTGCACCAAGCGCTCGATCCGCTTCTCATAGCTTGAGCCGACCAGCAGTCGCTGCACGTAGACCCCGGGCGTGTGGATGTGGTCGGGATCCAGCTCGCCGACCTCGACCAGCTCCTCCACCTCAGCGATGGTGACCCGGCCCGCCGCGGCCGCCAGCGGATTGAAGTTGCGCGCCGTCTCGTGGTACACGAGGTTGCCCATCCGGTCGCCCGTCTGTGCCTTGACCAGCGCGAAGTCGCCGATGATGGCGTGCTCGAGCAGATGGGGGCGCCCGTCAAAGTCACGGACCTCCTTGCCCTCGGCCACCGGAGTACCCGCGCCAGCCGGCGTGTAGAACGCCGGGATGCCGCTGCCGCCGGCGCGCATCCGCTCGGCCAGGGTGCCCTGCGGCGCGAACTCCACCTCGACCTGACCGGAGAGGTACTGCGCCTCAAACAGCTTGTTCTCGCCCACATAGGAGGAGACCATCTTGCGGATCTGACGGTTGCCCAGCAGGATGCCCAGCCCGAAGTCGTCGACCCCGCAGTTGTTGCTGACCACGGTCAGGTCCTTGGCACCCTGGTCGCGCAGCGCCACGATCAGGTTCTCCGGGATCCCGCACAAGCCGAAGCCGCCGACGATCAGCAGGCTGCCATCACCGATATCGGCCACCGCGTCGGCGAACGACGACACGAGCTTGTAACCGCCGGTGCCGCTGGTGCCGCGTCCGCTCCCCACGGCGGCGAGAATACCTTTGACCGGGTCGGCACGTACGCCCGTCACATGCGAAACACGCCGAAGCCGGCGTCGTCGAAGGGAGCGTGGGCGCAGGCGGCCAGGGCCTGGGCGAGCACCTCGCGGGTGTCGCGGGGATCGATGAGCCCGTCGTCCCACAGGCGGGCGGTGGAGTACACCGCCCGGCTCTGCTGCTCGTACTGCTCGCGCAACTGGGCGCCGAGCTCGGGCTGGCCGACCTCGGCCATGACCGCCGCGGCCTGCTCCCCGCCCATCACCCCGATGCGCGCGTTGGGCCACATGAACAGGAAGCGCGGGGCGTAGGCCCGCCCGCACATGCCGTAGTTGCCGGCGCCGAACGAGCCCCCGACCACCACGGTGAGCTTGGGCACCCGCGCGCAGGCCACCGCCGTGACCAGCTTGGCGCCGTCCTTGGCGATGCCACCGGCCTCGTAGTCGCGGCCGACCATGAACCCGGAGATGTTCTGGATGAACAGCAGCGGGATGCCCCGCCGGTCGCACAGCTCGATGAAGTGGGCGGCCTTCAGCGCGGACTGGCTGAACAGGATCCCGTGGTTGGCGATCACGCCGACCGGGTGCCCGTCGAGATGCGCGAAGGCGCACACGATGGTGGTCCCGTAGAGCTCCTTGAACTCCTGCAGCTCGCCGGCGTCGACGATCCGCCGCAGCAGCTCGCGCACGTCGTAGGGGGTGCGCGGGTCGAGCGGGACGAGGTCCAGGAGAGTGTCCGGATCCTCGAGCGGTGGGCGCGGCGGACGCCGCTGCCAGGGCCCCGGCGCACCCGCCGGCAGCGTGTCGATGATCCCCCGCACCACTTGCAGCGCATGCTCGTCGTCGTCGGCCAGATGGTCGACCACGCCGGAGATGCGGGCGTGCACGTCGCCACCGCCGAGCGCCTCCGCGGTGACCACCTCGCCGGTGGCCGCCTTGACCAGGGGAGGGCCCCCCAGGAAGATCGTGCCCTGCTCGCGGACGATGACCGTCTCGTCGCTCATGGCCGGCACGTAGGCTCCGCCGGCGGTGCACGAGCCCATCACGCAGGCGATCTGCGGGATCGCCCGCTTGGACATGGTGGCCTGGTTGTAGAAGATCCGCCCGAAGTGATCGCGGTCGGGGAACACGTCCTGCTGCATGGGCAGAAAGGCGCCGCCCGAGTCGACCAGGTACACGCAGGGCAGGCGGTTGGCCAGGGCCACCTCCTGGGCGCGTAGGTGCTTCTTGACCGTCATCGGGTAGTAGGTGCCGCCCTTGACCGTGGCGTCGTTGGCCACGATGACCACCCGCCGACCGCACACCACGCCGATGCCGGTGAGGATTCCGGCGCCGGGCGCGGCGCCGTCGTAGAGCTCCTCGGCGGCCAGCGGCGAGAGCTCCAGGAACGGGGTGCCCGGATCGCACAGGTGCTCGACACGATCGCGCACGAGCAGCTTGCCCCGCTTGACGTGGCGGTCGCGCGAGCTCGTGCCGCCGCCGAGCCGGGCGCGCTCCAGCCGTTGGCGCAGATCGGCCAGGAGCTCGTTGTGTCCTTCCCGGTTGGTGGTCGTGGCGGTCACCGGGGGTCCCCTTCGGCGTGGACGGCCAGGAGCGGCTGCTTCAGGGTCACCCGGTCACCCGGCTTCAGGACCAGGCCGTCCACCGTGCCGGCATGGGGCGCGGTGATCGACAGCTCCATCTTCATCGACTCGATGACCATGAGCAGATCCCCCTCGGCCACCGCGTCCCCGTCCATCACCTCGACCAGCAGGACGGTGCCGGGCATCGGAGCGTCGAGCGCGTCGCGCACGGCCGCGTCCTCGCGACGGGCCAGGCGCTCGGTGCGCAGCTCCAGGTGATGGCCGTCGCGGGCGATCCAGATCGCGTCGTCGCTGACCTGGGCGGCGTAACGCCGTTCGACCCCGTCGAGGGCCACCCGGGGATCACCGGCGGCATCGAAGCGGATGGCGGCAGCGTCCCAGCTGCGCTGCGCGGCGGTCACCCGACCGTCCGCCACCCGAACCTCGCCGTACTCGGCCAGCCGCCGCCGCCAAGGACCGGCCGGATGCGCGACGCCCGCGGCCACCAGCGCCGCGGCCGGCAGGAGATCGGCCGGGGGTCCGGGCGCGGGCTCGTCGAGCACGCGTTCGAGCAGACCGGTGTCCTGTTCGCCCGCGCGGACGTCGGCGCGCGCGAGCAACCTCCGGGTGAACGCGGCGTTGGTGGTCACGCCCACGATGTCGAACCCGGCCAGCGCGCGGTCGAGGCGGCGCATCGCGGTGGCTCGATCCGCCCCGTGCGCGATCACCTTGGCCAGCATCGGGTCAAAGGCGGTGCCGACGTGCATGCCGGCCCGGATGCCGGAGTCCACGCGCACCCCGGCGCCCGACGGCTCGCGATACACGTGAATCTCGCCGGTGGAGGGGAGAAACCCGCTGGCCGGGTCCTCGGCGTACAGACGCGCCTCCACCGCATGTCCACGGGCCTGCACGGCGTCCTGGTCAAACGCCAACGGGGCTCCGGCCGCCACCCGAAGCTGCTCCTGCACCAGATCGACGCCGTACACCAGCTCGGTCACCGGGTGCTCGACCTGCAGTCGGGTGTTCATCTCCAGGAAGAAGTACTCGCTGGCGTTGCCGGGGGCGATGAACTCGACCGTGCCCACACCCTCATAGCCGCAGGCGCGGGCCAGCGACACCGCGGCCCCGCCCATCTGCGCCCGCAGGGCCTCCCCGACCGCGGGCGATGGCGCCTCCTCGACCACCTTCTGATGGCGACGCTGGAGCGAGCATTCGCGCTCGCCCAGATGCACGCACGCGCCGTGACGGTCGGCCAGCACCTGCACCTCGAGATGGCGCGGGCGCTCGAGATAGCGCTCGATGAGCAGGCGATCATCGCCAAACGCCGCCCTGGCCTCGCGGCGGGCCGCCTCGGTGGCGGCCGGCAGCTCGCCCGCCCGGCGCACGACGCGCATCCCCTTGCCCCCGCCGCCGGCCACGGCCTTGACGATGACCGGATAGTGGCCGTCGTCACCCGGGGGAAGCACCGGCACGCCCGCGGCGGCGGCGGCCGCCTTGGCGCGGACCTTGTCGCCCATCAGCTCGATCGCCTCCGGGGGCGGGCCGATCCAGATCAGGCCGGCCTCCAGCACCGCCTGGGCGAAGGCGGCGTTCTCCGACAGGAATCCGTATCCCGGGTGCACCGACCGGGCGCCGGTCGCCCGCGCGGCGCGCAGCAGCTCCTCGATCTCCAGGTAGGAGCCGATCGCCACGGCCACGTCGACGACGTCGACGTGCAGCGGTCGCGCGAGCTCGACGTCGGCCGGGGTGAACACGCCCACCGTGGCCAGTCCGAGGTCGTGGGCCGTGCGGGCGACGCGTACGGCGATCTCGCCCCGATTGGCGATGAGCAGCGGGCCGAGCTCATCCATGCCAGTCCACCGGTCCGGCGACGAGCGTGTGTGATCCGAGCGGCCGTCCGAGGATCGCGCGGGCCTGCCCCGCCGCCTGCAGCAGCGCCGGTAGGTCGATGCCGGTCGCCACGTTCATCTCGTGGAGCATCGACACGAGATCCTCGGTGGCGATGTTGCCGGTCGCCCCGGCCGGGACCGGACAGCCCCCGAGCTCGCCGAAGCTCGACTCAAACGACGTGCAGCCGGCCTGCAGCGCTCCCAGCACGTTGGCCAGTCCCTGCCCCCGGGTGTTGTGAAAGTGCGCGGTCAACTCGACCTGGTCGCCGAGCGCCCGTCGCGCCGCCGCGAAGAACTCGCCGACCTGCACCGGGTTGGCCATTCCGGTGGTGTCGCCGAAGCCGATCTCGGCGGCCCCGGCCGCGGTCAGCCGCTGCGCGATGGCGAACACGCGCTCCGGCGGTACGTGGCCCTCGTACGGGCAGCCGAAGCTCACGCTGATCACGCCCTCGCTGCGCAGCCCCTCGGCCACCGCCCGGCCGATCACCCGCTCCAGGCCGGTGAGCGATTCCTCGATCGAGCGGTTGACGTTGGCGCGGTTGTGGGACTCCGAGGCACTGAGAAAGCAGTTGATCTCGCTGAAGCGGTCGCGCAGCGCCAAGGCGTGGTCGAACCCCCGCTCGTTGGGGATAAGGACGGTCACCGCGACGTCGTCGGGCACGTCGATGCGGGTGAGCACGTCGCGGGCGTCGGCCAGCTGGGGAATGACGTCGGGGCGCACGAACGACGTCACCTCCAGGCGCCGCAGGCCGGTGCGGGCGAGGGCGTCGATGAGCCTGACCTTGTCCGCCGTGGTGATGACCTCCGGCTCGTTCTGAAAGCCGTCACGCGGGCCCACCTCGCGGATGCGCACGGCTGTCGGAAGCGCGGTCATGGTTCCGAGCGGAGTTACGCGTCAGGCTCCGAGCGCGCGAGCGATGACCATCTGCTGGACCTCGTCGGTGCCCTCGCCGATGGTGAGGATCTTGGCGTCGCGGTAGAAGCGACACACCGGGTACTCCTCGATGAAGCCATAGCCGCCGTGGATCTGGACCGCCTCCTCGGCGGCGCGCACCGCCAATCGCCCGGTCTTCAACTTGGCCTGCGCCGCGGTCAGCGAGAAGTCGCGGCCCTCGTCCTTCAGCCAGGCGGCCTTGTAGGTCAGCAGCCGGGCCGCCTCGATCTCGGTGGCCAGGTCGGCCAGCTTGGCCTGGATGGTCTGGAACTTGCTGATCGCCTGGCCGAAGGCGCGGCGCTCCTTGGCGTAGGCCAGCGCCTGGTCCAGCGCGCCCTGGGCCAGACCGACGCCCATGGCGGCCACGCCGATGCGCCCGATGTCGAGGATGTGCAGGAACTGCTTGAACCCCTGCCCGCGCGGCCCGAGCAGGTTCGCCTCGGGCACGCGCGCCTGCGCGAAGCTGAGCGGCCGGGTGTCGGAGGCGTTCCAGCCCATCTTGCGATAGGGCTGGCCGATCTCGTAGCCCGGCGTGCCGTTCTCGACGATCAGATTGGAGATCTCGCGGTCTCCGGTGCGTGCGGTGATCGCCACGTGGCCCGAGATGTCGGTGCCGGCATTGGTGATGAACTGCTTGGCGCCGTCGATCACCCAGCTGCCGTCCTGCAGCACGGCGCGGGTGCGGACGTTGCCGGCGTCGCTGCCCGCCTCGGGCTCGGTCAGCCCGAAGGCACCGAGCTTGCGCCCGGCGCAGAGATCGGGCAGCAGTCGCGCCTGTTGCTCGTCGCTACCGAACAGATACACCGGTTGGGTGCCGAGCGAGGTGTGCGCGCACATGGTGATCGCCACCGAGGAGTCCACGCGGGTGAGCTCCTCGACCGCGACGGCGTACTGCAGCGAGCTGCCGCCGGCGCCGCCGACCGCCTCGGGAAACGGGATACCCATCCAGCCGAGCTCGCCCATCTTGGCCACCAGCGCATACGGAAACGACTTGGTCCGGTCGAGCTCCTCCGCCACCGGCGCGACCTCGGACGCGGCGAAGTCCCTCACCGTCCGCTGCAGCAGCTGGGTGTCGTCGTCGAGATCGAACAACCTGGCCGCGAGTCTACCGAATGTTCATTCAAAGTTCGAATGGCCGTTCGGGAACGTATGATGGCGGGACATGGCGCCTCGTCCCGACCGGTTGGTGCTGCGCGAACGCTACGATCGCCGCCAGGCCGAAGTGGTGCTGCAGGCGGCCGCGGTGTTCGCCCAGCGCGGTTATGACCAGACGACGGTGCCCGAGTTGGCGGACGCCCTGGGGATCGCCGCCGGCAGCCTGTACCACTACTTCGCCAGCAAGGAGCTGCTGCTGGTGGCCATCTGCGACCAGCTGATGGATCCGCTGCTGGCCGAGGCGCGGGAGCTGCTCGGCCACGACGAGGCGCCCGATCGGCAGCTGCGCGCGCTCGTACGCAGCTGGGTGGCCCACGTCGTCGAGCACCGCGACCACATGCTCGTGTTCCAGCAGGAACGTCACGTGATCGACCACGGACCCCAGTGGCGGGGCGTGCGCGACAGCCGCAAGGCGTTCGAGCGGCTGGTCGGCGAGCTCCTGCGACGCGTGCAGGACGCGGGCCGCCTGGGGGCGGCCGACCGACGCCTGGCGCTCGCCGCGCTACTGGGCATGGTCAACCACACGGCCCAGTGGTATCGGCCGCGGGGGCGCCTGAACGCGACGGACATCGCGGACGGCTACGTCGATCTGCTGCTCGGTTGACCCAGCACGAGGAGCGGGCTCGGGGTGAGTTTGAGCTCCCCGGGGGGGGTGTAACGGGAATAGACCCGAAATGAGAGTCCGACCTAGCCGCTGCTCTCATTTCCAGGGCTCCCGGGTGGCCAGCGCAGCGGACACGTACTGGTGCTACCACAGCGGAATCTCGCGGATCCCCGGGGGTCAGGGCACAGCCCCGACGCCGAAATGTGCGCGCCGGGGGCGCTCTCGCCCGCCCGGCGCGGGGGGTGTGGCGAGGAATCCTCCGTGGTGACCAGGTTCTCGCCACGCCCCTCGCTTGGTGATCCCAACCCAGGGGGGGTGTGGCGAGGAATCCTTCCTATTGACCAGGTTCTCGCCAACCCCCCCTCACTGGCCGGCGTGAGTGTCACGGCGGTCGGTCGCTGCGTGTCGGGAGCGCTGCGACATGATGTAACGCGACCGTCGCGAGAACCGCCGCTCGCCCGCCGCCAGGAGGCGAACCGCCGATGGTCGCCGGCTTTCCGACCCGGGGGTGTATCGCAAATTCAACCCCGGATCGCGCCTCAATCGGCGCCTGATCGGACCACAATCCGCGCGGTAGCTGTAGAGCCATTTCCAGGGCTCCCGGGCGGCCAGCGCGGCGGCCATGTACTGGTGTGGCGAGGAACTGTGCGTGGTGACCAGGTTCTCCCCAAGGCCCTCTGGCGCGGAGGGAATCATGCGGGGGAGTGTCTAAGCGGGTTCGGCGCGCACGGGCACGTCACGCCACCGTCACAGAACGCGGCCCGTGGCCGCCAAACCCCAGGCCCCGCAACGCACCCTCTACTAGGACCCCGAGAAGTCTCCTGGTCGACCGAGGAAGTACGGCGAGTTGGGGTCCCGGTTGGGATCGCGGCGCACGACGGCCGGGGAGTGCGAGGTGTCGATGAACAGGCACAGCGCGGTCGCCGGGTTGTCGGCCGGGACGCACGTGCGGTAGAAGTTCGCGTCCAGCTGCACGGTGTCGGCGTGCCCGAGGTTGGGGCCGTAGCTCGGGGCATTAGCCAGCACGTAGGAGCGCAACGCCAGTCCCTGCGCGCGAAACGAGCGCTCGGCGGCCACGACGGTCTGGCGGTTGAGCAGCCCGGCCCCCACCACCACCACGGTCACGACCAGCAGCGCGGCCGTGCCGGCGTGATCTCGCGCCACCACGCGCGGTAGGTCGCGGCGCCACCGCCGCAGACCGAGACTGAGCATCGGGCCGAACACCGCGACCGCGACCAGGTTGAAGAACCCGGCCTCGATGAACGCGTCCGAGACGCTGGTGGCGGCACCGGAGATCGGCAGCCGGTGCAGGATGAAGGTATCCAGCACCAGGCACGCCGCAAAGGTCGGCCACATGACGGCGCCGCGCAGCCGCCAGCGCCAGCGCGTCCACCTCGCGCGCGCGAGTTCGTGGACTTCCATAGATGCAGGGTACGGACCGCACGGCTCGGACACGTCGAGCACGGCGCTACCCTGGTGGGGGCGATGAACGCAGCTTCGTCACGGCCAGAGCTATGGGTGTGCCATCTCGGCACGGT
>Ga0302325_10026683_pt1 | contig 11994 bp, 10 predicted proteins | sample Palsa_T0_2_FD_201948 | JGI IMG/M metagenome (GOLD analysis project Ga0302325, IMG submission 201948) | Peat permafrost microbial communities from Stordalen Mire near Abisko, Sweden - Palsa_T0_2 | ecosystem: Environmental > Terrestrial > Soil > Palsa > Peat permafrost | place: Sweden: Abisko... | reverse complement strand
TGAAGAAGGCGCATGTGGGGGCAATCATGGACTCCTACAACCTGACGAATGGCCAGCATATGACGCAGAATGGCTATTTCAATACCGAGATTGCGCGGAAGGAATGGGACTTTCAGGGCGTGGTGATGTCGGACTGGGTCGCGACCTATGACGGCGTGGCCGCGGCCAATGGTGGGCTCGATCTGGAGATGCCGACGGGCGCGTTTATGAATCAGAAGAACCTGATGCCCGCCATCAAGAAAGGCAAGGTGACGCAAGCGACGATCGACGACAAGATCCGGCATATCTTCTATACGGCGAACCAGTTCGGTTGGCTTGAACCTGGCCATAACCAGACCGACGCATCGCTATCGCTTTATAGCTTTCCCGACCAGGAGGTTGCGCTGGAGGAAGCGCGCGAGGGAATCGTTCTGCTGAAGAATGATGGCAAGCTTTTACCGCTGGATAAGTCAATGATCAAGACGATTCTGGTAATCGGGCCGGATGCTTATCCGGGCGCTCCGGTTGGCGGCGGAAGCGCGGGTGTTGCGCCCTTTCATAACGTTAGCGTACTGGAAGGGATTGGTGCTTATCTTGATTCTGCAAAGGGGCAGGGCGCGACGGTGCTCTATGACCGCGGATTGCCTTCGCTGAAGGAACTTGCGGGCAAGACGGATTTCGTGACCGCAGCGCAGAACGGCAAGCCTGGGCTGACGGTTGAATATTTCGCCAACAAGGAGTTGTCGGGAACTCCGACGAAGACGGCGACCGTGCATACCATCAACGACTCGGGTACGACATGGCAGTCGATGATGGACGATCTGGCAGCACTGCTGGAGGCATTCTCGTCGCAGGCGAAGCACTATAGTTCGCGGCGCTGGACTGGCTATTACGTTGTGACGAACCCCGGGACTTATGAGATTGCGCTGCAGAATCCGGGTGAGGGGAACGGCGATCGTCTGCTTGTCGATGGCAAGATAGTGATCGACAACTGGAAGATCTCGCGCGCTTATCAGCCGCATGTGACATTGCAGCTTTCCGCGGGACCGCACAAGATTGTGGCGGAAGACTGGCAAGACTCCTTCATTGGCGGCGAGCTGCGGGTTGCGATTGTCGATCGGCGTACGCTGGTTTCGGCGAAGTCGAAGGAACTCGCGAGCAAGGCCGATGCGGTGGTGCTTGCGGTGGGTTTCGATGCGGAGAGTGAGGGCGAAGGCGCTGACCGGACCTTTGGCCTTCCCTTTGGGCAGGACGAGCTGATCGGGGAGATTTCGGCGCAGAACAAGAACACGATTGTCGCGATGACTTCGGGTGGCAATGTGGATTCGGCGGCGTGGCTCGACAAGGTTCCGGCTTATTTGGAGCTTTGGTATCCCGGGGAAGCGGGCGGGACGGCCCTGGCGGAGATTTTATTTGGCGACGTGAATCCGTCGGGACATTTGCCGGCGACGTTTGAGCGGAGGGCGGAGGACAATCCGACTTATGAGAACTACTACCCCGAAGGAGATACGAAGCGGGTCATTTATAAGGAAGGGATATTCGTTGGCTATCGCGGCTACGAGAAGAATGGGGTGAAACCGCTGTTTCCGTTTGGATATGGGCTTTCCTATACGACGTTTAAGTACACGAATTTGACGGTAACTCCGGATAGTGGTGCGGCAGGGAGTTATACCGTCGCGTTCGACGTTACCAATACCGGGGATCGTGTGGGGGCGATCGTGGCGCAGGTTTATGTGGCGGACGACCATACGAGTGTTCCGCATCCGGCGAAGCAGTTGAAGGGATTCAGCAGGATGAGTCTGAAGCCGGGAGAGACGCAGCATGTTACGGTGCCGTTGAATGCTCGGGCGTTTGCTTATTACGATGTAGCGGCGAAGCATTGGGCGATTGCTTCGGGGAACTTTGGGGTTCTGGTTGGCGAATCTTCGGCGGACATAGCTTTGACGGGGTCGGTGGTGGTGTCGGAGGAGGCGGCTTCGGCATTGCGGTAGCGATTGAGGCTCTTGGGGGGCGAAATTACTTTGTAACTCGACTCGATAGGCTTGATTTGCATCTGTGTATCAAGTGCTTGTCAGCCTTAGGGGCTGCGACGGAGGCTTCCAGCTTTCCGTCAGGACGAAGGAGTTTCATGGCAAACAATTTCCGGATTTTGGTTGTGTCATTGGTTGCTTCAGTTGCCCTTGGCGCAGCTTTCGCTCAGCAGATTTCTACTCCGCGTAATTCCATGACCGCCCAGATACATCTGGATGTGGTGGTTACGCCGAAGTCGGGCGAACCGGTTGGTGGGCTGCAGCAACAGGATTTCACTGTCCTGGACAATAAGTCTTCGCAACCTATTACTTCGTTTCGAGCGGTGAGTGCCAATCAGGAGCCGGTCGAAGTCATTCTTGTGATCGATGCGGTAAACACTTCCTATCAAGGGATTGCCTATGAGCGTGTGGAGATATCCAAGTTTCTAAAGACGAATGGCGGCCATCTGGCCCACCCTACGACGATGGTGATTTTTGCCGATACGGGTACTCAGATACAAGAGGGTTTCTCGACCGATGGGAATGCGATGGATAAGGCCCTCGAGGATTATGCGGTTGGTCTGCGCGACATCACCCGCTCGAGCGGTGTTTATGGGGCCGATGAGCGTTTTCAGCTTTCGATGAAGGCGCTTGCCGGCCTTGCCTCGACGGAATCCGCGCAGCCGGGTCGCAAGCTGATCCTTTGGGTTTCGCCTGGATGGCCGATACTCTCGGGGCCGGGGATCCAGCTTGATGCGAAGATGCAGCAGGGGTTATTTGCGACGATCGTGAGTCTATCGACCCAACTCCGGCAAGAGCGTATCACTTTGTATGCCATCAATCCGCTGGGTGCTGAGGAGAGCGTGGGTCGCGCGAACTACTATGGGGGATTTGTGAAAGGCGTCAGCAGGCCGGGCCAGGTGAATATCGGCGATCTCAGCCTTCAAACCCTGGCGGTGCAAACCGGCGGCCTGGTGCTTAGCTCAAGCGATGTTGCCGGGCTATTGGAAAAGAGTATCGCGGATGCTGTGGCTTATTACGAGTTGAGCTTTGCCGCGGCACCGGCGGAGAAGCCGAACGAGTACCATTCTCTTGAAGTTAAGGTGGCAAAGCCGGGACTGACGGCTCGAACTCGTTCGGGCTATTACGCGCAGCCATGAGATCCATTTGACCCTTGATCTTGCGCTTCACTACACTTGCAGATGCAGCTATGCCGTCTTTTTCGCGTCAGATTCGTGGTATTTGTCGTTGTTTCTTCACGCTACTGTTGACCGCCGGGTTGGCGGTGGGCCAGGTTAAGGAATCCCAGTCTCTGGCGCAACCGCCGGCGGCACCCACTCCGCAGAAGCCTCCCGCAATTGTTGATCCTACCGGGCAGGGTGGCAATCTGCAGACGAGCGAGCCGCTTTTCGACGTGGCGGTCGCTTTGAATGAATGCGGCTACGATCAGGAGCTGGATACTTCCGATCCTTTGCGCCAGCACGTTCGCGACCAGGTGAATCAATATCTTCAAGGGTCGGCGGAGGCGCGGGACGCTCGCGACCGGGTTTGCGCCTATATTACGCAGCACCGGTTGGCGGACTCGGGGCGAGACCTGGCGCAGTATATTTCGTTGGCGTTGTATTTGACGCCCCCGCCGGAGTTGGCGACGAGCGTCGAGCTAACGGAGATGCCGCCGGATTCGACGCAGGTGGTGGAGATCTTGCCGTTGCTGCGGGCGTTTGTGGCAGCTACGGATTTGCACGTGATTTGGGTCTCGAATCACGCGGCTTATGAGGAGGAAGTCAATAAGCTGCATGATCCGCTGACGAAGATGATTTTGGCGACGAACGTTTATTTGAAGATGCCGGCGAGCGGTTACGACGGGCGGCGTTTTCTGGTGGTGCTCGAGCCGCTCCTTGCGCCGAGCCATACGAATGCGCGGGTCTATGGGACGGACTACGTGGTGGTGGCTTCGCCGGTGAACGGCACGATCAATATGAAGGAGGTGCATCACACCTATCTTCACTATGAGATTGAGCCGCTGCTGTATGCGCGGGCTTCATCGATGGACCGGATGCTGCCAATCTTGAAGTCGGTGCGCGAGGCTCCGCTGGACTACACGTTTCGGAGCGACATTGTTTCGTTGACGATCGAATGCCTGATTCGGGCGATTGAAGCGCGGACCTACGATACCGCAATTCCGGTGGTGAAGCCGCCCTCGCCAGACATGCGACGGATTGAGTTAGAGAAGGCCGACCGCGAACGGAATGAGTACTTGCAGAAGGTAGCTGCGGCACGCGCGCAGGTGGTGGCCGAGGCGATGTCTGAGGGATATGTGCTGACGCAGTATTTCTATGAAGTGCTGGGGCCGTTCGAGCATGACTCGGCGGGTTTGAAAGAGAGCATCGGCGAGATGGTCTATGGCATGGATGTCGATCAACAGATCAATCGCGCCAAGCATACGGAGTTCTCGCAGACGGCTTCGTCGGATGTGGTGAGTCATTCGCCGAACCAGTTGCATGGGCTGGATCTTGCCGAGATGAAACTGATCAAGGGCGATCAGGCCGGGGCTGCGCAGCTTGCGCAGCAGACGATCGATCATAAGACGGGCGATCCGGGTTATGCGCACTACATTCTTGGCCAGGTGTCGTTGCTGGGCGGCAAGATGGACGATGCCGAGCAGCATTTTGGCGAGGCGGTGAAGCTTTCGAAGGACCCTCGGACTTTGGCCTGGGCGCACATCTACCTGGGGCGGATTCATGATGTTGAGGAAGACCGCGAAGAGGCGGTAGCGGAGTATAAGGCCGCTTTGACGGTTCGGGATGGGCAGGCGGATACGAAGCAGGCGGCGGAGAAGGGGTTGAAGGCGCCGTTTGCTTTGCCGCATTCGGCAGGGGCGGATGAGGATGCGGTTCCGGCGAAGAGTCCGAAACCTTAGGTTTCAGCGTCTTGTCAGGTCCGGCTGATGTGATAGCTTCGAGGAAGTTTTGCAGACGGGCGTCCTGTATCAGGGACACTCGTTGCAGACCAAAGCCTCCGGCCTGATTAACCGGAGGCTTTGGTATGTCCGAACACATTTCACAGCGCCTCTTTGTCTAACTGATCTCCAGCACATCCTGCGTCTTGGCGGACTGCGCGATCGCGAGTTCAGCGACTTGTTTGGCTACTTGATAGAACTGGTCGCCCTGCGGGGAGCCTTCCCCGGCTAATGCTACGGGTAGGCCGGTGTCCCCGCCGTGGCGGATTTCGGGGTTTAGTTCGATTGAACCTAAGAAGGCGATGCCGAATTGTTTGGCCATGCGGTCGGCTCCTCCTTTAGAGAAGATGTCGATCTCCTGGTGGCAGTGGGGGCAGGTGAAGTGGCTCATATTCTCAACGATGCCGAGGACTTCGACGTTGACCTGATGGAACATTTCGAGCGCCTTGCGGGCGTCCTGCAGCGAGACGTCGGAGGGGGTGGAGACGACGACGGCTCCGGTGAGTGGGACGGTTTGGACGAGGGAGATGACGACGTCGCCGGTGCCGGGCGGGAGGTCGACGAGCAGGAAGTCGAGCTCGCCCCACTCGACCTGCTGCAGGAATTGGCGGATGATCTGGTGGAGCATCGGGCCGCGCATGACCATCGGCTTGTCGCCGGGGGAGATGAGGCCGATCGAGATGACTTTGACGCCGTGGGCGAGGATCGGCTCGATCATGTTGCCCTCGAGGATGCGCGGCTGGCGCCCGGAACCCATCATCAGCGGGACGTTGGGGCCGTAGATGTCGGCGTCGATGAGGCCTACCTTGTGGCCGAGTTTGGCGAGGGCGACGGCGAGGTTGACGGCCAGGGTGGTCTTGCCGACTCCGCCTTTGCCGGAGCCGATGGCGACGATGTTGGCGACTCCGGGAAGGGATTGGGGGGTGGGGGCGACGCCGTGGGCGGGTGATGCCATGTTTTGCTCCTGTTTCTAGTATGACAGTTTGTGGTTGGAGGGGAGATTTGTGAATCCCTCTCAAGCCAACAGGAGGCTTCAATGAGGAGCCCAGCCTACCCTATGACTGCCTTTGCGCAAGCTGCCAATATGAAGCCCGCCACCAACACGTAAGCGACAGCAAGCCACAGGATCAAGAACAGAATCCAATGTATTTCGCGCTTAGATTTTAGAAACCATGCAGCTATTCCCGCGACCGAAAAAACAACACAAAATAACAACACACCATCACCAATAGTATGTCTGACCAACTGGCAGACGGAGATAGCTTTTCTAGAATGCGAGCAAATAAAGCCAACGAGTAAAAAACGCCGACGACAAAGAGAATTATTGGTATTGCGAGTCGCAGAAGAGAGCCGAGAGCGACCCATTTTTCCCGTAGTGTCGCTGTGGAGCCGGCCATAGTGTTCTCGTCCAGACCTTGAAGCCAACCTTAGTCGCTATGAGCCTCTGTGCCGTCCGACCACTTGCCGATGGGGACCAGGAACAAAGTGTATCGATCGAGAGTGTCCTTCATTGCCAAAATCGGGGAGCCGTCGAGGTTTGCGCCCCAGGCTGCCGCGTCCGTTTGCGGAACGAAGAACATCAGGTGGGGCTGCCAGTGGCCGGCGCGGTCGTTCAGATGGCCTTGCTTCGACATCATGTAGCACATCGCGCCGGGTTCGAGGGGCGGCAACTCCTTCTTGTCGAAGGCGGTCTTGAGGTCCTCGGCCATTTCAGCTCCGGATCGTCCGGCAAGCACCGACTCGGTCTTCTTAATATCGACGGGGACGTTGTATCGCGCAGCGGGCGCGTTGAAGCAGATTGGACCGCGCATCTTGGGATTCCAAAATTCAGGTTCGTCGATGGGCGCCGCCCAGGATCTTTCCACCATGCAGACGAAGCCGTTCTTGCCTTGGACCGCCGTCTCGTACCCATGCCGTCCGAGGACCATGACCTCGGCATCGCGGGAGATGGAGTCGGGACCCGCGCTCCGCGCCAGGGCTATCTCGGCGTCACGCTCCATCAGGTATTGATCGAGAGGGGCCATGCGCGGATAGGGTGTCTTGGCGTCCTGTGCCTGCGCTTGTAACCCCGCGGTGAATGCTGCAACCAACGCGATCATCCTGAATGTGTTTCGCTTCATTGATTTCTCCTGAGATTTTGCTTCAGAACTGCGACGCCCTTTGACCTGATACGTTGATATCAACTTATTTGGTGCAATGTCAAGGGAGTAAGGTCTTCGCATTAAATTACGCTTCGCTGAGAATGACAGCTGCTTTCATCCAGGCATTAAGGGGTGGAATGGTCGTTGCGAGTGGCTTTGGCGGCGGTGCGGTGTTCGTGTTCGCGCTGGCGGTTTTCACGGCGGCGGCCAGCGTCATTGTAGCGGCGGGTTTCTTCTTCGGTTTCGGGTTCGAGTTTGGGGACGGGAACTTTGCGGCCTTGCGAGTCAACAGCGACGAAGGTGAGGTAGGCGGAGGCGACGTGGTGGTGAGTGCCGGCGATGGTGTTTTCGACCCAGACTTTGACGCCGACTTCCATCGACGTGGTGAAGGCGCGGTTGAGGGTCGATTTGAGGATGAGCAGGTCGCCGACGTGGACGGGCGCGATGAAGTCGATGTGGTCCATCGAGGCGGTGACGACGTGGGTGCGGGAGTGGCGATAGGCGGCCATGGCTCCGACGAGGTCGATGTAATGCATGAGGCGGCCGCCGAGCAGGTTGCCGAGGGTGTTGGTGTCGTTGGGCAAGATTATTTCGGTCATCTCCGATTGCGACTCGGAGGCCCTGCGGATGGGGAGGGCGTGGCCGTTCAATTCCATGGGTGGCTCGCTTTCAACCGGGTGCTGTTATCGGTTTCTATTTCAAGTTTGGGCATTTCGTGAAATTTAGGCAAATTCGTCTTGGCGGCACGGGAGGGGAAGTGCCGCGTCCCACTCAAGCCAGAGGAAGGCTTGAATGGGGCACCATCTCTGTGGTGGGGCATGGTGAAATAGATGCATGGACAAGATTGCGATGTTGAAAGAAATATTGGCCCAGCAACCGGGGGATGCTTTCGCACGGTATGGTTTGGCGATGGCTTTTGCATCGGAGGGCGATTTGGCTACTTCTATTACGGAGTTTGACCGTTTGCTGGGGGAGCACCCGGATTATACGGCGGGATATTTCATGGCGGGGCAGACATTGGTGAAAGCAGGGCGGGCAGAGGAAGCGAAGACGCGTCTGGCAGAGGGGATCGCGAGCGCGCAACGGACGGGTAACCAACATGCTCTCAGCGAGATGCAGCAGCTGCTGGACGAACTGGAGGATTGAATGCGGGGAAATTCACCGGGAAAAAGCAATCGTATCAAAAGGGAAGCGTGTCGGTGCCTCCCGCTCCGTGACTTCTACGCGCATAATTGCAGCAGTCATGAAGATTCCCTTGTTTCCGCTGGATGTGGTGCTCTTTCCCGGGGCAGCGCTTCCTCTGCATATTTTCGAGGAGCGATACAAGGAGATGGTGGCTGGCTGCGTCGAGCGTGAGCAACCGTTCGGTGTTGTTCGGGCGCAGGTTGAGGGACTCGCAGTGATCGGATGCACGGCGCGGATTGTGAAGGTGCTGCAGGAGTATCCGGATGGACGATTGGACATTCTTTGCGAAGGGGCGGAGCGGTTCGAGATCGAGTTGCTGGATAACTCGCGCGCTTATCTGCAGGCCGAGGTCGACGGCTTCCATGACGAGGGAGATATGTCGACGCGGGCGGAGCGGGAACTTTGCACGGCTCTGCACTTCGAGGTGATGGAGTTGATCGGTGCGCACGACAACGAGCGGGTACCGCTTCATTTTGCGCTCGATCTGGACAAGCCGGTGTCGTTCCTGCTGGGCGGGACGCTGCCGGCGGACTTGAACTTCAAGCAGGAGCTGCTGAACACGCGGTCGGATGGAGAGCGAACCAGGAAGTTGATCGCCTTCTACAACGCGGTGCTGCCGAAGTTGCGGCGCGGCATACGGAAGACGCGGGCGACAGTCCACAACGGACATGTGATGTAAACGCGGGCGGTGAGCCCGATTGCCGACATATTCGATTCGACGGGAACAAATCGCAATCGATGAAACCGTTGGCTGATCCGGAGCATCTCGAATCTATCGTCTAGTCTGATGACATACTTATCTATTACGCCCTTGCGGGAGCGAATCTTTCAGTTGGGGCGCCGAGGAGTTTTTCATGTCCGCAGTCCGTCCTGTTTCTAGTTCGAACTCGCTGCCGCAGGATCTGGGCGGCCTCCGCGCGAGCCAACAGTTTTCAGAGACGCGGCTGAAATCTCGCAATGTCAAAGATGAATTGCGTGAGAATCTGATCTGCCTGCTCAAGACGAAAGGGGCGATTTTCCCCGGCATAATTGGGTTTGAAGACACTGTGGTGCCGCAGATCGTGAACGCGGTGCTATCGCGGCAGAATTTTATTCTGCTGGGATTGCGCGGTCAGGCGAAGAGCCGCATTTTGCGCGCGCTTACTTCGATCCTCGATGAACGGCTGCCGTATGTAGCTGGATGCGAGATTCGCGATAACCCGTACATGCCGATCTGCAAGCGGTGCCGCGACCTGATTGCCGAGAAAGGCGATGCGACGCCGATCGCTTATTTGACGCGGGACGAGCGGTATGTGGAGAAGCTCGCGACTCCGGATGTAACGGTGGCAGACCTGATTGGCGACCTCGATCCGATCAAAGCGGCGCGGGGCGGGCAGGATCTTTCGAATGAACTGACGATGCATTATGGGTTGCTGCCGCGGGCGAACCGGGGAATCTTCTCGATCAATGAATTGCCGGACCTGGCGGGGAAGATCCAGGTTGCCTTGTTCAACATCATGCAGGAAGGCGATGTGCAGATCAAGGGGTATCCGGTGCGGCTCGCGCTCGATGTGGCGCTGGTCTTCAGCGCGAACCCGGAGGATTACACCGCGCGCGGCAAGATTGTGACTCCACTGAAGGACAGGATTGGGTCGGAGATTCGGACGCATTATCCGGAGACCTTGGAAGAGGGGATTGCCATCACCGCGCAGGAGGCGTGGAGCGAGCGCGGCAACAGTATCTCGACCGAAGTGCCACAGTATGTGCGCGAGATTGTGGAGCAGGTGGCGTTCTCGGCGCGGCAGGATAAGCGGGTCGACAAGCGGAGCGGCGTGAGCCAGCGGTTGCCGATTTCGACGATGGAGCTGGTGATTTCGAATGCGGAGCGGCGCGCGCTGACACATGGAGAATCGCTGGTGCTGCCGCGGGTGAGCGATCTTTATGCGGCCTTGCCGGGGATTACCGGGAAGATCGAGCTTGAGTACGAAGGCGAAATGAAGGGCGCGGATGTGGTGGTTCGAGAGCTGATTCGCGCGGCGGCGGGCAAGATTTATGACAAATATTTTGGGAGCGTCAACACCCAACAGATCGAGCAATGGTTCAACCTGGGCGGGACAGTGAAGCTGGATGACGATCAGCCTACGGCTGCTGCGCTGAACGACTTGAAGGAGATTCAGGGGCTGTTTGAAAAGCTCTCGGCGGTCGATGTGAAGGCTTCGGATATTCCCCAGCGCGTGGTGGCGGCGGCGGAGTTCTTGCTGGAGGGGATGGTAGCGCATCGCAAGCTAAGCCGCAGCGAGGAGCGTGGATTTTCTTCGGCTGAGAAGGCGCAGCGCAAGCCGGAACGGGTCAGTTCTGAAGCTGATTATGAGGATTGGCAGCAACAGCAGCGACGTCCGCGGCGGGGCGGGTTGAATTAGCTTTTAGCTGCTAGCTATTAGCTCTTAGCTATAGTCTGCAACCGAGGCAAGAATTGCTGAAGAAGTTGATCCGGGAATTGCGAAAGAAGTATGGATAAGCGCAGTCAGCTTTTAGCTAAGAGCTAGAAGCTAACAGCTAAAGGCTAAGTATGAAGCGCGTTCGCTACACAAAATACAACGGCGATCTGGCCTCCGAAATGGAGATGGACGACTTGCTGAAGGCATTGTCGGACTATCTGCTGGACTCGGGGTATCGGGACCCTTTTACGCGCTTTTCCGACCTCGATCAGACGATGAGCGACCTTAAAGAGGCGCTGCGTCGGGCTTTGGAAGCGGGCGATCTCTTCGATGAGAGCATCCAGCAGAAGATCGATGAGATGGCGGCCGATGGCAAGCTGGATGAGTTGATCGAGCAGTTGATGGACCGGATGGAGCAGGAGAATTACCTGTCGATGGAGCAGCCGCGCGATCCATCGCGGAACTCTCCCGGGCCGGGGCAGGCGGGTGGGTCGGAAGGTGAAGTCCGCTTTGAGGTCACGGACAAAAGCCTGGATTTTCTGGGGTTCAAGACGCTTCGAGACTTACTGGGTTCGCTGGGAAAGTCGAGTTTTGGGCGGCATGACACACGGCACTTTGCGACCGGCGTCGAGACCAGCGGGGCTTCGAAGCAGTATGAGTTTGGCGACACGCTGAACCTGGATACGACGGCGACGCTGAGCGCTGCGATTGCGCGCGAGGGCATCGCGCTGCCGCTCAATATGGAATACAGCGACCTGCATGTGCATCAGTGCGAGTACCAGAGTTCGTGCGCGACGGTGGTGATGCTGGATTGTTCGCACTCGATGATTTTGTATGGCGAAGACCGCTTCACTCCGGCGAAGAAGGTGGCGATGGCGTTGTCGCACCTGATTCGAACGCAGTATCCGGGGGATTCGCTGAACCTGGTGCTGTTTCATGATTCGGCGGAGGAGATGCCGATCTCGCAGCTACCTCGGGTGCAGGTCGGGCCGCATTACACTAATACGCGCGAAGGCTTGCGGGTGGCGCAGCAGATTCTTTCAAGGCAGCGCAAGGACATGAAGCAGATCGTGATGATTACGGATGGGAAGCCTTCGGCGCTGACGCTGCCGGATGGGCGGATTTATAAGAACGCCTTTGGGCTCGATCCTTTAGTCGTGAGCGAGACGCTGGAGGAAGTGGCGCGCTGCAAGCGGTCGAACATCATGATCAACACGTTCATGCTGGCTTCGGATTTTGGGCTGATCCAGTTTGTGCAGAAGATGACTTCGATGTGCCGGGGGAAGGCTTACTTCACGACTCCG
>Ga0302325_10026681_pt1 | contig 11995 bp, 11 predicted proteins | sample Palsa_T0_2_FD_201948 | JGI IMG/M metagenome (GOLD analysis project Ga0302325, IMG submission 201948) | Peat permafrost microbial communities from Stordalen Mire near Abisko, Sweden - Palsa_T0_2 | ecosystem: Environmental > Terrestrial > Soil > Palsa > Peat permafrost | place: Sweden: Abisko... | reverse complement strand
TGAAGGCGCCGTGACGATCCGAATACTTCTGCCCGAGCGCAAGACGCAGTTGTCCCGCGGCGGAATATATCGCATACGCCTGCTGGCGCGCCTTGACTTCGCCCGCAGCTTCGGTTCGCTTGTTTCCGGCGACCACGACTAGCAAATCATCGGCATTCGGCTTGGCCAGGTCGCGAATCTTCGTGACCGCTTCCGGAAACGATTTCTCCAGCCGCTTGATGTCCTCGAAGACCTTGGCATCCTTCCGATCGCCGAACGTTGTCTTGATCTCGTCGCGCTCCTTGCGCGAGAGCTCGCTGACCTTCGGAATCACGATTGCGACCACAGGAAGCTCGGGATCGACGTGCAGTGTCTCAAGATTTTCCTTTGCGAAGGCCTCGCGTACATCGGTCATGGCGGGCAGGCGCATATCCGGCTTGTCGATTCCATATTCCCGGATGGCCTGGTCGTAGCTCATCTGCGGAAACGGTGTATGCAGATCGACTCCGATGGTCGACAACGCCGCCTTGAGAAAACCTTCGACGACGTGGAAGACCATCTCCGGCCGGGCGAAGCTGATTTCCAAGTCGATTTGCGTGAACTCGGGCTGACGGTCGGCGCGCAAGTCCTCGTCGCGGAAGCAGCGCACAATCTGGAAGTACCGGTCGAAACCCGAGATCATGAGGATCTGCTTGAACAGTTGCGGCGACTGCGGCAGCGCGTAGAATTCGCCGGGATAGACGCGGCTGGGCACCAGGTAGTCGCGCGCGCCTTCGGGTGTGGAGCGCGTCATGAACGGCGTCTCGATTTCGTAGAAGCCCTGCGAGTTCAGGTGGTCGCGAATGGCGATCGCGACGTTGTGCCGCAATTGGATATTGCGCTGCATCTCCGGCCGGCGCAGATCGACGTAGCGGTGCTTCAGGCGCACTTCTTCGTTGGCCAGCACGGTGTCGGCGGGCGTGAAGGGCAGCGGCTTGCAGTCGTTCAACAGGCGCAACTCGTCGGCCACGACTTCGATTTCGCCGGTTTCGATGTTCTTGTTGATGGTGCCCGCGTCGCGCAGCTTGACATGGCCAATGACGGCGAGCACAAACTCCGAGCGCACGGCATTCGCCTTGTCATGCACTTCAGCGCCGGCATCGGCGGTGACGACCACTTGCGTGATTCCGCTGCGGTCGCGCAGGTCAAGGAAGATGAGGTTTCCGAGATCGCGCCGCTTGTTGACCCAGCCCATGAGAACAACTTTCGAGCCGGCGTCGGAGGCGCGCAGCTCGCCACACATATGAGTACGTTTCAGATTGCCTAAGAGGTCGAGCATGATGTCCTTGGAAGAAGCAATTAGCAACTAGCAACTAGCAATTAGCTAAGGCGCGTTGACCAACGGCTAAGTGCTAAATGCTCATTGCCAATTGCTGCTCTATCTATTTTCGCAGGTATTCAGTGACCTTGCTGTGTATGCGTATTACAGGGGCGGCCGTCCCCGAGGGACTCGATTACCGAAACCACGTTCCCCCGCCTACCCAGCATTCCGCTTTGCTCCGTGCTGGGCTGTCATGGCACGCCCTTCGGGCTCTAATCGAGTATGAACAAACCTGCGCAACTCCGGAGGGGATAAATGAAATGGCAATGGGCTATCGGTTCCGCGGAGCCCGAACGGCGTCTCATCCGCTTAGGCAGTTTGTCTCCGGAGATCCGAAAGCCCGAAGGGCGTGCCATGACAGCCCAGCAGGGAGCGCAGCGGAGTGCTGGGTATGATGCCGTTTGGACACAGAGTCCCCCGGGGACGATGAGATGCACGCACGCGATGTGTCTTGGATCACAGAACCTGACAGCCTTGCAACATACCCTTGTCTAATGCCGCACACTTTGTCCCGCAACCTGGTCCATTGCGTCTTCAGCACGAAAGGCAGATCCGGCTTGATCCACGATCCCGAGGTGTTGTGGAAGCATTTGGGCGTAATCGCGCGCGCCAAAGACATTTCATTGGTCACCGCCGGGGGGACGGCGAATCACGTTCCCCGGCTGATTGCGCTTTCTCCGAGGATGACCTTGGCGAACGCAATTCAGAATCTCAAGGCCCACTCTTCGCGATGGATGAAAGAGGATGTTGCGACCTTCGCATGGCAGGAAGGTTATGGCGGATTCAGCGTCAGTGAATCGCGACGGCAAAGTGTTCTGGACTACATCGGACAGCAAGCTGAACATCACCGGAAGTAAACCTACGAGCAGGAGTTTCTCGCGTTGGTACGCAAATCAGGGGTGGAATACGATCCCAGATATTTGTTCGGTTGACGTGCCCGATGGCGTCTTGTCCGTCCCCGAGGGACTCGATTTCTAAATTCCCTGCACCCAGCACTCCGCTACGCTCCATGCTGGGCTGTCATGACACGCCCTTCGGGCTCAGACCTCGTGATACCGTGATTCAGCCTTCGCTAATCAGCTGTCAGCATTCAGGCAGCACACGCAAATGCTGAGTGCTGAAATCTACTTTCGCAGGTACTCGGCGAGTTTGGTGCGGGGGATTTGTACCTGTTCGCCGGTCGTGAGATTTTTCACGTTGAAGTGGTTGGCGGCGACTTCGTTTTCGCCGACGATGACGATGTATCGCGCGCCGGCTTTTTCAGCGAGCTCGAACGACTTCTTCAGTCGAAAAGTTTCGTCGCCCAGATCGGCGCTTACTCCCGCGCGTCGCAACTCGCGAGCGAGCTTCAGAGCATGGCTGTTCATTCCCGCCCCCAGCGGAGCGACGAACACCTGCAAAGTCTCTTTCGGCTGTTCGCCCTGCGATTGCAGCGCCAGAATCAGGCGATCTTCGCCGATCGCGAAACCAATGCCGGGCGCCTTCGGCCCGTCGAGCGACTCCGACAGGCCGTCGTATCGTCCACCGCCGAGCACCGCGCTTTGCGCGCCCAGGCCGCCGTGCGTAAACTCGAATGTCGTGCGCGTGTAGTAGTCGAGGCCGCGCACCATACGCTCGTTGATGGAATATGGCACGCCCACCGCGTCGAGCATCGCGCGCACAGCAGCAAAATGCTCGCGGCACGGCTCGTCGAGATATTCGCTGATCTTCGGCAGCTTCTCGATGATGGGCTGGTCCTCAGGATGTTTGCAGTCGAGCACGCGCAGCGGGTTCGTTTCGGCGCGGCGCTGGCAGTCGGCGCACATCTGATGCACGACTGGTTGCAACGCCTCGCGCAGCGCTTTGTTGTAACGCGCGCGATCTTCGGCGCAGCCAACCGAATTCAAGTGCAAATTCCAGTCGCGCAGGCCGACTTCGTCGAGCAGCGTGGCCAGCATCTCCAGCACTTCGGCATCGCGCGCCGGCGACTCGCTGCCCGCGCTCGCGGGCCCGATGATCTCCGCGCCGATCTGGAAGAACTGCCGATAACGTCCCTTCTGCGGACGTTCGCGGCGGAACTGCGGGCCGATGTAGTAGAGCTTTTGCAGCACGCCTTGCCTGTCGAGGCCATGCTCGATGTAAGCGCGGACTACGCCGGCGGTGTTCTCCGGGCGGAGGGTCAGCGACTGCGCCTTCTCGCTTTGCGCACGCGCCTTGTCTTCCCAGGTGAACATTTCCTTGGAGACGATGTCGGTCTCTTCGCCGACGCTGCGCGAGAAAAGCTGCGTGTCTTCGAAGACAGGGGTGCGGATTTCGTGGAAGTTATAGCGCGCGAAGACCTCGCGGACCTTGGCCTCCACGCGATTCCATAGATCGGTATCGGGCGGGAGCAGGTCACGAGTTCCGCGGACGGCCTTAATCATAAAAACCAGTGGTCAGTGGCCGGTTGTCAGTTGTCAGTTAATTACCCCTTTTGCAGATGCTACGGTCTCGTCAAGGACATATGGCGAAATTTCTTGAGCGATTCCCGAATTGGAACCCAACCCCTCTGTGGGTAAGAATTACACGGGCCGCAGTGAAATAATTACCTACCTCTACTTTTTCATCTCGGCGAGATATTGCTCCTTATATCCCAGATAATTTCTTCCGTAACGCAAAATCATTTCCTGATCGTCATCTGACAGTTGCTTGCGAAACTTTCCGGGCACACCCATCCAAAGCGATCGCGGTTCGACGATCGTTCCTTCCGGTATCAGAGTTCCCGCGGCAACGATCGATCCGGCGCCGATGCGCGCGCCGTTGAGGATGACCACTCCCATGCCGATGAGGCAGCGGTCCTCGACGACGCAGCCGTGCAGCGTGACCGAATGTCCCACGGTGACCCAGTCGCCCACGATCACCGGCCACTGGTTCAACATGCCGTGCAGGACGCTACAGTCCTGGATGTTGCTGTTGGCGCCGACGCGAATGGAATGCACATCGCCGCGCAGCACGGCGTTCATCCAGACGCTGGCGTTCTCGCCCAGCACCACGTCGCCGATCAATTGCGCGGACTCATCCACGTAGCATGACGGCGGCACCGTGGGCGTAACACCTTTGTAGGAACGAAGCATTCTTCCTCAACTGTGAGATCGGCAAACCGCGTTGCAGTTGCCGGCAAGCGCGGCCCGGCGTAACCAGCAATTCCAGCACAGGATCGGCAAGCAAGGTGAATTCTAAATGAAATATCTCGTCTACCACTTTGTCGGCATGGGCAACCGGCCCGACTTACGGTACAACACAATAGCGACTCTTCGCGTGAAACGTTAAGGCATCTGTGCAGTGATGTATGGCCAAACAACAACTGACGGCAGTTCGCGGTTGAGTATTGAACAGCGAGTGGAAGCAACGGTGAGCTGGATGAAGGCCCTTGGTCCGAAGACGGTGCTGTGTGTCGATGACGAGAAGATTGGTCTGCGCGTGCGCAAGATCCTGCTGGAGAGCCACGGCTTCAAAGTGTTGACCGCCAGCAGCGGACCACAAGGCCTCGCGCTCTTAGACCATCACCACGTCGATCTGGTCGTGCTCGACTACTACATGCCGGGTCTGAACGGCGGGCAAGTGGCGGCCGAGATTCGTCGCCGCAGCCCGGGCGTTCCCATCATTTTCCTGTCTGCATATTTTTCCCTTCCGCCCGCGGATCTCGAACTGGCCAACGCCTTCATCACCAAGGGCGATCCGCCCGATGTGCTCATCGATAAAATTCTACAGTTGGTTTGACCTGCGACTGGTCGCATACTGCCGGCGCAATCGTTCCCGGCAACACATATGTGATCAAAACAGCTCACTTCGCCCGCAGCAACAGGACCGGCACGCTGATCCGGTGCTGGACTTGGGTCGCTGTGTTGCCTAGAAATATGTCGGCGAGGAAGCGGTGCCCGTGGGTGCTCATGGCTACCAGGTCGCAACCCTTCTGCTGCACCCACCGGATGATCTCCTTCGCGGGATCGCCGTATGCCAACTCGGCCTGGGCCGGGATTCCGGCTCGCTGAAACTCGGCCCGCACCGTCTCCAGATATTGCGTGTCGTCGTGAATCTCCGGACTGACTGCATCTGGGCCATAGGTTCGCGCCGCCCATCCATCGGCCACGTGCAGCAGCACCAGATGGCTGCCCATCACCTTCGCCAGCTCCTTGACGTGTTCAATAATGGCGCGGTCCGTCGGCGTACCGTCCACGGTTACCAGGATTTTGTCGTACATCGTCGTTTCACTTCCGTCGTCTTGCCATCATCTGCCGACGATCACTTGCCACGCCGCCCTGATTGATTCGGGCAGGCCATAAATGTCGATTGTGCAGATCAGGATAGCACTGCCCCAACCGGCGAGCAGCAGAAACCACCCGTTCTTCCAAGCTCCCATTCGCCTGCGCGAACTGGTGAATTGCAGTAGCGGAAACATCGCAAAGGGGAGTTGCAGCGCCAGCACCACCTGGCTCAGCACCAGCAGATCGGTGACGCTGCTCTCGCCTCGCAGGCCAATGACGAACACTGCGGGCAGAATTGCCAAAGTACGAGTGATCAGCCGCCGTACCCACGGCTGAATCCGCCAACGCATGAATCCTTCCATCACTACCTGTCCGGCCAGCGTGCCGGTGATGGTGCTGCTCTGTCCGCTCGCCAGCAGCGCGATTGCAAATAGCGTGCTCGCCGCCGATGCCCCCAACAAGGGCGCCAGTGTCAGATACGCAACTCGAATCCAATCGCTGTCCGCGCTGAACGTGATCACCTGGCCGCCCGGCACAGTCACGCTCTGCTTGCCGAAGAACACCATGGCCGCGAGTACCAGAATTGCCGCGTTGACAAAAAATGCAATCGTCAATGCAACTGTCGAATCGATGCTGTTGAACTGGATCGCCCGGCGGATGGAAGCTTCATCCTTCTGGAACCTGCGGCTCTGCACCAACGCCGAATGCAGATACAGATTGTGCGGCATCACCGTCGCGCCGATGATCCCGATGGCGACGTACAGCATTCCTGCTTGACGAAAATGCGGCGTCACCAACGCCCGTCCCATTTCCAGAAAACTGGGCTGCGTTTGCGGCAGAATAAAAATCTCGATGAAGTAGCAAATGCCGATGGTCGCCACCAGCAGCAGGACAACGGCTTCGATGGTCCGCATCCCGAACCGTTGCAGGCCCAGCAGCAGAAGCACGTCTAGGCCGGTTATGATCACCGCCCATAGCAGTGGAATGTGAAACAGCAGATTCAGCGCGACCGCGCTTCCCAGGACCTCCGCCAAGTCGCACGCCGCGATTGCCACTTCGCTCATCAACCAGTTGGGCCAACGCGTCCACTCCGGATACCAGTCACGGCAGCATTGCGCCAGGTCCTTGCCAGTCACCACTCCCAATCGCGCGGAAATCACCTGCATGAAAATCGCCATCAAGCTGGCGACTCCGATCACCCACATCAGCCCGTACTTGAACTGCGCTCCGCCTTGCAGGTCGGTGCCCCAGTTGCCGGGGTCCATGTAACCGACGCTGATCAGAATCGCCGGACCCACGAAGGCACGCCACTGCTCCCAGAAACCAGCCTGCTGATGCGGCACTGCAACCGTGCTGTGCAATCCCTCCAGCGACACATGTCCGGCAGCAGCCAACCCGCTTCCAACCGCTGTCTCGTGGCTGATGTCCGCGTCTTTCGGATGTGGCGTCAACTGATCCATGCACGTCCTGGGTTGTATCAGGGCACGGCTTCAGTCGTGCCGAAAGTGCAAGCTTAAAGATTCTGAGCCGGCTTCAGCCGGCGACACTGGGCCCTTCCCCAACTTTTTCCGCAGCCTGTTCAGCCGTGCCGAAACTCTCCCACTGAAGACTTGGGCCTTAGCCCCTGAGGTTTGTATCCCGATTTAGAATTAATTGTAGTGTATCAGAATGAATTAACCGACGTTAATACAAAATTAGGGCAGGGCACAAAGTTGCGGCCACCCAAATTCTTTCGCCGCTATTGCCGGAAACATGAAACGAACGCGCCCTGCCCCCCGCCGGATATGAGTTTCCACCACCTCAGACCGAGTCTCGCGCAGCGAGATGGAAGATGATAGCCCCGTCCTTCACCGCGGCGTACGCTGCATTTATCGAACCTAAGCCCCTTTAGGAGCAGCACCACAACTAACCCAGATCTTCTCCGCCGCCGGACCGCCCAATTCAACTCTGCGACGCTCAATCGCCAACGAAATGGTGCCATCATAATTTCGCGTCTCAACTTTGAGGGCTGTCCCCGGCCGGATCCCCTTCTGCTCCAAAAACTCCAATAAATGACGGTCGCGCTCGTACACGCTCTGCACCGCATAGAGGTTTCCTGGCTCGGCCTCGGAAAGCAGCAACAGCCCGCGTTTCCTTTTGGCCCGGGGGTTTTCCGGGATAGGCGAGTTGCCGTGCGGACAAGCTCCGCTGCGCCCCAACTTGCGCACCAGCATCGCCTCAAAATCGCTCGACACTGCGTGTTCCAGGCGTTCCGCCTCGTCATGCACCTTGTACCATGCCATGCCGAAGATCTCGTGCAGCATGCGCTCGATGAGGTGGTGGCGAATAGCAAGCTGCCGCGCGATCTTGCGGCCTGCGTTGGTCAGCACCACATGCCCGTCTCGCCGGACGGAGACCAGGCCATCGCGCTTCAGCCGGCGCAGCGCCATGGTCACCGCCGGTGCAGACACATCCAGCCAGTGCGCCAGGCGCGCCGCAATGACGAGTTCGCCTTCGCCCTCCGCTTCCAGAATGGCCTTCAGGTAGTCTTCTTTGGAAACTGTAATCATGGCACTTGCAAATGTTAGTTAATGCTAGTTAATAGCGAAAAGCAAGAACTGCGCTGGCTCAACGCGAACTTTGGAGAGACCGTGTGGAAGATTGGGTTCACCTCTCCAGCGCAAGCGGCGAACCGAGGAAGTGATTCGTAGCGTACGGAAACCCTTGGGCTCCCTCTCTCATCTATCTTGTAGTTGGTCGGGTCGATGCGCAGGAGAATATAATGACCGTGAGACTTGTCGTTCACTTATGCGAGTTTTTGTTGGCTACGGCTATAACGATCAAGATCGCTGGGTGGAGGAATACGTGTTCCCCCTGATAGCTGCTTTTGGCAGCGAAGTGATGCATGGCAGAGCTGTCTATGGTGGGGCACTGCCAGATGAAGTGATGAGGACGATCCGCATTTCGGATGCGATGATTGGATTCCGAACACGTAGGGAAGCCCGCGGCCAGAACGAATTCATTTCGCATGCCTGGGTGGAACAGGAACTTCTGACCGCGCATGCGCAGGAGCCCCGGATCCCGTGGGTTGAAGTGCGGCAGGAGGGAGTAATCGCTCCCGGCGGAATTCTGGAAGCGGCGGACGCGCAACGCATCGATTATCGGGATGCCGATCGGGCGCTATGCCTGGTAAAGCTTGCTGAAGCGCTTAAGCGATTCCGGGAGCTGACCCGGGTGACCCAGGTAAGACTCGGTTCCAGCACAGAAGTCGAGCTAATAATTTCTTTGCTTGATCATCCGACGTTTTCGGCTACCTGTCAGGTGTTGCGGGGCGCTGTTCAATCCCCACCCCAACCAGCCGCGGTAGTTCCGATCAAGGGCGGATTGTTTGCCCAATTGCGAGGAGTGCCCGAGGGCGAGCTGGTTCGCATAACCATTTCGGCCGGAGGACGCATATGGCGTTCTTCCTATGAATCGGTGGATACTGTTGACATACAGGTAAAGGAGTAGCTGTGTCACTTTCAATTCGGCAAGACGCAAAATATTTGGGCAAGGATCGCTGGGAGTGGTCGGTCTGGATCGATGGGCCAGCCGCCGAACTCGATGCGGTCGAACACGTCGCTTACGTCCTGCATCCTACTTTTTACGAACCGGTGCGGGTTGTTCAGGACCGCAGCACGAATTTTCGCCTCAGCACGTCGGGATGGGGGAACTTCACCATCAATGCCAACGTGGTCTCGAAAGACGGCAGCGAGATACAGCTACAGCATGACCTGACCCTGATGTACCCCGACAACACTCCTACCACAGCCTGACGGTCGAGCTTGGCGGTTTGACATCTCCCGCGGCGCGCCCCTACTCTTTTCTTTCGCTTCGCGTCCAATTGGGAAGCGGAACCTCCCATGAAAGTCCTCGTTCTCGGTAGCGGTGGTCGCGAACACGCGATCGTCTGGAAGCTGCGGCAGTCGCCGCGGATCAAGAAGCTGTATTGCGCTCCGGGCAACGGCGGCATCGCCGGCGATGCCGAATGTGTTTCCGCCGATCTTAAGAACATCGATTCCATGGTGCAGCTCGCCACCAGGCTCAGTCCCGATCTCACCGTCGTCGGCCCCGAGTTGCCTCTTACCCTGGGCGTAGTTGACGAATTCCAGAGGCGCGGCTGGCCCATCTTCGGCCCCACTCGCGACGCCGCGCGCTTGGAATCGAGCAAGAGCTTCGCCAAGCAATTCATGCAACGGCACCACATCCCGACCGCCAAATACGCGGTCTGCGGCAGCAAGGACGAGCTCCCGGAAGCCCTCAGTCTGTTTCACGCGCCCATTGTCGTTAAAGCCGACGGCTTGGCCGCCGGCAAGGGCGTCGTCATCGCGCAGTCTAAAGATGAGGCGCAACGCGTCGCGGAGGAGATGCTCGCCGGCAAGATGCTTGGCGAAGCCGGTTCTCGTGTCGTGCTGGAAGAATGCCTTGTGGGCGAAGAGCTGTCGTTTCTGGTGATGAGCGATGGCGAGCGCGTGGTTCCGCTGGTAGCGGCGCAGGACCACAAGCGCGTCTTCGACAACGACCAGGGCCCGAACACCGGCGGCATGGGAGCGTACTCCACGGATCAAATTATCGACCCGCAGATGCGCGACTGGCTGGTGGCCCACATTGCCCGTCCGGTGATCGCGGGCATGCACGCCGAAGGCGCCGACTACAAAGGCATTCTCTATTGCGGCATCATGATGACGGCGCGCGGACCCATGGTGCTGGAGTTCAACTGCCGCTTCGGCGACCCTGAGACCCAGCCGGTCATGATGCGCATGGAAAGCGATTTGCTGGAAGCGATGGAGGCATCAATCGCCGGCCGCGTCAGCGATGGCGATTTTCGCTGGTCTGCGGAGCCCGCCGTCTGCGTGGTGATGGCGTCAGGCGGATATCCCGGCGCATTCGAAGCGGGCAAGCTGATCACCGGCATCGAAGAAGCCGACCGCGTGTATGGAGTGAAGCTCTTCCACGCCGGAACCAGCCGCCGCGACGGAACCTATTACACCTCCGGTGGGCGCGTGCTGGGCGTCACTGCGCGGGGCAAGGATTTGCCCGAGGCAGTCGAGCGTGCCTACGACGCCGTGATGAAGGTCCGCTTTGATGGCATGCACTATCGCAAAGACATCGCCGCTCGCGGCCTGAAACATCTGCGCGCAGGAAAATGATATGAACAACACTCCTCTTGTCTCCATCGTCATGGGCAGCGACTCCGACCTCGACATCATGAACGAGGCTGCGAACGCGCTGGCCGACTTCGGCATTGCTTATGAGATCGACATCACCTCGGCGCACCGCTCGCCCGCGCGCACCAGCGAATACTCGCGTGGCCTCAAAAAGCGCGGCGTGAAGGTTGTCATTGCGGGAGCCGGCGGCGCGGCTCATCTCGCCGGCGTCATTGCCGCCGAGACCACGCTCCCGGTCATCGCGGTGCCGATTCCATCGACCGCACTGCTCGGTCTTGATTCGCTATTGGCAATGGTGCAGATGCCCGCCGGAATTCCCGTCGCTACCGTTGCCATCGGCAAGCCCGGCGCAACCAACGCCGGCATCCTCGCCGCGCAGATGATCGGGCTGTATGACGATGGAGTGGCGAAGAAGCTCGAAGCCCACAAGGAAAAGCTGGCCAAAGGCGTGGAAGCGAAATCCCGCAAGCTGAAGGAGAGCCAGAAAGCCTGAGTGTGGGCGCGCCTTCACAGGCGGTGGGAAAGGTTTGCGACTGCGGCGTTGAAGGGGCGCACCTTCAGGTGCGCCGTTGGAAGCTGTTCTTGTTATTCGAGCCGGCTTCAGCCGGCGACACATCAGGGCAATCATCTGATTTGTCGTCCTGAGCGGAGGCGTCGCCGGGTTTGCGACGCCGCAGTCGAAGGACCCCTACTCGACCAAGCAACTGAAGAGGCACTCTACAACTTCAGCGTCCTCAGATACTCTCGAAACTCCTCGCCCAGGTCTTCGCGCTTCAGCGCAAACTCCACTGTAGCCTTCAGAAATCCCAGCTTATCGCCGGTGTCGTAGCGTTTGCCTTCGAAAGTGTAGCCGTAGACCTTCTCCTTCTTCAGCAATTCCTTCAGTCCATCGGTCAACTGCAGCTCACCGCCCGCTCCCAGCGAGGTTGATTCCAGCGTTTCGAAAATCGCTGGCGTCAGAATGTACCGTCCGATGATCGCCAGGTTCGACGGTGCTTCTTCCACCCTTGGCTTCTCCACCAGGTTCTGCACTTCGAAGAGCCGACCGTTCCACTTGCCCGGCACAGGTTTCGCATCCAGCACGCCGTACGACGAGATCGCTTTGCCCTCGACCACCTGCGTCGCCAGCACCGAGCACCCCGTCTCGTTGTAGACCTCGATCATCTGCTTCAGGCACGGCACTTCCGCGTCGATGATGTCGTCGGCGAGGATCACGGCGAACGGCTCATCGCCCACCAGTTCCCGCG
>Ga0302325_10026679_pt1 | contig 11996 bp, 10 predicted proteins | sample Palsa_T0_2_FD_201948 | JGI IMG/M metagenome (GOLD analysis project Ga0302325, IMG submission 201948) | Peat permafrost microbial communities from Stordalen Mire near Abisko, Sweden - Palsa_T0_2 | ecosystem: Environmental > Terrestrial > Soil > Palsa > Peat permafrost | place: Sweden: Abisko... | reverse complement strand
ACTCGCGAAATACTTGACAAAGGAAGATTGAGCCAAATAAAAGCACTTACTTGTGGATGAAGGTAATCGAAGGGTAGGATTTCGCCAACTCCTCAAATGCAAGTGTGGTTTGAGTTGTGCCATTCGATGCAGCCTTTGCGAAATTGAAATCGTTCCGAACTTCCAGATCATTGATATCTATATCTTTCTCTTTACCTCCCGCGAGTATGGAGATGACTCTTGGTGCAGGGCTTTCGGCGAGTAGAGGAAGCAAGTCATAAGCGAATCGCAATCTCGAGTAGTAACGGAGAGCGTGTGGAACATCAATTCCTTCAGCGGACTCTGATTAATGTTTAGCATTGTAACTTAGATATACAAGAGCATGTAGGGACAAACCAATTCTACCTCCAACCGCAAGGAAACCAGGTGACATGAACAAGATGTCGACCTTCTTCTCTTTCGCCTTGATCGCCTCACAGACAATATCAACGTTCTTGATAAGTGAAATCTCCGCTTCGATAAAATCAAAGGTTCCCGTTGGATTTGACGCCTTGAGTTCGTCCAGAAGAGGTTGCGCAGCCGTTTTCGATCGGCCCACGATGTATGCCTTTCCACCCTGCGCGTACTTTGCATATTGCTTTAATGTTCCCATTCCGATGCCACTCGTAGCACCCACGAAAACAGCGACCATTTTCGATGCATGGCCTGAGAGTTTGAAAGCCAAGTTCGACTCTCGGACATCCTTGATGGTGACCATTTTTTTAATTTGCCAGTTGTGGGTGGGGAATGTATTGGGCAATTGAAAAGGAGATAGATATGGCAAAATTATGATGATGATGATCAGAAACGAGCGCATTCACTTACTTTATATACATACCCTGGGCAGAAGTTAGGCAGAGCCAGCTTGAAAGGTTGCGTGATGTGATGCAGATGTCCTCGCATTCGCGCGTGTTTAACAGGATAATGCGAGACCCGAGCAGCGAAGCCACTTTCGCAGCCTTGTTGAGAAAATCCTCTGTCATTGGCTGGCTGCACGCCACATTCATTGATTTATCAGCCCTTCGGTCGGGCATTTGGGTATTCTCAAGCCGACTTCCTGGTGAGCAGCGCATAGGCAAAAAGTGCTGAATCATCCATCGTGGGGATCGTGATGTCTATGTCGACGCATTTTTGAGCCTGTCTTCGACTTTAGTGCCTTTCCTTACCAACAACCATGGTAACTCGATGTATCACCAGGAGTTGCTTGCAGCTGAGTGCGTCAACTTCATCCTCCGCTGCCCGAGCATTTCTCCAGCTCAGTCCTCGAAGATATCTACATCGCACCCCGCTTCCAGTGCTCGACTTCCTCCTACCTGGTATCCCGTCATCCATTCTACGCAATGGCTGTACTTCTAGACCAACCTCTCGGACTATTGAAGGGGCAAAGCGAAGCTTCACATCCTCATCGAGACGCCAACAAACCACTGCGATTTTCAACCCCCGCCAAGATGAAGATGGCAATGACATGAATGTTGAAATTACGCCTCGAGCTTCTAATGTAAGTCTCAGTTCTTGTCTGTGTTGATATTTCAGTGGCTAACACTTAGGTATCAGCGTCTAAAAGAAATCATGTCCCAAGATTCAAATCCCAACCTTGCACTTCGAATACAAGTTGAAAGTGGCGGCTGCCACGGCTTCCAATATTTAATGTCACTCACAACCCTCCCTCCCGTGGAGTCCTTCTCCTCAAACTCGATTCCAGAAGATGCGAAAGTTGGGAATTTGGATGAAGACGATACAGTCTTTACAGCGGACGATGGGTCGGGGGCTAAAGTTGTAATGGACGGACCCAGTCTAGAACTGCTGAAGGGAAGCAAGATAGACTTTACGATGGAGTTGATTGGAAGCCAATTTAAGATCGTGGACAATCCACTTGCAACGAGCAGTTGTGGGTGTGGGACAAGCTTTGATATCAAGACTTGAGAGCCGAAGTCTTTTGACGACTTTCCAGATATATGCTCTTGGAAGACGAGCATGAGTGTGAAAACCGTGTGGTTGAGACACTAGAAAGAGCATAGCTGTACATGCGGTTGGACAAGCTATCACAGCTAGAACTCATATAAGTTCACCTGGTGGGATGAATGTTTTTGAAAACCTTGATATCATAAGCTAAGTGAGCAATCCCTTAGTGAACCTAATGTTCTGTCCTAAAGACGAGGAATAAAGCCATGGAGTTTTTGCACAGTTCTCGTGTCACATCAAAGGTGATCGATCATAGAAGTTCAAGTCTTTGTAAAGTCATTCATCTTTTGATGTTTACGCCATGAGTGCCCTAGCTAAAGCAAGTAAACAAGCCCAGAGAAATCATTCACAACATCTAATTCATCTGCCGGATTAAAGAATTAATCTTATCCTCACGGTTACCCAGGTCACCACCTGAAAGAGTTAGCAGTGCCAGGAACAAGGTTGGGGGGATAAAAACCTTCGACGAAATGACGGAATTTTCTAGCTCTAAAGCCGCCAGTGGGGTTGGAAAGCTTGAATGGCCACAGGAAGTTGGCAGTTTGCTTGAAGTTGGGTCCGACGGTGAAGATTTCGTGAATCAAGTCCTCCATACAAACAATACCGTACTTGCCCAGGTTGGCCTCGATGATCGAGTTGTCGGTGAGAGCAATGCGTTGCTTGTCGACCTTTCCGTATCCACGCTTGTAGATAAGCTCACGGACAGACTTCAGGTTGGGGTACCCGTAGGCAATCCATGGCTCGACAACCTTCAGCATCTCGAGCGTGGCCTTGGTCATGCGGACAAAGACTCCGTTGTTGATTTGGAGGAGTCGGAGGAGTTGGAGGATCTTTCTGGGCTTTGGTGCGATCTTGTTGATACTGCATTGTTGTCAGCTCAAGATTAGACTCGGCGATGTAGATGTGAGCTTACCCCTTGATACGGACCACGAAGACCAATTTCTCCTCAGCCGGGATGTAGAAAGAACCGTCTTGCTTGGCCAAACGTTGAAGGCGGATCTTCTCACGCTCCTGGTCGCGGTACTCCTTAACGTACTTCTCCGCACGCTTGAAGATAACGCCGCGCTTCTCCTTTTGGGCCTTTAGACACAAGTCAGCTATGAACCTCGAATAAATCAATATACACAGGAGGCGTCTTCAATGACAATTCAGACCCGAAAGATGGTTAATTTAGCGACAGCATCGACATTGTCTAGTCGCAAAAGTGGTGTTATGCATCATAAAGTCCTTCCACACCAGCCTGTGTATTTATGAAGTAACTACGAACCTTCTTCTTCTTCTCAAGCTCCGCAGAACGCTCCTCTCTCGCCTTCTCTTGGCTCTTGCGCTTCTTCAAGAGGGTCTCGGGGACGAGGATTTGCTCGGCAGTCGGAACGCTTCTGTTTCAAATTAGTCAATTGTCCAGCATACAAAGTATGGACGAAGAGCGCCGAATGGGAATTGCAGCTAAAGCGCGGCATTCTCGCAGTGGCTAACTCGAAGTATGATTTTAATCCGTGAGAGTGTCAATGGTAGAGCCCCAAAAATGGAAGATGGTGGTTCTGCCAATTGACTTCCATTCTCAGCAGACAAGACCTCGGACAAAGTCCAAGAGATAGAAGGACCCAATGTTTTCGTACCTCTGCAGAGCGCATTGGTACTACTTGATTGCGTGCAGCAATGATTTTAAAGGAGAAGAACGAATCTTCAACCTCAAGACCCCGTACTACCACTCTCGTGATGCAAGTTTATGAGACCTAGATCAACGAGGGCATAGCTCAGGAGGAATCGAGCTGGCCGCCAGGTATCGGTCACTCTGGAGCTGACTTTCGATGACCATGGTGTTCCAGCGAGAGGACAACGACTAAAACTGAACCCAACGCATTGCGATCAGCTCTTCGATGGGGTTGGGGAACCATACGTGTTTGCTGCCTGCTCCTTGGAGGCGGTACCGGACTGCTTCTTGGCAGGCATCGTTGCGGTTGTCGAAGGTTGTCGTGGTGTGAAAGTTCGAGCTGGGTTTTCTCGAATAATTCCCTTGTGTGAAAAGCTCGCTTACGAACTAATTCCATCTTACCTAAAACGGCCTAGCAGCATAAAGTTAGTCACGTGGTTTACGCTTAGCTTTACCTAATCCCTAGCGTACCTTACCTAACCTCCCTCATTCCTCAACCAACCCATCCATAGCACACAAGTCAGTGGGACGCCATGGTTACTGTCTATGCCATAGGGTCCAATGGTTCAGGTCAGCTTGGAATTGGTCATAAAGAAGATGTATCGGTGCCAAAGCAAGTACTTTTCCACGAGGAAAACATCGATCCCATCACACTTGTGCAAGCTGGAGGAAACCACACTCTACTCCTAACTTCTGAAAGTCTTTACTGTGCTGGGGACCCTTCAAGTGGGGCTTGTGGTCTCACATTTGGCTCAAAGTGTTCAGACACCCAATTCTACAGAGTTCGTCTGAGTACAGAAGATTCTGCCTCCAGTGCACCAGTCGTCTTCTGTGCAGCGTCCTGGGAGGCTTCCATAATTGTTCAGAAAGATGAAGATGGACATGCAACCAAAGTATCTAGTTTTGGCATTGGAAATAAGGGAGAACTTGGTCTGGGAGAGCTCTTGTTTCGATCTTCCAAAGCTCAGGTCATCAAAGGATTTCCGCCACAGGGCCTCGAGGTTGTTGATTTAGCAGCTTCTGTTAGTCATGTTGTTGCAGTTCTAAGTAGTGGAGACGTCTATGGATGGGGTAATGGACGAAAAGGACAGCTGGGCCAGCCCGAGGGAATCATCCACATTCCACGGAAAATCACAGATCCTGGTTTCAAAGTCGTTCGAGCTGTGTGTGGACGCGAATTCACATATCTCCTTGGCGAGCCTGAGAGTGGGAAGCATACTGTTCTGGGCTCTGACAAGTGGAGTGTGCAATCAGCAGCACCAACTACTGTACGTGACTGGAAGAGTGTGGGCGCCAGTTGGGGTAGCATCTTCGTTCTTGACAAAAATGGAAAATTAATCTCATGGGGAAGGGATGATCACGGGCAGCTGAGCCCTCCTGGATTGCCATCTCTTTCACAAATTGCTATTGGAAGTGAGCACGCTCTGGGTCTTACTACCGATGGGCATGTAGTGGCGTGGGGTTGGGGAGAACATGGAAATTGTGGACCAGGTACAACAAACGGAGATTTCACGGGAAAATGGAATGTGATTGCCTCATCTCAGTATTTACCACCTGGAAGCAGGATCTGTACTATTGGAGCTGGTTGCGCTACAAGCTGGGTATGCACTACTCCTTGAACTGCTGCCCTCACGCCTTCCTTACAATAGAGCTGGCTCTTACCAAGCACGAGCACCAGAGCCCTGAGGGTGCTTTGGCAAGAAGATCATGAGGTCTTCGTCTCGGGAGTGCAAGTGCCAGTAATGCGACATATTGAATCTGGTTGGATTGATCGTCTGCATAGCTAGGCTTGTTGGGCTCAGTCAAATAATCCTCGAATCCACACAGTGTTAGTGGGACATCGACCACAAAACAAGGACTACAACACACCTCTGACACTCTCTGGGTTGGCGCGAGACGCTGGGTTGGGATGGTATTTGACTGATCATCATCCTGCGCTGAAAGTCCAGATTGAGCATTGATACTTTGATTCTGGTTCTCGGATGCCTTGAGATGTCCCGAATTCATTGTCACAGTTTCCTAGTTTGCCATCAACATCAACAGCGTATAAGAAATGTGCGAATGCTCTCACCTTATCTCCAGGGGTGTCCCAGAGCAGCATCTCGTCTTCCTCCTCATCAAAATTTGCTGGATCCCATCTCCGATCATCATCAGCCTCGGTTACGAAGAGCGCCTCGGATTGAAGACTGGGCTGTGGGGGTGGCGGAGAAGGCCTGGACACTCTCGCCCTCGTTGGCTCGCGACTCAGACTCGGAGCGGCAGTGGTTGGTGGAGGTGGCATTCTCGAGGCAGCGGTCCTCGTAGAGTTCGATGTTGCTTCCAAAGGCTGTCTTGATGTAGGTCTTTTCGTGCCTGTCCTAGAGGCATTGGGTGCTGGCGTGGCTGATGCGCCGCGAGACTCCCCAATAGTCATAAGAATAAACTCACTCAAGATACCATCCTCGCTGTATGTCAATTGCATTGGGCTCGTTGGCCGTGAATATAAGGCCTTGACCACAGTGTTGGTAATTCCAGCATGGGCAATGATAGATTTGAAATCCTTGACACTGATAATAATGTGAAGCTTCTCTTCAACAATAAACTCGCCAAACTCAAGGGTATCCACGGCGATTGTCGTGTGCAGTGGTTGCTTCAATATCTCTACTTTCAATCAGAATGCAACGACAGTTCAAGGAAAAGTGCTACAAACCATTTCCCGACATGATCTTCTCCGTGTAGCTGGTGAAGCTGACGCGACCATCCTCGGAGTAGATATCAAGCTGCTCTGTACCTGGTCCGAAATGCTCGACAAATTCTCGAAGTGTTTTGGACGATATCGACCAACTATTGTTTGCACTCTCTTTGATGAACAAGGCATGCATAGGTGTAACGGATTCGAACGTCAGACGGTAGGTTTTGAGGACCCCTAGAGACATTAATTTCTTGAATTGTTTAGCACCGTAGATCTTACCATGCCTGCAGACAATCTTGATGATGAATCGACTCTTGGTCTTGCCTTCTCCATCCTCGACCGAGACATCACATCTTTCAACAGCAGTGTCCTTCTCCCTGGCCGGGTCAACCACCCGACCCTTGAAGACTGACAAGAGTGCCTACAACAAAATCAATACTGAACAAAGAAAATTTCAAAAAGGATTCCGACCTTGTTATAAATCTTGCACGTGAATTTCTCATTTTGCTGGTTGCCGAATTTCAAGGGCTTGTAACGATACTTGGAGAAGAACTTGTTACCTAGCAGTGTAAAAGAAGCGTAGGCTGATTTTGAAGAGTTGAGTGCAGTCAGGACAAGCTAGGATACTATTCAGCAATGAAAACTTTGAAAAGAAGTCTAGAACTACAGACCCTATCTGAGGAAGCCTCCAAGCAAACGGCCTCGCTGAACTTCCCTAGGCACACTAGTGCATCGTGCAGCTTCCCTAGAGCTTCAGGATTGATGGTGAATGTCAATACTGCCATATTTGTTACACTATGAGTATGAATATCAAATCGTGAGAACCCCAAAAATATCTAGTTCCTCCTTGGTCACATGGCATCCCTTTGAAAAGCTCCCATCGTCGATGTGGCACGACGCTCGTGAGTTCGCGAAGGATAATTTGACGCGCAGTGACGCACGCGTTTTTTACCCCGCGTGTTCCAATACTCCAACAAAAATACACAAACAACATCAACCGCAGCATCTAGCTTCCACTAAAATTTCTTCTTCCAGGCACCCGCCGAATTGTCCTTGACCTGAAAACTATTTGAGGTGTCTTTCACAACCTGCGAGATCTCTAGCAAGTCGCCAACATGCTGGACCTGCCCGCGGACTGCTTATACTTGATATGTGAAGAGCTCGCGCTGAAAAGGGACTTTGGTACGCTGTTCACATGTGCAGTGTCAAGCAAGTCTCTTATTCAACCAGCACTGTTGTGGATGTATAGGTATGATCTTGATTCATTCCGCTAAAGGCCGATATCTAATGACATCCAGAGCTCACGACGAATGCCCGATCAGAAGTAGTGAAGGCAACGATGAGCTCGACAAAACTGGCCCATTCAATGATCAGTCCTTCGAGGCCAAAGTCGCTGCTACCAAGCAAACCTTCTCAAAATGGGCCCTTCAATGGAAGTCAATCATACGATCCAGCATCGGCCATACTCTATACCCATATTGCCTTTACATTCGTTCTCTCGATCTGCGAAACCTTGCAGACCTCCTTCTCGATCCTTTGTTCCGAGAAATATCACAGTCTTTCTTTGCCGATGACATGGTGCAGTTCTTGGGGAGCCAAAATACACCGATAAAACAAAAAATGCGTAGCGCGAAGGCATCGAATAGGATGATGGATGTCCCTGTTATTCTGGACCTTGTTGGAGAGTCGATAACCAATTATGTCAGTACAGCAGCCAACCAGAACAAGGCCACGGTTGCTCTTGAAGATATCTCAGGCGATATTAATGGTCTATCTCTGCCACGATGGGTTGGTCGTATCTCCAGACTCAAAGGGATGACTTTGTGGGATGGAGCAGCCCTCTCCGAGAGTGTGGCCACTTCAATTGTCAACAACTGTCCTCAATTTGACGAACTTACCTTTTTCAGCAGTTTCAAACCAGATATAGACCAAGACTTGGCCTCGTTCTTTAGTGGGCTGAAAAAAGACAGTCTCCGGTCATTTACAGCCCTCAGCGCTGATGCAATTGGCCCTGAAACACTTCTTTCGCTAAACCACCACAAGTCCTCATTACAGAAGCTCAAACTGGATGGCTTGAGTTCAACTGCGATCAAGACACTTTCCTTCCTTCAAGAATGTGTTGCTCTCGAATATCTGGAGATACAGGATTCCGATGGTATGGTTAATCTTGAGGCCACAGAAAACGATATCTTTCTTGAGGTCATCTCGTGGTTAGGTCGTTGTGAGAGACTTCGGGAGCTCCTTCTCAGAAACCTGTCAAGTGGCCCTGCCATTCTCGCTCAAGTATGCTTGCGAAACAACATCCGCCTCCGAGCATTGCACGTTGATGGGTATTCTTTACTGGGCAACCAAGACTTCCACAGGGCATTATCGCACCAGACATCACTTGAGAGTCTCTATTTGAAGGCAGACCCAGAAGGGGCTTTTCGAGACGACATCGATGTGTTGATCTCTTCCATCTCATCATTGACAAAATTGCGATACCTAAATCTGTTTTCCACCTCAGACTACTTTCGCACTTCTGAGATTCTTAAACTCTCGGCTGTTTTGACAAATCTTGAGGAGTTGTGGTTTGGAGGCTATGATGTTACAGACGACCTTTGGCGTGGAATGGCAAATCTTCCTCAGCTTCGCGCTCTCAACATATCGGCCATGACCTCCTTCTCGTTTGATGGAATACTAGCGTTCATCTCAATGCTGAAGGACTCAAACCAAGGCCTAAACCTGTCAATTATGAGCCAGAAGGCTGAGCATCTGCTCACTGACTACGAGGAGACGGTAATTAGGCAAAGCATTGTGGACAAGGTGGACGGAAAGTTTGACTTCACACTGTTTAGGGAGGTGGATTCCGAATCCGAATCATTCTCTGACTGAACAACGTAAATGACATTCCATTGGCGATAACTGTTATTAATTCAGATATTATACGACCTGTCAGAAATTTTTACTTTATGGATGGAAGAGTTTTTCGACAGCGACTTTTGAATCTTGTTGAAGTAGGGTTGGGTAATTCAGATGTCTGCAGCAGGCAATGCCCCTATGAATAATAATGTGGCTGCATGACATAATCTGTTTATGAGGCGAGCTTTGCATTTTGGACGCTCTCGTGGACAACAAATTCTCCAACACTTCCCGATCCTCTAAGGGTATACCGAAATAAAGGGGCTATATTTATCAAGGAGGCGAGCTTTCCTTGAACACGAAGCTACCACCAAGATTGGCAAGAAACAACACCAAATTTCAGGTCACGAACTCCTGCAGAAACTGAAGCCTTTTGAAAGGATACTTAATTCAGCATAAAAGTGTTCAAATCTCCTGAGTGATATTATCTTAGCATCCTCTACTACCCCGCACAGTCCTTCGCCTTCAAAGACTGGCCAGGGTGAACCATCGAGGAGGGAGGCAGGTATTGAAAGTGTCGTTACATTAATGAAACTAAAAATAACACAAATTCGTGTTCTCTCCCGATAATGCTTACGCAATAATTCTGGCAGTAAAGTCCTCAATGTTTCTCGCAACCAGTTCGGGATACTCCACCGGCAGCAAATGCCCGGAAGCTTCAATCACCTCCAACTCGGCCCCGGAAATCCTCCCTAGTACCTCTTCCCTGAGTCTTTCCATAGGTTCGACTATATCTTTTCCTCCACCAATCACGAAAACAGGGACATTGATCTTTTCCGCTTGCTCAACAATGTCCTCTCCCATTGCATACTCGGGCCAAGCGGCCTTGGCACACTTATTTCCCTTCAGCATATCCTCTACCAATGAAGAAATTGTCTCATCAGAAAGAATTGATGCCGAGAGAACGTTCCTCGCGACGAATTCCGCTGATTCGGGGCTCAAGTACGCAGTCAATTGCTGTTCTTTCATATCCGGAGGAAGCTCAAAAGGTGTTGGAGGAGCGGGTGCAATTAGCACAACACCCTTCAATCCTTTCACAGGATTTTTCCCTGAAATAAGCTGTGCTACTTTGCCGCCCATAGAATGTCCGACAAGGATGAAGTCTTGAACATCCAGTTTGGGAATGAGTGTCTCGATATCGGTGGCAAGCTGGTGTACGGAATACAATGTAGGTTCTGCAGGGCCAGACGATAAGCCCCAGCCTCGAAAGTCCACAGCTATGCAGTGGAACTTGGGCGAGAGGTGGGAGATGGTGGATGAATAGGTGCGTGATGAACCACCCCAGAAGTGGAGGAATAGAAGTGTCGGCGTGAGAGAATCATGAGTGCCAGAGGAAGTGGCATGAAGGCTTGTGGCAGGATCCACTTGATAGGTGCTAGAGTGTTCCATATTGGGAGCTATGGTGTTCCTTGAAAGCAGAGAGGTGCCAAAAAGGATTGCAAAGGGGTTTGGAGTGTATCGTACTGTATTCGTTGAACGAGACTGAACTTGGCATCCACTTGGAAATATATATAAGTCAAGGAGTGTAACCCGCTCTTGCGGTTACCAATCATATCCGACAAAAACGGATTGCTCGCCACCCGGAGTCCATCAGAATTTACACTGCTCTGTGTATATCCGCAAATCCGAAACTTGTTTTCCTTCCAAATACTTCCTTTACTAAGCCATGTTATTTCCTATATAATTCTATCCGACAAATGAGAAGTTTAGACATGGGTATGAGGATATTTCGCCAGCTTTGATTCCTTGGCTAGATTTCTTACGATGTTGCAGTTACTGTGATGTTACTTGTCTGTGTCATCGAGAAATGTTACCGTTAGGTGCTACCCCTGGCGCATCACGTGCCATGCATCATCACTTTCGTCCTCTCGAGAAAAAACATCAACCATAATAACCCCAAAGCAGCTATTTAATGACCCTCCCTCAACATCCTGGCAAAGGCACAATCTTCTCTTGTAGCCTTGGAAATATCTTCAAGCTTCCAGTAGCAACACTAAATAGATCAACGAAGCGGCCTCGAGTCCCTGGGTACCCCGACTACAGTCATGGATTCACCAACCTCCTCTCTCGAGCAGAACATCGATCTCTCAAAGCTTTCAGAGAACGACAAAAAAGAGCTTCAACAATTTATTGTTAATGAGAGCCAGAAAGCCAGGATACAACAATGTTAGTTCTGACTTCAAACTTTTCAGGAACGCGTCGGCTTTCTCTCAATTGCCGTCGTAACAAAACTTTGGATGATTACTGATGCTTACTCTACACAGCTGTCCACTCCCTCACCGACATCTGCTGGAAGAAATGCGTAACGGGTACAATTCGAAGTGGGAAGCTAGATAGGAACGAGGAGACTTGCGCGCAAAACTGTGTGGATCGATTCTTGGATGCGAATATGACCGTCATTCGCCATCTTGATAACATGCGGAATCAGTCATAAGGAGAATCGGGGAGTTCGATTTGCTGGGTCTACGTAACGCCCTGCTGGGTATGGAGGGATGGGATTTTTGTGTATGACTAGAGCTTCGGCACTCCTGTCGATGATTTTGTATGATTAAGGGTGCTTTGGAAGAGACTTCACTCTTGGGGCTTGCATGAAGACACACTCTTGTGACGGGAACAGCATAAGCAGGATATGGAAGAGAGAGCATAGCCTCCAACTTTAGGACCGAAGGCACTTGTGTGCACTCTGAGTTGGTGTGTATCTCATTTACGCCATGTGAATGCAAGCAACAACCTTTAGGATCGTAGCCACGAACCTGCTAGTACATCCATAACCATTTTGCGATCCCAAAT
>Ga0302325_10026678_pt1 | contig 11996 bp, 5 predicted proteins | sample Palsa_T0_2_FD_201948 | JGI IMG/M metagenome (GOLD analysis project Ga0302325, IMG submission 201948) | Peat permafrost microbial communities from Stordalen Mire near Abisko, Sweden - Palsa_T0_2 | ecosystem: Environmental > Terrestrial > Soil > Palsa > Peat permafrost | place: Sweden: Abisko... | reverse complement strand
CTAATTGCTTTAAGCTTAATAGATAAAGTAATAATTATATTAAAATTCTTGAAATAAGGATTTAAATCCGACTTAAAAACTTATTATTAAATGTTATTATTCTTCTTTAAGCAAATATAATTTATTTATTTTTACTTAATTAATTTAAAGGGTTTGCTATCTTCGTTTTTTAAGTTTATTAAAGCCGGAAACGAGGCGTAAAGTCGGGCTTAATAATATATATTAAAGAGATCTTTCTTAAAACTTTAGTAGTTATTTATATTTTTATAATAGTCCTTGCTTTATTATTTTCTTTTCTTCTTTTTTTTAGCATTTAGTAATTCCTTCTTAGTAATATATAACTACTTATAACAATTATTTTACTCCTTTTTATTATTATAAAAGATTTTATTATAAATAAATCGGGGTACTTTAATTAAGGGAAAGCTTAAAAAGTTACTTGTAATAGTAAATCGAATAAAGAGTTTCTTTATAAGTAATTAAAAGTTTTAAATAATCCGGTTTATAAGTTTTATATTTAAAGTTTTAATATAATATTTTTCTTATTATTTACTTATCTTAATTGCTTTAAGACTTATTTAATTGCGTAAAATCTTATCTTTAGCTTACTTTAGCCGGACTATTACTTTAATATAATAAGCAATATCTTTAAGCTCGGACTATAATAAAGTTTTGCTTATAAGAATAATAAAAACCTTATAGTATATATAAGGTAAACTTAGTTTTCGAAGCAAATTATAGCCTTAGCGTCTTTATAAGATTTCGAGGGCTTTAATTATTATTAATTTAAAATTCTTTTTAATATAGAATTTATCTCGGAAGAGGGTAAATATAATTGTAGTTTAATAAGGGTTTAAATTATAAGTAACTAGTTTCGGCTTTATTATATATTATTTACCTTTTATATTTTTCTTTTTTTCCCCTTTTAGCTAAACTTATTAAGACTTTTTCTTTTTAAAAATATCGAGAAACTTAGTTTAAAAAGAATTAAATATCGAGACTATAAAGATTTTACTATTTTTAAGTTATAATATAAATTTTAAAAGCGCTAAATTCTTATTATTATTTTTAAACTCTTTTTCTTTATTAATTAAAAGTCCTTTTACTTTTATAAAGAAAACTTGCTAATTATATACTTTAACTATAATTAGTGTGTTTTTAATACTAGTAAGGAAATAAACTTAACCTTTATACGTTTAAACGTTAAAAAGGCCAAAAAGAATTAAAGCAATATTAACCTTAAGCCTCTTTTTAATAAAATAAGTAAAACTTAAAAGGGTATATAAACAATTAAATCCGAAGCGCTTAATAAATTTTTTATTATAAGTGCAAGATATAATTTCCTTATTTGCAAGAGGATTATTTAAATAATAATATCTTTTAAAAGAGGCTTTAATTTAAACTTATATATAATTAATATAATATTAAATATAAGTAATAGCATATGCTATAATAGTCTTGCTAATACTTATAATGTAGCTAAGACAAAGAGATTAAGCAAAGGTATTAAACATTTAAAGGCTATACTAAACCTTATATGCTTATATAAGCAAAAGTTGTCTTTTAAAAAATCTTACTTTAATAATATAATCCAATATTATCTTAAGTTTAAAATTATAATAAAATAGTTAATAAACTTAAAGCTATATATGCAAGTCAAGATATATACAAGTAATATTATTTAATCTTTATTGCATTTTAAGCTTACTTTATTAATATAAAAATTAATATTAAAAAGAGAAAAGTAAATACTTATCCTTATTTATATTATAAAAATACTTATTATACTCTTTTATGCGCAAGTGCTACGATATCATGCATACTCGCATACTCGCTTATGAGTCACATGCTCGCTTACGCGGCACTTAGCTTGCGTTCATAGCTTTAGAGAATAATAACTTCACATCTCCCACAACGATCACCATGAATGCGTAGCATTATAGTAGCAATAACCTCAAAACCAGTTGTCGATCCCAGAATCCATTAAGACGACAGCGACCAGCCTCAGGCACCAGTTTACAATCCGTAAACACCAGTTTTCGATCGCTTTTCACCGGCGCACCCGGTCGGAACCCTGCGATAGCCGAGTTAATCGCAAGCTTTACTACGATTCACCTTCGCAACGCCACGTCATCGATTTCATCACTCCGCGTACTGAATCTATCAACTTACGCGAAAAACTACTTCGATTTCGTCGAAAATTTTCTTTCCCTACGACCTAATCTGTACGCTATAGTCCCCAGATGTCAGAAAACACCGCAGACCTTGCCGCGCAACTAAAGGCATTTTACGAAACAGGACACAAGTACGCTAACCATATTTCGCCGACAACCCTCACCTAGATCGAGCGTCTTTGCGGAGAACTCGATCGACCGCCATCCCCAGCTTTACAGCAAAGGGGTACCCGATCGGAAAGTGCGACCCTTGCCTAGCAAGAGCTCTTTCCGGATACGTGGATACACACTAGGGAAACCTTTAGAGCTGCACTTCGCAGATTTGAGAGGCTAGTAAACATCGATCTTACACTATTAGAACCTAGAAGCTCGAGTTTCCGACCTAGATCTTAATCTCGTGCTAGCAGCTTGTCGGCGTTTACCCTAAGCATCACCGGAATGAGTGGCAACGGACAGGGAAGTAGCTTAGGCCAAGGTTAGAACTAAAACAACAGAGATTAGAACGCAAACGCACATCTTATGATGAATGAACAAGACCATATCGCGATTGCTAATATCCTCCGCCGGATGCAACAACAAGACTAGCAACAAAACTAGAACTAGCAACAAAACCAGAACCAGCCTGTTGCTGCCGCCTAACCCCAGCCTTACAACCTCCGAACGGAGGAAGTCGGCGTTTTCGATCCTAACCCACAAGACGCAGAAATCACAGGTTCAGGAATCACAAGCGTTGGAAAACTTACTATATACACAAACATTTACGCCTTTACGAATCGGCTCCGCGAGTTAGCAAGCAAGAAGGGAGACAAGGCTATACTTGATAGCTAGACTACATGGCTGCGGGGCGAAGCAATTGCCTGGCATACCTATAAACTTTCCGACTTTAAACGCGAACTGCTAACAAACGTATCTTTGGAAGGCCTCCTTAGTGCCTTGATCAAGAGGTTTAAGGAATTAGCTAGCAGTGCTATGAAAAACATTAGGAATATGAAGTTCGGCATTTCCAATCTATAGCGTGGTAAAAGCGTACGCAGTTTTGCGCAAACTATATTCCGCCACGCACAAGCGGCCGAGATGGGTTTAGACTTTCTTCAGCTAATAGCAGCGTACAATGCTTTGGATATTTCTATATAAGCATACTGCCCTATACCCACTCCGGACATGTTAAAGCAAAAATGGCTTAAAGAAGTGGATTTGAGGGCTACTCTATTCGAGAATATAGTAGAACGAGCGAACGCAAACTCTCAGCGTTTCAAAGGCAAGCAAGAAGCTGGACGCGGCTCTCCGCGTTACGGCCCCTGTCCATATTAGTTTATAAATTAATATCAGCCCTAAAATTCTTTCCAGAATCAGTTCCGGAGTCAGTTCTAGTCGCGTTTCTAGCCACCATACCAGGGTTTCTGCAATCGTGGTGACTCTAGTGGTTATAGGGAATTTCGCGAAGGAAATGGACAGGGAAGATTACCGGTGCCACAAAATAATGCTAACCGCCCGCAAAGCACAACTTAACAACCCGCAAAGAACCTCCCTCCTCCGCGACAGCAATTACAAATCACTAGCAGAAACGGCTTCGTTTCGCGGAATCAACAAAGCTCTTTTAGGAGTTAAAACCGGAATTAACGTTATTTCCCACACCAACAACGGGTACACTTCAGTGAAGAATCGACGGATGAACCCTAGGAGCAAGAAAGTGGTGACTTATTCTATGGCGAATTAGAGGAGCCACCCGCGCATTTTGGCGAAGAGGATTACGAGCAGGAGTACGCGTACAATTATGGTGAAGAATACTTAGAGGACGAGCTTATTAGTAACTTTAGTGCGGTAAACTTTGCTTTGGGTGATCGGGAAGTTGCTAAGAAGGAGATTACATACAAGCGTTGCAAGGAGACTTTCCTTAGCAACAACTAACTCTACAAACACGTCCGCGAAGACAATTGCAAACGAATAAAGTCTGGCGTCGAAAACAAGAGTCCCTAACTAATAGTCGAATCCGATACCGAACAAGAATCTATATAAGACGTCTACACTACCTAAGAGCCACATGTCACCGCTTTGGCGTTCTATGCCCTCCTAATTGTGGAGTTATCGGCGAACGCGAAGCTAGACATTGGAATAGGCTATGGCTTCTGCAACTAGCACTACGTCACAGCTAAAATGAAGTTCTTACCAGATGACGTCTGCCACAAAGTTTGCATGGACACAGGTTGTTCAGTTACACTCATCAACAGGAAGTGGCTGCAAGCTAATAAGCCTGAACTGCCGATCCGTACGATGGCAAAGCCTCTACCCATACGAGGAATTAGAACGGGAAAGGTCCACTCCCAGGAGTATGTTGTTTTGACAATGTATTTCCCTGGCATCGACTCTAAGAACGGAAAGGACGTGCTTGCCAAGATCTCTCGTGAAGCTCACTTGACAGATGACCTTGCAGCAAAGCTTCTTATTGGCACGGATATTCTAGTTCCTAAGAAGGTAGATATTATGATCTCTAAGAAGACAGGCCACATTGGAAGTTGCGGAATCGATATCAAGCTTGAGGCTACTCCGAAGAAAGGAATCGCAAAATCTCCAGTGTGCGTCATAGCAGGAATCACCATCCCGCCGTTCGCGTCCATAGCAATTCTAATCCATCATACGGCGACAGCTGAGGACAGAGATTTGCTATTCGAGCCGGACGATACCCCAGTCACCCTATTTGTACAGCTGGCGAACAAGGATATGAAATCAGTACTAGCTAGGAATGACACAAATAAGCTAGTTCTCTTGCCGCGGAACTTCCGCCTTGGAAACCTGATGGATATCGACTATGACAACGGATTTCCAGTCTTAAATGCGGATGTCATTAAGCTGGCCATACGGATGCCAAAAATTTCCCCGTCACAGATCCCGACGGATCACAGCGACGAGGCAAGACCGCTAGAATCCAAACACTATACCGGCGCTACCATCTATAAGGACCCTTCTACCGCTCAAGCGTTTGCAGACCTTTTAGATAAGTTCCCTAACACCTTGTTTAAGGATAAGGGTTTTGTCTATCTACCAAAGGATAAATGGATAAAGATCGACTTGCGGCTAAATTAGGTTGATAGGATTTCTAGGAAGGCAAAGGTGTATAAGGTCGGTTTGCGGGATTAAAAGGTTATCGACGAGACGTTTAGTGGCCTAGAATCGCAAAACCGACTATACTATACGACATAACTAACTCCGTTCTTGTACCCTGTCTTTGTGGTGTACAAACACGTCCCCGGTCAGGAAGAACCGGTCGGCCGGGTAGTCGTCGACGTACGGGAATTAAATGACATAACAATTCCGGACGCGTACCCAATGCCATTATAGGAAGACATCTTGCAGAAGATCATGGGTTGCAAATACATCACAGTCGTTGATGCTACAAGCTTCTTCTACCAATGGCGTACCCACCCGGAGAGCCAAAAGTATTTGACAGTGGTTTCCCACAAAGGATAGCATACTTTCCGGTGTACGCTAATAGGTTTCCGGAACACGCCAGCATACGTTCAACGACAGATGGACATTATTCTTGACGATCTACACTTCTCAAAGGCATATATCGATGATATTGTGATTGCAAGTCGCACATTCGAAGAACACATGACTCACTTGCGATAGACGTTTTCCCGTTTAGTCGAGTATAACATTGCAATTAAAGGCAAGAAATGCTTTATCGGTTACCCGTCGGCCACAGTCCTTGGACGTCGTGTGGATTCCTTTGGCTTGTCAACTACAGAAGAAAAGCTAGCTGCAATTAAGAAGTTGTCATTTCTAAGAACAGCAAAGGATTTGGAAATATACTTGGGCATGGCTGGATAGTTGAGAGACAAGGTGCCCTTTTACTCTTACATTTCACAGCCGCTACAAGACCGCAAAACCGAACTTTTCAAGAGGGCTCTAGCAAAGGGAAACCCACGGAAGACATTTGCGGCTAGACAGGCTTTTGCGTATCCAACAGGTTCAAAGCGTGCGTCTTTTACGGCACTCCAAAAAGCTTTGACCGCAGACACGGTGCTTGTCCATGGGAACCTAGAACGTTTTCTCTTTTGCGACATAGATGCATCCAAGAAGAGAGGCATTGGCGCAGTGGTATACCATATCAAGGGAGATTTACCACAGGATTCCATTGATAAGTTACCGTATCCACCAAGAACGAAAGTAGAACTAATCATGTTCTTGTCCAGGGCCCTAAAGGATGCTAAAACACGCTACTAGCCGACCGAACTAGAAATGGCTAGTTTAGTGTAGGTTGTACGAAAGCTTCGGCATCTGATCGAATCGAATAAGGTGCCACCTATTACGATTTTCACAGATCACGCGTCACTTGTAAGCATTTCAAAGAAGTCGAACTTGACAACCACAGTGTCTACGGACAAGCTGAATTTACGTTTAGTCTGCGCTGGAGAATACCTCTCTAGATTCCTGTTGCTCATTCGACACAAGCCAGGCAAGGCAAACTTTGTGCCAGATGCCTTGTCTAGGTTGCCGACAGTCGATGACCCTAAACCGGAAGCTATAGATAGCAAAGTGAGGACATCCTTAACCGAAGGAGAGCTTGATGCGCTTTTCGCTTGCAATGCTTTCACGGATGAAATGGCGCGCAGTGAAGTGTATAACGAGTTTAATAAACACTATGCCTTTGCTGCTACTCTTATTGAGATTGCGCCCGATTTTAAGGAGAAATTCATTTAAGGATATAAATCGGACTCAAAATAGAAACGCATCTAAGAGCAAATCGAGGAAAACGATGCCTTGAAGGACAATGGAGTAGTGCTGCCGTTCGAGATCATAGGTGGTTTGATTTACTGATGTGCATAAGACGGACTTCCCAGACGACTCTGTGTTCTACCGAATTGTATTAAGGAGGCCTTAGACATGGTATATGGAGGAAACTTACACCCGGGCGAGGCAAAGATGACTCGAATGGTTAATGATAGCTTCTTCATATGGAACTTGACGAAACACGTCACTGACTGGATTAAACACTGTCTCTAATGTGCAGTCTTCTAGATAAAACGCCACTGCCTGTATAGATCGATGCAACCGATTGAAGAACTACTAGCACTATTCTACATAATTACTTTGGACTTTATTTTTGCTTTGCCAAGCTCTCACGAGGAATTCGATTGTTTGCTGTTAGTGACAGAGAAGGTTAACAAGAAATATTGCCTGATTCTAGGAAAGATTACTTGGAAAGCAGGAGATTGGGCTAAGGTTCTAATCCGAAAGCTCTTAAAATTAGATTAGGGAGTTCCGAAGGCAATTATTTCTGATAGAGACGGGAAGTTTTTGTTAGAACTTTGGACAGGAATCTTTTAGGAGCTTGGTATTAAGCTTTTGTACTTTACGGCATATTATCCTTAAACGGATGGCTAGTCGGAAAGCATAAACTAAAAGGTGGAAATCATGTTCCGGTTTTACTTCTTTTACTTAGAAGACGAGAGGGACTAGCTGTAGTGTTTGCCGTTTATATAGTTCGCATTAAATAACACGCTCTCCCTAGCAATCGGAAAAGCTTTAAACGAGGCTTTATACGGGTGTATAGTTAACAATATTGTGGATTTGTTAAGTGCGGAAACCACGAAGAAGACTATAGAGATTTTAGACTACAGAATCTAGGTTTCCGATACAATTGCCATAGGAATAATATTAGCGAAGTACTAATACGATAAGTCGAAGAAGCCTCTATTCCTTAAAGTGGGTGATGAGGTTTACATTTGACTCCATAAAGGATATAAGCTGCCCGCTGCAAAGAGCAAGAAGCTGTTAGAATAGCGTATAGGGCCCTTTCGGATTGTCTAACGATGTGGCAAGCTCGCATATCGATTGGATATTCTAAAGCACTGGAGAATTTATGACGTTTTTTCTATTGCGCACTTGGAGCTAGCACTAAAAGGCAAGGATCCCTATAACCGACTAAGACCCGATTATCCGGATTGTGTTTATGTCGAAGGAGACACCAAGTATAAGAAGTCTTGGGAGATCGAAAAGATTATGGACAAGAAGACGACACTTATAAGGCTGGTCAAATATCTTATACGATAGAAAGGATACGGACTTGAGGAAGATCGCTAGTTCTCTATAGCGAAACTGCAAAATGCGAAGGAGGCGGTCGCAGATTTCGAGGCAAAGCAGAAAACCCTATAGAGGACTCTAAAGAACGTTCTTAGAGGCAGGGGACGCCCGAGGAAGTCCTCTTAAATGTACACAACTGGTTTTGGGCCATATTCCTTATAATTATAGTTATATTTTTAGCGCTACGCTAGTCTTATTGCATGAATCGCTTCCTTCGCTAAACATCCCGAGCTTTAACCTTATTAACATCATCGGTTTTATTGAATTTAATAACACCACGATAGTGCTACAACTTGTTTATAATTGTATTTACGATCGTATTTGCATTTGCTTCCGTTTCTTGAACGACTTCTCATTTTATAATCGAAACGTCTCGCTTCTTTATAAGCGAGTTCACTTTCACATTCACATCTATATCTACATAAATAGGTTTGTCTTTAACGCTCTTAGAGGTTTAGAACTCCGGCGTGAACAATTACCACCCTTAGCATTAAAGACTATAAAGGCAAATAAGGAGCAAGAGGCCGCGCGCATCGAGCCCGAATGCAAGCGCCTAGTGCCCCAGACCGGGACCGGAAAGAAAAAGCGAATAGATTCGCGATGGATAAAGACACTCGACTAAGTTTATAATCTAGATCCCGAGGACATCGATTAGAAATTGATGTTCGGAAAGAATATAAAGGGCAGATACGACGAGGAACTTATTAAGAAGGGCGCAAATTGCCGATTTAGTAATGCTGCTACAGGAATCGGAGCAATGACGATGCATTTGCGATTGGTGACTTACGCTAACGCTTCCAAATATGTCGTAATATGGGGATTAGAAGGCAGATTTGTCGCGGTTTATTAAAATAAAGGATAACCTTTCTTGGACCTAGATGGCAAACTAATAATTATTGGGAATAAGGTTATAAGGGGATCTTACCCGGATTATGCAAATGTCGAAGGAGTTTACTCACTAAAAACTATACACCGACACCCGAAGTACAAGAAATGGATCAACAAACTGCTTCAACTCGAACCCGAAGCCACCGAGAAGCCCAAGTCCAAGGGTGCTTAAAGCCTAAAGGAATCTGCAGACGATGCGTCGGATAAGGAGATGGGTTTAGACATGCTACCGCGAAAACTGCAAAAGTTATACTAGGCAGAGAACGAGGCACTTCGTAAACGAGTTGCAGAGATATTTATCGAGTTTGAAAGAGCTTCCTAGTTTGAGAAGTCCTTATGCCGTGAGAATATAATCTTGAATGAAGATAGGAGAATAGTTGCACACTAAAGAATTAACGAGCTTAAGATTGCAATCGAAAGAACGACGACCGATATGTTAAAGCTAGCTAAGGTCTTTGAGAACACGATAGCCGGGAATGGAGTTTAAGCCTTAAATCGATTTGTAGTTTCTCTCGACAAGGCAATTGCGGACTGCCAAAAGAAGTCAAAGGACTTAGCAGGCCTCCCTGTTAACCTTACCACATCGGATTCCGAGGGCAGTTTAGATGACGAGGGGAACTGGAAGGAGAGCAAGAAACGTGCTAGTTCTTCTTAAGCTAAGGATTCCGTTGCAAAACGCATAAAGCTAAGTGCAGGATCTAAGGACACTACCCGCGCAAAACAATTCCTTGCTTCGGGTTTGTCTATAACTAACTTCTATAACCTACTAACTCGACCTTTGGAAAGCCCACCTCCTATGAATACGAAGGATTTCTACAAAGAACACGGCAATCTAGCGGACAAAGCGCAAAAGCGGGCTTTATAATCTCTTTTTATAAAACTAAAGCCCGTTTAACGTCCGGGGGTTTTTAGCGAATTACTAGCTGCGAAAATTGAATAGGACGAGGAACGCAGACAATTAGCAGGTCTTCTATCCTGCGAGGGAGACGCCCAGAATTTTGATTCCAATAGCCATCAAACTGCAGAACCCGAAACCGAGCCCCGAACCGCAGAACCTGAAACCGAGCCCCGAACCTAGACTAAAGCTAAGCAGAAGATTCAGACAAGTCTAAAGAAGAATTAGAAGAAGTCGAAGGCAAAACCTAAGTTAAAGCCTGAGCCTAAGCCCAGACGACAGAAGGCAATGCTAGAAGACGACGAAGACGAGGAATACGACGACGACGAACCACTTATTGGTGTCTCGTTCATTGACTTACAACCTGGCGAGGAGGGTTATGGTGATGAGGATTATATGGATTGAAGACGTCGGGAGTAGGGAAGTAGAAGTTGCCTCGGAGGCGTTTTTTCTTTGCATTTTCACTTTGCTTTTACAGGGCGGAATATATTTTACAGGACGCGTTTTATTTTGCTTTGGAGCTAGGGAAAAGGCATACATGGTTTATAGGCACCAGGGCGCATTCCAACGAGGGCGTTGGGCTTGCTCGATGGGGGGGAGTTTGCTACGATATCATGCATACTCGCATACTCGCTTATGAGTCACATGCTCGCTTACGCGGCACTTAGCTTGCGTTCATAGCTTTAGAGAACAATAACTTCACATTTCCCACAACGATCACCATGAATGCGTAGCAGCAAGTTATAATCTTGTTTTAACTTGTCTTCTTCTTTTTTTAATAAGCTTATAATCTCTTCCTTATTAGCTCTTTAAAGCAATTAACTAATATTATATATAATTCTTTTAAAGCGCTTATTAATTATAATAGCAAGTTTTTAGTAATAAGTATTACAAGTTTTTTAGCGATAAAGATTGCAAGTTTCTCGATAATAAAGATTATAGCTTTCTCGGCAATAAAGATTATAAGTTTCTTAATAATAAAGACTTATAATATTTCTAAGGCTTAATAATTATAGCAAAAGATAAGCTTTTTAAGTATAAGTCTTTAAAGGTAAAGCGTTAATGTGCTTAGCCTTTAAAAGGCATTAAAAGTATTAAATATTACGCTTATAGCATTTGCAAATATATATGCAAATAATATAATAAAATACTCTTTAAGAAGTCCCTTTATTAGCAATTCGATTTTAAATTTAAGTTTATAATTTATTAAAGTAAAAGTAAAGCTAAAAGTCTTTTTTATAAACGTATAATACTTATCTTAAGAGAAATAGCTAGCGCGAAGCTTCTTAGTTAGTAGTAAGCAAAATTGCTTATTTATTAATAAAGTAATCGGGATAAAGTAACCTTATAATAGCAGATTTAAAAGACTTTAATATGCTTTATTATAAAGCTTAATATTAAATATAAAGTAATTTAAAAGTAAAAAAGGAGGCCCGGCTACTTGTTATAAATGTAATAATATAATAAATTAAGCTTTTTAAGCTAAAAGAGTAATATTTGTAAAATTATTAAGCATATTTCCAAAGAGCTTAAAAGTATAAAATTAAATAACTTACTTAATATATTAATATTTAATAACTTTTATATTACTTTTATAAATAAATTAAAGGGCTTAGCTATTATAATTGTAATTTTAAAAGTAGTAATTAAAAGGAGAGCTTTAAAGGTAAAGCGTAATAAATAGCGGCGAGTAACGTTTTGTAAGCTAAATATATATATATTAAAGTTAAAGTTAATATTAATATTAAAATATAAAAATCGAAAAAGCGCTATAATATTATTAGTAAAGCATAAAGCAAGAAGCGCTAATATATAATATAATAAGGAGGGCATTTTATAAAGGACAATTTTATAAAGGATAATTTTATAAAGGATAATTTTATAAAGGATAATTTTATAAAGGATAATTTTATAAAGGATAATTTTATAAAGGATAATTTTATAAAGGATAATTT
>Ga0302325_10026677_pt1 | contig 11996 bp, 9 predicted proteins | sample Palsa_T0_2_FD_201948 | JGI IMG/M metagenome (GOLD analysis project Ga0302325, IMG submission 201948) | Peat permafrost microbial communities from Stordalen Mire near Abisko, Sweden - Palsa_T0_2 | ecosystem: Environmental > Terrestrial > Soil > Palsa > Peat permafrost | place: Sweden: Abisko... | reverse complement strand
CTTCCTGAAGCCACCCCCTATGGGGGTGGAGTGTTCACTCCGCCGCGCCAGATTCATCAGCGCCGCGTCCAAGTCCCGAATCTGCTGTGGCGTGGCGCCCTTCTGCGGTCCATACACCTGGGCCGCGCCATTTGTCCCGCAAAGCGGATTGGTGACATCGCAGGCGACTTCGATCCGCACTTTTTCGATCGGGCTTCCGCGACCGTGTTTGACGAGCACGACACGCCGGACATCCGCCCCCATAAGCGGCTCCCCGGGAGCAAGCGGTTCGCCGCCTTCAAGAATCACCGGCAACCCGCACGCCTGCGCGCAGCCGATTCCGCCGTCGATCGTCGCGCTCCCGCCGATTCCCAGGACGATTCGGGAAATCCCCATCTCCACGGCGGCCATCATCAATTCGCCCGTCCCGAACGTCGTCGTGAGCATCGGATTTCGCTCCGACGGCCCAAGCAGCGCGAGCCCGCTGGCCGCGGCCATTTCGATCACCGCGGTTTGTCCATCGCCAAGGATGCCGAATATCGCCTCCACTTTCATGTCCGCAAGCGGCCCCGTAACCCGGCGGGAAACGAAGCGGCCTCCCGTGGCCGTGACGAGTGCGCTGACGGTTCCCTCCCCGCCGTCGGCCATCGGACATCGGTCGATTTCCACATCACCGCCCCATCGGCGCAGCCCGATCTCCATCGCGCCGGCAATCCGGGCCGCGCTTAAACATCCCTTGAATTTGTCTGGCGCAATGACAACCCGCATCTCAGACACAGATCGTTTCGCGAGAGGACATTAACCTTCGCGCCCCGCCAATGCGTTCTTGTTCCTGATGTGTCGCACGGAAACTTCCACAATTGGATTGGACGGTTCGGCCGGGACGGTCCTCACCCTATGAATCGCGTCGCGAACGCTTTGAGCGATGCCGGCGCCGTCCAGGCCGACTTCCGCAAGTTGCTGTGCGCGCGTCGCGTGCGCGATCAGGCGGTCGGGCATTCCAAGACAGGTGATCTGCTGGGTCGGCAGGCCGTGCGCGACGGCATGCTCGATGACGGCTGAGCCGAATCCGTTTTGCAGCGAATGATCCTCCAGCGTCAGCACCGGATGTCCGGGGCGAAGAACGCGGGAAAGCATTTCGCCATCCAGCGGCTTGCAGAAGCGGGCGTCGATGATCTCAACCTCCAGCGAATCGTTGGCCAGCTCCACCGCGGCGAACAGCGCCCGCTCAGCCAGCGCGCCATAGACGATGACGGTCGCATCGGTCCCCTCGCGCAGCACCCGGCTGCGTCCGGCCTGCCATTCCTGGCCGGCGGCGGATTGGAGGGATGAATCGATCACTTCCTCAAAATTCCTGGCCGGCACGTTGTCGCGCGGATAGCGGATCGCGCTGATGGTTTCAAGGCAAAGCGCCAGGCGCACCGCGCGGTTCAGCTCGGCCTCATCGCTGGGCGCCATCAGCACGATTCCGGGCAGCGGTCGAAGAAACGCCTGGTCCATGAATCCGTGATGCACCGCGCCGTCGTCGCCGACGAACCCGGCCCTGTCCATGCAGAAGCAAACCGGCAATTGGTTCAGCGCCACTTCCTGCCAGACCTGGTCGAACGCCCGCTGCAAAAAGGTGGAATAGATCGCCGCGAACGGCCGCATGCCGGCCTTGGCCATTCCGGCCGCCATCGCCGTCAGATGGCTTTCACAAATTCCCGTGTCGAGATACCGCGCGGGAAATTCCTTCTCGAATTTGGATAGCCCCGTCCCATCGGGCATCGCGGCCGTCAGGGTCACCACCCGTGGGTCCTTCTTTGCCAGCGAGATCATGGCATCGGCAAACGCGGTGGTCCATGATTTGCCCGGACCTTTGAGGATTTCCACCCGGCAGCCGTTCACCTGGAAAGCCGAGGGGCTGTGGAATTTGGTCGGCTCGGAACTGGCGATTTCGTAACCGTTGCCTTTGACCGTTTTCACATGCAGAAGCACCGGCGCCTCAACATGCTTGATCTCCGCCAGCATATCGATCAGGCCCGGCAGATCGTGACCGTCCAGCAGGCCGAAATATTTAATGCCGAGCGTTTCAAAGATTTTGCCCGGCCACAGGGCGCTTTTGACGCCATCGGTGACATGACGCCACACTTGTTCGACCGTGTGACCAACCGTCGGCGGCAACCGGCCGACGAATTTTTCCGCCAGACGCTTGGCTTCGCCGTACGTCGTGCTGACGCGAACGCGCTCGAGATATTGGCTGAATGCGCCCTGCGGCTGGCTGATGCTCATGCCGTTGTCGTTCAGAATGATCAAAAGCTGCCGTTTGAGCGTACCGGCGTTGTTCAATCCCTCAAAAGCCAGACCGTTGACGATTGAAGCGTCCCCGACGACCGCCACAACATTGCCCGGCTTGCGCATGAGGTCGCCGGCGCGTGCCATGCCAACAGCCGTGCTGATGGCGGTGCCGGCATGGCCGACGGCGAAGAGGTCATAGGGTGATTCATCGGGATTGGGGAATCCGCTGACCGACCCCTTTTTTCGCAATGTGGGAAATTTGGCCGCCCGGCCGGTGAGCATCTTATGGGCATAGCATTGATGGCCCACATCCCAAAGCAGCGAGTCCGGTCCGGTTGGATACGGGCCGAAGTTATAGACATAGTGCAAGGCGATGGTCAGCTCCGCGACGCCGAGGTTGCTGGCAAGATGGCCGCCGTTTTTGCTGACCGATTGAACGATATTATCCCGGATTTCCGCGGCCAGGACCGTCAATTCCTCCATGGATAGACGGCGAATGTCCGTCGGAATGTGGACCGACTCCAACAAGCCCATAAACAAATCTCCTTTCAACCAAGCATCCTTGCTTGGGCATCGCGACGAGCCGAACCCGGATATACAGCCTCAGCCATGCGATGCTGCCCTGCGAATATGGCGATTCTCATCCGAATTTCCAGCCCAAGAGCACTGGAACTTGCCACAATATCGATTCCGGAGGGAAATCGCCATTCTGGTAACTACTTGTGCCTCTCAACCACAAACGCGGCCAGCGCCTTGAGTCCATCAGCCCGGGCCTCGAACATATTGAGGGCCTCCAGGGCATGGGAGAGCTGCTCATTGGCCTGATGGCGGCTTTCTTCCAGTCCAAGCAACATTGGATAAGTCACCTTGCCCTTCTGAGCGTCCTTTTTGGTGGCCTTGCCAAGCTCTTCAGCAGTCGCGGTCTGGTCCAGAATGTCATCAACGATCTGGAATGCCAGTCCCAAGTGTCGGCCATAGGTATCCAAAGCCTGCAATTGCGCTGCGCTGGCATTGCCGGCGATCGCGCCCATGCGACACGAGGCGGTCAACAGCGCTCCCGTTTTCATGCGGTGCAGATGTTGCAACTCCGCCAGGTTTTTTGGGGGGTGCTTTTCATCCATATCGATAACTTGTCCGCCGATCATCCCGGCCGGTCCCGAGGCACGCGCCAGTTCCTGGATCAGGGATGGAACGAGCCTTGGATCGGCATCGGCGGCGAGGATCTCAAACGCCATGGTGGTCATCGCATCGCCGGCAAGGATTGCCATCGCCTCACCGTAGATTTTATGGTTGGTCGGCAACCCGCGGCGGAGGTCGTCGTCGTCCATGGCCGGAAGATCATCATGGACCAGACTGAATGTATGGATAAGCTCCATCGCCGCCGCGGCCACAACCGCGGTGGCCACCGGAGCCGTATGATCCGGTTGACTGCCGCAGGCGCGGGCGCTTTCCAGCAGCAATGCCGGCCGCAATCGCTTCCCTCCAGCCATCAAGCTGTACTGAATCGATTCTAGAAGCCGGGGGGGCGCTGATGGATATTTATCGTTCAACTGCCGGAAATAGTCGTTCACGCATTGGGCGCTGCGCTCAAGCAGCGCCGCGATGTCTGCTCCCGCGGCTGGCGACGATTCAGTTCGGTTCACGCCAATCCAGTCCCTTCAATTCCAAGCATACCTGTTTTTCGCCGGGCGGACGATACCCCGTGCCGCCTTACCGAAGCTGAAAATGACGAATTTCCGGCGCATCGGTCGGCGGAGCAATGTAAAGGTTTCGCTCCAGGAATTCACTGATCACCAAATCCGGCTTTTCATTCAGAACGGCCGTCGGGTCCATCGTGTAATAAGACACATACGCGACTCGCCCAAAATGAGGCCCCAGCAACTGCGCCAGGCCGATCCCGAACGAATCATGGTAAAAGACCAGACGCGGCTTCGTGGGATCGTTTGAGTCCGTCACCGTAATTGAATTGCGATCCATCAATGTCGATGGCATGTTAAACGGAATCTTTCCCACTAGCCCGAATCCTTCATCGGGGTACTGATCGGGCATATCCATCATCTTGGCAAGATCGCCAATTTCGGAATGGACTGGTCCGCGCACAAAATCATTTCGGGTCTGTGGAACAATGTTCCATTTTGGCAGGAGTTCTTTGACGGCCTCAATGATGACGCCGTAGCCGACGAAAGAGCCGGAATCGTTCCAATGCGTGTCGGTTTTGTGATACAGCCGTCCGGATGGCTTGGCTGCGAGCAACGCCGGGCGCAGATCGACCAATCGAACCGTAGAGTGGGTTTGCTCAAGCCGCTCGACAAGCTGATCCAGACGGGATTGACGCCGCAGCGGCGCATACTCCGGCGGCAGAAATTCCGGGTAAATCGTCTGCTTGTCCGGCGGGATGATGACCAGGTATGGAATGCCCTTGGATGCCAGCCACGCGTTGCGCTTTTCGAGCAAATCCTGCCACGCGGTCAATTCTTCATCGGACAGCGGATTGAGCCCGCGATAGGCGATTAGATCGTGATCGCCATCCGGCCGGAAAAAAAGCCAGCCGTCCTTGCCGATGATGACGTTGCCATTGGTATCCGCTCCAAACCCATGGAATTCTGTTTCAGCCACCGCGTGTATGAGCGTATTACGCAAACCAAAATGATCGCGGTAAAAGCTGAGCCACCGGTCGGTGTATTTCCCGGCATCCTTGAAATTCCGCGGCACGGAGGGCATTTCAGCAAGCCGGCGATTTTCGTTGGAGGCGCTCCAGAAGTCCCAGTGCCGCCATGTGCCGATCAGCGGAACAAACAGCGAGGCAAGAAACAGTACCGAGAGCATCCGCACCACCGTTGCCCGCACCGAAGTTCGACCCGGCGATGCCGGGACGGCTGGCGTCGGTTCGTGCGGCATTGTGATGATCATTGGCGTCATGGCCATAAATCGTCCAGCGCTACCGCGGCTGCTCCGCGCGCACATCCGCCGGGTCCACCGGCGCCGCCGCATACATCATGCGCTCCAGAAACTCGTCGATCACCACGTCCGGCTTAAAACTTAAAACCCTCGGACCATCCAGCGTCGCGTTCCAGTCCCAGCAAACACGGCTGAAATGCGGCCCCAGGAATTGCGACAGATAAAGCGTGTACGAATCGTGAATCATATAAAGCGACGGAGCGTGAGGATCAGACCCTTTGGTTATCACCGGCATGTACGGGTCCTGGGGATTCACAATCCCGGGGAACGGAGTTCGCCGGATCAGCTCAGGCCAATCTTCATCGTAGTCGTAATACAGATTCGTCAGATGTGAAAGATCGCCCGAGTGAATGGTCGAACGGGCAATGAAATCGCTGAGCGGCCGCGGAGTCATTTTTACGCCGGGAAGAATACGGTTGACCGCTTCGAGAATAACCGGGTACGCGGCGTACCCGCCGTAATCATCCCAATGCGTGTCTGTCTTGAAATAAACGCGATGATATTGCTTGGCCTTCTCCAGGGCCGGCCGCAAATCGATCAGATGAACGGACGAATTTCTTTCGTGGAGCCGCTCGATAAGCTGATCCAGATGGGATTCGTGGCGGACCGCCGCATATTCCGGCGGCAGATATTCCGGATAGACGGTTTGCTTGTCCGGAGGAATAAAGACCAGATATGCAATGCCTTTGGATGCGAGCCATGCGTTGCGTTTTTCCAGTAAATCCTGCCAGGAGGTCAGTTTCTCATCCGAGAGCGGATTCAGGCCGCGATACCCCATGAAATTCCGGTCCCCCTCCGGACGGAAAAAAAGCCAGCCGTCTTTGCCGGCGATGTAGCTTCCGTCGCTATCAGCGCCGAAGCCGTGGAACCTTGTTTCGGCCACGGCGCGGATCAGAGTGTTCCGCAAACCAAAATGATCGCGGTAGTATCCAAGCCAGCGATCCGTGTAGTGCCCGGCATCCTTGATCGTATCCGGCAAGGGCGGCCTTTCGGCGAGCCGGCGGTTTTCGTTGGAAGCGCCGGAGAAATCCCAGTTCCGCCAGGCTCCGATCAGCGGAACAAAGAGTGACGCGACAAACACGGCCGCCAAAAACCGGATCAGCATTGTCCGCATCAAGGGTACAACCATCCTCTGCTCAAGCGGAAGCGCAATGGTCGTTGGCGTCATGGCCATAAATCGTACGCCCTACCGTGGCTGCACCGCGCGGATGTCCGCGGTATCTTCCGGGACCGGCTGATACATCGTGCGCTCGACAAACTCGTCGATCACCACGTCGGGTTTGAAGCTCAAAACCTGCGAGCCGTTCATCACCTTGGTCCATTCCCAACAAACACGGCTGAAATTGGGACCGAGAAACTGGTAGAGGTAGAGGGTGAATGAATCGTGAATCATGTACAGTGACGGGGCGCGAGGATCGGTCCCTTTGGTGATAACCGGCGCAAAGGGATTGTCGGCATGGACGGCCATTGGGAACGGAATTCGGCGGACGAGTTCCGGCCAATCCTCCCGGTACTCGTAATATAGATTCAGAAAATACGCCAGATCGCCGGATTTGGTGGAAGAATGCGCACTGAAATTACCGAGCGGCTGCGGGATCAGTTTAACTCCCGGCAAAACATTGTTGACCGCGTCGAGAATGACTGGATACGCGGCATATCCGCCGTAATCATTCCAATGGGTGTCGGTCTTGAAATAGATGCGATGATATTTTTTCGCCTCGCGCAGGATCGGGCGCAGATCGATCAGATGAACGGGTGAATTAGTGTCGCGCAGCCGCTCGATCAGTTGATCGAGCCTGCTCTCGGGCCCGAGACGCGAAAGCTCATCTGGCAAAAATTCGGGATAAATGGCTTGCTTGTCCGGCGGGACCACCGCGATGAACGGGATTCCATGGTCCGCGCAGAACTTGAAACGCTGCTCCAGCATTCGCTGCCAGACGTCCAGTTCCGCGGAAGTGAACGGCTCCAGGTTTCGATCGGCCAGAAAACTGTGGGGGTCGGATGGATAAAAAAGCCAACCATCTTTGCCAAGGATAATGTTGGTGCCCTGATCGAACGCCAGGCCCCCGTGGAATTTGGCCAGGGAGAGACTGCGGATGAGCGTGTTTCTAAACCCGAAATGGTCCCGGTAATATCCCAGAAACAGTTCGGAAAAACGGCTGAACTGTTTGAAATCTCTTGGCTGGCCGGGAAGCCTGGCCATGGCGCGGTTTTCCGAGGAGGGCACCGGATCCCAGTGAAAGCAGGTTCCAACGAGCGGAATAAACAGGGCTGCGACAAAAAACAGTGCAATCAGCACCCGGGCGCGATCGAGAAATCGAGGGCACGATGCCGCTTCGGTCAAGCGGCTTTGAGATGAAAAGTTCTCCGCTATGGTTAATTCCGGGGCCATCGGCGATCAAAAGCGGAAGTAGATGAATGGGTTATAAGTTCCCGCGGCCGAAAGAGCGGTGGAGGCGATAAACATGGCCACCAGAACCGCAAACTCGCCGAGTCCCGCGGTCAAATCAACGAGCCATGATTTTGCCCCATCGGCGGTCGCGACGGCGCGGTCGATCGCCCCGCCGAGCAGCGGCGCCAGCGGGAAACTTCCCAGAATGCCGGCGACGAGTGCCAGCACGAGCGTGCGGTTGACGCACTGCGCCGTGGTGAAGAACGCCGAGCCGCTGCCGCTGACGAATGCCATTCGCATCAGGAATTGCCCCGCCGCTGTAAACGTATTGGCCCGGAAGAAGACCCAGCCCACCATCACCACCAGCAGGACATACGCGTGGCGGAGCGCATGATGTCTTTCCAGCCAGTTTTTCAGCCCGGCCCGTTCGATGATCAAAAACGCGCCATGGAACAATCCCCACGCGACGAACGTCCAGGTCGCTCCATGCCAAAGTCCGCAGAGAAAAAACACGGTCAGAAGGTTCAGGTATAGCCGCCACTTGGGAACCCGGTTGCCCCCCATCGGGATGTAAAGATAGTCGCGGAACCAGCTCGTCAGCGTGATATGCCATCGCCGCCAGAAATCGGTGATGCTGGCTGCGATGTACGGATAGTTGAAATTTTCCGGGAACGTGAAGCCGAACATTTTCCCCAGCCCGATCGCCATGTCGGTATACCCGGAAAAATCGAAATAAATCTGCACGGTGTAGCAGAGCACCCCCAGCCAGGCGACGGCGGGCGTGATCAGATAAGGCTTGATCGTGAAAATGGTGTCGGCCGTCTGGGCGACGGTGTTGGCGATCAGCATTTTCTTGGCGAATCCGATGATGAAACGGCGGACGCCTTCGGCGAAGGTGTCCCACGAATGATGTCGCCCGCGCGGGCCTCCGATGGTGAATTGATCGCAGATGGTCTTATACCGAATGATCGGCCCCGCGATCAACTGCGGGAAAAGCATGATGTACAGGCCGAACGTGCTCGCCCGCTTCATCGGTTTCACATCCTGCCGCCAGACATCCGTGATGTATGAGAGCGCATGGAATGTAAAGAATGAAATGCCCAGGGGAAGGTGAATCTTCGGCGGGGAGATCGGATGCCCCCCCATCGCCACCACAATCGCGCTCACATTCCCGACCAGGAACGCGGCGTATTTGAACGAGCAGAGCAGGATCAGATTGACGATGACTCCAACCACCAGCCCGACCTTGCCGGCCCGGCGGTCCGGGGCATTTTCTATCCATCGCCCGACGAAGAAATTGATCGCGATCGAGGCCACCACGACGAACGTGGACAAGCCTTCGCCGAGCGCATAAAAAAGAACGCTCGCCGCCAGCAGGACGTAGTTCTTTCCCGCTCGCGGCGTGCAGTAATAAGCCGTCAAGATGACCGGCAGGAAAAGAAACAGGAAACACGGATCGGTGAAGAGCATATCGGCCGGTCACTATACGTCCGTCCGGTCAGTCGCTCAACGCCGTCATTGCAGCGTCGCGACGACATCGTACATCTTGCCATCAGCATAGATCTGCAGGCTTTTCACGGGGTTCCCGCCCCAGTGCGTGTCGAAATGATGCCCGTCATTGTCATAGAAAAGCTGGAAATTCAAAGCCTCCCCGGAGTTTCTTGCAAACTGCGGAACGCTCACGACATACTTCTGGTTCACCCAGACCTCGATGTTCTTCCAATCCCAATTGGTGAGGTTGGCCACGTCAAATTGGCTTTCCATGAGATTGTACTGGGCGCGGGCAATCGTCAGATTGCTCTTGGGCGCATCAGCCTCGTATGTTCTCCTCGCGGCATCGGCGGCAAACTCCGCCGACGACTTTCGCAGATTTGAATCCGCAACCGGCAAGAGCGTCGGCCGGCCATCTCCCATGCAGCCGGTGAGAGCCAGGAATGCCGCCAGCAGGATGAATCCGCCGCAAATAGTCGCAAAATATGTCTTATTCATATTGTCGCACCTTTCGATAAAGCGTCTTGTGCGAGTTATCGGACGAGCTGGCGTGAACTCTTGAACAAAAAATCTTCAATCCGAGAATCCGCGAACCGCCGCAATTGCATGAAACGTCCGCCCCTCTTTCCGATATTTCCGCTCGAAATTCGTGCCGACATCACCCGCGGCGTATTCGACTTCGTTCAGCGGGGACGCGGCAATCACTTCCTGTATCTGGCGGAAATAATCCTCATGGTCCGTCACGATCTGCAATCGGCCGCCCGGTTTGAGCACGCGGCGAATCTCCAGCAAAAACGGCGGCTGGATCAGGCGGCGCTTGTGATGCCGTTTTTTCGGCCACGGATCGGGAAAATAAATATGAACCACCGACAGCGACGCATCGGCGACAAATTCCCGCACGAAATAACCCGCCTCGGCGCGGGCGGTGCGCGCGTTCCGGCAGTCGTTGCGGCGCAATCGGTCACTGGCATATCGCCAGAACCAGCGCGCGTATTCCAAGCCGAAAAAATTAGTCTCCGGCCGGCCCTTGGCGGCATCGGTCAGAAACGTGCCCTTGCCGATCCCGATCTCCAATTCGACTGGATTGTCGTTGCCGAAAAGATCGCGCCAGGAGATCGGGCGCGGCAGCGTTTCAACTTCCACGCCGATCGGTTCGACGACCAGGTCTTTGGACGATTGCATCGCGATTTTAATGCTTGAAATGCCGTTGACCGGTCACCACCATGGCCGCGCCGCGTTCATCCATCAGCGTGATGGTCTCCTGATCTTTGAGCGATCCGCCGGGATGAACGATCGCGGTAACACCTGCGTTCAGAAGCAATTCCGGCGCATCTGGGAATGGGAAAAACGCGTCGCTGGCGGCGACGGCGCCCGCCGCCCGCAGTCCGGACTTGGCGATCGCCAGCTTCGCCGCGCTGGGACGATCCATCTGTCCCGCCCCCGCGCCGAGCAGCATCTGATCTTTGCAGATCACAATCGCGTTGCTTTTGACGTGCTTACACGCCAGCCATGCGAATTGCAGGTCCGACATTTCAGCGACCGAGGGGGCGCGCCGCGAGACAATTTTCCAGTTGGTTTGTTCCACGCCGGCCAGGTCACGCTCCTGCAACAAAAACCCCCCGACGATTTTGTGCATGTGCAAGTCGGAGGGGTCCGGCGATCCCAATGGACCAACCCGCAATAGCCGGACGTTTTTCCATCGTTCTTTCAAAATCGCCAGGGCGTCCTCCGAGAAATCAGGGGAGACGATCACTTCCAGCAGTTTGTCGATGGACGTGATTGCGGAGGCGACCGCTCGATCGACCGGTTGATTGATCGCGACGATTCCGCCGAACGCCGCCAGGGGATCGCCGTCGAACGCCTTGCGGAAAGCCTCGGCGGAAGTCGCGGCCACGGCGCACCCGCACGGCGTGGCGTGCTTGACGATGCACGCCGCGGGCTGGTTGAATTCCCTGACCGCCGCCAGCGCCGCATCCGCATCCAGCAGATTGATGTACGAAAGCTCCTTGCCATGCAATTGCACGGCTCGCGCGACGGAAGCCTCGGTGCCTTTTCGATCATCCAGATACAACGCGGCGCTTTGATGCGGATTCTCCCCATACCGCAGGTTTTGCCGGCGCATCAAATTGAGCTGAATCTGCTCGGGGAAACTTCCCGGCTCGATTTGCCACTGAAGAAACGCGGCGATGGCCGCATCATAAACGGCGGTCTGGGCGAAGGCGCGCTGAGCCTGTTTGAAACGGTGCTGGCCGCAGGAAGACCCGCTATGTTTTCGCAGATCACCCAGGACTTTCTCGTATCGATCCGGTTCGGTAACCACAAGGACGAACCGGTGATTCTTCGCCGCCGAGCGGATCATCGCCGTGCCGCCGATGTCGATATTCTCAATCGCCTCTTCCAACGAGACGCCCGGTTTGGCAATGGTCTGCTGAAACGGATACAGATTGACGCAGAGTAAATCGATCGGCTGAATCCCGTGCTGCCTCATGGCGGCGGCGTGCTCGGGATTGTCCCGCAGCGCCAGCAGCCCTCCGTGGATTTTGGGATGCAGGGTTTTGACCCGCCCATCCATCATTTCCGCAAAACCCGTCACCTCGGAAACATCAGTGACCTCCAGCCCGTTTTCGCGCAAAAATCGCGCCGTCCCGCCGGTGCTGACGAGATCGACCCGGAATTCCCGGGTCAGGGCGGTGGCGAATTCGAGGAGGCCGGTCTTGTCCGAAACGGAAAAGAGCGCTCGGCGAACTGGAACCAGATCATCGGACATGAGCGGTCAATCCATCCGGCGACGGCACTGAGTTCTCCGCGATTTCACCATACGAGCCGGGTTCAGATACCGGTTTCATCGCCACCACCAGGCCGGTTTCGGTTGCGCCGTACATCATCGCCCCGTTGGGCT
>Ga0302325_10026676_pt1 | contig 11996 bp, 12 predicted proteins | sample Palsa_T0_2_FD_201948 | JGI IMG/M metagenome (GOLD analysis project Ga0302325, IMG submission 201948) | Peat permafrost microbial communities from Stordalen Mire near Abisko, Sweden - Palsa_T0_2 | ecosystem: Environmental > Terrestrial > Soil > Palsa > Peat permafrost | place: Sweden: Abisko... | reverse complement strand
AGCGCCGCATCTGGCAGGACGACGTGGATGGCGTCACCTCGACGGCCGTCGATGAGATCGTGCGGTATGCGTCTCCGGTCGTCTTCATGCGCCGGACGGCCACCGAACCGGTCGTCATCTCCGACCAGGCGTTCGACGAGGGCGACAAGTTCATCCTCTTCTACGGCGCCGCCAACCGCGACCCTCGGGTCTTCGAGGATCCGGAGCGCTTCGACGTGCGGCGGGAACCCAACCCGCACGTGGGCTTCGGCGGGCCCGGACCCCACTTCTGCCTGGGCGCTCACCTGGCCCGCCGCGAGCTGGGCATCGTGTTTCGCCAGCTGTTCGAGCGGGTGCCCGACATCGAGCCGATCGCCGACCCCGAATTCCTCCACGCCTCGTTCGGTGCCCCGTTGGTGAGCGGGGTCAAGCACCTCAAGGTGGCGTTCACCCCCACCGCCCCGCTGGCCAAGGTCTGAGGCGGGCTAGCTCAAGCGGACCACCGACGTCGCGTCGAGGTCGGCCGCCATCTGGGCCGACCGGTTGGCCATGGCCATGAACATGGCGTCGCCCCGTTCGGTGCGACCGACCACCATGGACGCGAAGACCGCCATCATGAGGCTTGAGGGGCTGAAGCTCACGTAGTCGGCCCAACACTGGTCGAACGGGTAGTCGTCGACCCCATAGTCGTCGACCAATGCCCGGTGGTAGCGGGCCACCAGATCACGCTCACAGGAGCGCCGCACCGCCGGTTCGAATGCATTGCCGAGGAAGTAGGCGACGTCCCGGGGCCCCGAGCCCGCCTGAACCGTCTGCCAGTCGACGACGGTGAGCGGCCTCCCGCCGTCGGCCGTCCCGAACAGCATGTTGTCGAGCCGAAAGTCGAAGTGGACCGGCGTCGGACCGACCGGCGGACGGGCATCGACGATCGTCGCGAGCTCGGCCAGCGCGAGACCGGTCTCGACCGTGATCGGGTCGAGGGTCGACCGGTACCGGTCGACGAAGGAATCCCAGATCAACGGCACCATCGAGCCGAGGCTCCCGTTGGCGACGTCCCGTTCCAGCCAGGCCAGCTCGGCCAGCGTCGTGTCCCCCCAACGGGGGCCGTGCAGCTTGGCCGCCTCGTCGACGGCCAGCTCCGCCTGGGCCACGCTGCAACCGACGATCTGGTCGCCCTGTTCGGCCGGCGACAGATCCTCCATCACCACCACGGCATCGGCCGTGCCGGGGCGGATCGAGGCAAAGTGGCACCGGGGACTGGCGACATCGATGGTGGGCGCCAGTTCCCGATAGAAGTTCACCTCGGTCTCGTAGAGGAGGAGCTGAACCCCGGCCGCCGCGCTGGCCGGGTCGCGGGACCCGAACTTGCACACCACTGCTTGGGGTCCCGGGGGCCCGTCGTAGACGAGCCGGTAGCGCACGTTGTCCCCCACCTGGCCGGTGCCGATCGGCGTCGATTGCAGCGAGACCACGCACGTGTCCTCGCCGATGGAGCCGGAGTGGCGCAACACCTCGGTCAACCACTCGGGCGTGACCAGATCCGGATCGGCCACCAGGCCGGGCGTTCCCATCAGCCCATCCAACCGGGGGGCGGGTCGCCGGGCGTCCTCACGAAGGCAGGATCGAGTCGATCTCGGTGTCGGGGAAGAAGTGATGGTGACGAGCCCCGGTGACCTCGTAGATGGCGGTGCCGACCCGACCATCGTCGGCGAGCACTCGCATCTGGCTCAGTCCCCCCCGGTGGAACGGCTCGTAGGGGCGGTCGAACGTTCCCTCGGCGTCGACGGTGATCGCCCTCCCGCCGGCCAAGGTGAACGTGCATGTGCCGACCAACCCGGTCACCTTCTCGCCGTGCTGGCCATAACCGGCCCCCGAACCCTCGGGCCCGACCCATTCGAGCCGGTGAGAGAAGTCGACCACCGGGATCGGGTCGCTACGGTCGACACCGGCCCAGCATCCATCGGTGAACACCCGGGCACCATTGGCCAGCTCCCAATGCCAGACGCCCAGGAACCCGTCCTCGAACTGGATCTGGAACCACAACCACAGCGGACAACGACCGTGGTCTCGAACCCCCCACGAGTGATCGCGCTGTCCGAGCCACCCGTCGACCTCGTAGGTCGCGCCGGCGACCGAGTACGAGCCGTGGTACGTGCCCGACTGGAGGATGTGGCTCTGATCCCACACCACGTCCTCGCCGGCCCGCATGGTTCCCCGGCGCAGGCCATAGGGCTGGGTCCGGGCCCGAAAGGTCAGGTCCATCCCGATGGCGGCGACCTCGGGGTCGGCGTAGAGCCGGAGCTCCTCGAACGGTCGGACCACCTCGACTCGCGCCCCTCCGACATCGGTCGTCTGGGGATCGCCGTCGTAGTCGCGGGCCAGCACCCCCAACACCGATTCGCCGCCAACCCGTCCCATCTGGATCGAGTCCATCCTCTGGGTGGCCGGGTAGTGGGCCATGGTCAAGAACACGACGTCGCCACGGGCATCGGGACGGTGGACGTCGAAGAAATAGCTCTCGCGCCAGTGCCCGGCCGAGTGCGACACGTGGGGCAGCATCTCGGGGAGCTGATGAACGAACAGCTCGTCCAACGGAGTCGGTCGAGGCACCTCAGCTCCCCCCACGCCTGGTGGCCCTGGTGACCACCACCGCGGGAGCTTAGGTCGCGACCAGTGCGTCCGTCCTGGCCCGAACGCACCGTTCGATCGTCGAGCGTCCCCTCGGGGAGGGGTTTTAGGATCACCAGATGGGCTTGATCCTCGATGATCATCTGGGCCAGATCGCCGAGCAGGGCTACACGGTTCTGGAAGGCGTGATCGAATCCGACGTCATCGACGCCCTGAACGCCGATCTCTGGCGCCTGGAGAAGGAGCTGGGCATCGTCCCGGCCGACAACCTGTTCGAGGGCCTGCGGACCACCAGGATCTACAACCTGTTGGCCCACGGTCCCCTCTATGCACAGATCCCGGTCCATCCGGTCGTGTTGGAGGTCGTGGAGAAGGTCCTCGACCCCGGGTTGTTGATCTCCTCACTGTCGTCGATCGCGATCGGCCCGGGCGAAGACGGCCAACCGCTCCATGCCGACGACCAGTTGATCCCTCTCCCCCGGCCGCATCCCCAGATCATCTGCAACACGATGTGGGCCCTCACCGACTTCACCGAGGAGAACGGTGCGACCCGCGTGGTGCCCGGGACCCACCTGGCCGAACAGGTGCCCGACCTCGTACACCCGCCGGTGACGGTGGCGGCCGAGATGCCCAAGTGCAGCGTGCTCGTCTTCGTCGGCAGTCTCTGGCACGGCGGTGGGGCAAACCGGACCGACCAGCGCCGGGTCGGGATCGCCATGAACTACTGCGCCGGGTTCATTCGCCAGCAGGAGAACCAGCAGCTCGGTTTGCCCAGAGAGCTGGTCCGCGAGTTTCCACCTCGGCTCCAGGAGCTGGTCGGGTATTCCGTGTACAACGGGCTCATCGGTCACATCGACAAGGAGCACCCCGCCTCGGTCGTGCTCGGCAGCGACGAGAACGCCGACATGATCTGGGACCACATACGGGCCAACTGACCCCATCGTCGGACCGGTTCCGAAAGCGGCCCGGGTAGGGCCGAGCCACTGGCGGCCGGCCCATCCGGCACGGCCGGGCCGGCGCCGGTAACGTTCCCACCCGCCACGCCGGGGACGTGACGGAGGCCCGGGCCATGGGGGGGATCACGAGTACCAGCGGCCGGAGACGGCGAGGCCCGTTCGGGCTGGGACCGGGGACGATCGGGGCGTGCGTTGCTGCGGCGGCGCTCGTGCTCACCACGGCCGTGGCGTCGGCCTCATCGGGAGTCAAGCTGTCCAACTCCGGACCCTCTGACGAGGGCCCGTATCCCTACCAATATCCGGCCTCAGGCTCGGTCCAGGTCGGGTCGGGCAAGACGATCGGCGGCACGACGTGTACCCCCGGCACGGCCCAGTTCGCCTCCCCGTATGCGGTGCCGTGCGTCGCCAAATTCACCGGCAACAACGGCGGCGCGACCTACGACGGCGTGACCTCGAAGGAGATCCTGCTCACCACCCGGATGTTCCCGACGGCCAACCTGCAACTGGCCGAGGCCGAGGCGCGAGCGGCCGGGGTGGCGCTCCCCCAGGTCAGCGAGCAGGTAGGTGAGGTCTTCCTCAAGTACTTCAACAAGGTCTTCGACCTGTATGGACGCCACGTGGTGATCGACACCTTGAACACCCAGGCCGACCCCACGGCCGAAGCGCTGGGCCAGGGACAGGCACAGGCCTGTGCCGACGCCGCCACCATCGCCACCCAGATGCACGCCTTTGGGGAAACCGGACTGTTCGGCGGCGGGACCGGGCCCTTCTCCCAATGCGCCGCCCAAGACCACCTGGTCGAGTTCAACGGGGATGGCTACTACAACGAGGGGACCTTCCAGTCCCTCAACCCCTACGTGTGGTCGCTCACCCAGGACTGCACCCGGCTGAGCTCCAACGAGGCCGAGGTGGTGGCGACGATGCTGGCCAACAAGAAGGCGATCTACGCGGGGGAACCGTCGCTCCAGGGCACGGTGCGCAAATTCGGTAGCTACTTTCCCGACGTGCCGGCGTACATCACCTGCGCGCAGAACTTCGAGAAGATCGTCCGGGCGAAATACCACCTGCCGACCAGTGATTTTGTCGACTACACGTACTCCCCGGACATTTCCACCTTTGCGCAGTCGGCCCAGCAAGCCATCGTCCAGTTCAAGGCCGAGGGCGTCACGACCGTGATCATCGGGAGCGACCCCTATTCGGCCGGGCTGTTGACCAAGGCGGCGGCGGCGCAGAACTTCTACCCGGAGTGGTTCCTCGAGGGTGTCGCGCTCACCGACGAGGACCAGGCGGTTCAGGCCTACGACGACCCGGCGGAGGTGGCGGGGCACCTGTTCGGGATGAGTGAGCTGTCACCTCCGACCGAGACCTCGGGACCGCGGTCGCTGGCCGGCCAGCTGTACAAGAAGTTGACCGGGCACACCATCCCGAGCGGCACCGACGGCGGCTACTCCACGCTCATCTACATCTTCGACGCCTTGCAGGCGGCCGGCCCGGATCTCACCCCGCAGAACCTCGCCCGTGGTCTGCACGCGATCCCCGACCTCGGGGCCCCGCTCTACCAGTACGGGAAGTGGAGCTGGAACAGCAGCCCGAGCGGAACCCCCGGCGGTGGCGACCACACGGCCGGGGTCGATGCCCGATTCATCTGGTGGAACGCGGATGCCATCTCCCCGATCAACGGGCAGAAGGGAACCTACGAGGTCGCCTTCGACGGGAAGCGATTCACCTTGGGCCAGTGGCCGAAGTCACTCCCGCCGATGTTCACCACGGGGTAACCGACTCTCCCTGCTGCCATAGCATCGCGTTCGTGAACAAGTCGCGTGTGGAGACGTTCAGCGACGGCGTCTTTGCCATCGCCATCACGTTGTTGGTGCTGACCATCGCAGAGCCGAGCAACTACAACCGACTGGCGAACCAACTGGGTCAGAGGTGGCCGGACCTGGCCGCCTATGTCGTGACCTTCCTCGTAATCGGCATCATGTGGCTCAACCACCACACGATCTTCCGTTACCTCGGGTCTGTCGACCGGAGGCTCATCTATCTCAACCTGTTCCTGCTGATGACCATTGCCTTCCTGCCCTATCCGACCGGGATCTTCGGTCGGGCACTGGCCCATGGCCGGGGCGCTACGACGGCGGCGGTGTTCTACAGCGTCACCATGTTCTTGAACGCGTGCTGCTGGGCCGGACTGTGGCTCCACGCGTCCCGAGGACGGCGTCTGCTCGTTCCCCAGTTCCCAGAGGGCAACCGACGGAAGATGGCGATCATGTTCACCGGAGGCACCGGCGCGTATGCGATCGCGATCGGGATCGCCTTCGTCAACGCATTTGCCTGCCTGGCCTTCCACGGTGCCCTGGCCATCTACTACGCGCTGGATCCGTTGTCACGGGGCGCCGAGCGTGAAATGGGCGGGGATGGAGATCTCGCCGGCGAGGTGGAGACGTAGAGGACCCGAGCCGTTCTCCCTCGGGAGGTGGGGCCAACCGCCACCGCTGCCCGGTCCCGACCGCCCGACGACCGGTTCACGCCGCCCACACCTGGCCGCAATCTCGTCGAAATGATGGCCGGGTAGCGTCGGGTGGGACCATGAACCCGAGACCACGAAGAGCATCCTGGTTTCTCTCCTTGACCAGGAGATCCGATGTGCCGAGACATCGAGGTTGACCGAGGACGGAGCGATCGGCGTGTCTGACACCAAGGACTGGACGGGGGTCCTGCGGTCGGAGGCCGGCGGGGGAACCGATCCCGACGTGGTGCCGGCCACCGTGGAGTCGATCGACCACCCCGAGGACGACGATGAGGATGATTCCCCGTTCCGCTCCGGGCAGGAGCATTCCCCCGTACCGCCGCACGTCATCGTGCTGTTTGGGGCAACCGGCGACCTGACTCGCCGCAAGCTGCTGCCGGGCCTGTTCCACCTCTCGCGGGCCGGGCTGCTCCCGGAGTGCCGGATCGTGGCGACGTCTCTCGAGGAGCTGGACGACGACGGATACCAGGCCCTCGCTCGGGCCGCCTGTGACGAGTTCGCTCGTGGAGAGGTCACCGAGCGCCACTGGCACCGGTTCCGCCAGCGCATCAGCTACGTGCCCGCCTCCGCCGGGCCGTCGGGCCTGGCCAAGATGGTCGAGCAGTCCGAGGGCACGCTCAGCCGCGAACCCAATCGGCTGCACTACCTGAGCATCCCGCCCCAGGCGGCCGCGGCCGTGGTGCGGACCCTGCACGAAGCCAGGCTCACCGAACGCGCCCGCATCATCATGGAGAAGCCGTTCGGCACCGACCTGCCCAGTGCCCGACGCCTCAACGCGGTGGTCAAGGAGACCTTCGACGACCACCAGGTCTTCCGCATCGACCACTTCTTGGGGAAGGAGGCGGCCCAGAACATCTTGGCCTTTCGGTTCGCCAACGGCCTGTTCGAGCCGATCTGGAACCGCGAACACATCGACCACATCCAGATCGACGTCCCAGAGACGCTTTCGGTGCAGGCACGGGCCGGCTTCTACGAGACCACCGGGGCCTTCCGGGACATGGTGGTCACCCACCTGTTCCAGATCCTGGCATTCGTGGCCATGGAACCCCCGACCGCACTCGAACCTCGGGCCATCAACGAGGAGAAGAACAAGGTGTTCCGCTCGATGGTCCCCATCGACCCGAGCCAGGTGGTGCGGGGCCAGTACGAGGGGTATCGGCTCAGCGAGGGGGTGGCACCGGATTCGGACACCGAGACGTTCGTGGCGCTGCGCTGTGAGATCGACAACTGGCGCTGGGCCGGTGTTCCGTTCTTTCTGCGCACCGGCAAGCAGATGGCCGAGGGAGCCAGGATCGTGTCCATTGCCTTCCGCGAGCCGCCCAAGTCGATGTTCCCAGCAGGATCGGGCGTCGGAGAACAGGGGCCCGACCACCTCACCTTCGACCTGGCCGACTCGTCCAAGCTCTCGCTCTCCTTCTACGGCAAGCGCCCCGGTCCGGGGATGAAGCTGGACAAGCTCAGCCTCCAGTTCGCCCTCCACGACACGGACAACGCCGGCGGGGTCCTCGAGGCGTACGAACGTCTCATCTACGACGCCATGAACGGTGATCAGACCCTGTTCACCAACGCCGAGGGCATCGAGCGGGTCTGGGAGGTGTCCGATCCACTCCTGGCCGCCCCACCCGAGGTCGAGCTGTATCGCGTCGGATCATGGGGGCCGCGGGCGATCAACGAGCTCATCGCGCCGCGCAGCTGGCGTCTCCCCTTCCAGCGGGGATGGCGACAGCACCGATGAGGATCGCTCGATAACCCCTGCGCTCAAACCCCCCGCGCTCAAACCCCCTGCGCTCGCCGCGCCGGTGCTGCCCGGGGCCGGCCAGACGATACGTCCCTGGGGCAACCGCGATCGTCAGTCGGCCGCGTCCCCGCAGATGGTGTTCACGATGAGCCCGCTGACCACGTAGGGATCCATGTTGGCGTTGGGACGCCGGTCCTCCAGCCAGCCCTTCTTCTCCAAGGCAACGGCCCACGGGATCCGGATCGAGGCTCCTCGGTCCGAGGTCCCATAGCTGAACTTGGACCAGTGGGCGGTCTCGTGGGCTCCGGTCAGTCGCATGTCAATGCCGATGCCGTAGTTGGCCACGTGCTCGTCGACGTTCCGTCCGAGGGCCTCGCAACCGGCGATGATGGCGTCCCATCCCCCGTCCTCGCGCATGGCCTTGGTCGAGAAGTTGGTGTGCGCCCCGGCCCCGTTCCAGTCGCCGAGCACCGGCTTGGGATCCAAGGTGGCGAACACCCCGAAGTCCTCGGCGATCCGAAACAGCAACCAGCGAGCCACCCAGAGCTGATCTCCGATCAGCGGAGGAGGCAGGACGCCGATCTGGAATTCCCACTGCGCCATCATCACCTCGGCGTTGGTGCCCTCGATGGCCAGGCCCGCGTCGATACAGGCCGCGGTGTGACGCTCGACGATGTCGCGGCCGGGCATCTTGTCCCCCCCGACGCCGCAGTAATAGGGCCCCTGGGGAGCGGGATAGCCCTGGGTGGGCCAACCGAGGGGACGACCTCCCTGCAAGAAGGTGTACTCCTGTTCGATGCCAAACCAAGGCTCCTGGTCGGCGTACTTCTCGGCCGCCGCCACGCAGGCCGCTCGGGTGTTGGTGGGATGGGGGGTGAAGTCGGTGAGCTGGACCTCGCACATGACGAGCAGGTCGTTCGGGCGACGCAGCGGGTCGGGACAGGTGAACACCGGTTGCAGGACGCAGTCCGAGTCGCTCCCGGTGGCCTGGTTGGTGCTGGAGCCGTCAAAACCCCAGATGCCGGGCTCCTTCCCGTCGGCCACGACGCGAGTCTTGCTGCGCAGCAGCGGGGACGGCTCGGTGCCATCGATCCAGATGTACTCGGCCTGATAGCTCATGGAACGGTGACCTCAACTTCCTCGGTTGGCTGGTGTCTCGTCCGCTCGGGCCCGAACGGCATCTTCGTGGATCTTCTCAGCCCCTTGTGGCCTGCGTGTTGCCGAGGAATGAACGCCGGGTAACGCGGCAGTACCGGCGCATACCCGGCTGGCCGATCGCCACCGGCGACGCCGTCTGGGCGCTCGGGCCGATCCCCATGGGCTCGAGCCGCGACCCCCTGGCGCCGGGGGTCAGGCCACCGGGAGACGCATGCGACACGCTGGACCGAACCGGGTTTCGACCTCGTCGCCGGCGACGAATCCGGTGCGCTCGTAGAAGGCCATCGCATGGGGGTTCGCGGTGACCTCGATGCTTCGAATCCCGCCGTTCCGAGCAATCTCCACGACGTCGGCCACCAGGGCCCGGCCGACTCCCCGCCCCATCCAGTCGGGGTCGACGAACAGGTCCTCGAGTTCGATGACGCCTCGGGCGATCACCGGTGTGGCGAAGCCCACGACCCGGCCGTCTTCGGCGATGGCCACCCGGGAGCGCCCGTCGGAATCGGCCGGAGGGGAGAACTCCAGGGCGTCCGGGTGCGCCAACAGGGCCGATCGATCGCCGGGGTTGGAAAGCGAGGACCGCCGGAAGATGTCGCGCAGGGCCGTCAGGTCCTCCGGGCTGGCGTCGCGTATGACGAGCACCACGGCTTCAGTCTCCTTCCCCCCGCTGGGTAGCCGCCCGACGGCGCCGGAGCGGGACCCCAATCGGGCGCAACGATATGGTCGGGACGTCGAGGGTGCCCAGGTGGCGGTGAGCGTGGCTGGCCCGGCATTCGGGTCGGTCGTCGAACGGACGTAGGAGAGGATCGAACGTCGTGAGGCGGCTCAACATCATCGGGATCGGAGCAGGCGACCCTGACTACGTCACCATCCAGGCGATCGAGGCGCTCAACCACACCGACGTGTTCTTCTTTCCTGACAAGGGCGAGGACAAGGAAGACCTGCTCGGTTTCCGACAGCACATCTGTGAGCGACACATCGAGCACGATCGGTATCGGATCGTCGAGTCCAAGGACCCCGGGCGCGATCTCAGTGGGCCCGAATACGGCGACGCGGTGGCGGATTGGCGCGAGCAACGCATCGTGCTGTGGGAGCGGCTTCTGCGCAGCGAGCTCGCTGAGGGGCAATCCGGCGGCTTCCTGGTGTGGGGAGACCCAGCCTTCTATGACGGCACGCTGCGGATCCTCGAGGCGGTGCGAGCCCGGGGCGGCCTCGAGCTCGAACTGAGTGTGGTGCCGGGCATCAGCGCCGTCCAAGCGCTGGCGGCTCGGCACAAGATCCCACTGACCCAGGTCGGCGGCTCACTGCTCGTCACGACCGGTCGCGAGCTGACCAAGGGCTGGCCGGAGGGAGTGGACGATGTGGTGGTCATGCTCGACGCGCACTGTGCGTTTGCCGAACTCGACCCCGGGACCACCATCTACTGGGGGGCGTATCTCGGCAGCCCCGACGAGATCCTCATCTCGGGGACCATCGCCGACTGCGGTGATGAGATCGCACGGGTGCGTTCGGAGGCCCGGGCCCGCAAGGGCTGGATGTTCGATACCTACCTGCTCCGACGGCCCCGTGACGCCCGCTGAATCGGCGCCCATTCTGATCTTGGGTGGCACCAGCGAGGCCACCGAGCTGGCCCGAGACCTGACCACGAGAGGCCACCGGGTGGTGATGTCCTTCGCGGGAAGGACAAACCCGTCCGACCTGCCGCAGGTGGCCAAGCGAGTCGGCGGATTCGACGGGGTGCAGGGCCTCATGAACGAGCTCCGAGGAGGTGGCTACGCGTCGCTGGTCGACGCCACCCACCCGTTTGCCACCCACATGGCCCGCAATGCGGCGGTCGCAGCCGGCCTGGCCGGGGTTCCTCACCTGCGCATCGTGCGTCCACCGTGGGAGCAGGAACCCGGAAGCACGTGGTACGAGGTCGACGGGTTCGAACAGGCCGCGCACCGACTCACCGAGCTCGAGTCGAGACGGGCCTTCCTATCGATCGGGTCCGGACACGTCGACGCATTTGCCGGCGTGCGGGGCGTGGAGCTGGTGCTTCGATCGATCGAAGCACCGTCATCGATGCCTCCCAAAAATGTCACGGTGGTCCTTGCCCGCGGCCCGTTCACCGTCGATGCCGAACTCGGCTTGTTCCGGCAACACCGGATCGACACGCTGGTGACGAGGAACAGCGGCGGTCGAGCCACCGAGGCGAAGCTGGAGGCGGCGCGGCGTCTGGACATCCCGGTGATCATGGTCCGTCGCCCGAAGCAGCCTCCCGGTGACCAGGTCGCGACGGCGGCCGAGGCGCTCGCGTGGGTGGAGGCCCGATCTCGGGGGTCGCAGGGCTCCTCGGGATAGATCGCGAGGACAACGCCCTCGCCGGCCAGGCAGGCCGTCTCGACTACGGAGCGCTTGAGCCGGATCCGCCCGCGACCTCGTAGGACCACAGTTCGGACGACACCGACACGGGGCCACCGTGGGGTGAGGGCCGGTCCGCCCCGGCGTGGCCGTGAGCAAAGGCTGGCGAGGACACCCAGCTCTCGAAGGCGTCCTGGTCCCGCCACCGCGTCACCACCAACCACTGGCGACGGTCATCGGTCGGGCGTAACAGCTCGAACCCCTCGAAGCCGTCCCGATCGTCCACCGCCCCGGCGCGGGCGGCGAACCGACGCGCCAATTCGTCTCCGGCGTCTTCGGGCACGGTGATCGCATTGATCTTGATGACGGTCATGGGGAGATCTGATCAGATGGGCGCCGCAGCGTCCACAGCACGGCTCCGGGCCCGGATATCACCGACGAAGGTCCGGCCGGCCGCGTCGCTCATTCACCCCAGCCGCCAGGGGGCACCAGCCTGGCCAACCGCCTGAGGACCTCATTGACGACCTCGGTGGTCGACGCTTCGCCACCCAGATCGAACGTGCGGATGCCGTCGGCGGCGGCACCCAAGGTGGCCTCTCGAATGTTGATCGCCGCCCGGGCGATCCCGGGGTCCCCCCGACCGGCAGCGTGGTCGAGCACCGCAGCA
>Ga0302325_10026675_pt1 | contig 11996 bp, 10 predicted proteins | sample Palsa_T0_2_FD_201948 | JGI IMG/M metagenome (GOLD analysis project Ga0302325, IMG submission 201948) | Peat permafrost microbial communities from Stordalen Mire near Abisko, Sweden - Palsa_T0_2 | ecosystem: Environmental > Terrestrial > Soil > Palsa > Peat permafrost | place: Sweden: Abisko... | reverse complement strand
TGAAGAAGCGCGCGTACATCAGGTGCAGGATCGCGTGCTCGACGCCGCCGATGTACTGGTCGACGGGCATCCACTCGCGCAGCACCGCTGGGTCCCAAGCGGCTGTTTGGTTGCGCGCGTCGCAGTAGCGCAGGAAGTACCAGGAGGAGTCGACGAACGTGTCCATCGTGTCCGTCTCGCGGCGCGCGGGCCCTCCACACGCGGGACACTCGACATTCATCCAAGCCTCCGCGCCCGCGAGCGGCGAGCGGCCCTTGGGGGTGTAGTCCTCGATGTCGGGCAGCTCGACGGGAAGCTGCTCGTCGGGGACCGCCACCAGGCCGCAGCTCTGGCAGTGGATGATCGGGATCGGCGCGCCCCAGTAGCGCTGGCGGGAGACGAGCCAGTCGCGCAGGCGGTAGTTGACGGAGGCGTGGCCCTTGCCCTCGCGGTCGAGCCACGCGACGATCGCGGCGAGCGCGTCGCGGTTGCGCATGCCGTCGAAGTCGGGGTGCGAGTTGACGAGCACACCGTCGCCTATATATGGAAGCCCACCCACCAGGCCGTCGTCGTCGGCGCCGGTCTCGGCTTCGGAGCCGGCCTGGCCGGCGTCGCCGGCGGGGGGTGCGATCACGCGCCTGATCGGCAGGTCGTAGGCGCGCGCGAACGCGTGGTCGCGCTCGTCGTGGCCCGGCACGGCCATGATCGCGCCGGTGCCGTACTCCATCAGCACGTAGTCGGCGACGTACATGGGGATCTGCTCGCCGTTTACGGGGTTGGTGACGGTCTGTCCGAGCGGCACGCCGGTCTTGGGACGCTCGGCGTCGCCGCGCTCCTCGTTGGTCTCAGTGAGCGCGTGGTTGACGTAGTCGTGGACGGCCTGCTCGTGCGGGGTGCCGCGCGCGAGGCGCATGACGTCGTGGTGCTCGGGCGCCATCACGAAGAAGGTGGCGCCGAAAAGCGTGTCGGGACGGGTGGTGAAGACGGGGTAGTCGACGCCGAGCGCGTGGCAGTGGAACGTGACCTCGGCGCCCTCGCTTCGCCCGATCCAGTTGCGCTGCATGGTCTTGACGTGCTCGGGCCAGTCGATCCCGTCGAGGTCGTTGAGCAGCCGCTCGGCGTAGTCGGTGATGCGCAGGAACCACTGCTCGAGCTGGCGGACTTCGACGAGCGCGCCGCAGCGCTCGCAGTGGCCGTCGGCGTCGACCTGCTCGTTGGCGAGCACGGTCTGGTCTTTGGGGCACCACTTGACGGCGGCCTCCTTACGGTAGGCGAGGCCGGCGCGGAACAGCTCGAGGAAGATCCATTGCGTCCAGCGGTAGTAGGAGGGTTCGTCGGTGGCGAGCTCGCGCGACCAGTCGATGGAGATCCCCCACGAGTGGAACTGGCGACGGAAAGAGGCGATCGACTCGGCGGTCGAGTCGCGCGGGTGCACGCCGGTTTTGATGGCGTGGTTCTCGGCGGGCAGACCGAACGCGTCGTAGCCCATCGGATGCAGCACGCGCGCGCCGAGGCGGCGGTGGAAGTGGGCGATGGCGTCGCCGACGGAGTAGCACTTGAGATGGCCGATGTGGGGCTCGCCGCTGGGGTAGGGGAGCATCTCCAGCACGTAGGAATTCGATCCCCACCCACCCCCGCGCGCGCCCGCCCTGGCGCCGGCACTGCCGTGTCCATCGCCTCCCCCCCGCCGCGCCTGCGCGGCGTGCTCGTTGGAGACCTCCCACGTGCGCTCGTGCGCCCACACGGCCTGCCATCGCGGCTCGATCTCGTGTGGGTCATAGCGGCGCTCTGCCATCGGCAGTCGCAGGTTAGCGGGCGGGTGGGTGAGCCTCGACCTCCTGAACGCGCGGGCTAAGGCTGCGCAGCAGCTCGACGACCTCGGTGGGCGCCTTCAGCGGCGAGCCGGCGTCGAACGGCGGCTGGGGGTCGTACTCGATGCCCAGCTGGATCGCCTGCGCGACGGTGTCGCCGGCGATGCGCGCGGCGAGCGTGAGCGCCATGTCGATGCCGGCGGACACGCCGGCGGCGGTGACGAGTTTGCCGTCGAACACCACGCGCTCGGCCACCGGCAGGGCGCCGAGGCGGCACAGCTCCTCGATCGCGAGCCAGTGGCTGGTGGCGCGCCGGCCGTCGAGCAGCCCGGCGGCGGCGAGGATCAGCGAGCCGGTGCACACAGACGTGGTCCACGTGCTCGTGCGGTCGGCCTGCTTGAGCCAGTCGAGCACGGCCGGGCCGGCGTTTGCGACGACGTCGCCGGGACCGCCGGGCACGAGCACGATGTCGGGCTTGGGCATGTCCTGCAGCGAGCGCTCGGCGAGCACGGTGAGCATGCCGTTGTCGGTGCGCAGCGGTCCGGGCTCGGCTGCTACGAACGCGACGTTCGCGCCGGGAAGCCGGCTGAGCACCTCGTAGGGTCCGATGGCGTCGAGCGCGGTGAAGCGTTGGTAGAGGACGATGGCGATGTTCACGTGACTGCCTCCCTGGTTGTGGTGGCGTGGAAGCGCCGGCGGTACTCGGCGGGCCCTATGTGCAGCGTGCGCAGGAACACGCGGCGCATGGTCTCGGCGCTGGCGAAGCCGCAGGCGACGGCGATGAGGGCGAGCGGCTCGTCGGTGTCCTCCAGGCGGGCGCGCGCGGCTTCCAGGCGCACGCGCTCGACATGGCGGGCGGGCGTGACGCCGGTCTCGGCGCGAAACGCGCGCGCGAAGTGTCGCGGGCTCATGTGCGCTCGAACGGCCATCGCCTCGACTGAGTGATCGCCGGCGATGTCCTCGAGCACGGCACGCTGGATCTCACGCAGCGGCTCGCGCCGGGCGCGCTGCGCGGCGAGCGTGGCGCTGAACTGCGACTGGTTGCCGGGGCGGCGCAGGAACAGCACGAGGTGGCGGGCGATGGTGAGCGCGGCGTCGCGGTCGAGGTCTTCCTCGACGAGCGCCAGCGACAGGTCCATGCCGGCGGTGACGCCGGCGGAGGTCCAGATGTGGCCGTCGCGTACGAAGATCGGCTCGGGGTCGACACGCACGTCGGGGTGCAGGCGCTGGAGCTCACGCGCGGACGCCCAGTGGGTGGTGGCGCGACGACCGTCGAGCAGGCGCGCGGCGGCGAGCAGGAACGCGCCGGTGCACACGGAGGCGGTTCTTCTTGTTTTTGATGATGTTTGGGCGATCCAGTCGAGGAACCGCGGGTCGCGCTCGACCTCGGCGTATCCGGGTCCGCCGGCGAGGATCAGCGTATCGATCGTTTCGGGCGCGTCGTCGAGGCCGGCGTGCGCGGTGATGGTGAGGCCGCTGGAGGTTGTGAACGGCCGGCCGTCGGGACTGAGGACGCGCACGTCGTAGCCGCGCTGCTGGCGGTCTTCGGCCTCGATCAGGCGCTGCGCGCCGCAGAACACCTCCAGCGGGCCGGTGACGTCGAGGCTCTGTACGTCGGGATAGGCGACGATCGCGATCACGCGTGGGGTGCGGTGGCTTTCCATGCGACGATCATCCCTCACCGCGGATCTGTCTGCAAGGACAGATTTCCAACGTTTTCTGCCATCACAAGCGGCCAGCGCAAACGTCGGGACGCGCGCGGGCGCGGCCGTTTACGATGGGCTCAGTGGAGGAGCCCGAGTTCGAGGAGACCGTGTTCGAGGAGCAGCAGCCGCAGGACGGCGGCGATCCCGACTCCCTGGGCGCGGCCCCGGGTCGCGTGGCGAGCATCGTGGGGGCGGCGGAACGCGCGGCGGCTGAGTATCGCGAGCAGGCGGAGGCGCGCGCGAGAGAGCGGATCGAGGAGGCGGATCGCGCGGCGGAGAACCGCGTGCGGGCGGCGGAGGAGGAGGCGAGCGAGCTCCTCGACAGCGCGCGCGCGCAGGCGGACGGCACCCGCGAGCAGGCGCAGTCCGCCGCCGCGCAACTGCACGAGGAGTCCGAGCGCGACCGCGAGGAGGCGGCGCGGACGCTCGAGCAGGCGCGTGAGCAGGCCGACCGGCTGGTGACGCAGGCGCGCGGGGACGCCGAACAGATGTGGGCGACCGCACAGCAGGAGTCCGAGCTCGTGCGCGCGTCCGCGAGGGAGGAGCACGAACGCCTGCGCGCGGCGGCGGAGGCGGACTCCAGGCAGATGCGGGCGGCGGCGGACGCCGAGTCGCAGCAACTGCTCGAGGGAGCGCGCCAGGAGGCGGAGCGGATCGCGCAGCAGGCACACGAGCAGACGCAGAGCCTGATCGCGTCGCGCCGCGAGGAGCTCGAGCGGATGCAGACGGACGCGGAGGAGCAGGCGGGGAGGATCAGGGCGAAGGCACGCGACGAAGCCCGCGACATCACGAGCGAGGCGCACGTGGTCGCACGCGAGATATTGGGCGAGGGCACGGAGGTCTCACGCAACATTCGCGAGCTGTCGACGTCGCTGCGCAACAACGCCGAGCGTCTACTGCGCGACGTGCGCCTAACCCACGGCGCGATGACCGCGCGCCTGGATCAGGTGACCACGGGCGGCGAGCGCGAGCCGGCGGACGGCGGCGGGGAGTCCGGCCGGGAGTCCGACGGCGAGGACACGGGCACGACGCGCGGGCGACGCAAGCGCGGGGTCGAACGCGGGGGCGGGTCGAACGACGATTTGGATGTGCCGGAGTTCATCCCGCGGGGGTGAGGGGCGACGCCAGCATGCCTCCCGCGGGCGACCACCGCCGCCGGGTCAGCAAATTGACACACACTGGGTGCAGACCCCTTAACAGGCGCAGCTTGTGTCACGGAACGCCCGGTAGCGTGAGACCCATGCCGAACCTGAGCAGCTCTCGCAAGGGAGCGGCCGCGGAGGTCGAGATCGCGGCGGCTTGCATCCGCCTCGATCTGGTGGTCCTGTGGCCCATGTGCGAGGGCGGAAGGTATGACCTGGTCATCGACACGGGCGCTCGACTTCTGCGCGTGCAGTGCAAGTGGGCGTCACGACACGGGAACGTGCTCACTGCCCGTTGCGTCACCAGCCGGCACACGCCCAGCGGGTATCTGAGAAGCACCTACTCGACCGACGAGATCGACGCGATCGCCGCCTACGCACCGGACACCGACGGCTGCTATCTCGTCCCGATCCGAGAGGTCGAGGGATGTAGATCGATCAGCCTGCGCCTGTCGCCGACGCTCAACAACCAGACCGAGCAGGTCCGCTGGGCGCGAGACTACGAGCTCCTGACGTCCCTGAGGCGCAACTGGAGCGTGACGGTGGATTAGCGGTCGACCGTTGAAGCACCGATGCCCCGGGCGATAGGATGACGGGGCTTGGGGCTATAGCTCAGCTGGGAGAGCGCCGCCATGGCATGGCGGAGGCCGTCGGTTCGAGCCCGACTAGCTCCACTGAACTGTTCGGCGCGCAAACCACGGGTGCGCCGACGCGGTAGGTGGGCAGGATCTCGTTGCGGCTGTTGACGCGTAGCTCTGCGATGAGGATGGCGAGTAGCGCCTTGGCTTGCTCGGGCTCGCCGTGTTCGATGACGTGATCGAGATGGTCAGCGACGGCGCGGAGTGCCGCCGCGTCAGGAGCGCTGGGCGCGTCCGTGGCTAGTTCATCGGCGAGTGCCTGGTCTTGGTCGTGGAGAGCCTCCAGGCGTGCCTTGAGAGTGGTTAGGCGCTCGTCGAAGTGCGCGGGGTTGAGATCGCCGGCCTCGAAGGCGTCTTGGTAGCGGTCGATTGCACGTTCGGAGCGGGTGATCTCTTTGGCGAGCGACGCGCGTTGTTCGGTGAGGGCGGTGCGGTCGGTGTTATCGCTCGCGGCGGCTTGTTTGATGGCGTCGCGTATGAGTCCGCCGTCGCGGTAGATGCTGGTGAGCTGTGTGAGGATTGCGGTCTCCAGCTTCTCGCGGGGGATGCGCTCGCCGTCGCAGCTTTTTCGTCCGAGCTTTTGTCTGCCGGAGCAGGCGTAGTAGTGGTAGGTGCCGCCGTTGCCTTTCGCGGACATTCCGACGTATGCGCGGCGGCAGCGCCCGCAGCGCACGAGCCCGGTGAGTAGGAACTCAGCGCGGCTTGCGGCGCGCATCGCTAGATTCTCTCCGCGCTGTTTCAGCAATGCTTGTGCGCGGTCGAATGTGTCTTGGTCGATCAGCGGCTCGTGCAGGCCGGGGAACGTCTGCTCGCGCCAGTGGACACGTCCGACGTATGCCTCGTTGCTGAGCACCCAGAGCACGATGTTGGGCTGCCAGCCACGCGACGGAGCGGGAGCGTGTTCTGCGACGAGGCGCCGGGCGATGGCGGCGGCACCCAGCCGCCCGGCGGCGTAGCGGGTGAAGATGCGCCGGATGACGGGCGCGGTGCGCTCGTCGGGGATGAGTTGCTTCTGCTCGTTGCGTTCGTAGCCGAATGGGATGCGTCCGTTCGGCCAGCGTCCTTCCCTGGCGCGGCGCTCGATGCCACTGGTGACGCGGTCGACGATGGTGGCGTGCTCGAACTCGGCGAACACCCCGAGCATTTGCAGCATCATCCTGCCGGCTGCTGAGCCGGTGTCGAATGGCTCGGTCGCTGAGCGCAGCACGACGTTGAGGGTGTCTAGCTCCTCGGCGATGCCGGCGAGCTGGCGCACCTTCCGCGAGAGGCGGTCGATGCGGTAGACGAGGAGCTGGTCGATGCGGCCTTGGCGGGCGAGGTCGAGCGCGGCTTGGAGTCCTGGCCGGTCGAGCTTGGTGCCGGTCGCGCGGTCTTCATGGTGGGCAATGATTCGCCAGTCCTCCTGCACCTTGCAGAACGCCTCCAGCCGTTCCTGTTGGGAAGCAAGCGAGGTCGGCTGGTTCTCCTCGTCAGTAGAGATGCGGGTGTAGAGACATACGCGTGTCATCGCCAAGGCTCCTCCTGCTCGTGGGCTTGCTGAGGGTCGAGGAGACCAGAACCCGCACCGGATCTCAAGGCCGCATCGCCAGTCGCCCGGCCGATGGTTGGGTGCTCTCTCTCGCGTTCGGCTTCTGTGCGTTCCTGGACGCGGCGCTGCTCCCATTCGCGGGCCAGCTCCTCGTCCTCTGCCGTCACGGCGGCCGCCGTGGCCTGCGTGCGGGCACGCGCACCGAGCGGGGAGAGCGCAGCCCAGCGCTCGGGCATCGGCACCTGCCAACGCCGCCCGAGAGCCAGCTCTTGCGGTGTGACTTCGACGCCGGTCATCGTCTCGAAGTCCGCCATACCGAGGGGCGGCGCCCCTTGATCTAGACAGCACCAGATCGTCCCGAGCGGGCTACGCGTTTCGAGCTGGGCTGTGGTCGTGACCCAGAGGCGCGCTGTGAGCAGTTGCCGAGCGTCCGGCGTGCCCTCTTGGTAGAAGCGCTGGGCTCGGCGCTCGTCCGGCACGACAAAGCACACGTTGAGCGGGCGCTCCGAGCGCTCAAGCGTCACCCTGTAGCTACGGATCTTCCTGACGAGCGTCGCCATTGGCTCGGTCGCGCGGTCCCACTCCACCGCAACCCCGACGACCCCGAGCGGTGTGCTCAGGGTGAGGCTGGCATCCGGTCGCGCGCTTTCATAGGGCGGCAGCGACCAGTACGGCTTGATTGCGCCCCAGCCCGGCTCCCATGCGGCGACCCACACGTCGGGGGTGTCGAGGGTCGCGGCGATGATGCTGCAGACGAACCTGTTGCACTCCAGGCGGTGAGCGAGCTGCGCGTGCTCGTGGAAGTCCTGCTGGCGATCCCAGCCAAGACCCTTGCGGTCACGTCCGAGGCGGGCTGCGACGAGGTGTGCGCCGACCTCATCGAGTAGCCAGTGCGCTTGTGGCTTACCAAGCGAGAACGGGCCTGCCGGGTAGAACCGGTCGATTACGCGATGGCGATACAGCCACAGCAGGCGATCCTGGCAGCGACGCAACGAGCCGAAGAACAACAGCCGTAGCTGATCGGTCGTCAAGATCTTCTGGCGATACAGCAGCCAGGCGATCTCCCGGTCACGCTCTGTCGTGTGCTTCGCCACCTCCCAGGCGAACGCGCTCCCTACACGCGCCGGTCGCGTAGACATAGCATTGGGCATCTACTTACCTCCCTTTGTCGCGTGCTGGGAGCCCTGGCGTTTTGCGGTCCCAAGCAGCGAATCCGGCGTGTCGGTGATGCGTTTGGCGCGGGGCATAGGCGCGCGCTTTTCGCGCTTGAATCCGCCGGGCAAAACGCCACGGCGCTCTTTCGCAGCATCAGCAAGCAATTCGGCAAGTAGCCGGATCGCTTCGAGTTCCAGCTCACGTGAAAGCCGCTGCACGCGAGGGCGAGCGGCACGAATGTAATCGTCCATATTTTCTGGTGTCGGTGAGTGACCCTTACGACGGCAACACGCCGCCAAGCCAGAACCCACGGACACCAGACCACCGGCCCGCGCCCGATCAAAGGGCTCTAATGGACAAAGGCCGATTTCGGGGTGTTTTGGTTACAGCCCGACACCAATTTTTATGTTGTGTTAGCCCCGTGTCAGCAGACACCACAGCAACCACAGGGCGCTACATCTACACCGAGCGCCCTTATGGGGTCAGGCGTCAGCCCACTTCCAAACGTTGCGACGCCCACCACGTCGATAACGCACCCCACCCAACTCCTCCGGGTTGACCTCCTCGTCATCCGGCTCCCTGCGATCGTCAACGTCCGCCCTGTCGTCGTCGGGCTCCGGCCACTCCGACAGGCAGTACATCACCGACCCAAGCTGCCAGCACGCCGACTGCAAACGCTCAGCCAGCGCGAACCACGCATCCGAACGGACCCCCTCAGAGTCGAGCGCGTCCATCGCCTCCCCCAGCACACCGGACGCCCGCTCGCAGACTCCGTCGATCCGCTCGGCAGCCAACGCCCGTGCATGCCGCCACACACGATGCTGCGGAGACTCCGGCAACACCACCGACTCGCCTTCACGCGCGACGTGCCTACGCCCGCTGCTCGTCAATCCCCACACCACGACCCCGTGTCGGCGCGAGCGTACGAGCAGGCCAGCGGCGATAAACGCCTCGATCTGCGGGCGCAGACGCCGCGTCGTCCACGAGCCGTGAACGAACCCCAAATGCTCCGCGATATCGCTCATCATCACACCGTCGCCCTCCCGCTCACGATGGCGTTCCGCGCGCTCCACGGCCGCGAGCACCAGCTCATCGGACACCGGCTCGAACCGGCGCAACTCGCCGTCACGATCACGCCGGACTTGTGAGGACCGCACGCCGGCCCCCCGCTTACCTCCGTCTTTGCTGCTGGACATCTCCCTGGCTCCTTTCGGGTATCCCGAGGAGCGCGCACGCGAGCACGACCCGCCAGCCGCGGACAGCTACGGTTTCCGTGGCATCGAAGGCACGCCCTTCGGTGCTAAAGGCCGGGCGAGCGCCGTCAACGCTCGCTCGGCCGCTTCAGTTGTCGATCAGCGCGCAGAGCAGAGCAGAACCCGCGCCCGATCTCAAGAGGCAAATCCCGTGCGCACAGAAAGCACGCCAACTGCCTCCTCCGCTGCGGCCGAATTTTGCTTCGATCAGCCGGCTATCTCTACGAGGAACCCTGCTCCGTGCCAAATCGCCGTTCGGCTATGACAATGATGCGCTCGTAGAGCGCGTGAAAGGCGTCGAGATTGCGTTGCGCAGGCGCCACCGCTTCCGGTCCTTCTTCATGATTGATAATCACCGGACCAACGGCGAGATAGATAGCCACAAAGGCGTCGCGTGCTTCGCCCAGCGCAACGATCATCTCGTCGTCGGGGCCTAGTCGAAAGCTCAGAGATGCCATGGCGGCTCGCATATCCACCTCACACGCCGATACCTTGTCGGCCGCAGCCTGGACGATTTGCTGGGGTTGGCCAGTACCGACACGGGCCACGAACTGCTGCACGGCATGATCCCCAGCAACCAAGCTGGCTATAGCGTGATCCACCGCAGCTCTCACGTCGTTGCGTCGTTCCCGCTTGTTGATCTGCCGATCCTGCTGGCGTGATTGCCAAAGTGCCACCGCCACGGCGATGACGGTGCCGAGCGCAGCTGCAGCTGCACCAATAGCCTCAATCCAGCCAGCTGTGTCTGTCGCCAGCACGACGGGGAAGGCTATCGGGCACGAACGTGTTGATTTGACGTTCGGGAGCCCGAAAGGTCGTGGTGCTTGGCACAACCCACGAGTGATCGTCTACGAGCGCCGTTCGGATCTGTACATATCGAGATCCCGCAGGAAACCTAGAACGGCGTGCCCGAACCGAGGCGCGCCGAAGACGGTCATGACAGCCAGTACGGCCGGCCAAGGAAGACCTGAGAGATGCGCAAGCACAATTGCGCTCTTAGGGTGTCCAACCTGGAGGCATGTGTCGTTTCACCATTGCCAGGGCTTTTTCGTTTCTGCGTTGGGCCAGCACTTCGGCGTGCTCGGCAATGAGCCTGTTGACATCCTCAACGCTGCGGCCCGTCGCTTCTGCCATTTCCTCCCGGCTCAAGCTGTTGCTGTAGACAAGCGCCAAGAGGCGGTCGGCCAGCGCTTCGCCCTCCAGACCTTCCAGTTCGGCCGTCGTCTCTGCTCGCCGCGACTGCCCTTGGAGAATCTGATTCACGCGTGTGTGGCTCATGCCGGTCATATCCCCGATGGTGCGCCGCGACAGACCGAGCGCGGCGACGTTGCGAATCGCCGCTTCGCGTCGGCGTCCAGACTCCCTTACAACGGCCGGCTCCGAGGCTGCGCGTCCAATCGCGTACTCGTGGAGCGCCGCAAGGAGCTCTCGCACTGCGTCGTCAAGGGTTTCGGCGTGCTGCATGGCGGTGGAAAGATAGCTCTTTCCACCGGCGGTGTCAAGGGGCACTTTCCATCCTCATGCTCGACCGTCAAGCGCCACCGGCGCTATACCGTTCTCATGGCAAGATGCAGGTTCCAGATCGGTGCGGTGTTCCCGGCTGACGATCCGGTCGCTCGCTTCGTGACCGTCCTCGCGATGATGAGCAACTACTGGCACCGCTCCATGCGTGCCATCGATGCCGCCATGGAAGACGAGGACGGACCTGGAATCCGTCTGATGTTGGCTCGCCAGCAGGCGCTTTCTACTACGAGGCGACGAAGTTCATTGCGGACTCCGGCAGAAGTTTCCCCAGTGAGGTCGAGCGCTTTATCGCGAGCCTGGACGAGCCCACCAAAGGCCACTACGACCGGACTATGGCCGGGCTCGATACGAAGTCGCCGCATTACCAAGGGTGGCTAAAGGATCACCGCAACGTGACCTTCCACTTCCCGCTACTGCATCCAGAGCGGGATGCCCATGGAGATGAGGAGATCGCCAACGCGCTCAGATATGTAGCGAGTTTGGAGGGCACGATCACCGCAGAGGACACGATCGGCAGCGTCCGCTTCGAGTTCGCCGATGAGGTCGGGGTCCAAATGCTGCCAGACATCGTCGACGACCCAGACGTGATGAACGAGCTGGGCGACGCCACCGTTGCGCTCGGTCTGTTCATGCACGGCGCCCTCTTGCAATACGTCAAGTCACGGCCGCCGGGCGCCATCGTTGCTGAGCCGTGAGTCGGGGGTCCTACGGTCGTGCTGGCCCGTCCGACTCAGCGATGCCAAGGGCTCAGTCAGGATCAGATCCGACGAAGGATTGCGTTGCTCGCTCCTCTCGCTCCTCGCCAAGTCTGCGGAACCGTTCAAGGAACGCCTCACGCTTCAACGATTTACGGCGGCGGATGGTGCGACGGCGATGGGGAATCAAGTGCTCGGCCGCGTCGATTGTCGTGGCTGAGGCCCTATACAGGTTGCGGGCTCGCCGAAGTGCTTTCGTCATCGCCTCGCGATCAGGGACTTCGGATTCAAGCCCCGATTCTGCCGTCATGATGCTGTACCGGGCCTGGGAGAGGAGGTGGCGGGCCACGTAAAGCTCGCTCGTAAACTCGAGGCCCTCGCTCGGAGCGAGGTCGATGAGCGGTTCGAGGAGTTCGAGGTCGCCGTTGTTGGAGGCGATGGGTGTAGACGTCTCATTTGGCCCCGGTGTCGACGCTTGAAGTGGCCCCACCTCCGTCCGAGCTGAGCTTGACGCTCGGCGCTCTGTCATCGAGCGCTAAGCGAAAGGCCGGAATGGAGTGTCCAG
>Ga0302325_10026674_pt1 | contig 11996 bp, 12 predicted proteins | sample Palsa_T0_2_FD_201948 | JGI IMG/M metagenome (GOLD analysis project Ga0302325, IMG submission 201948) | Peat permafrost microbial communities from Stordalen Mire near Abisko, Sweden - Palsa_T0_2 | ecosystem: Environmental > Terrestrial > Soil > Palsa > Peat permafrost | place: Sweden: Abisko... | reverse complement strand
GGCTCCGGAACCAAGCTGTTATCAAGGGAATCATATTTCTGCTTCCACAGGAAGCAGAACGTTGGCATTGTCGCGTTATCGTTGGTTCATGACTGCCGCAGCCGCTCGCCGCGCCGATGTGCGGTCGCGCATCATCGACGTCGCGGCGCAGCTGCTCCGTGACGAGGGGCCGACGGCGGTCACGACGCGAGGGGTCGCCGAACAGGCCGGTGTCCAGGCGCCGATGATCTACCGCCTGTTCGGCGACAAGGACGGCCTGCTGGAGGCCGTCGCCGAACACGTGATGGCCGCTTACGTCGCGGCCAAGACCGAGATCGCCGAAGCGGCACCGGCGGCGGGCATCGATCCGCTGACTGACCTGCGTGCGGCATGGCAAACGCAGATCGACTTCGGCGTCGCTAACCCATCGCTGTTCCGGCTCCTGAGTGACCCGGACCGGGTCCGGCAGTCACCCGCGGCCCGCGCCGGCAGGGAGGTTCTGCAAACGCGGGTCCACCGGGTCGCCGCCGCCGGCCGGCTCCGGGTCAGCGAGCAGCGCGCCACCAGCCTCCTCCAGGCAGCCGCGATCGGCGCCATCCAGACACTGCTGGCGACACCGCCCGAAGATCGCGATCCCGGCCTTGCCGAGAGCATGCGCGACGCCGTTCTCGGGCAGATCATCACCGACCCGCCGGCACCCGCGCCCGCGGACGGCGACACGACCGCGACGGCGGTCACTCTCCGGGCCATGGCACCGCGACTCGATGCGCTGACCCGAGCCGAGCGGCAGGTGCTGGGCGAGTGGCTCGACCGCGTGATCGACCATGACGCCAAGGATCGATCCAGGGCAGCTGCGACGCTGCAGTGACGGCCGCTCTCCCCGATCTGATTGAGCACCTGACCGGTATCCCGGCGAAGACTCGCCGGCCGCTGTCCCTGATCGGATATCCGCTCATCGGCATGACCGGACGTTCACGGCGTGTCGGCGAAAACGTCGCGCCAGATCAGCCCGTTCTGTACGGCTCTGCTGGCAGCCGCCAAGCGTGGGCGCCACCGCGCATAGCAGCGGATATTTCGCGCTGCCTGATCGGGCGGTCTTGTCAGGCGTGCGACGGAACCGCTGGCAGGGCAGCCGTCTTTTCGAGTGGCATGCCCGCCTGCGTGCCGTTGAGCGCGGCGAGGTGTGCGCGTACCCGCTGGGCACGTGGCTGCCCCGCATGCAGTCGGGCGCGGATCACCGCACCGACGGCACGCGCCCGGCCGCAAGCTCGGCCATCAGCGTGCACCCTGCAAGCGGATGCCCTCCCAGCACCCGAACCTCGCACGGCAAAACCGCGCGAAGATGGCGCAGTCTGCAACCTTCCCTACCAGCGCAACCGCCGACCACGCGGCCACCAGCGCACCAATCAGGCCGTGCCCGAGACTATGAGCGACATTCGCCGCAAGCGTCGCCGTGATGCCCAGACCGAGCAGACACCGCGCCAGCGCAGGGCCCCGGCACCTTCCTTCGCGCACAGTCCGGCATCACCATAGAATTCGCGTAGATCAGCCCGTCCACCGTCAGCGGCACCAACGGGCCGCGTCCAACCCGTCTCACCATGCGCCCGCACGAGATCATAGGCGTCCTCGTAAGATGCGACCGCTGCCACACCGCGACGACGATGACGGCGACCGCGGTCGTCCACCTGAGCACCCGATCCGCCGCCCTCACCGGGCACCACCAACAGCAAAAGACCTGGTCAAGGCAATTACGCCGCCATGCCCAATTGGTAGGCCTTGGTCCTCGGACACCTGATCCATGTCTCTGACCTGCAGTGATTTGTCTCCCAGATCAGATGGCTACACAAATTCGCAGGTCACAAGCATGCAAGCTCAAGTCCCTCTCGGACACGAACCATTTGGGCGTGGACCCCCGATGCCGCCAGTCTTGCGATTGACCGTGCCGACGCGCGCCGATCGCAGATTTTGCGCGGCCCTGCGCTGGCTCGGCCTGCTTGGATCGCCACGTAATGAATGACCAGCTCTGCTCGCCCGCGGTGCCCGGTGGCAAGGGTGGGCCTTACGGTTTCACAGCAGACGCGCGGACAAGCAGGCGCTCCATGATCCGGGTCCTGATACGGCGGCGCCTGCTGCCGCCGCCACGCCTGGCCCGTGAGGGAAACTTAGGCGGGCATGTTCCCGGGGCTGGTGCCGGTCACCTGCGGCGCGGTGCGGTTGCCGGTGGCACACTGATTCGATGGCACTGTGGCGGGTTCGCGATTTCCATGCTGACGACCTTGATTCCGCCGTCCGGTTGTGGGACAACCCGGCGGCCAGCAGCGAGGCGCCGGCGTTCAGCCTTTCTGACCTGATCGCGGCCGTCCGGTCGCATGAGCCCGCGGTGGTCGCGGTTGTCGGTGAGGAGCTGGTGGGGGTCGCGGTCGCGGCGGTAGGCGGTGACCGGGCGTGGGTGATGCGGATCAGCCTGGCGGCCGCGTGGCGGCGCCGGGGGATCGGCAGCGCGATGCTCGGCGAGCTGGAGCGGCGGCTCGTGGCGGCCGGGGCGCACCGGATTCAGTGCCTGCTGGCTGGCGCGGGCGAGGTCGGGGCCGAGGCGCTGGAGCACGCCGGCTACACCGCGCGTCAGGGGATGGTCTTGTACGAGCGGCTGGAGCCTGTCGATCCCGGCAGTGCCGGGGTGCTGGGCCTGCTCGGCGGCCGGATGGTGCGGGCCGGCGCCTGGGATGAGCTCGGCGGCATGGCCAGGGAGAAGGAGCTGATCGAGCGGCGGGTCATCTTGCCGCTGGCGCAGCCGCAGCTGGCGGAGCGGCTGGGCCTGGTGCCGCCGCGGGCGGTGGTGCTGTTCGGGCCCCCGGGAACGGGCAAGACGAGCTTTGCCAGGGGCGCCGCGTCGCGGCTTGGCTGGCCGTTCGTGGAGCTGTTCCCGTCGCGGCTGGCCGGCGAGTCCCCGGCCGGCCTGGCCTCCGCGCTGCGCGAGGCGTTCGGCTTGGTCGCCGAGCTGGACAAGGTGGTGCTGTTCATCGACGAGGTGGAGGAGATCGCCGGGACGCGGCAGCCGCGCACTGTCTCTGCGGCGCAGGGCGTCACCAACGAGATGCTCAAGCTCATCCCGCCGTTCCGGGAGCAAGACGAGCGGCTGCTCATCTGCGCCACGAACTCGGTCCGAGCCCTGGACAGCGCGTTCTTGCGGCACGGCAGGTTCGACTACGTGATCCCGGTGGGGCCGCCCGACCCGGCCGCGCGGGAGGCGATCTGGGACCGCTACCTGGCCGCGATCCCGCACGGCGAGCTGGACATGGCCGCGATCGTGGAGGAATCGCGGCTCTTCACCCCGGCCGACATCGAGTTCGCCGCGCGCAGGACCGCGCAGCTGGCCTTCGAGCGCGTCCTGTTCGAGCGCGGCGGGGAGCAGGTGAGCACGGGCGATGTCCTGCGCGCCGCCGGCCAGACCCGCCGCACCCTGACTCCGGAACTCGTGACCGAGTTCGAGCAGGACATCCAGGACTACGCCCGGGTCTGAGCGGGCCGGCACAGCCCGGTACTCCCGGCCCGAACCAGGAGCAAACGCATGCAGTATCCGACCGCGGCGCCATGTCACGTTCCGTACCGGACGCGAACCTCGCTCCGGCGGAGAAGTGCTCCGTACCGCGGAGTCTGAGCGGTTGGCAGCTAAGTCGGGCGCTCGGGTGGCCGCGCGCACAATATCCAGCGCCGGACGGCTTCCTGAGAGACGATGGCCGGGGAGCGAGGCCAGCAGAGGAAGGGGCCGCCAGCCGTGAGGGGCGCAAGACAGCTCAAGGTAGGCCTGCGGGTCCGCGATCTCGAAGCGTCCTGCGCGCTCTATCTGAAGCTCGGATTCCGGCAGATTCCCCGCCCTGACGAGCCGCGCCTGCGGTACCTGACGTTCGGTCACACCTGGCTGATCCTGTCGGACAGGTACCAGCACGGCTACCATAACGCGGAGCGGGAGCTGGCTGCCGTGAGCGGGCCGCTCGGCAGCGGGCTGGTGCTGGCGGTTCCCGTCAGCGACCTCAGCGCCACCTACGACCTGTGGCGTTCCGAGGGCCTGACGGTAACCCTGGAGCCACACGACGCGTATTGGGCCCGGATCTTCTACGGCCTGGACCCGGACGGCTACGAGCTGATGTTCGAGGAGCATCATCCGGGCACGCCGCCTGCCTGACCGTTACTCCTCGAAAGCACATGCGGCCGCTCCAGACGCCCGCAATGGCTCGCCGCCGCACGCCAGAGTGACCTGATCTGTGCACTGCCGCAGGCCGGCACCGAGTCGGCACGAGGGCCGCATAACGGCGGTTACTCGCGCGATGTCCGTCGCCTGCTGCGCCACTTTCCGTGATGCCGGTCAGGACTCCACCGTCGTCGGCGGAACCGCCGTGGTGCACATCACCGCGTCACAGTGAGCACGGCAGCGATGCAGTCATCGTCCCGGTCGGCACCAAATAAGCCCGCCGTAAAAGAGATCACGAAGGGGCTCCCGCGAGCACGGGCATCGCGGGCGCTAGCTAGGCTGGCCTGGTGACCTGGCAGCCGCACCCGTACTCACGGGGCGAGCTCGTCGCGATAATCGACTGCGCCGACTTGGAGCGCGCGGCACGATTCTGGACCGCTGTTCTCGGATACACCGCCATCGGGGACGCGGATGGCGTTTACCAGGGCCTGCTGCCCGCCGACGGGCCCGGCATCCAGGTGCTCCTGCAACGGACGGCGACGCCAAGCAGGCCAAGAACCGCGTACACCTCGACCTGCGGACCCGTGATCTGGAAGCCGAGGTCAGCCGAGTCACGGCGCTCGGCGCCATCGTGCTCACCAGCCTCCCCATCATCGAGGACGGCTGGACCTGGCACGTGCTCGCCGACCCGGACGGCAACGAGTTCTGCGTCCTCCAGCCGCCGCCCCATTACTTCCCGAAAGACGGAGACCAGCGCATCAATAGCGGGCCGTTACCGGAGATCACGAGGCGCTGTTGCAGCACTAGCGGAAGTCGTTGGCGTGGTCTCGAGACCACTCACGGAAGGTGAGGGCCGGGCGCCCAAGGAGTTCGGGAACGGCGTCCACGCCTAGGTCGGCGGGGAGTTGCGGGACAGTCCCCTGCCCCGCGACCAAGCGGTCGACCACGGGCGCTGGCAGTTGGGTGAGGAGATCAGCGCGGTAGGTGTCGGCATCCACCACCTCGAACTGGACGGGTTCACCGATTGCTTCGGCGATGTCGGCGACCTGCTGGCGGATTGTGAGCGGTCCCGCGCCGAGCACCGCCGGCGCTGCAGACTTGCGTGCGTCGTCGAGCAGTGCCTTGGCTGCGACCGCGGCGATGTCACGCTCGTGCACTGGTGACGTAGTGGCCTCGGGGAAGGCGGTGCGAAAGACGCGCGCCGAGCGAATGGACTGCCACCGCAATGAGTTGGTCGCGAAATAGCCCGGCCGCACGAAGGTACGCCTGAGCCCGGCGTCGTCAAGCGCCTCTTCGACGACGCTGTGAGCCAGGGCGATCGGATTGGTCTTCGCATCGGATCGCAGCACCGAACTGGAGGACAGGAGCACGACATGCTCCACGCCCGCCTCTCGTGCGGCATGGGCGAACTGCGTTGCGGTGCGCGGGTGCGCGTAAAGGAATACCTTACGTACGCCGGCCAGGGCAGCCGGCAGGCCGACCCTATCGTCCAGGTCGAGCTGCACCACCTCGACGCCGTCGGGGAACTGCCTCGGTTGCAGCGCCCGGCTTGCGGCTCGCACCGTTTCTCCTGCTGCCATGAGTTCGGACAGGACGAGCGCTCCCACGTGTCCTCGGGCGCCGGTGACCAGGATCGTCATGATTGCTTTCCTCTCAGTGATGAGTGAAGACTCAGCTGCGCCCTCACGAGCTTGGCAGACGCGGCCTACTCTGCCTCGCTTCGGGCTGGCGGACCAAGGAAAGCATCACCGAGTCCCGACCCAGCTTCCGCCAGACGTCGCGACGCCCCCAGACGCCTCAACCCGGCTGACATGCGGCAGCCGGGCCTACGTAAGGCGGCCAGGCCCGGAGCAAGCCAAGAGCTGCTCTGTGTGAAGCGGCCTTACCTCGCCCGCGTCAGAAAGCTGAGAATAGCGTCGGCCGCTGCCTGCGGCTGATCCTGCACCAGGAAGTGCTTTGCCCCGGCAACGGTGCGGCACTCGACCTGACTGGCTACCTGCTCGATCGAAGCGTGCGAGGAATCGCCGAAGCCCTGCTCGGCCGCGAGCGATAGTACCGGGATGACGAGCCCCTGGCGGCCAAGCTTCTCCCGATTTAGTTTCGCGTCATCGAGCAATGTTCGGTAGTAGTTGAAGCTCGCAACGAGGCCACCTGCCTCGTATGTACGGGTGTATTCGTCGATATCGTCCGTCGTAAGCGCGTCCGAGCGCAGCGTTCCGCGGCGGTAGAAGTACTCGATGAATTGCCGCTCGCGTCCAGCGACCAGCAGCTCGTTGATTCCTTGCGTCATGTTGAAACCCATGTGCCAGCTTCCGCCGTGCGCGACATCCATCGCAGACTCGAGGCCGAAACCGGGAATGGCGCTCTCGATGAAGACAAAGTCGTGCACATCCGCAGGGAAGCTCGCGGCATAGGCGTAGCCCACGGGCCCGCCCATGTCCTGAGCCACGAGATGGACGCGGCCGAAGCCAAGCGACTGAATCAGCTTGTGAAGATCAGTTGCGACAGTCACCTTGTCGTAGCCGCCGGAGGGCCGCTCGGAATCGCCGTAGCCGCGCATGTCGGGCGCAATGACAGTGAACCGTGGCGCTAGCACCGGGATGATCTTGCGCCATGCGTACCAGGTCTCGGGCCAGCCGTGCACGAGCAGGACTGGATCACCGCTGCCGGCGGTCACGAAATGGAGCTTCACGCCGTTGACCGTCGCGTAGCGTGAAGCGGCCCCGTCCGGCACCGGCGCCGCCGCGCCCTGTTCGTCAGCCGCGCGGGAATGCCCTGGCGGCGTCAGCATCGCGATCGTTCCGTTGCGGACGCGCAACGCGACACCAGCATGTCAGCATCTCCTCCTGGCCTGATTGGGAAGGCCGAACGATTACGAGCTCTCGCGAGGAACCTCAGGATCAGTTCTGCGTTTTCGCCGGCTGCCAGTCAGGCTCCAGGGTACAACGTTCGGCACGACGCCCACGGTCGGCCCTGCCCGCGATTAGTGGAGGGCACGGCGTTAGCGATCGCCCTACGTAAGTGCGCCGATTTCGGGGTCTGTTCTCTGGTCCGGCTGGTTGGCCGTCCTAGCGTGGAGGTCCCCTTTACCGGGAGCAGATTCGGCTCTGTGTTCGCGCATCTCGGCTATGCGGACCTCGATCTTGTGGATTCGCTGGGCACCTGCTGGGCCGAAACTCCCGGAACCGCGGCTGGCCTCCCGCCCGGTTGCTGATATCTGCCCTTGTCCGCCATCAGGGCGAGGCCGACGCCGGGACGGGATTCTTCAACCTCGCACGTGAGGTTGGCCTGATCCACGGCTCAATGTCTGACCTGGCAAGAGTGGAATTCTGGCTGCGCCATGTCCGCCAGGTGCAGGCCTACAACTGGGACCAGGTCTGATCCGATGCTGTATCCGGCACTCACTCCGGCAACCCCAAAAGACGCCACGCAACCGTCCGAGTGACAGAACTGCCGATTAGGCGCGCTCTGTCATACGTCGGGCTCGGAGGATGCCTAGCTCCCAGATCAGCCAGATCTGTCGTTCTGCCTGCCCAAGCTGATCGTGGTGAAGGTTGGAGGGCCGCGCATAGCGTGGCTCGGTGCAGTCGCGTGCAGCCGTCGCCCTGCTGGGCATCCAGGCCCGGTCGCGTGAGCCGACCAGATGTTAGAGCTGCAGCCGGGTCTCGATCTCCGCGAATCAGAACCGATGAGACCTAGAGCTATTTGCCTTCCGCAATGACTCCGATGCCCTCGCTGCTGTCCGTGCGGAGGTGCATGATGGCCTGATATTCCGGCGACTCGTACCAGGCCTCTGCCGCAGATTTGGTGGCAAACCTCAACACGACGGTGACCTGCCCGGCTGATCCTTCAAGAAGTTCAGAGTCGCGGTCGACGACGATCCTTTCGGCACCGTGGGCTTCCAGGGTGGGTCCGACCGCAGCGAGGTACTCCTTGTACCCGGCCAGGTTCGTGATCGTGTAGTTCGCAACGAAGTACCCAGCCATGACGCCTCCGGTCGGACGGTCCCGGGCGAGCCGATCCACAGATCGCCAAGTTACCACGGTATACGCGGGCGGCCGGGCACACGCAGTCTGGGAAGGCACAGGGAAGGGCAAGGCCAACCGAAGAAGGACTACCGATCATCGGTTCCGCCGCGACCCCCAACAGCTGACGTCGCCAGAGCTGATAACGGACGCGACAGAGCTCAAGGGCGTGAGTTTCCGGATCGCCGATTCTTTCCGCTCAATACAGACATGCTGCAGCGTGGCGTCGGTACGCAGACTCCCAGGTTCTGCTTGCCGGTATGGTGGCGACCGTGGAAGCAGGCGAGCCTCTCGAGATTCTGCGCGTGCTGCTCGCCGGAGTCATGCGGGGTCCATGGGCCGACCCTCCGCGGGGGCCGGGCCAGCCGAGATAGATAACCTGGAAGTCAGGCTGGGCTGCGGTATCCCGCGCCCCTGAGAGCGTGGCTGTCAGTGCGCCGTGGAGCGCCAGTCGGGCCTGGTGGCCTGTTCGGCCCGCGGCCCGACAAGCCAGAGCTGGACATGGCGCGGATGCGGGACCTGTATCCGCAATGGGCGGAATCGGGCTTGCTTCCTGTGGCCGGTGACGGGTGCGGGAGCTACTACGTCCTGGCCGGGGAGGGCACCGTCGGCTTCGTTGACACCATGAAAGACCCCGACCGGATCGACCACCGGGTCGCGGACGAGCTGCTGTCATTCATGACCGGCCTGCTGGCCAGTGACCAGGACCCCGGCAGCGCCACAAGCTGACCAGCAGCGGTGTGCCTGGCAGCCTCTTCACGGCACAAGCGTGCTTCCGGCGTTACCAGCCGCGGGTTGAACCGACCCAGATCCGCTCGATCTGCACGAGCACACTGATGGACTCCAACGGTCTCATGACCGCTCATATCGGCGGTTCGCGATCGGTACCGGCGGCCACGTCCTGTGATCATTTTGCCTGAGTGCCGAGGTCGAGGGCAGCCTGCCCGCCGGCGGCGGGCAGGCTGCCCTCTAGTTGCGTTCTACCGGGCTGCCCCGGCGACGTAGGTGGCGACGATGTATGTGGCGTGCCGGTCCAAGCTGGTTCGTGCTCGGTCGTAGCGCATCGTGGTGCGCGGGTCGGCGTGCGATGCGGCTTCCTGCACGTCCCGCAGCGGCACCCCGGCGTCAAGCGCGGCGGTGATGAACGCGTGCCGCAGCGTGTGAGGACCGACGTGCTTGGCGATCCCGGCGCGGCGGGTCACCCGGCGGACGACCCGGGCGGCGCCGTGCCGGTCCAGCCGCCGCCCGTCCGCGGCGAGGAACAGGGGTCCTTCGGTGCGCTCGCCGATGGCCAGGTCGATGGCGCGGGCGGTGCGCGGGGCGAGCGGGATGGTGACGACCTTGCCGCCCTTGCGGGTGATGACCAGGGTCCGATGGCCGCGCTCCAGGCCCAGGTGCTCGATGTCCGCCCCGGTCGCCTCGGACACGCGCAGCCCGTTGAGCGCGAGCAGGGAGATCAGCGCGTGCTCGGCCGCCGGGCCGAGCCCGGCGGCGACCAGGAGCGCGCCGAGCTCGTTGCGGTCAAGGGCGGTGGCATGCGACTCGTAGTCCAGCCTCGGCCGGCGGACGTGTGCGGCGGGGGAATGCTCCAGGAGTTCTTCCTCGACGGCGTACTTGTAGAACCCGGCGATGGTGCACAGCCGCCGGGTGACGGTGGCGCGGGCCCGCCCGCGAGCTTCCAGTTCGCGGGCGAAGGTCTCGATGTCGCCGCGGCGGACCGAGAACAGCGGCAGGGACCGGGCGCGGCACCACCCGGTGAACTGCCGCAGGTCCAGCGTGTAGGCCTCGCGGGTCAGGCTGCGGTACCCGGGCAGGAACCCGGCGAGCGCAAGTCGCTCGGCATCATTGAACACCGGCTGGACAGGGACAAGGGAAGAGGAATGGGACGTGGCGGCCGTCGGGGCACCTCCGGGGACAGCCGGGACCCGGGAGGCCGGGCCGCCGCAGGTCCCAGCGATGAACGATGCCCGCAACGTATGACGGTCTCCGAAGACGAGCTAGGCCACGATCCGTAGCTGACGCTTCGTCTCGACCACGACCGGAACGTGCTCCATACCGATGCTCCAACGGTTGTCAAGGGGCTTCCGAGTGCTGTCTTGCGATGGTGGCGAGCGTGGCAGGTCCGCTTTGTCTGGTCTGGGGATTGACGCTTCGGCCCGGGCTGCTGGGTGCGGACAAGACAGGGAAGGGCCGCTCCGGGTGGAGGGCAGGCTCTTATTAGGTCACGCGGCCAGCAGGCCGGGATGGGGTCCGGGGGCGGCCGACGGATCGTTAGCAGGCCAGCATGGATGCGGCAGCCGATTAGCGGGTCAAGCCGGACCCAGGCTCCGACCCTACGCCCGAACCACCGCAAAACAACGGAAGCAGGGCCGGGGCCGGAAGCCCTACCCACATCCTCCCTGCCGATTACGAGCGGCTGGCGGTCGGTAAAATCTCGCAGCGCGCGGCGCGCAGATTAATCCATCCCGGCGCTCGACTCATTCTGTCTGTCGGCACTGGGCCGGGACGTCGGCGTCGCAGCCACTACGGCATACGCGAACTTTGCCGTGGGCCTGGGGCGGTCAACGGCCGTCCCGGCGCGTGGCGGGCCATCGGGCGAGCCGGCGATTTCCGGCATCGTCATCGGCCCGGCTGGTCCAGCGGACGAGGCCGGCGCGGGCGGCCAGGGTGTCGGGGTGCTCGGCCCCCATGACCCGCTCGGTGACCGCCAGCAGGGCGGCGTGCTGGTCACGCGCCGCGGCCGCGTCCCCCGCCATCCCGGTGAACCGGGCGAGGTCGAAGCGGACGTCCAGGGTGTCGGGGTGCTCGGCCCCCATGACCCGCTCGGTGACCGGCACCAGGGCGGCGAACTGGTCACGCGCCGCCGCCGGGTCCCCCGCCTTCCCGGTGATCCGGGGAGGGGGCGGGCGCATCTTTTACTCCGCGCGCAGGGCGATCGCCGTGCGTGTCCGCGCCGCCCAACTGGCCGGGCCGAGTGCGCTGACAACGGCGATGACCAGGCCTGTCAGTGCCAGCAGGACCAGCTCCGCAGGGCTGTAGACGTTGTAGATCGCGGGCGGAAAGTCGGTCTGGGCGCCGTTGCCCATGATCGGCAGGATGGCGTGATGCAGGGCTATTCCGGCTGGGACCGCGATCAGGCCGGCGATCAGGCCGGTCGCGGCGACCGTGGTCACCACCATCGTGATCGTCTGCCGCGGCGTCATGCCGACTGCCTTGAACACACCGAGGTCATGCACGCGTTCCCGGGTCATGAGCACGACGGTGTTCAGCACGCCGAAGGCCGCGACGACCACTAGCAGCAGCGTGAGGATGAGGACCAGCCCGCTGATGATCTGGAGCAGGATGCCGCTGCCCGAGCCGACCTGGTGGTAATCACCCGGCCCGAGCTTGGCGAAGACCGCGTTCTGGTAGCTTTGCGCGTTCACGCCCGGCCGCAGACCGACGTAGAACATTTGCGGGCCGGCACCGGACGGGCCGAGCATCGTCACCGAGGACAGGTTCGTCAGCACCTGGGGGTCATTGCCCGGGAGGAAGACCTCGCCGGCGATTTTCAGCGTGACGGCGCGTCCGTCATCGGTGAGCGTGAACGTGTCCCCCATCCGCTTGCCGGTCGCGTGGAGGAAGGACGTGTTGACGACGGCCCCGCCGGCGCCGTACCAGTGCCCGGAGATCAGGGCGTAGCCGATCCAGCTCGCGTCGCCGCCGAACGCGGTCACCGAGGCTGTGCCCGCCATGCCGGTGACTCCGAGCCGGTCATCGGATTCAGCGACGTAGCGCAGGGTGCCGGGCTGGGCGCGGATCAC
>Ga0302325_10026673_pt1 | contig 11996 bp, 9 predicted proteins | sample Palsa_T0_2_FD_201948 | JGI IMG/M metagenome (GOLD analysis project Ga0302325, IMG submission 201948) | Peat permafrost microbial communities from Stordalen Mire near Abisko, Sweden - Palsa_T0_2 | ecosystem: Environmental > Terrestrial > Soil > Palsa > Peat permafrost | place: Sweden: Abisko... | reverse complement strand
TCGCCCGCCGCTCGCTCTCGATCGGCGGAGTCACTACGGCGAGCTTCTCTACCTCCGGCCCCCGGGGTATGGGCGCGAAATACTTGTCCACCAGTGCCTTCACTTTGGCCCGGTCAAAGTCGCCCGCGATCGCTACACTAGCGTTGTTCGGTGTGTAATAGTGCTGGAAAAAATCACGTACGTCGTTCAGTCGCGCCGCTTCTATATCCGCGTGAGAACCGATCACATTCCCGTAATAAGGGTGCGTCTTGGGGAACAAGAGGTGTCCCACCTCTTCGTCTGCCAACTCATAAGGAGTTCCCTCGCCCTGCCGCCGCTCGTTACGCACTACATCCCGCTGGTTGGTCAGCTTCGCCCGGTCTAGCGTCTCCAACAGGAATCCCATCCGGTCGCTCTCCAACCACAATGCCAGTTCCAGCTGATTGCTTGGCAGCGTCTCGAAATAGTTCGTGCGGTCATAGTCCGTTGTCCCGTTGTAGTCTGAAGCGCCGGCGCCCTCCAGGTATTTGATATGCGCCTTCTCCCCCACATGCTCCGAGCCTTCGAACATCATGTGTTCAAACAAGTGGGCGAAGCCCGTCCGTCCTGCCTTCTCATTCACTGGCCCGACGTGATACCAGAGATCCACCGCGACCAGCGGCAGCTTGTGGTTTTCATACAGGATCACTTCCAGGCCATTCGGCAGCGTGTACTTTTCGTAGGGCAGCGTCGGTACCACGAGCGGCTTCGCCGGAGGCAGCTCTGCCGCCCACACCGGCCCACATGCGCCACCAACTACGATCAACAAAGCAGCAATGAGCGCACCACACTTCATAAGAGCTCGCTTCTTCCCGGCCACAGCGTCCTCCAGATTGTGTTCGAATTTTATTTCACCCGCCCACACCGGGTCGAGGAAAGGAAGTACACATCGGGAAACAGATGCGATCGCGCAGAACAATCGCTCATGGGAAGGAAAAGAACACCTCTCTGTCCCCAAGGAGCAAATCCAGGAGCTATTGAAGGGGCACCAATAGGCGTGGGAAAAACTGCAGATCCCTCGGCTTCGCTCGGGATGACAAAGTTGAAGGTAGAGGCGAACCGTTAACTCTTTTAGATGGAGGGAAAGACTGCACCCTGATCCCCATCCTCTTCGGTAAAAAATAGACAGAAATTGCCTCTCGAAGTCTGCGGCTCTGTCCATCCCTCGGTAACGACTCCTGAGGTGAGCGCTGCCCTTCCCTTTGTCATCCCGAGCGAAGCCGAGGGATCTGCAGTTCTAATCCGATTCGCTCAGTCCCCGCTCCTTCAACATCGGCTTAACACTCGGATCACTCCCCAACCAGGCCCTGTACATCGCCGCTAGATCCTCCGTATTGCCGCGCGAAAGCACCATGCGGCGAAAGCGGTCTCCATTCGCTCGTGTCAGTCCGCCATGGTCAAGGAACCACTGGTATGCATCGTCGTCAAGCATCTCGCTCCACAGATATGCGTAGTAGCCCGCGGCATAGCCGGTCGACCAGATATGGGAGAAGTAGCTGGAACGGTAGCGCGGCGGCACATAACTGATCGCGAGGTGCGTCTTGTTCAACGCTGCTTTCTCAAATGCGTCCGTGTTCTCAATCTGCGTGCCGGGGCTCAATGTGTGCCACTGCATATCAAGCTCGGCCGCGGCGAGGATCTCAGTGAGCGCATACCCCTGGTTGAAGGTCTTTGCTTTTTTGAGCTTCGCCGCCAACTCTGCCGGCATGGGCGCGCCGGTTTCATAATGCTTGGCGTAGTGATCGAAGACAGCAGGATAGGTCGCCCAATGCTCATTGAACTGGGAAGGGAACTCGACGAAGTCGCGCGCTACCGAGGTGCCCGATAGGCTGGGATACTCAGAATCCGCAAACATGCCGTGGAGCGCATGACCAAATTCATGAAACATGGTCGTCACATCAGAAAAGCTGATGAGCGCCGGCTGTCCCGCCGCCGGTTTGCTGAAATTAGCCACGTTGTAGACCACGGGCAAAGTGCCGAGCAGCTTGGACTGCCTCACCAGGTTGCTCATCCAGGCCCCTCCGTTCTTGTTGTCCCGCTTGAAATAATCGCAATAGAACAACGCCAACGGCTTACCATCGGCATCCCTTACTTCGAAGACGCGCACGTCGGGCTGATAGACCGGTAGGTCTTTACGCTCGCTAAACGTGATTCCATAGAGCTGGTTGGCGGCGTAGAACACGCCATTCTGCAATACCTGGTTGAGTTCGAAATAGGGCCTCACCTGCGCGTCTTCGATGTCGTACTTCGCTTTGCGTACCTGGCCGGAGTAATAGTCCCAATCCCATGGTTGCAATTCGGCGCCAGCCTTTTCGGCGTCCATCAGGTGCTGGATGTCGCCGGCTTCCCCAGCTGCATTTGCCGTGGCCGGTTGGACTAAGGCATCCATGAAGCGCATCGCTGCCTCGGGTGTCTTGGCCATCTGGTCATCCAGCTTCCAGGCGGCAAAATTAGGAAATCCGAGCAGCTTGGCCTTATCGGCGCGCAGCTGGGCTAAACGGGTAATGGTGACGCGCGTGTCATTTGGGCCACCGCGCTCGGCGCGGTTCCAGGAGTCCTCAAACAGCTCCTGACGTGTCGCACGGTCGCTCAGGTTCGCAAGGTAGGGTTGCTGGGTTGTGTTCTGCAGGGTCAGCACCCAGCCATCCTGCTTTCTCTGCTGTGCAGCTTGCGCGGTTGCCGATAACTGGGCCTCGGTGAACCCTGCTAGCTTGCTTTTATCTGTCGTCGCATAAGCAGCATCCCGGGTTGCGGCCAGAAGCTTGGTCCGGAAGGCGTTCTCCAGGGTCGATATCTCCTCATTCATCTTTTTCAGTTCGGTTTTGTCCGGGTCGGAGAGGTTGGCTCCGGCGTGGACGAACTCGCGGTGATAGTACTCGACCAGGCGTAGAGCTTCGGGGTCGAGCTTGAGTGTCTCGCGCTGGCGATAGATGGCTTCCACGCGATGATAGAGCTGGCTATCGAGGTAGATGGCGTCCTCGTGCGCGGCGAGTTTGGGAGCTTCGGCCGCCTGCACTTCCTGTAGAGCAGGGTCAGTGTTGGCGCCGGTCACAGCATCAAAGACCGCCATGACGCGATCCAGCAGGCGGCCGCTCTTCTCCATGGCGACGATGGTGTTCTCAAACGTTGGAGTATCCGGGCTATTGGCAATCGCTCTTATCTCTTCCAGCTGTTGCGTCATCCCGGCTTCAATCGCCGGCTGGTAATCGCTATCTTTAATCTTGTCGAAGGGAGGCGCCTGAAACGGCAAAGTGCTGGGCGCATAAAACGGGTTGCCGGCATCGAAGCTGGCCGCAGTGGCGGGTGTAGCGGTTGCACTGAGCGCGATGGCACCGGCGGCGGCAGTGATGGCGTAATGAATGCGTGGCCTCATGTTCTCCTTGTTCGTGGGGGTTACCTCTCCTTTCCTGCAACGCGCCCTGATCTTCTGATTGTAGACTGGCGCTATGGTCGAGGCTCATAAAGCAGACACGTTGATCGGCGCATCGCGAACTGGCGCGTGAAGTGTTTGCGAGAGGATCTCCGATTCACCCAGTGGGAACGGGACGGCTACGGGAATAGGACGGGTGCCCCACGTTCGCCCAAGCGTACGTGGGCCGAAAAAGACGGGGCGACCCCGGATTTCCTGCACATGGCGCCAAACAGGTCAGCGTGTGCGGCTTTCATTAAGGAAAGCCGCATAAAGTTCGCCAACGCCAACAATCTCCACAGGAAATCGGGGGAAGCCCCACCATAGCTTTTGCGGTATCGACCCGCAAATCCACGGCAGGTCAAGGAAAAGCATTTGAAACGTATCATTTTCGGCCCACGTACGCTCGGGCGAACGTGGGGCACCCGTTCTACTCCTATCAGGACACAATTCCGAACCGGCGGTTCTCACGCAGGCTCTGCTGCCCCCCCAACTGCGCAAACGACCGCAACCAAGAGCGAGCACTTGCCCACCCTTTATGACTGCTTGCTCGTCTGGTCCAGAAAGGTTGAATTCGCAACAGTGATGTCCCGTCCTTCACTACTCAAGACTACGTGCGTGGCCGTGACTGCGCCTAAAATTCCGCTCTCGCCGGCGATTTCCAGACGCTCGCCGACCGCGAGGAGCTTGCGGATATAAAACCCGGTAACAATGTTGCGCACAATCTCCCGCGTGCCCAATCCAAATGCGAGACCGAAGGCCAGCGCGGCTGCGCCGAGAACGAAGCTGGTTACGATCCTGATCATCTCCGTGTCAATCTTCAACTGGCCGATGGCCATCATGGCCACGACGAAAATAATCAGGGCGGAGATCAGTTTTCCTAACGCCGGTGCGGAATCGATGCCCGCACTTTGCGCCGCCTGGGTGACCATCTGACCAGCAAACTGGCCAACGGTCGTTCCCAGGATCAAGAGCAAAAGCGCGGCGATGATGTTGGGCAAATAAGAGAAGAAGGCTCCGATCGCGTTGGAGATCGCAACCAGGCCAAGAGCATCGCTCGCCGTCTTGGCCAAAAGGAAGATAACCAGAAAATAGGCCAGCTTGGGGATGAAGAGGTTCAGCTGCTGACGCAAACCGATCCTTTGTAGCGCCTTATCGACGCCCGCTTTTTCGATCAGGCTGTCAAAGCGCATCCGCACCAGCACGGTCCGTAACGCGACCTCTACCAACTTGGCGAGCAACAGGCCGAGAACGATCAGCAGGATGCCAAACGCTACCTTGGGTATTGCCGCGGCCACCGAACTGCCGAGACCGGCGAAGGCCTTAAAAAGTTTTTCTTCCATCTCTGCCATCCTTTCCCGTGCTCTTTGGATTGAGTTGCTCGATCAAGATAAGCCAGAATTCCTTCAGAACCGTCAGGGGCGCGCTCCAGGAGAAAGACATCAACTGGCCAGCCGCTGTGCGGCGCTGAATCGTCCGGCGAATGCGCGTCAGGAGATCGGTTGAGGCCTCGTGCTCGAACTCGGCCAACACGGCGATGGGCTCTCCCGGATCGACTTCTTCGCCATCCTGCATCTCTGAGTCTGCCGGCACATCACTCATCTTGTTTCCGTCTGTACGCCTGCTGCTGTTTGCATCTTCTCGTATCGCTCCCTGAACTCCTCCCGGGCGCGTTTGATGCGCATCTTTGCCGCGGAGAGGCTGATGCGTAGTGACCGTGCTACCTCTTCGTACGAGAGCTCGTCCATGTCGCAGAGAACGAGTGGAATCCTCAGGGTGTTCGACATCGAATCCAGGACCTGGCTGATAAGCTGCCGGTCGCTGATCGCACGTGCTTGCTGCTCCGCGGTGGCATGCACCTGAAGTTGATCGAACTCTTCAACGTCTCTCTCCTCGACACCAACGAAAGACCGGCCGGCTTGCTTCTTCAGATAGTTGAGGCAATGGTTGATCTTTATGCGTTGTAGCCAGGAGCCGAAGGAAGATCTTCCCTCGAAGCCGCGAAGTCCGAAAAAGGCCTTGACCAGCACTTCCTGGGCAAGGTCCTCAGCGTTGTTCGCATCGCGCGTGATGTAGCGGCAGTTGGCTACGACCCGTCTCTGGTGGCGCAGGACGAGCTTCTCGAAGGCTCGCAGATCGCCGTCAGGGGCTTCCCGCGCCTGCTGCAAAAGCTTTTCGTCCGGATCGGCCAAAGACGAGCCAGACCATTCATGAGAGGAAGGCATACGGCATCCAGCATCTCACACCCGGCGTTGCACAACTCACGAATTGCCAAAGTTTTCCTGGACCACCGGCCTGCCGGCTGCAGAAGATCGCCCTCATACAACGAGAAGACACCGGTTCTTAGCGGATGTGACTTTTCTGCCGGATCCTTTGTCTCCACTTTTGAAGGCAAGAATTGGAAAGGAAAATTTATGTTCAAAGGATTTCGCGACTTTGTGCTGCGCGGGAATGTCGTTGACCTCGCCGTGGGTGTGGTCATCGGCGCTGCATTCGGATCCGTGGTCACCGCGCTGGTTAAGGATCTGCTCACTCCCATCATCGCAGCCATCGTAAGAAAACCAGACTTTTCCGGCTTCTTTTTCGAACTCAATGGGGCAAAGTTCCTCTACGGCGATTTCCTCAATGCAGCGATCTCTTTCCTGCTCATCGCCGCGGCGGTTTACTTGTTCGTTGTACTGCCGGTCAACAAGCTGATGAGCAGATTTCACAAGCCCCCCGTCGTGGACAAGAAAAAATGCCCGGAGTGCAGGAGCGATATTGCACTGGATGCCCGGCGCTGCGCCTTCTGCACTTCGGCAGTCGCCTAACCGTAGAAGCCGAAGACAAGAAACGTGGAGAGGTCCTTGATGATGTCTATTCACTCGAAATCTGCAGCCCACACCTGGTTGCCGTCTCTCAGACGGGTTTTCTTTACCATCGCACTCGCGGCTCTTTTGCTGGGAGCGGGACTTTCGCCGCAAGGTCTGAGCCAATCTACAGCTTCTCCGGCCCCTGACATTCTGATTCTCACCAATGGCGATCAGCTAACGGGCAAATTGCTGAACGAATCCAATGGAACGGTGACCTTTCACAGCGATATGGCAGGCGACCTGACCTTTAGCTGGGACAAGATCAAATCCATTCGCACGTCACAAAAGTTTGCCGTGATTCAGCAAGGGCAACACATCTCACGCAAGACTCCTGACTCTGAAGTAGCCCAGGGAACCGTGGCTATCCAGGACGCGGAGGTGCAGGTAGAAACGCCCGGAGGAACAAAGAATATCCCCCAGAAAGACGCGCAATACATGGTGGATGAAGCGAGCTACAGCGGCGAAGTGCATAGGAATCCCAGCTGGGGCTATGGTTGGAGCGGATCGTTGAGTGCGGGCGCAGCCGACGTAGAGGCTACGACCAACAGCCGTTCCTTTACCGGGGGTGCGGCCTTTGTCAGAACCGTTCCTGGTGTGAGTTGGCTGGATCCGCGCTATCGCACCAGCGCGGACTTTGCCGCCGCCTATGGATCGCTTTCGCAGGCGGGCGGCGCAACGACCAAGACGAACATTCTCCACGCCGACGCCGAGCATGATTGGTTCTTATCGCCGCGGTTCTATCTACTGGTCGACACCTCGTTCGATCACAACTACTCCCAGGGGTTGAACCTGCAGCAGATCTACGGCGGAGGAATGGGATTCGTGCTGATCAAGACTCCCCGGCAGGAGCTTGATCTCAAGGGCGACATTCACTACGAACGGCAGAATTTTGGCTTCACGCCCGGGATCGTACCTCCCACCATCACGCCGAGCAAAAGCCTGATTGGCGCGGATATCGGTGACACTTACAAGGCTAAGTTGGCGCATGGCATGGTTTTCAATCAAGGTCTTGTGGTGACCCCGGCGTTCAATACGCCGAGCGCCTATTCGGCTTTGGCTACGGCGGGGTTGACCTTCCCGGTTTACAAGCGGCTAGGCTTCAACGTTTCGGCCTTGGACGATTTCTTGAATGATCCCGCGTTTGGCAGCAAGAAGAACTCGTTCCAGTTCAGCGCCGGGTTGACATACACCCTGAAGTAGTCATTTAGAAAGCCGTTCTCCTCGCAAGTATCCTACGGGCGCGACCCGACGCCGCGTCTACAACTGGTAAACGCTAACAACCTGCGGTTTTCTGGGACTGAAGGCCGCCGTAAACCTCGGGAAATCGTTCCTGTGGAAGGAAGGAGTCGGTATGGGTAACCCCCCCAAAAATCCTGGACTTGACGGCCGTGCTCGTGAGAAGAGCGGGCAGATCGAGCACAAGCATCCCACGACAAAGATCAAGCACCTGCGGGTACACTATGGTTCACTCTTCGCCCCCGGTTGGGATGGGGACAGCACGCTTGGCGAACTGCTCAAGGAGACCAAGTTCGAGTCGCTCACCCAATACGTGAAACATCACGGTCACCACGTTGAGAGCCAGACGGAGTGAATCCAAGGCCGCCAGGCCCGCGATTCCGGACAAGGGGGCGGCGGCCCCTAAGCACCAGCCACCCTCGGACAGCTTTTTTGCGCTCTGCTTGCGGATGCCATCAACAATTCGTGTGCTGTGTATAGGGCCCCCCGGCCATAAACAGCGCTGGATGTTAAATATTCATCCAGCGCTGTAATCCAGTTGTACCCGCCATGCGTAACCTCATTACCGATGGTGCAGCTCGTTCCGACGCTTTCCCCGTTCGCTTGACCGGGTCTTGCGCCACTTGGATACAAGGCAATAGAGGGAGACACGCATGCCAAGACGCCAGTCCTTCGTCGGACTTGCGATGTGCCTGCTGCTGATTACCCCACCCGGAGTATTCGCATCAAGTCATCGCGAAGCACCAATCACCGCATTAGACCACGCAGCAGACATCACAGACTTCTACGCGTTTGTCAGTTATGACCATCCCGATCGGGTTACATTCATCATGAATGTGGATCCTTTCCTCGAACCCAGCAACGGGCCCAATTACTTTCCCTTCGATCCCAATGTTCTGTACCAGATCAAGATCGATCACGATCATGACGCATATGCCGACGTGAGCTTCAACATTCAATTCAAGACAGAAATCCGCGCTCCCCAGCTCTTTACCGGCTTTGCCGGCGCGGGCGCGGGAATCAACGCTCCGAAAAACTCGCCGGCGCCGGTGGCTCCGGGTACTCCCATTGTTCCTCCCGCGATTACCTCGCTCGATGGACCAGGGGCAGCCGGGTTGAGCCTGCGCCAGAGCTACACGGTGACCCTGACGCGCAATGGAAAGACGATCGCTCTGACGCCGGTGAGCGGCTCGACTTTGTACGCCGTTCCCACCAATATTGGCCCCAGGACCATGCCCAACTACGAGGCACTCGCGATGCAGGGAATCTACACGGTTGCCGGAGATAGCGGAGACATCCGCGTTTTCGCCGGTACCGTAGCTGATCCTTTCTTCATCGACCTGGGAGCTGCCTTTGATTCCTTCAACTTCCGCACTGCTGCGGGGGGCGGAGTATTGACTGCAGCGCAGGATAAGGACAACCATCTGAACCTTGCGCCCAATGCCGTCTCCGGCTTTAACGTGAACACGATAGCCATCGAGGTGCCCATCTGCTATCTAACCGCCGACGGAAACCAGCACAAGGCCTCTGACCCGGAAGCGACGATTGGAGCCTGGGCGACAACCTCGCGGCCGCAATTTACTATCCGTCGTGCTCCTGCTTCACCGGAGAACTACGGCAACTACTCCCAGATCCAGCGTCTCGGCAATCCGCTGATCAACGAACTGATCATCGGTACTGGCTACAAAGACACCTGGAGCATGTCACAGCCGGTAAACGATTCGAATTTCGCCAGCTTCGACCTGGATCCGACGCTGGCACGAATCTTCAACGCGATTTACGGAATCAACATTCCACCACCCCCTCGCACCGATCTGCTTCCGCTGGTCACCTACGCCCCGCCGATTGCCGCTGCTGGCACACCGGCAGGACCGATCGCTGACCTGCTGCGGCTAAACACCGGCGTAGCCCCAACACCGGAGGCTAACCGCAGCCGGCTGGGTCTGCTTGCCGGCGATGGCGCAGGCTTTCCCAACGGGCGGCGGCTGACCGACGATGTGGTTGACATTGCAGCTCGTGTGGTTGCGGGCGGCGTACTCAACCCCAAGTTCAACGTCGCTCCCAACAACCTGATCGGCGACGGCGTCGCTGCTCCCGATGTGCCCACACAGGAGACCTTCCCGTATGTGCATTTCGCTTACAGTGGACGCGATAGCCGTCACATCGACCCCAGTGAAACCGGTTGCGGTGATCAGCCAACGCTTGCAAGTAGTAATCAAGGCGACGCTCCACCGGCCAACCAGGGCGGCAGCACCACCTGCCCGGTGAATTAACGCACTAAACCTGCCGAAGGTTTCCGGGTGCGCCACCCTGAGGTGTGCCCGGTGACCTTCGCTATTCAGTAAAGGCACGTGATGAAGCTCTCTTCTGCAATATTTCTTATCGCCGCTTCCGTTTTGTTGGGGAAGGCTGAAGCCCAGCCGGCAACTCCTGCTGAGCAACGCATCGCAGCCGCCAGGCAGCAGCTCGCTACCGACCTAAAGAAGCCCGAAGCTTACAACAATCTTGCGCTGGCCTTGATTAGCCGCGCACACGAGACTGCGTCGCCGGACTACGATCGCCAGGCAGCCGAGGCAATCGCCACCGGCCTCAATCTTGCGCCACAGGATTTTCAGTTGCGCAAAGCCCACGTGGCTCTCCTGCTCGACCAGCATGAGTTTGCTCGCGCCAGGGACGAGGCCAAGGACCTGCACCTGCACAACCCCGACGATGCGACCGTCCACGGATACCTTGCGCGCGCCTATATAGGTCTTGGCAACTATCAGGATGCCGAGGCCTCGGCACAATGGATGTTGAACCTGCAACCCTTCAATGTTCCCGGCCTGCTCATCGCTGCTGACCTGCGCGAGCACTATGGCGATCCCGAAGGCGCGTTGGAGGTACTTGATCGCGCTTACGCGGAAACCGCGCCCGGCGAGACCGGCGAACTGGCCTCGATTGCGAACCACATCGCGGCGATCGAGATCGACATGGGTAAGTTGGATTCGGCGAGGCAAATGCTGCAGCGTGCCGACGAACTGTTTCCCGGCTTTCCAGAGACACTCAAGAACCGGGCACGGGTGGGTGCAGGTGCTCCGGCAACGGAAGCTTCTGTCCCGCCGTCCCCGGCAACGCTTGAGCCTCACGACCGCTTCGAACAGCAGATATCCTCTGCAACCATCTCGCCGGTGGTGTTTACCCCGGTGCCCGCCTTGTTGCTTATCCCTCACGCCACCGGCACACAACGCATCATTCAAACCATGCAGAGCCGGGTGCAGGGGAATGCCAAAGATCCGGCTGCTTATTCCGCCCTGGGCGCGGCATTTTTTCAGCGCGCCCGAGAGACCGGCGACGTGGAAGACTTTCAACTGGCAGAGCAAGCGCTGAATAAGTCGCTTGATCTGAACAATACGGATTTCTCCGCCGATGCCGCCTACTCCACCATGGCCGAAGTATGCATGGGCGAGCATCGCTTCGGCGATGCCATCAGCTATGCGCAGAAGGCGCTTGCCCTGGGTTCCGGCGATCTCTCGTCGTTTGCCATTGTGGGTGATGCCAATGCGGATATGGGCGAATACGAACGAGCGGCCGTTGCTTATTCACGCCTCGACATCTCCGGTGATTCTGCCTCGCAGCCGCGCAATGTTTATGTCCGCGACAGCCGCACTTCCTACCTCAAATTCATCTCGGGTGACACATTTGGGGCGATCCGCCTGATGCAAAGCGCCGTAGGGGCCGGCACCGAGGCTCGGTTGCCTGCGGAAAATCTTGCCTGGCTTTACTACGAACTAGGGGAATACGAGTTTCAGGCGGGGGATGCTGGTGCGGCCAACCATGCATACCTGGCCGCGCTCAACATTCATCCCGGCGATTATCGTGCTTTGGCCGGGCTGGGAAAGCTCAGGGGCAACCAGGGCCGTTACGCCGAGGCCATAAAGCTCTACCAAAGCGCCATCGCGGTCGTGCCCATGCCCACGTATGTGGCTGAACTGGGAGACCTCTATACCAAGGCGGGTAACCCGGCCGAAGCCAAAAAGCAATACCAGTTGGTCGAGTACATCGGCTTGCTCGGCCACATCAACCAGGTGTTGCACAACCGCGATCTGGCGCTGTTCTATGCGGACCACGATATGAAGCTGGACGAGGCTCTCACCCTGGCCCACAAGGAGTTCGAAGTCCGCCACGACATCTATACCTGGGATGCGCTCGCCTGGGCCTTGTACAAAAACGGCAAATACCAGGAAGCGAACGATGCGATGGAAAATGCGCTGCGCCCCGGTGTCCGGGATGCTCTGCTGTACTTTCATTCGGGCATGATTGCCCTCCGGCTGGGACAAAATGCACAGGCCAAAGACCGGCTCCAAGAAGCGCTCAACATCAATCCCCGGTTTCACGTGATCTACAGCAGCGTTGCCATGCAACAACTAAAGCGGTTGCAAGACCAACCTGGATTGACTGCGAGCCAAGGACAAACTCATGTTCCCTAAGCGCCTGTACTATTT
>Ga0302325_10026672_pt1 | contig 11996 bp, 15 predicted proteins | sample Palsa_T0_2_FD_201948 | JGI IMG/M metagenome (GOLD analysis project Ga0302325, IMG submission 201948) | Peat permafrost microbial communities from Stordalen Mire near Abisko, Sweden - Palsa_T0_2 | ecosystem: Environmental > Terrestrial > Soil > Palsa > Peat permafrost | place: Sweden: Abisko... | reverse complement strand
TCCTGGTCGACGGCATGGGGTTCAGCGCACTCGGGCTGCGCGCCGCGATTGAGATGTGCGGCGTGGACCGGGTCGTGTTCGGCACCGATTACGGTGCGGTGCCCTACGGCATCAACGAGCACGTGCAGATCGTCGAGGACGTGCTCCCGAGCCAGGCTGACCGCGACCTGGTGTTCTGGAAGACAAGCAACAGGATCTTCCGGCTCGGCCTACCCGAGACCGACCCCGCCACCAGCACCCTCGTCACCGTTTAGATCTTCCGCGTAGATCTTCCGCCGAAAGGCATGGGCGGACGCGGTAGGGCGGCACATATCCGCGTAAGAGGATCTGAGCAGAGCCGGGCTTGCGCGACGCATCGCGCGAAGCCCGGCTCTGCGGCGCCCGGTCACCTGAGATGCCGCGCCGGGCTATGCCGAGGGAGTGGTGTCGTGAGCTCGACTAAGACGGGCCGCCGGTCGCGGGCGGTCCCCCTCGGCCAGGACGATCCGCGGGTCATCGCGGCCCGGCAGGCCGAGCGGCGGCTGTATGACTACTACGGGCTCGAGCCGGCCCACCACCTGGTCGCGCCGCCCCGCCTGGGATTGCGGGTCCGCCTCACCGAGGTCGGCTCCGGGCCGCCGGTACTGGTCGTACCGGGCAACACCGGGGACGGCTTCCCCTTCGCCCCGCTGCTCCCTCACCTGCCGGGCCGGCGGGTGATCGTCCTCAACCGCCCGGGTGGCGGCCTGAGCGAGGGCATGGACCACACGACGATCGGCTTCCGCGATCTTGCCCGCTACACGCTGTCCACCGTCCTGGACACCCTGGGCATCGAACGGGTCCCCATCATTGCCCACTCCATGGGCGGCCACTGGAGCCAGTGGTTCGCGATGGACCGGCCGGACCGGGTCACGGCGCTGGCGCTGCTCGGCGTGCCGGGCAACGTCCTGACCACGCAGCCGCCGCTCGCCCTGCGCCTGGCCTCAGTGCGCGGCCTGAACCGGCCGGTGGTCCGCGCGACGATCCCCCGCAGGACGCAGGACGCCCTGAAAGGTCTGGGTTTCCTGGGCCACTCACCGCAGACCCTCCAACGGCTTCCCGCCGCGATGGCGGAGTGCTACTTCACCTTCGACCGGCTCCCGAACTACCAGATGTCGACCCGGACCCTGATGGAGGTCACGAACCGGCTCCGCGGATCGAACCCCCGGATCCGGATCACCGAGGCCGAGCTCGCCGCGGTGCGCGCGCCCACCGCGCTCCTGTGGGGCGAGCACGACCCCTTCGGTGACGTCGAGACCGGCAAACGCATCGCCGCCCTCGTACAGCACGGCCAGTTCCAGGAGCTCCCCGGAGGTGGCCACCTGCCGTGGCTCGACGACCCGGAGACCGCCGGGCGCCTGGTCATGGACCTCCTGCGCAGCGCCGAGCACCAGTGAAGGACACACGGTGAGCACCATCTCTGGCCGCGGGCTCCACCGGGCCAGCACCTGGACGACCCTCGGCACGATGGGCGGCCCCATCGCCAGCAGCCACCGCGCCCAGCCGGCGAACCTGCTGATGCAGGACGGTTTCGGTGCCCTGCTGGTCGACAGCGGCCGTCCTCGAGCGCGCCATCACCGTCGACCGCTGCCAGGAAACCCTGTACCGCGCGATCATGACCATCCAGGGCCGGCTCGGCCGAGACACTCCGGAGTTTCATGCGCCGGTTCCGTGCGATGGATCTCGCTCATGGCCTTTGCACGAAAGGTCTCTGCCGGCGACAACCGGCACGATCTGCCGCTTTCGCGACGTTCGGTCGCTTTGTCGAGACGCCCGTGAGCGAGATGCCCGAGGACATGACCCAGTCCTGCGACTATATGCTCGAGCCGCCCGGGCTGGCGCCCGGGCCGCACCTCGCCACCCGCGGTCGCCCGGTCCGGGGCCGCCCGGCCCCGGGCCGCCCGTTGGCTGGGGTCACGACGTCATCGGGGGCATCGTGCTGACCGAAAGCGACGTAGCCTCCCGGCCAGCCGGGGCTGAGCTGCGGCAGCTGCGCTCGCGTGGCCGGCTGCGCGGCGTGGCGGCGCTGCTCGGCCCCGCGTTCGTGGCCGCGATCGCCTACGTCGACCCGGGAAACTTCGCGACTAACTTCTCGGCGGGGCGGCCTTCGCCTACCGCCTCGCCTGGGTCGTCGTGGCCGCCAACCTGATGGCCATGCTGGTGGGGTACCTGTCGGCCAAGCTCGGCGTGGCCACCGGCAAGGACCTGCCGGAGCTGTGCCGTGAGCAACTGCCGCGCGCGGTGTCCCGCGGCCTGTGGGTGCAAGCCGAGTTGGTCGCGATGGCCACCGACATGGCCGAGTTCATCGGCGCCGCGATCGGCCTGAACCTGCTGTTCCGCACGCCGCTGCTGATCGCCGGGCTCATCACGGCGGTCGCCGCGTTCGCCATCTTGGCGCTGGAGCAGCGCGGCTACCGCAGGTTTGAGCTCGCCATCATCGGGCTGCTCGGCATCGTCGTGCTCGGGTTCGCCTACGACCTGGCCGCGGTGCACCCCAGCGGCGCCGGTGGCTAGTGATCCTGGAGAGAAGGCGGCCTGGCATAGGGTGAGCGGCGTGGCTTCTCTTAGCGATCCCGAGGTCCGGGACTTCCTGCAGCAGGGCACGCGAACCGGCAAGCTGAGCTACCTGGCGGCCAGCGGGCGCCCGCTGGTCGCGCCCATCTGGTTCATCGTCGAAGACGACAGCATCGTTTTCAACACTGGCAAGGAAACGGCCAAAGGGCGCTCGCTGGCGCGTGATCCGCGGGTCAGCCTATGCGTGGACTTGGAGGAGCCGCCGTACGCGTTCGTTCAACTCCAGGGCGAAGCCGAACTGTCGGAGGACCCGGCGGAGCTGCTCCGGACCGCCACCGCGATCGCGGCACGGTACATGGGGGACGAGCGCGCGGCGGAGTACGGCAAGCGCAACGCGGTGCCCGGCGAGCTGATCGTGCGGCTGCGGCCGGCCAAGGTGATCGCGGCCTTCGACGTGTTGGGCTGACGGCTCACATTTACTCTCCCCCGGCCGTCTTCTTCATGAAGTCGCAGACTGAGGGAGATCATCATGTCAAGCGGTGCGTGGCACGCCGTTGTGCCGTCAGTACTCGGGGACCTCACGCTGGTGCGGGATCAGGCCGGGTTGCGCGGCCTTTACTTCCCGCACCACTGGTACAAGCCGCAGCCGTCAGAATTCGGCCGCCGTGCCGATGACGGATTTGACGCCGCGACCGGGCAGCTCGAGGAGTACCTGGCCGGCGCGCGCCGGGAATTCGAGCTGCCGCTGGCCCCGGCCGGCGATGAGTTCCAGCTGGCGGTATGGGACCTGATCGCCGCAGTCCCGTACGGGGACACGGTGACTTACGGTCACCTCGCGACCCGGCTCGGCGCAGAAACCACGCCACAGCAGGTCGGGGCGGCCGTGGGCCGCAACCCGCTGTCCATCCTGATTCCGTGTCACCGTGTCATCGGCCGTAACGGGAAGCTCACGGGCTACGCGGGCGGCCTCGCGCGCAAGCGGCACCTGCTCGAACTCGAACGCGACCAGGTGAGCCGCTCGCTCGGGATGTCGCAGCAGGAGTCGCTGATCCCGGTGCTGTACTGATGGGTGCCCGGCGCGCGGGCTGGCTGCGAGGGCCGGCCCGCGGGCTGGCGACGGTGGCCGGCTCGCGCCAGAATCAGTCACGACCCGGACCTCACGGATACCGAAGGCAGGGCGTCTACCAGACGTGACAGTCAAACAGCCCTTTGAGACGGTCGTGGCCAGCCACGGGGCCGTAGTGCTCCGGGTGTGCCGCGCGGTACTGGGCCCGGTCGACGCCGATGATGCCTGGTCAGAGACATTCCTGTCGGCCATGAAGGCCTACCCCGAGCTCCCGGCCGACGCCAATCTCGAGGCGTGGCTGGTCACGATCGCACACCGTAAGGCCATCGACGTCGTGCGCGCCCAGGCCCGCCGGCCGATTCCGGCGGGCGACCTGCCGGAGACAACGCAGGCATCAGGCGCCGAGCATGACGACGACCTGACCGCTGCCCTCGGCCGGCTACCCGGCAGGCAGAAGCAGGCGGTGGCCTACCACTACCTGGCTGGCCTGCCCTATGCAGACGTCGCCGCCATCCTCGGCGGCAGCGCCGACGCCGCCCGGCGTGCCGCCGCTGACGGCATCGCCGCCCTCAGGCGCACCTACCCCGGCTTCGCGGCCAGGAAAGCCGCAGCCAGGAAAGAAGAAGTCCGATGAATACGAACCATGACCTCATCCGCGACCTGACGCGGAGCACCGACGCTCCCCCCGGCCAGCTGGCCGGGCTGCACGCACGACTGGCGGCCGCCGCGCAGCGCGACGGGATCCTCGACGTGGCGTACCGCGTCATCGATACCCCGGTCGGCTCGCTGCTCGTCGCGGCGACCGAAACCGGGCTGGTCCGGGTGGCCTACGCCAGCGAGAACCACGATGCCGTCCTGCAGAGCCTGGCCGACCGGATCAGCCCGCGGATCCTGGCGGCGCCGTCCCGGCTGGACCACGTCGCCCGGGAACTCGAGGAGTACTTCGGCGGGCACCGGCAGCGCTTCGACGTGCCGCTTGACTGGCGGCTGTCCGCCGGATTCCGCAGCACCGTGCTGCACCACCTGCCCGAGATCGGCTACGGCCACACCGCGAGCTACGCGGCGGTCGCCCGGCTGGCCGGCAACCCGAAGGCCGTCCGCGCCGTCGGCAGCGCCTGTGCGACCAACCCGCTGCCGGTCATCGTGCCCTGCCACCGGGTGGTGCGTTCCGACGGCGGCGTGGGCGGCTACCTCGGCGGAGCCGAGGCCAAGAGCATCCTGCTCACCCTGGAAGCGGCAGCATGAGGGCCGCTGGAACGCCGGTGCGTTCGGCCGGGCCGTGGCAGGAACGGGTCGAGGCGACGGACTGGGAGCAGGTCCAGGCCGGCCTGGATAGCTGCGGCTGCGCTCTTACTGGTCCGCTGCTCAGCCCGGCCGAATGCGCGCAGGTCGCCGCGCTCTACGACGACGACTCCCGGTTCCGGTCCACCGTGAACATGGCCAGGCACCGTTTCGGGGAGGGCGAGTACCGCTACTTCGCCGAGCCGTTCCCGGACGCGGTGACCGAGCTGAAGCAGGCGCTGTATCCGAAGCTGCTCCCCGTCGCCCGCAACTGGTGGACCAAGCTCGGGCGGGAGACGCCCTGGCCTGGCCGGCTCGAGGACTGGCTGGATGTGTGCCACGCGGCCGGGCAGGTCAAGTCCACCCCGATCCTGCTCAAGTACGGCGCGGGTGACTGGAACGCCCTGCACCGCGACCTGTACGGCGAGCTGGTCTTCCCGCTGCAGGTCGTGATCAACCTGAACGACCCGGGCACCGATCACACCGGCGGGGAGTTCCTGCTGTACGAGCAGCGGCCGCGGGCCCAGTCACGCGGCACGGCCACGCTGATCCCGCATGGTCACGGGCTGGTCTTCACCACCCGCGACCGCCCGGTGGAGTCTAAGCGCGGCTGGTCGGCCGCCCCCGTCCGGCATGGCGTCTCGATGATCCGTTCCGGAACCCGGTTCACTCTCGCGCTCGTCTTCCACGACGCGGCCTGATGTCTCGCGGGGGCTTAGAAGGCGCGGCGCTGATCACGGCATTGACGGGCCGGTGTCGTGAGCGCGGTGGGGTCAGGCTGGCGGGGCCGAGGTGTGCCTGATGACGAGCTGTGGCGGGAGGACGGTGTCGGCAGCTGGGGCGTCCTCGTGCTCGGCGCGGGCAAGCGCGAGCTCAAGCGCCGTGCCGGCCAGAGCGGGCGCGTCCTGGGCGACGGTGGTGAGCGCGACCGTGGCCAGGCTCGCGATGTGGCTGTTGTCGTAGCCCACCAGGGACAGCTGATCAGGTATGCCCACGCCGCGGGCACGGGCGGCGGCCATCAGGCCTGCCGCGCAGTGGTCGTTGAACGCGGCGACCGCGGTGGGCGGCGGGCCGGCGAACAGTTCGGCGGCGGCGCGCTCGCCGTCCTGGTCAGTGAGTCCCCCGGCTACTACGCGACCGCGGGCCTGGAGTCCGAGGTCCCGCATGGCGGCGCGGTAACCGCGGCGGCGTTCGGCGGCACCGGGGGCCCGCTGGCCGTCGACGTGGGCGATCGACTGGTGACCCAGACCGGCCAGGTACTCGACGGCGAGGCGGCTGCCGGCGACATCATCGGTGCGGACCACGTCCACGGCACGCGAGCGCAGGGCCCGGGCGACCACGACGACCGGCAGGCGGCCGGCGAGTTCCTCGATCGCCGCGCGGGGCAGGACGGGGCCGACGAGGATGAGCGCTTCGCAGCGGTAGTCGAGCAGCGACTGCACCGCCCGATGCTCGTCGCGGGTGGGGGCCACGGCGCCGAGAGCCAGCTCGTAGCCGGTGCCATCGACGGCCAGGTAGAGCTGTTCGACCACCTCGGCGTGGAACTCGTCGTGCAGCCCGAAGGCCACGCCGATCACGCGGGTACGGCTGCGGCCCAGCAGCCGGGCCCGCTGATCCGGGCGATAGGCCAGCTCTTCGGCCGCCTGCATCACCCGCTCCCGGGTGGCGGTGCTGGCGCCGGCCACGCCGCGGAAGACGATCGACACGAGCGCTCGTGACACCCCGGCCCGCTGGGCCACGTCTTCCATGGTGACCGTGGGCGCGCGCCTGTCAGACTTCGTTCCGAACACCTCCCCGGTTCCGTTCAAACCGAAGTATAGAGCGCTCTAGTTTCTGCCCGGATACGGGGTTATTATTCGTGGAGAGTGCTAGAGCGCTCTAGTAATCGGCCGGATGGGAGCAGAGTCATGAACACCGTTGCAGCCGCGCTGGCGGACCCGGTACGCCTGGGCCTCGTCGGGGCGGGCAGGATCGGCAGCTCGCACGCCACACTGCTGGCCCGGCACGTGCCAGGTGCGAAGCTGCTGGCGGTCGCCGACTCGCAACCCGGCGCCGCGCGGGCCCTGGCCGGCCGCCTGGGCTGCCGGGCACTGACCGATCCCGCTGAGCTGTTCGCCGATCCGGGCATCGAGGCGGTGGTCATCACCGCCGCCAGCGCGGCGCATGCGGAGCTGGTGACAGCCGCCGCGACGGCTGGCAAGGCGGTGTTCTGCGAGAAGCCGATGGGCCTGACCGTCGACGAGGTCGACCGCGGTATCTCCGCGGCCCGCGCGGCCGGCGTGCCGTTGCAGGTCGGGTTCAACCGCCGCTTCGCCCCGGACTTCGCCGCCGCGCACCAGCTGATCGCCGCGGGCGCGATCGGCACGCCGCAGCTGATGCGGTCGCTGACCCGCGACCCGGGGCTCGCGAACCCGGCCGCGGTTCCGCCCTGGACCATCTTCACCCAGACGCTGATCCACGACTTCGACACGCTGCTGTGGCTGAACCCCGGCGCGACGCCGGTTACGGTGCATGCCACCGCCGACGCGCTCGTCGCGCCGGAGTTCAAGGACGCCGGGCTGCTGGACACCGCGGTCGTGGTCATCCGCTTCGACAACGGCGCGATCGCCGTGGCCGAGGCCAGCTTCGCCGCAGCGTACGGGTACGACGTGCGCGGCGAGGTCTTCGGCTCGGCTGGCATGGTCACGATGGGCGAGACGGCCCGGTCCGCCCTGGTGCACTACACCGCGGCCGGCCGGCACGCCGACACCATTCGCGGGGACGTCGAACTGTTCCGCGACGCCTACACCGCCGAGTTCGTCGAGTTCACGAACGCGGCGCGCGAAGGACGCACCCCGGCGGTCACCGGCGACGACGCGCGACGCGCGCTGCTCGTGGCGCTGGCCTGCATCGAGTCGGTCAAGACCGCCACCCCGTTCCTGGTCGACAAGGTGGACGCGCGATGAGCGGCTATGAGTTCACCCTGGCGGTCTGCGCCGAGATGGTCTTCCGGGACCAGCCGATTCTTGACCGGGTGCGCCACATCCACGACCTGGGCTTCGCGGTCGAGATCTGGGACTGGACCGCCAAGGACCTCAGCGCGCTGGCCGCCACCGGGGCCCAGTTCACCTCCATGACCGGCTACATCGAGGGCAGCCTCACCGAACCGGACGGCGCCGAGGCGCTGCTGCGCACCGCGGAAGAGTCGATCGCCGCAGCCGCCAAGCTCGGGACACCCAACCTGAATCTGCACGGCACCGGCCTGGGTCCGCAGGGGCTACCGGTGCGCCCGGTCGACACCGTCACAGGCGCCATGTGGATGGCCGCGGAAAAGACCCTCGCCCGCATCGCCGCCCTGGGCGAACGCGAGGGCGTCGTGTTCTGCCTGGAGAACCTCAACACCGCCGTCGATCACCCCGGCACGCCGTTCGCCAGAGCCGCCGACACCCGCGCTCTGGTCCAGGCCGTCGGCAGTCCGCACCTGCGGATGAACCTCGACCTCTACCACGCCCAGATCGGCGAGGGTAACCTCATCCAGCTCATCGGGGACAGCATCGACTGGGTCGGCGAGATCCAGGTCGCCGACGTCCCGGGCCGCTGCGAACCCGGCACCGGAGAGATCAGCTACCCGGCTATCGCGCGGGCTTTGCACCGGGCGGGGTATACCGGCGTGGTGGCGATGGAAGCATTCGCCTCCGGTGATAGTGACATCGCGCTCCAGCGCTTCCGGCAGGCCTTTTCCGATTCCTGACGCCGACCTGGCGCGGCTGTGCTCCTCCCCCGCCGTCACGTCGTAGGCGTAGACGAGGACATTAGTTCCCACGAACTGGCGGTTATCGCTGGTGCATCTCGTCCCTGGACCAGGTCACGCGGCCGCCCGTGCCAAGATCCGCGCCCTCGCGCAGGAAGACCAGGCTGTGCTCTCTTGCAGCCTCATACCCAGTATCCCGCTCGACGGCTTCCCGGAGCATGCGGGCGAGAAGCTGCGACACCGAGATACCGCGTCGCGCGGCCAGTATGCGCGCCTCACGCAAGTCCTCTTCAGGCAGGGACAACGTGATGTTCTTATTAGCCACTGCGACTACCTCACAATCGGCGTGTTCCACGTAAACAGTGAAGCACTGCCCGGCATGGCCGGCCCGGCGGTAGCCCTCGCCGCGCACCGCCTCGATCAGGCCGAAGCTCGAACGCAGCCGTCATACGCACGGAGCGGCGAAATGTCAGTGACGCTGCCTACCCTCTTCATCATCGGCGGCGGACGATTATGCGACGCAGAGCACGTCGGCAGGTTGACTACGAATCTCCGCAGGTTAAGAATATTCTTAAGGAGTCAGCAAGATGCCGCGCGCGGAAGGGGACTCCCCTAGGGAGTGGGAAATCCTGATGACCACTGAGGTCGGGTCCTTCCTTGACGACCTGTACGAGTCAGATTCGGCGAGCCACCAAATGGTGAACCAGGCCATCCTGGTTCTAGAACGCAACGGCCCTGCCGAGGGCCGCCCGCTGGTGGACACGATCACAGCGTCCCGGATTGCCAACATGAAGGAGCTCCGACCCCCGTCGGCCGGGAGAAGCGAGATCCGGATTCTGCTGGTATTCGACCCGTGGCGGTCAGTGGTCCTGCTTGTGGCCGGGGATAAGTCCGGGCAGTGGGACAAGTGGTACAGGACCGCGATCCCCCGTGCCGAGCAACTCTACGACGATTACCTGGCAGAGCGCAGGAAGGAGATGGACGATGAATAGCGTGTCCCCCTGGCGGGATTCCGGGCACCTCGAGCGTGCCGTCGAGACGGCGGGCGGCCAGGAAGCCTTTGGCGCCGCGGTCGACGCGATGCTAGATGATGCCCGCGGCTGGCGGCTCGCCGAGATGCGCAAGCGGCGCGGGATGACCCAGGAGCAGGTTGCCGTCCGGATGAGCGTCTCGGTCGCCCGGGTCTCCCAGATCGAGAGTGGCGACGTCTCCACCCAGGATGTCCTGAACCGCTACGTCGCCGCCCTCGGTGGCACCCTCAAGCTCATTGCCGACTTCGGCGACGAGCAGCTCAAGATCGCCTGAGCTAGCTCCCGTGCTGCACTTTTACTTGGGCCGCTTTGCCGGGCCCGCCGCCAGGCACACTCCAGCATTAGCTTCCCTGTGGGGTCAGGGCAGCGCCTTGCCGAGACATCCGGTCAGGGCTTGCGCCCCATGCCGGCGTAGGCGTTGAGCAGCCCGGCCGGTTCTGTCACCGGACGCCAGTGCGGCAAGGACACCCGGCCTGGCTCGACGAGGTCCAGGCCGTCGAAGTAGCGGGCAATCTCCTCGCGAGTGCGCATGGTCAGCTGGGTGGAGCCCATCCGCTCATTGAGACGCTGCGTGACGGCGGCGCCCTGGTCGGCGTCAATGTCCCGGGTGGTATCGGTGACGGTCAGGTAGCTGCCCGAGGGCATCGCGTCCATGATCGCCGACACGACCCGGCGCGGATTGTCGGAGTCCGGGATGTACTGCAGGATCAGCAGGGCCATGACCGCGATCGGCTCGCTGAAGTCGAGCACCTGGGCGGCCTCGCGCAAGATCGTCTCGGTGTCGCGGGCGTCCGCGTCGACGTAAGAGGTAACGCCTTCTTTGGTGCTGTGCAGCAGCGCACGGGCATGGGACAGGACGATCGGGTCGTTGTCCACGTGGACGATCCGGGATTCCGGCGCGATCTCCTGGGCGATCTGGTGGGTGTTGTCGTTGGTGGGCAGCCCGGTGCCGATGTCGAGGAACTGCCGGATTCCCTGCTCGCCGGGCAGGTAGCGCACCGCGCGGCGCAGGAATGCGCGGTTGGCCTGCACACCCGGCAGGATGTTCGGGTACGCCGCGACCGCTAGCTCGGCGGCGTCCCTGTCGGCCTGGAAGTTGTCTTTGCCGCCCAGCCAGTAGTCGTAGACGCGGGCGGGATGCGCGACAGTGGTGTCGAATGCCGGTGGTTTACCGGCCCGGTCCGGGATGTCGCCGCTTAGCTTGCCTGCTGCGGCGTCCTGGGTGCTCACTGGCTCGCGCCCTCTCGCTAGGCCATTCCGGCGCCTTCACCCGCACCCCCACCCTGCGGAAGATACCAGGGTAATTGGCCACGTAGGCGGCAGCGACGGTGCCCCCGAGGGCGGGCCGCAGCCCACCAGACCGACAGGTGTCCGTTAGGTGATATGTTGGTTTTGTGAGCGACGAAGCCACTGGTCAGGTCACTGACCGAGCGCGGACGATGACCGGTAACACTGATCCGCGTGCGGTCCGGACCCGGCAGAAACTGGTGGACGCGTTCCACGAGACGATCCGGGACTGCGACCTGGACGGCATGTCGGTCAGCTCCCTCGCCCGGGCCGCGGGGGTGAACCGCACATCGTTCTACGAGCACTTCGCCACGCCGGAAGACCTGGCCATCCACGCGCTCAGCGACCTGTTCGACGTGGTCCGCAACGCCGACATCGTCATGCGGTCGCAGCACAGCGTGCCCGCGGCCGAGGCGAGCCGGCGGGCGCTGCGGGAGATCGTCGGCTTCGTCCACGAGCGCCGGGAGACCTACGTGCGGCTGCTCGGACCCGGTGCGGCACCGCGGCTGGTGAGCGCGGTCTCGGCGGCCTTCGCCGAGCGGACCGTGCAGGCGCTGGAGCAGATGGATACCCGGCCGCCCGGCGCGGACCTGCGGGTGACGGCGCATTTCCTCGCGGGCGGTGTGCTGGGCGTGATCGGCGCCTGGCTGGCCAGCCAGCCCACCCGGTGGTCGCCGGACCAGCTCGTCGAGGCGCTGGTCCTGTGCCTGCCGGGGTGGCTTAACGCCGACTGATCAGGCCCGGCGGGCACCGGTTCGGCGGGCGTAACGACAACGGAAGGGAACGACCGTCATGGGCCAGCTCGAAGGCAAAGTCGCCTTCATCACCGGAGCCGCCCGCGGCCAGGGACGCAGCCACGCGCTGACCCTGGCCCGCGAGGGCGCCGACATCATCGCCGTCGACATCTGCGCGCAGGCCGACACCGTGCCGTACCCGATGGCGACCCCGGACGACCTGGCCCAGACGGTCAAGCAGGTCGAGGCGCTGGACCGCCGCATCGTCGCCACCCAGGCCGACGTCCGCGACCTGGCCGCGCTGACCGCCGCGGTGGACCAGGGGGTGGCCGAGC
>Ga0302325_10026668_pt1 | contig 11997 bp, 11 predicted proteins | sample Palsa_T0_2_FD_201948 | JGI IMG/M metagenome (GOLD analysis project Ga0302325, IMG submission 201948) | Peat permafrost microbial communities from Stordalen Mire near Abisko, Sweden - Palsa_T0_2 | ecosystem: Environmental > Terrestrial > Soil > Palsa > Peat permafrost | place: Sweden: Abisko... | reverse complement strand
TCCTCCTCGGCGTTCGTGGTCGCGCCGCTCGGATTCCCGCCCTGCAGCGTGTACGAGGGATCGCACTCGGGCCCGAGCGCGTCGTAGGCCATCTGGTAGGAGACGATCTTGGTGCTCAGCGCCGGCGTGGAGGGGCGGATGACGGTCGCGACGGTGACGGTCGGCTGTCCCAGCTCGCCCTCGGTCCGGTACAGCACCTGGGTCGCGCTGAGCGGCGTCGCCGTACCGCTGTCGTAGACCGTGATCGGACGCTGTTTGAGCACCGTCCCCGGCGCGATGTTGGTCAGCGATCCCGAGTACGTGTAGAACGGATCGCTGGTCGGCAGGACGGGCGAGGGGCTGGCCGCGGCGGCCGTGGGCGCGCCGATCAGCGCTGCGCACAACAGCGCCGCGGCGACGATCGCCGGCCGTGTGCGTCCTTGCGTCATCAAGGCATCCTCGCAGGCGGGCGTGGTGCGGTGCAAGCGCGAACGTTCGCGCAGGGGCGGTCTCGCTGTGCGTCGAAGCTCACAGACGTGGACAGGCGGCGGAGGTATAACCGAGGTCGTAGTCCGAGGTGAGGAGCGAACGATGACCGTGCAGGCACCCGTCGGGAGCGCGTTGCGCGCCGCGACGATCGACGACACACCGCGTCTGACGCAGGCGCTCGCGGCTGCGTTCTTCGACGATCCGGTGCTCGGCTGGCTGATGCCCGACGAGCGCTCGCGCCCGCGGCGGCTGCGGAAGTTCTTCGAGCTCGACCTGCGCCAGATGGCGTTTGCCCGTGGGAGCGTGTGGACGACCGAGGAGCGCGATGCGGCCTGTCTGGTGATGCCTCCGGGCGCTTGGCAGCTGCCGCCGCTTGTCGCATTGGCCCACACCGGCGGCTTCGCGCGCGCGTTCGGGCGCAGGCTTTCGACTGCCACCCTGCTGCAGGCGCTGATGGAGCTGCGCCACCCGCGCGCGCCGCATTACTACGTGCTCGTGGTCGGTGTCGTTCCGGAGCTACAGGGCCAGGGACTCGGCAGCGCATTGATGCGCCCGACGCTCGACCATTGCGACGCGGTCGGTCTACCCGCCTATCTGGAGGCGTCGAGCGAGCGCAGCGCCGCTCTGTACGAACGGCTCGGGTTCAAGGTCACGCGCGAGCTCCGGCTCGGGAGCTCGCCGCCGCTGCGCCTGATGACGCGTCCGCCGGGGTAGTGGGCCGCGCCGCCAGCTGGCCGCAGGCCGCGTCGATTTCGCGGCCGCGGGTGAGGCGGACGGTCGCGTCGATCCCGTGGCGCTCGAGCTCAGACCTGAACGCGTCGATCGCCTTCGGGGTCGAACCGGTGTAGCGCGAGCCAGTTGGGTTGTACGGGATCAGGTTGACCTTGAACATGCGCTGGTCGAGGACATCCGCGAGCTGCGCGGCCTGCGGAACCCGGTCGTTGATGCCGGCGAGCATCACGTACTCGACGAACACCTTGCGGTGCTTGCGCTCGTAGAACGTCCGGCAGGCGGCGAGCACGTCGGCGAGTGGGTAGCGGTCGTTGACAGGCATCAGCTCGGAGCGCAGCGCGGGGTCGGCGGCGTGCAGCGACAGCGCCAGCCGGATCGGCATCGGCTGGGCCGCGAGCCGCTCGATCCCCGGGATCCAGCCGATGGTCGAGATCGCCGTGCGGCGGTTGGTGATCCCCACGTCGGGGAGCCGGGAGCACGCCTCGAGCACGGCGTCGAGGTTCATCATCGGCTCGCCCATGCCCATGAACACGGCGTGGTCGACGCGCTCGAGCCGCCGGAAGAAGAGCGCCTGGTCGAGGATCTCCGAGGCGGTCAGGTTGCGCCCGAAGCGCATCTGCCCAGTGGCGCAGAACGTGCACGTCAACGGGCAGCCCGACTGCGAGGACAGGCACAGTGAGCGCCGGCCATCTCGATAGCGCATCAGTACCGCCTCGACCGGCCGACCGTCGGTAGTGCTGAACAGCACCTTGATCGTGCCGTCGCGGGCGCGGGCCTCGTGCTCGACCGCCAAGCTCGAGAACGGCACCGTCTCATCGAGCGCCGCACGGAGGCGAGACGGTAGGTTCGTCATCGCGACGTACGAGGCGGCGCCCTGCGCCGCCCATTTCCATACCTGACCGGCGCGGTAGCCGGGCTCACCGAGATCGGCCAGCGTCTGATCGAGCAGTTCGAGATCCACGCATCTATCGTAGGAGCCGTGCGGCTCGCGAAGTTCCTAGCCTCGGCCGGGGTGGCCTCGCGCCGCGCCGCCGAGACGCTGATCGGCGAAGGCCGCGTGACCGTCGGCGGCGTCGTCGTCACTGACCCTGCGCGGGACGTGACCGAGGCCGACGCCGTCGCCGTCGACGGAGAGCGCGTCAGCGCGGAGCCCGAGCTCGTCGTATACGCGCTCAACAAGCCCGCCGGCGTGGTCTCGACCGCGCGCGACCCGCAGGGCCGTCCGACCGTCGTCTCGCTCGTGCCCTCGCGGCTGCGGCTGTACCCGGTGGGGCGGCTCGACGCGGACAGCAGCGGCCTGATCCTGCTGACCAACGACGGCCAGCTCGCGAACCGGCTCACGCACCCGCGTTATGAGGTCGACAAGACCTATCGCGTGCTCGTCGGCGGCGGGGCCGTGCGCCAGCGCGCACTCGAGGCCCTGCGCCGCGGGGTGGTGCTTGACGACGGCCCGACGGCGCCTGCGCGCGTGCGCCGGATCGCTGCCGACACGCTCGAGCTGACGATCCACGAGGGTCGCAACCGCCAGGTCAAGCGGATGTGCGAGCACGTCGGCCATCCCGTCAGGCGGCTCGAGCGGATCCGGTTCGGCGGCCTGTCGCTCGGCGATCTCCGCCCCGGGGCGCACCGGCGGCTGACCGCGGCGGAGGTGGCAGGGCTTGGGCTCCCTTAGCGCTGGAGCAGCAGCTCGTCGTGGCGCAGCGTCGTCGTCGTGAGCATGCCCGAGATCTCGGGCTGGGTCAGCGTCACCGGTCGCGCTGCGACGAGCCGCATGACGGTGAACTGGTAGATGTGTCGCACCCACAGCTCCCGGAAGCCCGGCAGCGGATAGGAGCTCTGCATCGTCGACGGCGTCAGGTTGCACGCCGAGCCCCACCAGCAGAGCGGTACTCGCGGTGCGGCGATCGAGACGACATCCAGCTCCGTGGTCGTCACCGGTCGCGGGTGGTGGCTGCGCCAGAACTTGAGTCCCGGCATGGACAGCGACAGCGGCAGCAGCGTCCGGTAGTGCAGCACGAGAATCACACGGCCACCCGGCGTCGCCGGGCGCGCGCCGAGGACGTCTGCCACGCCGCGCCAGTCGGGGCGCTGGTAGTTGCGGTTGAAGGCGACCGCTCCGGCGCCGAGCACGCCGATCCCGCATAGCGCCACCGTCACCGCGATGCCCGCGACGCGCGCGCGTGCGGCCGCGAGGCCGCCGGCGACGCAGACGGCCGCGGGGACCCACAGCGCGATCACGTTGCGAGTGATCAGATCGTCGATCCCGCCGCCGACCAGGATCAGGTTGATGATCAGGCCCACGAGTGCGATCCCGCCCGCGAGCAGCGCGCCGCGGCGCTCGGCCACGTCCGAGCGCGACGCCAGCAGCACGAGCGCCACGAGCGCGAGCGTCTCCGTGATCCGCTCGAGCGCGGTCAGCCCGGGGGCGCCGTAGCCGACCAGGAACTGCGGGATGATCTGCCCGAGCCGCGGGCCCAGCGGGATCGGCGAGATCCAGCTCGCGTGGCCGGTCTGGTTCTGGCTGATCGCGAGCGGCAGCAGCGCGAGGCCGCAGATGGCGAGCACCACCATCCCGATCTGCACCGGGCGCTTGCGCCAGTGGGCCGCCAGCAGCAGCGCAGCGGTCGGTACCACGACCAGCAGCGCGTAGTAATGGGTCGCGAGCCCTAGCGCCGATGCGATCACCCACGCCGCGACGAGCCGCGGCGTCGGCGTTTCTCGCACGTAGGCGAACGCCAGCAGCACGAGCCCGGACATAAGCACCAGCAGCTCGTACGAGCGCGCTTCCTGTGAGTACCAGATCAGGTACGGGTTGCAGGCCGTCAGCGCGGCCGCGATCAGGCCCGCCCGCCTCGAGACGAGCTTCGCCGCGAGCAGGTAGGAGACCGGCACGACGAGCACGCCGATCAGCGCCGACAGCGACCGGAGCCCCGCCTCACCGAACCCGAAGATCCGCGCCCACACCCACGCGACGCAGTAGTAGAGCGGTGGCGTCGACTCGGTCTGGGGTAGTAACCCGAACATCTTGCCGGGGGAGAGATGGATCAGCAGGACCGTGTTGCCCTCGTCGAACCAGTAGCCCTGATGACCGATCCCGTAGAACCGCAGCAGCGCCGCGAGCAAGGTCAACCCCAGCACCGCCGGCGCGGCCGGATCGGCGAGGACGCGCGTCAGCGTGTCGGCGCCTCGGACCGGACGGCCCGAGCGCTCGGTAAGCGTGGCGACGCTCACGTGAGCGGATCTTATTGTGCGAAGAGTCCTTAACCTCATCCCAATGTCGAGCTGGGACCAGCGACAGACGCTGCCGCTCCCGCGCCAGGCGGCGTTCGCCGCCAGGCTGAGCCTCCCGCGACCAAGCGAGGCGCTGAAGCGGATCGGCGGCCTGCTCTCGCTCGGTGCGCTCCTCGCCGCCACGCTCGCCGTCGTACTGGCCGCCAGCGCCGGCCCGTCCGTGCTCGTGCCCCGCAGCTCACAGTCGTTTCCGGGTTGGGTGGCCGGACCGTTGCATGGACTGATCGGGTCGCTGTCGCTGACTCCCAAAGCGCTCCAGCTCGATGTCAGCATCCTCGTGGTCGCGATGATGCTCCCGTACCTGCTCGCGATCATCACCGCACGCGCGCTGCCCGCGCGGGTCGTGGTGATCGCCGTGGTGGCGCTGCACGTGATCCTGCTGCTTAGCCCGCCGTTCCAGCTCACGGACATGTTCAACTACCTCGGCTACGCGCGCCTCGGTGCGCTGCACGGCCTCAACCCGTACTCGCACGTATTCGCGGAGACGAGCCACGATCCCGTCTACGTGTTCACGACCTGGCGGAATTTGACGAGCCCGTACGGTCCGTTGTTCACAGCGATCACCTATCCGCTGGCGTTGATCTCACTGCCGGTCGCATACTGGCTCGCGAAGACCGCGACCGTGATCGCGAGCCTCGTGCTCCTGGCGCTCGTGTGGCAGTGCGCCCGCAGGCTCGGTCGCGACCCGCGGACCGCGCTCGTGTTCGTCGCGCTCAACCCGATCTACCTGATCTGGGCGCTGGGGGGATTTCACAACGACTTCTTCATGCTCGATCTGTCGATGGCTGCGGTCGTGCTCGTGCTCGACCGCCGCGATCGCGCCGCCGGCGCGGCGCTCGCAGCCGCCGTGGCGATCAAGTTCACGGCGCTGCTGCTGCTGCCGTTCGTGCTGCTCGCGACCCCGTCGGCGCGACGTCGGCTGCGAGTACTCGAGGGCGCGGGGGCGGCCGCGATCCCGCTTCTGGCGCTGAGCGTCGCGCTGTTCGGGTTGACGATCCCGAACCTCGAGACCCAGAGCACGCTGCTGACCTCGTACAGCGTCCCGAATCTCGTCGGCGACGCGATCGGCGCCGGGGGCGGCGCCCCGTGGCTCCTTCACCTCGCCGACGTCGGGCTCGCGCTGACGGTCGGCTGGCTGCTTGTCCGAAATCGCGACTGGATCTCGGGCGCAGGCTGGGCGACGCTCGCGCTGCTCGTGAGCCTCGCCTGGCTGGTCCCGTGGTACGTCGTCTGGGCGCTGCCGTTCGCGGCGCTCGGTACGAGCGCACGGCTGCGACGCTGGACGGTTGCGATGACGGTCTTCCTGATGCTGACATTCGTCCCCTGGACCCCGGTGCTGCTGGCCGAGCACCACATCGGCACCATGAACGGCCCCGCGGGCGCGGCGTCGTACGCGCGCGAGGGCGCGCTTCAGCGCTGAGGTCGCTCGCGAGCCCTGACCCTCTCCTCTGGCACAATCCCGCGCCGATGCGGCTCTACGCCCTGCGCGGCGCCAACAGCGTCTCGGCCAACGAGTCCGACGAGATCCTCGGCGCCACCGACGAGCTGATGCGCGAGCTGATGGAGCGCAACGAGCTCGAGCCCGACGCGATGGTGAGCTGCATCTTCACGCTCACCGACGACCTCAACGCCGAGTTCCCGGCCGTCGCCGCGCGCCGGCTTGGGCTTCACAGCGTGCCGCTGCTGTGCGCGCGTGAGGTGCCGGTGCCCGGATCGTTGCCGCGCGTGATCCGGGTGCTCGTGCACTACTACGCGGCGGATGAGCACACCCCACGTCACGTGTATCTACGCGAGGCACGGGTGCTGCGCACGGACCTCGAATCGGCACAATAGGCCTCTGAGATGGCACTCGAGTTTGCACAGCGGATCAGCCGCATCCCGGTGTACCCGGTCGCCGCCGGCTACGACCTCGGGTCCGACATCGCGATGCTCGCGTCGAACGAGTGCTGCTATGCGCCGCTGCCGGAGGTCGTCGAGGCGGCGGCGCGGGTGCTCGGCGGCACCAACCGCTACCCCGACCCGTCGTATTCGCCGCTGCGGCAGGCCCTGTCGGACCGCTACGGCGTGCCGACCGAGCGGATCGCGCTCGGCAACGGCTCCTGCGATGTGCTGCTCGCGGCCGGTGAGGCGCTGCTCGAGCCCGGCGCCGAGGTGGTGTACGCGTGGCCCGCGTTCAGCGTCTATCCGCAGCTCGGTGGGATATCCGGCGCGCGGGCGATCGAGGTCGCGCTCGACTCCGAGCACCGCCACGACCTCGAGGCGATGCTGACCGAGATCACGGTCGCGACGCGGCTGGTGCTGATCTGCAACCCGAACAACCCGACCTCGACCGCATTGCCACTGGACGAGATCGAGGCGTTCCTCGAAAGGGTCCCAGCGCACGTATGCGTGATCCTCGACGAGGCCTACTGCGAATTCGCGCTCACGCTCGGGGACCCATATGCCTCGGTCGAGCTACTGCGCCGGTGGCCGAACCTGGCGCTGCTGCGGACGTTCTCGAAGGTCTACGGGCTTGCCGGGCTACGCGTCGGCTACGCGCTGTGCGGCTCGCCCGAGCTGCGGATCGCGGTCGACCAGGTGCGTCAGCCGTTCCACGTCAACGTCGCCGCGCAGGCCGCGGCGACCGAGGCGCTCAAGCACCAGGACGCCGTTGAACACCGGGTCGAGCTGACGCTCGTCGAGCGCGGGAGGCTCGTCAGCGGGGTGCGCGCGCTCGGCCTTAGCGTCGCCGACTCGGACGCGAACTTCATCTGGCTGATCCTGCCGGACGCCGATGACGCCGCCGCCGCCGAGGCGGCCGTCACCCGTGGGCTGATCGAGCGCGGCGTACTCGTCCGCGCGGGCGCCTCGCTCGGGCGCCCGGGGGCGCTCCGGGTCACAGTCGGCACCGAGCCCGAGAACGCGCGCTTCGTGGCCGCGCTCGGCGAGCTCGTCTGAGCTCGTCGTGTTCACGCCACGGCCTTGGCGTGACGCGCGGCTTGTGCTACAACCCCGCCCACGCGCATGAGCGAACGCAGCGACATCTCTGGTCGGACTTCCGTCGGCTCCGTCGGCTGCTGCTGGTACGCGCGCTTCTACGCCTGGCGATTTAGCTAGGCGCTCGGCCTGCTCCTCCGCGCCCGTCCAGCGACGGGCCCGCTCGGAAGCCGAGCGCCGCACGAACACGAACCCCCTGGGCGCGAGCGCCCCTTCCGTAGAGTCTCAGGCGTAGAAAGGCAGCAGATGAGGACGTTGATGGAAACCAATCAGGGAGAGGTCTAAGTGGCGCTCGCCCGGTCGCCTCGTCGTGACGCGGTCCGCGACCAGCGGATCGAGCGGCTCGAGCCGCTCGTCGCTCCCCAGGCGCTGCTCGAGGAGCTGCCGCTGTCCGACGCGCACGCCGAGGTGCTGCTGCGCGGTCGCGAGGCCGCGCACGCGATCCTCGATGGCGAAGACGACCGGCTGCTGGTGGTCGTCGGCCCCTGCAGCGTCCACGACATCGACGCGACACGCGAGTACGCCGAGCGGCTCAGCCATGAAGCCTCGAGACTCGGCGCAGACCTGTGCGTCGCGATGCGGGTGTACTTCGAGAAGCCGCGCACCACCACGGGCTGGAAAGGTCTCATCAACGACCCGCACCTCGACGGCACCGGGGACGTCAACACCGGGCTGAGGATGGCGCGGCGGCTGCTGCTCAAGGTGCTCGAAGTCGGGCTGCCGGTCGGCTGTGAGTTCCTCGACCCGATCATCCCGCAGTACATCTCGGACGCCGTCTGCTGGGGCGCGATCGGCGCTCGCACGGTCGAGAGCCAGACCCATCGCCAGCTCGGATCCGGGCTGTCGATGCCGGTGGGATTCAAGAACCGGACCGACGGCAACGTCCAGGTCGCCGTCGATGCGGTTCGCGCCGCCGCTGCGCCGCACGCGTTCGCCGGGATCGACGTCGACGGCACGCCGGCGATCCTCCATACGCGTGGCAACCACGACTGCCACATCATCCTGCGCGGCGGCAAGAACGCGCCCAACTACGGGGCCGACTCGGTCGCCGCGGCGCTCGAGCTGCTGCGTGGGGCGAAGTTGCCAGTGCGCGTGATGATCGACTTCAGCCACGACAACAGCGGCAAGGACCCCGAGCGCCAGCCGGCGGTCGCCGCCGAGGTGGGCGAGCAGGTCGCGGGCGGCGATCGCGCGATCATCGGTGCGATGCTCGAGTCCTTCCTCGTCGGCGGCCGCCAGGATCCCGAGGACGGTGCGGTGCTCACGTACGGCCAGTCGATCACCGACGGCTGCCTCGACTGGGAAGCCACGGTCGCCCTGCTCGACGCGCTCGCAGACGCCGTCAGGGCGCGCCGCGCGGTCGCGGCGTAGACGAGTGGCGGTCTCCGAGCAGCCCGCGGACCAGTTCGTCGCGAGACGGCTCGCGGTCGTCGGGGTCGGGTTGATCGGTGGCTCGGTCGCGCTGGCGGCGCGGCAGCGCCTCGGGGCGGAGGTATCCGGTTTCGACGCGTCTTCCGCGGCGCTGTCGGAAGCCGTCGCGCTCGGCGCCGTGGATCGCGCCGAGAAGAGCATCGCCGACGCGGTCGCGGACGCCGACGCCGTGTTCGTGGCGGTGCCTGTCAGCGCGCTCGCGGACGCGGTCGGCGAGGTCCTGCGGGCCGCCCCCGCGGACTGTGTGGTGTCCGATGTCGGATCCACGAAGCGCGCTGTCGTCGCCACACACGACGACCCGCGGTTCGTCGGCGGCCATCCGCTCGCGGGGGCCGAGAGCTCGGGCGTCGAGCACGCGCGGGCGGACCTGTTCGACGGTGCGACCTGGTATCTGACGCCGACCGGGCGAACCTCCGGCGTGCTGTACGAGCGGCTCCACCGGCTGCTGCACGCACTCGGCGCGCGGCCGGCGGCGATCGACGCCGACACGCACGACGCGATTCTCGCGACCGTCTCGCACCTGCCGCACGTGCTCGCAAACGTGCTCGTCGCCCAGGCGGCGCGGGCGCTCGCGGCGGGCGATCAGCGGCTGCCGGCGACCGGGCCGAGCTTCCGCGACGCGACCCGGGTGGCCGGCGCGTCGAGCTCGATCTGGACTGACATTTATCTGTCGAACAGTGACGCGCTCACGGCCCAGATCGACGCGACGATCGCGCGCCTGCAGGCTGTCCGAGAGGCGCTCGAGGCCGGCGATGGCGCAGCGCTGACCGCGTGGAACGACGGCGCTGCGGAGGATCGGCGAAAGCTGCTCGAGGCGCAACTGGCGGGCGGACCGTTGTTCGAGCTGCGGGCCTCGGTGCCGAACCGGCCCGGCGTGATCGCGCAGCTCGCGCTCGAGCTCGGGCGCGCCGGGGTCAACATCACCGACATGGCGCTGTATCCGGCGGCCGACATGCGCGAGGGGGTGGTCGCGCTGTGGATCGCGGGCGAGGGGCCGGCGAACCGCGCCCAGGATCTGGTGACCGAGCTCGGCTTCCCGGTGGTGAGGGCATGAACGCCCGCTTTGAGCCGAGCGGTCCGTTGCGCGGGGCCGCCAGGCCGCCGGCGGACAAGTCGATCTCCCATCGAGCGGCGCTGGTCGGCGCAATGGCGTCAGAGCCGGTCCGGATCCGCAACTACCTGGACGCCGCAGACACGAACTCGACGCTGCAGGCCGTGCGCTCGCTAGGCGCGATCGTGGAGGAGCGCGCCGACGAGCTCGTAGTCCGCGGTTGCGGGCTGCGTAACGCCCAGCCGGTCACGGGCGGCATCCACGTCGGCAACGCCGGCACGCTGATGCGCCTGCTTCCCGGCTGGCTCGCGTGCCAGGAGGGAATGAGCTTCACGCTCGACGGAGACGAGTCGATCCGCCGCCGCCCCGTCGACCGGATCGCGGCTCCGTTGCGCGAGATGGGGGCGGGGCTCGAGGCGCGCGAGGGGCGCTTCCCGCCGTTCACCGTCCACGGCGCGAGGCTCGGAGGAATCGAGTACGAGCTGCCCGTCGCGAGCGCCCAGGTGAAGTCGTGCGTGCTGCTCGCCGGGCTCTGCACCGACCGCACGACGGTGATCGAGCGGTCGCCGAGCCGCGACCACACCGAGCGGATGCTGCTGGCGGCCGGGGCGCCGGTCGCGCGGGTCCTCGACGGCGCGTCCGTCCGGTTCACGGTCGCGAGTACCGACGAGCTCGAGCCCCAGACGATCGCCGTTCCCGGCGACCCGTCTTCGGCCGCGTTCCTGATCGCCGCGGCCGTGCTCGTCAAGGGCTCACGGCTGGTGCTGACCGACGTCGGCGTCAACTGGACGCGGGCCGGCTTCCTGCGGATCATCGAGCGGATGGGAGCGATCGTGCTAGGCGAGCTCGAGCCGGCCGGGTCGTTTGGCCCGACCGAGCCGGTGGCCGATCTCGACGTCTCGCACGGCCCGCTCGAGGGGACGGTGGTCGAGCCGCACGAGGTGCCGCTGGCGATCGATGAGCTGCCGCTCGTGGCGCTGCTCGCCTGCTTCGCCGACGGCGACACGGTGGTCAAGGGAGCCGGCGAGCTGCGGGTCAAGGAGTCCGACCGGATCGCGACCGTGGTCGACGGCCTGCGCGGTCTCGGCGCGTCGATCGAGGCGACCGACGACGGGTTCGCGGTCGAGGGCACAGGCTCGCTTCGCGGGGGGCGGATCGATTCATGCGGGGACCACCGCCTGGCGCTGCTCGGCGCCGTCGCCGGCCTGGCCTCCGAGGAGGGGGTCGAGGTGGTCGGGATGGACGCGGCGGGCGTGTCGTACCCGGGGTTCGCGGACGACATCGCCCGGCTCGTGGGATAACCGGCGATGGTGATCGCGATCGACGGTCCCGCCGGGGCCGGCAAGTCGAGCGTGGCGCGGGCCGTGGCGTCCGAGCTCGGCTTCACGTATCTCGACTCGGGAGCGATGTACCGGTGCGTTGCGCTCGCGGCGCTGCGGCGCGGGGTTTCGCCGGAGCTGGCGGCCTCCTCGGTTCGGATCGAGCTCGGCGAGCGGGTGCTGCTGGACGGGAAGGACGTGAGCGAGGCGATCCGCGCGCCCGAGGTCTCCGAGGCCGCGTCCCGCGCGGCGGCGAGCCCGGCCGTCCGCAGCGCGATGGTGGCCGAGCAGCGGCGGCTGCTCGCGTACGGGGACTGGGTCGCCGAGGGCCGCGACATCGGCACGGTCGTCGCCCCCGGTGCCGAGGTGAAGGTGTTCCTGACCGCGAGCCCCGCCGAGCGGGCGCGGCGGCGCGCGGCCGAGCTCGGGGTCGATCAGGCGGAGGTGCTGCGCGAGCAGCAGATCCGCGACGAGCGCGACAGCACGCGCGAGCACTCCCCGCTCGAGGCCGCTCCCGGCGCGGTGGTGCTCGATACGACCGGGATGACGGCCGCCGAGGTCATCCGCAGCGTGGTCGCGCTCGCCGGACGCGGCCGCGTGTAAAGCGGGGCTAAGAATGACGTGGTTGTGCCCGCCGTCGGTCTGAGAAACCTCTTAGCATCCGGTCGGTGTCGAGGTCGACTCGAGCCATGTACATGCGGCGGCGGGTGGGGGCAGCGGTCGTGGTGG
>Ga0302325_10026667_pt1 | contig 11997 bp, 8 predicted proteins | sample Palsa_T0_2_FD_201948 | JGI IMG/M metagenome (GOLD analysis project Ga0302325, IMG submission 201948) | Peat permafrost microbial communities from Stordalen Mire near Abisko, Sweden - Palsa_T0_2 | ecosystem: Environmental > Terrestrial > Soil > Palsa > Peat permafrost | place: Sweden: Abisko... | reverse complement strand
GGCAAATGGTTCAAACGGTTTCCCGGCATGGTCGTGTGCGGGGAAGGCGAATTAGTGAGAACTTTTCTCGTGCCGGGCCAAATTCCAGTTGGCGAAGAACTTCATTAGCGGAAGTCGTTTCGTGCGAGGCGGGCGGCTTGGCCGTGCGTGCAGAACCTTTCTTTGTGCTTTCGCATCAATTTCTTTGCTCTTAAGATTCGAGTCGCAATGAACACATGCCCTGTTTTTATCGGTGGAGAATGGCGGACGTTGTCGGACGTTCCGACCACGCCCGTCCATAACCCCTCGACTGGCAACGTCATCGCCGAAGCGCCTTTGTGCGGCGCGCGGCACGTCGATGAGGCGGTCGAAGCGGCCGCCGCCGCCTTTCCCGCCTGGTGGGAAACGCCGCCGGTGGAGCGCGCGCGCATCCTGTTCCGTTTCAAGGCGCTGCTGGAGGAAAAATTCGAGGAGTTGATCCGCCTCAACACCCGCGAACACGGCAAGACCCTGGCCGAATCGCGCGGCGACGTCAAACGCGGCCTGGAGATGGTCGAGTTTGCCTGCGGCATTCCTTCGCTGCTGATGGGCGAAAGCATGGAGAACATCGCTCGCGGCATTGATTGCGACACCATTCGCCAGCCGCTGGGCGTCTGCGCCGGCATCACCCCGTTCAATTTCCCGGCCATGGTTCCGCTGTGGATGTATCCCGTCGCGCTGGCTTGCGGCAATACCTTCGTGCTCAAACCGAGTGAGAAAGTTCCGTTGACAGCCAATCGCATCGTGCAACTTCTGGCCGAGGCCGGCCTGCCCAAGGGCGTCATCAACATCGTTCACGGTGGGCGCGATTGCGTCGATGCCCTCCTGATGCATCCCAAGATCAAAGCCATTTCGTTCGTGGGTTCGACGCCCGTGGCCCGGCACGTTTTTGAAGTCGGCACCCGGCACGGCAAACGCGTCCAATCAAACGGGGGCGCAAAAAATTACGTCTTCATCATGCCCGATGCCGACGTGGAAAACTCCACCCGCGGGGTCATTGAAGCCGCCTATGGCTGCGCCGGAGAACGGTGCATGGCCGGGTCCACCGCCGTTATTATTGGGGACGCCTCCAAACACGTCCTGCCTTCGATTTTTGAGGCCGCGCGCTCCATCCAAGTCGGGCCGACGGATCGTGAAGACCAGCCGCAGATGGGGCCGGTTATCACGCGCCAGCATCGCGAGCGCGTGGAGCAGTTGATTGAAATCGGCGCCAGGGAAGGCGCGCGTGTCGCCGTCGATGGCCGCAGCGTCCGGGTGCCCGGCGAACCCAACGGCTTCTACATCGGCGCGACGGTTTTGGACGGCGTGCAAGGCGGCATGAGCGTGGCGCGGGAGGAAATCTTCGGTCCCGTGCTCAACGTCATGCGTTTTGAGGAATTGGATGCGGCCATTGAGCTGGCCAACCGTTCCCCCTATGGCAACGGGGCGTCCATCTTCACCCGGTCGGGCAAGGCGGCGCGCGAGTTCAAACACCGCATCAAGGCGGGGATGGTGGGCATCAACATTGGCGTCCCGGCCTCGATGGCTTGGTTTCCCTTCAATGGTTGGGACGAATCGTTTTTTGGCGATTTGCACATGCAAGGCAAGGAGGGCGTGCAGTTTTTCACCCAGCAAAAAGTCACCACGACCCGTTGGTTCAGCTACGGCGAAGGCGACATCTGGCACAAATAAGAATGACGGTGCGCGATCCAGATTCCCCAATGCGGCGCATGGCCATTGCCATTGGGGCCGCGGCAGCCATCATGGTGGCGGCGGGATTGGTTTATTATTTCCTGGCGTCCAAAGACACGAGCGCCAAATTCAACGGAGCCGCCATCGTCGCCGCCGCGCGGGACTATACCCGGGACATGCGGCTGCGCAAGCAACCGCTGCCCAACTCCGTCACGCTGGAGGAATTGGTCGCGTTGCATTATCTGAAACCCGAACAGGCTGAGCCTTTTCGTGGGTTGAAAGCAACAATTATGTTGAGCAGCGAGGAGCACGGACCGAAAGTGGTGGTGATGCGGGTCGTTATGCCGGACGGCGGGGAATTTAAGCTGATGAGTGACGGAAGCGTGCAGGAAGGGGCGCATTAGGCGTTCTTATCATGAATCCATGGCTTTCATTCCGCCCCAAATTGGCGGACACGCTCAAGAATTATACGCGGGCCGATTTCTCCGCCGACCTGGTCGCGGGAGTCACGGTGGGCATCGTCGCGCTGCCGCTGGCGATGGCCTTCGCGATAGCCTCCGGCGTCAAGCCGGAGGCGGGCATTTTCACGGCGGTCATCGCGGGCTTTGTGATCTCGGCCATGGGCGGTTCGCGCGTCGCCATCGGCGGACCGACTGGCGCGTTCATCGTTATACTTTACGGAATCAATGCCAAATATGGCGCGGACAATCTGGCCATCTGCACGATCATGGCGGGATTCATGTTGCTTGTCATGGGTGCGGCCCGACTGGGGACGGCCATCAAATTCATCCCCTACCCCGTCACGATGGGTTTTACCTCGGGCATTGCGGTGCTCATTTTCACGACGCAGATCAAGGACTTCTTTGGTCTTCATCTGGATAAGGTGCCGTCGGAATTCTTCAATAAGATGAAAGCGCTGGCGGAACAGGCCGGGACGGTCCAATGGGGTTCGACAGCGCTGGCGGCGGCTTCGCTGGCAATCATTCTTTTCTGGCCCAAGAACTGGCAGCGGCGCGTGCCCGGTTCCATCGTGGCGCTGGTGCTGGGCACGGCGGCGGTGGCTTTGCTGCAATTGCCAGTCGATACCATCGGCTCCCGCTTTGGGGGCATCCCGCGCGCATTGCCCAAGCCGATATTGCCGGCGATGTCCTGGGAGGTTGTGAGGCAATTGGTGCAACCGGCCACGACGATCGCGTTGCTGGCGGCCATTGAATCCCTGTTGTGCGCGGTCGTGGCCGACGGCTTGGTGGATGATCGGCACGACCCAAACCAGGAATTGATGGCGCAAGGCATCGCCAATATTCTAAGCCCGCTTTTCGGCGGCATCGCCGCCACTGGCGCGATTGCGCGCACGGCCACCAATGTCAAATGCGGCGGGCGCACGCCTGTGGCTGGCATCGTTCATGCCTTCACACTTCTCGTTATCATTCTGATGGCCGCGCCGCTGGCGAAATTCATCCCGCTGGCGACCTTAAGTGCGGTGCTGGTCTATGTCGCTCTCAATATGGGCGAATGGCACAACTTCGGCCGGCTGGCCAAGTGGCCTCTCAGCGACGCCGTCGTCTTCCTGGTTTCCTTTGGTTTGACAGTGGTGGTGGATTTGACGGTGGCGGTGGAGGTGGGCATGGTGCTGGCGGCCATCCTGTTCATCAAGCGCGTTTCCGAGACCACGCAAATCACCGCCGTGGATGAAACCACGGAGACGGATGGCCCCCGGCATTCTCTGATGGGCAAATCGGTCCCGGAAGGGGTGATGATTTACAGCATCTTTGGTTCGTTCTTTTTTGGCGCGGCGGACAAGCTGGAAACGGCGTTGAGCCGGCACAAACAGGAACCGGAAGTGTTGATCCTGCGGATGCGTAAAGTTCTGGCCATGGACGCCACCGGTCTCAACGCCCTGGAAGACCTGCATGATCGTTTGCGAAAACACGGCAAGCATCTCCTGCTCAGCGCCCCCCACGCCCAGCCGCTTTTTATGATGGGCAAAGCCGATTTTCTGGATCGCCTGGGCCTCGAGAATGTTTGCGCAGACATTGATCTGGCGCTGGCCCGCGCGCGGGAGATACTCGGTTTGCCGCCCGCCCCTCCTTCAGCCTAACCGATTTGCAACAAATCCAACCCAATGATGTCCGGGCTTCCATTTTGTAACGTTGACAGGAGCGAGTCCGGCGGCTGGCCGGACAATTGAATGCGGCAACTGGCCGCCAGCGCGCCGTCAAAGACAACATTCTGCACTTCCTCAATGTTCAATCCGGCGCGGCGGATGTGGTCCATGACAAACGCCAACACTCCCACGCGATCATGCAGCCGCACCACTAATTGCCACTTGGCCGGCGTGCGCTGGGCAATGTTGACGCAGTTCAACACCACCCCGGTTTTGATGAAGGTCTCGATGACCCGCACCGCTTCGTCCGCGATCGCATTTTGCGCCTGCGCGGTGGAGGCGCCAATATGATGCGTTCCGTACAAATTTGCCGCCTGGAGAATAGGATCGTTGAACGCGGCGACGCCTTCAGCGGGTTCAGGATCGAACACGTCCAGCCCGGCGCGGATGCGCTTGGACGCGACCGCCTCGCGCAACGCGGCCTGGTCCACCACTTCGCCGCGGGACGTGTTGATGAGAATGGCGCCCGGCTTCATGAGCCAGAGGCGGGAGGCATTGACCAATTTGCGCGTCTCCGCGTGCAAGGGCACGTGCAGCGTCACGATATCCGCCTCCCGAAAAATGTCGTCCATGCTTTCGATCCGATGCGCCCCCAATTCGGTGGCCTGTTCATCCGTGAGGGAGCGCGACCAGGCCAGGACGCGCAGACCAAAGGCGCGCGCCCGGCGGATGACCTCGCATCCGATGCGCCCAACGCCGATCACGCCCAGCGTCTTGCCGTAAATTCCGTCGGCGCGGGAGAATTCCTTTTTGTTCCATTGGCCGGCGCGAAGGGAGGCGACGCTTTCCGGGATGCGGCGGTCGATCGCGAGCAGCAGGGCGAAAACCAACTCGGCCACGGCGATGGAATTCTTGCCGGGACAATTGCTGACAAAGATGCCGAGGCTGCTGGCGGTCTTGACATCAATGGTATTGACTCCCGCGCCAGCCCGGAGCACCAGCGCCATGCGAGGCGCGGCGGTAAGGGTCGCGCCCGTGACCTGTTTGCCGCGAACGACAAGGATTTTGCAGGACGGCGCCAGCGAGGGCAGTTCCTCCGCCTTGGCGGACGGCAGGTAGTCCACTTCGCAGCCAATCGTTTTCAACCGATGAAGATGGGTTTCCGGGAAGGTGTCGGCGACCAGCGTTCTCATATTTTGTGGACAGAACTCTTACTTGGGCTTGGGGCGATTCTTATACTTGTCGTAAAGGCGGGTGTGGCGGCTTTCGAGGGACACTTCATGGCCCGCCATCCAAAGGTGGGAGACGTTGGCGCGCAAATCCATAATGTCCCCCGTGCAGGAAAACAGGGTGGCGGCCTTGCCGGGTTCGATGGCGCCCAGGCGGTCATCGACTCCCATGATTTGGGCCGGATAAAGAGTCATCGCCTTCAGAGCTTCGTCGGAGGGCAATCCGAACGCGACCGCTTGCGACGCGACGTAAGGCAGATTTCTAATTTGGGAGGCGGCATCCACCCCGTCTTGCAGACTCAACGCAACTTTGACGCCGGCCCGACGCAACAGTTCCGGCGCCTTGAAATGAATGTCATAGGATTCCGTTTCGGAGGGCAGGCCGTAAATCTGGCTGTAAATTACGGGCACGTTGTTGCTCGCCAGGAGACCGGCGACTTTCCAGGCGTCGCGTCCGCCCGCAATGACGATCTTGTAGTGATTGGTTTCGGCCCATTGCAGCGCGGCCTTGATCTGCCGCAGTTCATCGGCGTGAATGATAATGGGAAGTTGTCCCAGCAAATAGGGGCGCATGGCTTCCCACGGGGGATTCAACCCGGGGTCTGGCGCGCCATTGGTTTGCGCGGCGTCGCGCGCCTTGGCGTAGGCGCGGGCGTCGGCAAAAAAGTCGGCCAATTCCTTTATTTTCCGTTCCCGTTCCTTGGCCTGGTCCTCAACCGAACCGCCGGAAGCCCTTCGCCGCCGGCCTCGTCTTCCACCGGCGTTGATCTCCATGCCCGGCCAATAGACATGGAGAGCCAGCGGCTTTTTGAAAACCATCTCCTCGGTTGTCCAGCCGTCCATGGACATCAGACCCGACTGGCCTGCGATCATGCTGCCTTCCGGCGTCGGTTCAAAATAAGCAATGCCGTTGGCCCGCGCCACGGGCAGCAATTCCGAATCGGGATTGACGGCGACCCACGACTGCACTTCCGGCACGAATTGCCCGACTTCCTCCAAATCGAGCGTGGCCCTCACTTCTTCGATTTCCAGCAGGCCAAGCGGCGTGTCCAAGGCCAGCAGGCCAGGATAGAGATGCTGGCCTGTCAAATCAATAACCTTGTCGGCCTGTATGTCCAAGTGGCCGACTTGCGTGACCTTGCCGTTCTCAATCAATACGTCGCCTGGCGAAAGCGCCGGCCCGGAAACAGGGTGGACGGTGGCGTTCTTGAGCAGGAGCGATTGGGCATCCGCCACTAACGGGGCGAGAAAACAGGCTACCACCGCCAGGCAGCAAAAGACGAAAGTGGCAGTGGCGTCCCGGCGCTTATAGATGGAACAGAGCCAGGATGGCTCCGTCACTCTATGGTTCAAACTCGGCTTCATCGCGTTCGTGATTGTAGAAATCGTCCTGATGCTCCAGCGAGATTTCAAAAAATTGTTCCTTGGCCTTCGCACTGCCGCTGTCCTCCGGGCCGGCGGATTTAAGGGCTTTTCTGGCCTTCGCGAGCAGGGCTTTCCGTTCATCCTCCAAGGCGGCCGTGCGTTTTTCGTCCAGCGAGCGGTCAAAATACTTTTTGCCCTCAATCCACGTTTCCAGGCAGACGGTCGTCGAATCCAACGGGGATTTCGACCAGATGGCAATATCGCCGTCCTTGCCCGTTTCGAGCGAGCCTACGCGCTGATCGACGCGCAATTGGCGGGCCGGATTGAGGGTCACGAACTTGAGCGCCTCGGTCTCCGAAAGGCCGCCGTACTTGACAGCCTTGGCCGCCTCGAAATTCAAACGCCGCGCCAGGTCGTCCGAATCGGAATTGAACGAAACCAGCACGCCGCGATCGTGCATGAGCGTGCCATTGTAGGGAATGGCGTCATAGACCTCGAATTTGTAAGCCCACCAATCCGAAAAGGAGGAACCGCCCACTCCGCCCGCCGCCATTTCATCGGCCACTTTGTAGCCTTCCAATATATGGTGCATGGCGGCGATTTGAACGTGAAAACTCTGCATGAGCCGGATAAACATCAGAATTTCGTCTTGACGATAGGAATGGCAGTGAATGAATCGCTTGCCTTGCAGAATTTCGCCAATGGCTTCCAATTCCAGGTCGCGCGCGGGTGGCACGGCCGCGGCGCCGCCGTTCTGCGCGGCCTTGCTGTAATTGGTCCACGCCTGCAAATATTGCTGCGCGGCGGTGAAGCGATTGGCATAGAAGGTCTGCACGCCCATGCGCGTCTGTGGAAAACGATTGGTCACGCGTTGGCCCCAGTTGGACTGCTTGACGTTTTCGCCCAAAGCGAACTTGATGGTGGGCGGCGCGTCCGCGAACTTCAAATCCTCCGGCGCCGCGCCGTCGCGCAACTTGATCAAGCAGCATTGGCCGCCGATGGGATTGGCCGAACCGTGCAACAGATGAGCCTCCGTTACGCCGCCGGCCAATTGGTCGTAAATATTGGCGCTTTCCGAATTAACCACGTCGCCAATGCGCACCATGGCCGAGGAAGGCAAAGTGCCTTCGTTGACGCCGCCAAGAATCATACTGTGGCTGTGCGCGTCGATAATACCAGGGGTGATATGCTTGCCGGTCCCATCCTCAACCAAAACCCCATCCGGATGCCGAACCGTGGCTCCGACCTCGGCAATCTTGCCGTTTTCAATCAAGATCGACGCCCCTTCCAAACGGCCCGCCGGGCCGCAAGTCCAGATCGTGGCGTTGGTCAACAGGAGGACAGGCGGATTGGTCAGCACGCCGCGCCCTTCCAAAGGCGCATGCGCCACGCGCTTCTTCAACAATTCCCGCGCGGCGGCCGCTTTGTTCGTCCGCGCCGGTTTGCCTTCCGCGGGCTTCGCATCGAGTGATTTTGCGTCCGCCGCTTTCTCCTCCTTGTCGGCCTCGGGCTTTGGTTCCTCCGCATCCGTGCGATAGAACCGCCCGTCGATCCAGACTTCCTTCACCTTCGCTTCCGGATCGAAGTAGCCTTTGCCTGAAACGACCGTCAAATTGGCCATCTTGCCCGCCTCAATCGTGCCCAGACTTTGCTCCACGCCGCACAATTTGGCGGGGATGGTCGTCAAGGCCGCCAGCGCGTCGCTCTCGGTCAGCCCCCGGTCGATGGCGGAGGCGAGGTTCTTGCGGAATTCCGACTTGTCCTCCAGTTCGTAAGTGGTCAGCGCGACCTCCAGATTTTGCGCGCGCAACACCGCCGCGTCTTCCGGCGCCCAATCCCACGTCCGCAATTGATCCAGCGTGATTGCATTCCAATCGTCTTCCTCCGGCATTTTTGAAATCTCAGGGAAATTCAAAGGCACGATAAACGGCACCCCGGCGCCTTTGGCCAGGTCGGGCCGCCGCCATTCCTGGCCGCTGGCGAGGATGTAAAAATTGAGCCCCAATTCGCGGGCCACGCGGGCGGCCCTATCGACCATCACAGCGCTCTTGGGTTCAAACGCGACCGGCAACTCCTTGCGCAAAGCCGGACCGAGCGCTTGCGAAGCCGGATTGAAGGCGGGCCGCTTGCGTCCCTGCGGCGCCTGTTCGTAACTCCGATGTTCCAGCGCATAGTGCTGCGCGTCAAAAAAACTTTGCCGCACCACCGAAATGATACCCATAAGCGATTGCGGATAATTCCCCCCCTCCTCACCCCCGCGTTCCGTCGTCTCAAACGCGACGTGTTGAAACACATCGGCGCGAATCACCGCGTCGTTGGGATTGCTATCGGACAGAGCGATGAACGCGCTGGTGCCACGAATAATTCCCCTGGCCGGCACGACATTGCCGGAGGTGAAACCAATTTCGCGCAAAGTTTGCAGAGCCTTGGGATCGGGCGAAAGGCCCTCGACCACGCGGTGTTCCGGGGTGACGGTGGGCAGTTGAGCGCCCGGCCCCGGAGTGCCCGGGTCCAAGGCCGCGACCGGCAGCCCGAAAAATCTTCCCGCGCGCAACTCCGGCCCTCGATTGCCTGGCGGGCCGCTGGGGGAATTGGTTCCGAGAGTCAAATAGGGGTCGATGAACCCCGCGTAAATCGTCAATCCCTTCATGTCCCAAACGCGCGCATCCGCCGGCGCGGTCACATTCGCGCCCACCGATTCAATCAACCCATCGCGAATCAAGATGGTGGCGGAATCGAGCACCTGGCCTGGTTTGACGAAAACCTTGCCGCCAACCAAGGCGTGAACACCCGGTGGGACGGCGCGATTGCCTGGGGGCAGAATATCGGCCCGCGTGGCGCTGTGGAACGCCAGGCAAGCCAGACTGAAGCACAGAATTTGTGGCAGCCGTGTCACGAACTGGGCGAGACTGCGCGTTCCTGTGCGAGAATGCAAGGCCGGAATTGCCGGAATTTCTTGGCGCCCCGGACTTCGTTTTGTTAACTGGCTCATGCTTGCCGCGTGGTTCCATTGCTTCAGTTCTTAGGGGAAAAGCGCGTCCGCATAAAAATATTACAGCGCTTTGAATATCCGTACTTGTATTCCCATCTAAGCGTGTTAGCATGAGAGATAAGGCTAAAGACTTTAGGGGCCGGCAAGGCAGAACTGGCCCGCTGTTGCTTAAAGCCATGGCGCGTCCAGCAGCGCCCTTGATCTTTGACATTTTGCGGTTGTCCGGCCTTCCGGCAGCGTTTCGGGGTATAGTCCGACCTTGCCGGTTCAGAGGTAACTTGCGCCAACTTGCGCTAACTTGCGCCAAAATATTTTGAACAAGTGAAGCCACAGATGAACACAGATGGACACAGATGGATTGATCAACCATATTCTTGAACGCGATGCCTCCCGTTTGGCAGCAGCATTATAATCCGCTCGGTTCTCTGGCGCTGTCCACTTTGGTGGCGGCGGCGCCGGTGGCTGCGCTGCTTTCGGCCATCGCGCTTTTCCGGGTGCGGATTCATCTCGCGGCCGTGGGGGCGCTGGCGCTGGCTTGGATCATCGCGGTGGCGGTTTATGGCATGCCCGCCAAGGCGGCCACGGCGGCGGCGCTGTTCGGCGTGGCTTATGGGCTGTTTCCCATCGGATGGATTATTCTCAACCTGATCTTTCTCTACGAATTGACGGTGCGCAAGGGTTCATTCGCGGTGTTGCGCGGCAGCCTCGCGACACTGGCGCCGGACCCGCGCGTGCAGGTCATCCTCATTGCGTTTTCCTTTGGCGCGTTTTTTGAAGGGGCGGCTGGATTTGGAACGCCGGTGGCCATCAGCAGCGCCATTCTTATCCAATTGGGTTTTCGTCCGTTAATGGCCTCCGGTTTGTCGCTCATCGCCAATACCGCCCCGGTCGCGTTCGGCGCTTTGGGCACGCCGATCATCGCCTTGAACGGAGTCACCGGCATCGATATTTTGAAACTCTCCTCCATGATCGGAAGGCAATCTCTGCCGTTTTCCTTCATCATTCCATTTTGGGTGGTGTGGGCCATGGCGGGCTTTCGCGGGATGGTCGAAATTTGGCCGGCCGCGTTGATGGCGGGAGCGTTTTTTGCCATTCCGCAATACCTGATTTCCAATTTTCACGGGCCGTGGCTGGTCGATATTGTCTCCTCGGTCTCCTCCATTTTGGCGACGGTGGCGCTGCTCAAATTCTGGCGTCCAAAAACGCTCTGGAAATTGGAGGACGCCGCCTCCGTGCCCATCGCACGGGGCTGTTCGCGCGGCGATCTGGCGCGAGCCTGGGCGCCGTGGTTATTGTTGACTCTTTTTATTTTCACGTGGGGGCTGCCCGCAGTCAAACATACTCTCAACCGCGTAGCGGGAGCGGATGCGTGCCAATGGGCCGTTCCCTGCCTGCACCAGCGCGTGGCGCGCGGACCGGAAGTCGCCCTGCCCGGCGCGCCGCCCGAGAAGGCGGTCTACACCTTGGAATGGCTTTCGGCCACCGGCACCGGAATCCTTTTTGCGGCGTTCTGCGCGGGAAGTTTAATGGGGCATCGCCCGCGCCAGATGTTGGGCATTTACATGGAGACGGTTTGGCGCCTGCGCTTTTCGTTGCTGACCATCGCGGCCATGCTGTCGCTGGGGTACGTGACGCGTTATTCCGGAACCGATGCCACCCTGGGCCTGGCGCTGGCCCGCACCGGCCCGCTTTATCCATTTTTCGGAACGTTGCTGGGCTGGCTGGGGGTCGCGCTGACCGGCTCCGACACGGCCTCGAATGTTCTGTTTGGCTCGTTGCAAACGATCACCGCGCGGCAGCTGGCGCTCAACCCCGTGCTGATGGCGGCCGCCAACAGTTCCGGCGGCGTGATGGGAAAAATGCTTGACGCTCAGAGCATCGTCGTCGCCAGCACCGCGACCAACTGGTACGGGCACGAAGGCAAAATTCTGCGCTACGTTTTCTTTCATAGTCTGGCGCTGGCGGCGCTAGTGGGGTTGCTGGTTTTTTGGCAGGCACAGTGAGGAAATGATGAAGAGGCGATATTCCTGGATTTAGGTTCTTGTATTGCTTTCGCAAAACCGCCGATTATGATCCGCGCATCGATTTAATTATCCGACAAGCGATTGCCGCGGACGCGGACATTGTGGCGCAATTCAACGTGGAATTGGCTAGAGAATCCGAGAACCTGGTCCTTGACCCGGCGCGGGTCAAATCGGGTGTGGAAGCGTTGCTGAGAGACCCGGCCAAGGGAACGTACTTCGTGGCCGAGGCAGGCGGCGCCGTGCTGGGGCAATTGCTCATCACCCACGAATGGAGCGACTGGCGCAACGGCGATTTTTGGTGGTTGCAAAGCGTCTATGTGCGGCCGGATGCCCGGCGGCGCGGCGTTTTCCAGGCCTTGTTCGACCACGTTCTGGCGGACGCGAAACGCCAAGGCGACGTGGCCGGACTACGCCTCTATGTTGAGAAGCACAATGATCCGGCCCTAAAGACGTATCACCGTCTGGGCCTGCAAGAAACCCATTATCATGTCATGGAATTACTTGTTCCATAAAAGGGCATGGGCTTTTGGTTTGCCGCCTGCCTGATGAACCGCCACAATCGGCGTATATGTAAACTATACCAAAAGCGCCGGC
>Ga0302325_10026664_pt1 | contig 11998 bp, 10 predicted proteins | sample Palsa_T0_2_FD_201948 | JGI IMG/M metagenome (GOLD analysis project Ga0302325, IMG submission 201948) | Peat permafrost microbial communities from Stordalen Mire near Abisko, Sweden - Palsa_T0_2 | ecosystem: Environmental > Terrestrial > Soil > Palsa > Peat permafrost | place: Sweden: Abisko... | reverse complement strand
GGATGATGATAAAGCACACCCCGCCATCTCGGTCCTGTACTCAGTCCGGGTCACTCTAACCAACCACTACTGGGTCACTTCTGACGAGCGCCGACGGGCCAGCGGGTACTTCACCAAAGCATTTGAATTGCGGGAACATGCCAGCGAGCGGGAAAGGCTGACGATTACCGCCCTGTACTATGAGAGAGTAACCGGGGATCTGGAGAAAGCGGCACAGACGTATCAGGAGTGGGTTGAGATGTAACCCGCGAGACGGCAGCGCACATGCCAATCTGGGCAACGTGTACAGCGAACAGGGACAGTACGAGAAGGGGGCGGATGCGGATCGCGAAAACCTCCGCCTCGCCCCGGATCGTGTCTTCTCAAATGCAGACTTCTGCAACAACCTGCTCGCCTTGCAGCGATTCGACGAAGCGCGGCAGATCATTCAGCAGGCGCAGGCGCGAAAGCTGGATGATCTCGAACTCCACAATGCTGTCTACGCTCTGGCTTTTCTCGCGGCGGATTCTGCGGCTATGGCGGAACAGCAACAGTGGTTTGTGGGCAAGCGCGAAGAGAACATTGGGCTTTCGCTCGCCTCCGACACCGAGGCATACGCTGGTCGTTTGAGCAAGGCACGGGAACTAACCAAGCAGTCTTTAGACTCCGCCATCCGCGCTGACAGTAAGGAAACCGGAGCAATATTTCAGGGGAATGCTGCTTTGCGCGAAGCCGCCTTCGGCAACGCTGCGGACGCGAAGCAAGCGGCGGCAGAGGCTTTGAAGCTTGCTCCCGTAAGTCCGGGCGTCGAGGTCGAAGCCGCGCTTGCCTTTGCCCTGGCGGGCGATGCGGCGCGAGCCGAATCATTGGCGCAAGACCTGACCAAACGCTTTCCGCTGGACACCCAGATACAGTCGCTATGGCTGCGAGCGATTCGAGCGCAATTGGCGCTCGACCGGAAGATTCCGCCTGACGCCCTCAATGGTTTCGAAGCCGCTGGCCCCATCGAGTTGGGGCAAATCAATTTCCTTGCTAACATTTCCTGTCTCTATCCGACCTACATTCGGGGAGAGGCATATCTGGCAGCGGGACAGGGCAGTGCCGCAGCCGCCGAGTTTCAGAAGATTCTCGACCACAGCGGGATCGTGTGGAACTGCTGGACGGGAGCATTGGCGCATCTAGGAGTGGCTCGTGCGAACGCTTTGCAGTCGAGAACATCACAGGGCGATGACGCGGATGCTGCTCGCATAAGGGCGCTCGCTGCTTATAAAGATTTTCTGACGCTCTGGAAAGACGCCGACCCCGATATCCCCATCCTGAAACAAGCCAAGACGGAATATGCGAATCAATAGCGTCGGCAGAACTTCATGTTCCAAACATGGTCTTGTGCAAGCCCACCTGCACGTTTTCAAGAGCTTTCCTGCAGATCAGAGCGCACCTATCTCGAGAAGTGGATACTTGAGTTGAGGCTCGAGGCGGAATGGAACGATGCTCGGCGTGCGGCTGGGCTTTCCGAATAAAGAAAGAAGCCGAGCCTGTCTCGACCCTATAGCCTTTTTGGATTCGATTTGGTGGTTCTCTGCATTATGTATTCATGGACTGGCGACATATGGTTTTTTGACCGGCTGTTAAGATGTCTACGCATAAATCAACTGTAGATCTGTAGATTCGCCTAGACGACTCGTCCACACTTTGAAATAACAAAAGGGCAATATTCCAGAACTCAGAACATTGCCCTGTCTTTACCGTTGTTAGCTCGTTTGCGGCAGCTTGTTTCGCTATTGCGATCCAGCACTTGCTTGCGCTCCCTCCTGGTCAAGGTTGGGTTTTCGCTTCGGTTTTCCTTGTTCGTGACCTGGGGAAAAGTTCTACGTGCAGAGTGTCCCATGGCAATGCGGAGGGGGAGGAGGAGGAGGTATGGTTAAATAGAATGCAACCACATACCCGTCGAAATCTATGGGCGCGTTGTAGACCAAACCGGGCGGTGTTCCCGGGTTTGTCTTCGGCATCTGCTCCCAGTACAGAAACTCCCCGCCCCCATACTTTGTCATCGTCCCATACAGCGAGGGATTGACAGTTATGGCCTCGGCGCTGTAGCTGGTGTTAACCGTCGTGCCACCCGTCCATACTTCAGGTGAGTTCGGGGCAACGCTGGCGATGGGTGTTCCGTCTCCGTTTGCCAGGAATTCATCGGAGTAGGTGTTAAACGCAAGTGTAGTTACGGAACAGGACAGGGACAGGGTGCAAGAACCGTTGCAAGCTTGGCCGGGGACGCACACCTGCTCGTACCAGGCGGTGGCAAGCCCCTTGGTGGATCCCGGGCACACTTCCACGGTCGTTGTCGACGAGCCCGATGTGGGCCAAACTATCGTGCCCTGGTTGTCCCAGAACAGGAGCTCGTAGCCCACGGTTTCGTTGGGTAGGGGTTGGTTGAATGCGCTGAAGGATTGACAAGGATCCCCGATACCGACTGTACCGTCGATCCCTCCCGGGATGGGTGCACCCGCTGGGTACGCCGACGTTGGGAGCGACAGCGAGTTGACGGTAACTTGGGCGTTCGCAACGCTCGCGCCTACAATAACCGCTAAAACGCCCATCACGAAAACAATACAGAAGCGCTTCATTCTTTTGTCCTTGAAGTTCTTTGTCAGGCCGGTCCCGTTATTCCGTGGAGCGGCGGTTAGAGAGTTGTGGTCGAACAGCGTGTTTGCAGTTGTAGATTTCATTTTGATTCTCCTTTGTTAGTTTCTTGGGAAAGGCTTCTACTGAATTTCGTTCGTTAGCCGAAAAAACCCTTCACTTGACTTAGCGCGAACCAAGCGCGAGAGGGATCATGCTCCGTGGAAAGAAAATTCCGATCCTGCGGTAAGGCTGGTAGGTCAAGGCTCGATGTGATTAGAACCCATCTCCTAAATAGGCGGGGCGGCGGGGTCAGCACACGCGACAATTCCCGGGCGATGCACAATCTGGGGGGCCAAATGGTGTGTGATGCCACTCTGCTGATCTTCGGTCTGGCTCGATCGATGCTGTTGGAGTGGTTCGATGAGATTGCGCCCAGGACGCTTGCTGCTTTCAGCCTTTCTCCTGACGATTTCTTTCGCCAATGAACTGAATGCGCAGACGACAACGTCGGGCGGGTTGACGGGTGTCGTTAGCGATCCGAGCCAGCGGCCGTGCTGATGCGCACTACTCCCTCCAAGCCGCCGACAAGGGCGATTACCAAGAGCAAAATAACCCAGATGTACCAAGGGCGGGGAGGAAGCAGATTCAGGAGGCGCAAGCGTTCCTTCCATTTTTCAGGCAATAATTCGTCTTTAATGAGCTGAAGGAACCAGAAAATACCAATGGGCGGAACCGCCGATCTTAACGACAAGAGACCATCGAAAAATTGCCTCGACGACGCGACGCATAGACTTCCATCCCGACATGGACGGTAGCCTCCCCGCTGCCTGGAGTCCGTCCTCTTGCTGTCATCAGGTTCCGGCCAGATTGCTGTAAGAGTATCCTTTGAAAAATGTGCATGATCGACCGAGTATCGAGGCTTCCCGTGCCCGCAGGGCAAAACGGTAATCGTTTAGGGGAATGATTCCCTGCGGAACTTTTCCGCTTTACGGGGATGGAGTATTCTGCTAGCACCTAGAAAGGTGCTTTGACACGGAGCGGACCCATGCTGGACATCACGAAGGACATCCAATCGCTGACGACTTTTCGCCGACGTTCCGGCGACTTCATGAAACAACTAAAAAAGAGCAGCGCCCCGTGGTACTGACGGTGAAAGCCATTGTCCAGGACGCCGAAGCTTATCAGCGATTGCTCGACGTTGCGGCTAGCGCCGATGCAGGAGAAGGTATCCGCCAGGGACTTGAGGATGTGGCCTACGGACGCACCCGTCCGGCGAAGGAAGTATTAGACGAGATTCGCCGCAAACATGACATACCTCGCATAGTGCGACTGGAATAGAGCCTGAAGAAACTGTCCGGCGAGGCCGCCGGGTATAGAGGGCCCTTGAAGAATTGCAGAAAGGCATTCAGGCCGAAGACGAGAAACACTAGCCCGAGCAATCTCACAGTCAGCACGACGATTTTCATGCGAAAGTCTCCGGTAAAGTTTAGTTCGCTCTGGGCTCAGCGGAAGCGCGCCAGCCCCACGGGCGAAAATGCCAGTTCTGCTAGGTGCCAGCAGAGCCTTGCAGAGTTCTCTCTCACTGATTCATTCAACTTCACGCTCTGATAGTCGATCGGTCGATCGTCGAACTTCGGGCCGAAGCCGTGATTAAAAAACGTGTTGGGCATAGCTATTCATGGGCTCCGGGAGACCTTTCGTCAGTTTTCCCATCCAGGTTTTCCATTCCGGTGCGTCGTTCAGAGTCGCCAGTGAGCGAATGACGATGATGTCCTTGTAAATGTCTCTGCTTAACAGGCCGGGGCGTTCCTTATTGTTCTCGATCCGCAGTGCCAACTGGAATACCTGGTCCACTTTGGTCTGTTCGAATGACGTGATCCCGGCGGGCAGGTCCAGAGTGTTGCCCAGGCTGCTTTGCAGGCGTCCCAACACGTTCAGTTTGTTGTCGATAATGGACAGGTCGAGTGCAGTGACCTGGTTGATGGTGCCGCGCAGGTCGCCGCGTTTGTGAATCGTCAAACCCAGCAGGCGCGACACGTTCTTCAGGAAATCGATGTGCTCGGGCTCATGAAGCGTTTTCGAAAAGGAATTGGGCACGAATCGCCCGCTCTGATTGGCTTGTGCCCATTTTCCCACCGGTACAAGTGTGCCGTGAATATTGATCGCCATGGCCCACGCCCGGTTCACCAACTTCTGGAGTTCCCCACGGTAGAGCAAGAGCAGGCCATTTGGCTGTTTGGAAATTTCAGAGGCATCGGTGGGCACAAAAACGTCACCCGGGGTGTTCTTGAGCACGCGGTCGAAGACTTCGGCGTAGTAGTCGGCGGTTATCAGCTTTCGCTGCACCTTGGCCGTCTTGAATTTTTCATGGTGGCGGTAGTACTTGTCGCTGGTGCGTACATCATTGGGAAGCGCGTGTGTCATCTCGTGCACTAAGGTCAGCATCAGTTCGGTCTGGCTGACTACCTTCAGCTTGTCGGGCAAGGCGATCTGTGTCTCGCTGGTCAGCCCGCCGCAATTCCAGACTTTTTGCTTTTGCATGGTATCGACCACGATTTCGCGGGCTTCGTGGATGCGAATCAGCGCCTCCAGGCTCAGCTTGAAGCGTGTCTTGACTTCATGCACCATCGCCGCCCCGAACACATTGCTGATTTGCGTGTCGTACCCGTTCGTATCTGCGATTTGTTTGACACGCTGATCAATGGCGGCAACGGCGGTGGCCACGAGCCGGACTTCGTCATCGTCCAGCCCCCGCGTATCAACGAAACCCGGATGGAAGCTCAGGCCGACGTGGGCCCTATGGCCGATCTCACTAATCAGCCAGACCAAATAGCCTTTATCTTCGGATGTGGCAGGGGTACCCTTTTGGAGGAACGTTTCGACGGCTTGACCCGCCGACTTCATCTTGAACTGGTCCTCGACCTGTTTCTTGGGGCGGCTTCCAGGGCCTGTAAAGCCTGGCCCAAGGCCTTCTTGAGTTTTTGCACCGACGCGAGATCGCGCAGGAAGTCGTCGACCATTGCCGGGTTCGGCAATCGAACGGTCGTGGCCATGAGGGACCCCTTTCTTGCTTACCTTCGAACTAAGAAGATTTGTCTTCGAGAAATGAAGGGCGCCGAAGTTCGGGTCGAAGAAAACGAACTCCTTCTCCCCGGCTTCCCCCGTTTGATGAGCCGCAACAGCATGCCCTGATCCGCCTTCTGGCACCGCAGCTCGAGCAAGCGGTTTGTGTCAAGAGACATCGCGGACAGCGAGCAGGCGGAGTTCTAGCGCGCGATTCGGCCCATTCGGGGTCCCCTCCGGTTGCCCATCTCCTCAGACATGCAAAAAGTCCAGCAATTCTATACGAGGACATCTGACAACGCCCTATCAAAGCATTTGTTGTTACGAAAGTAGAACAATTTTGCCGGACAAATGGTCCGTAATCATAACAAACGATTTGGCCTTTATTGGGATGTCCACGTCCTCGGTGTCGTGCACGCTTACTGTTGACTCGCCATGGGCCGCTCGCAGGCTAAGTCCTTGGATTGACGTTTTCAGGTGGATTCGAGTCCTACCTGAGGAGCCATTTCTTTCAACGGGTTAGCCTTCTTTGCGCTGATGCGTTAGTCGATCTCCACCTAGTCTGGAAGCCAGTCGAAATGCGGGCTGCCCCGCAGCGATCGACACCTGAAATCCTCGTGTCGCTTCAACCGCTACTTCCGCGCCCTAGGTCATGGCCAAGGTGAGAAGTCCGACGACGTTGGGTCACGGCCCCCGGCAAAAAGACCGAGAGCGGGGGCCGGTGAACTGATCGCCCTCGCCCGGCTGAAATAATCTTTATTTTCTTCTGAAAGGTTTTTGCGCTTTTCCTCTTATCCGAGTGATGGCTCCCATCCACCGCGTCGGGAGCGAGCGAAAACGAGTTTGATCAGAGGAGAAGATTATGAAACGTTTCCGGTACTCACCCGCAGTATTTGCTAGTGTCCTTCTACTGTGCTCGTTACTCAGAGCTCAGCAGGCAGCCGTATCCACTTCAGCCGCGGCCGTGGTGCCGCGTTTGGTCAATTTTTCAGGCAAGGCCGTCGATCAGGGCAAAACAATCACGGGCATTACGGGAGTCACATTCTCCATCTACAGCGAAGAAACCGGAGGCTCTCCACTATGGATGGAAACGCAGAATGTGCAGGCCGACAGCCGAGGCAACTACACGGTGCAGCTGGGCGCGACGAAGACTGAAGGCCTGCCGCAAGAGTTGTTTACCTCGGGTGAAGCCCGATGGCTGGGCGTGCTCGTCAACGGCGGGGAAGAGCAGCCGCGAGTGCTGTTGCTCAGCGTTCCTTACGCGTTGAAGGCGGCAGATGCGCAGACTCTCGGCGGACTGCCGGCGTCGGCCTTCGCGCTGGCGGGAACCGTCGCGGCGGCGGGCGCCAATGCAGCCGCAGCTATGCCTTCCGCTGATGTTGCTACGGCCGCTGTGTCAGGAACCGGCACGACCGACTTCCTGCCTCTGTGGACGAACTCCACCGGCGCTCTCGGCAACTCGGTTCTGTTTCAGTCAGGCACCGGGGCGACGGCGAAGGTTGGCATCGGCACTTCCTCACCGGCCGCAACCTTGGACGTCAACGGAACCGAGAACGTGCACGGAGCTCTGAACATGATGTCCCTAGGAGCTGCGACTGCTTCGGCGGGAAAGAATTCGCAACCGCAGACCTTCACGGCCGCAGCCTTTAACAGCTCGAACTCAACCACAGTGGGGGAGAAGTTCCAGTGGCAGGCTGAGCCGGTGAACAACGACACGGCAAGCCCGTCAGGCGCCATGAGCCTGCTCTTTGCGTCGGGGTCGGCCGCTCCTGCCGAGACCGGCCTGAAGATCAGCAGCAAAGGCTTGTTGACGTTTGCTTCCGGCCAGACGTTCCCTGGCGCGGGCAAAGGAACGTTGACGAGCGTCGGTCTGAGTGCTCCGAGTTCAGACTTCACGGTCAGCGGCTCGCCGGTCACCGGCAGCGGCACTCTGGCTCTGAATTGGAATGATGCTCCCACTCCGAATGACACCGCCAACGCCATCGTCAAGCGTGATTCGGCGGGCAGCTTCAGCGCGACCAACATCAATGCGATCACCCTCAACGTGAATGCCACTGACAAGGCTGCAATCATCGCCAACGCCACCGGCGGGAACCCTGCAGTACTCGGGGGAAGCGACACGAACTCAGGAGTCGCCGGCGACAGCGTGTCGGGCTTTGGGGTCTCCGGAATTGCGGTCGACGCAGACGGCATCGGAGTTTACGGCAGTAACTTAGCAGCAGACTCGATCGGATTGGAGGGCGTTGACACGACGGCGGAGAGTATCGGCGTGGTCGGTGTCGGCCCATATGCCATGATTGCCAATGGCAGCATCTTCGCAGGGGAATTTATCGGCAACGTAGAGGTTGAAGGCAGCCTCTCCAAGGATAGCGGTTCGTTCAAGATTGACCATCCTCTTGATCCGGCCAACAAGTACCTCTATCACTCGTTCGTGGAGTCGCCCGATATGATGAACATCTACAACGGCAACGTGGTCACAGACGCGACGGGCGATGCGGTCGTCACCCTGCCCGACTGGTTCGAAACTCTCAACCGCGACTTCCGCTATCAGCTCACGGTCCTGGGACAGTTCGCCCAGGCGGTAGTCGGCAGCGAAGTCTCCAACCACCAGTTTGCTATCAAGACCGACAAACCAAATGTGAAGGTCTCATGGCAGGTCACCGGCATCCGGCAGGACGCCTGGGCCAATGCGCATCGCGTTCCGGTGGAAGTGATGAAACCGGAGAAAGAGCGCGGATTCTACCGGCATCCCGAACTGTACAACGCACCGGCGGAAAAGAGCGTCGCCTGGGCACTTCACCCGCATGGCATGAAGCAGATGAAGGCAGCCGCAGCGAATCCAGCTCCGAGTGCGATGCTCGGGAAGCGGGCGCCGGCTCCACCCAAGCACTCTTCTACGTCGAGAGTCTTTTGAGAAAGACGGCAGGCTAAGCGTCTCTTCACACGTGTTTTCCTGTTCGGGGGGACAGGAAAACACGTTTTTTTTATTGAGGAATCGGATTGCTTCGATTCAGATTGCTTCGGGTCTCCCTAATCGCGCTTCCCGTCAAGGCTGGCCCACTCTCCCGACTGGATAAAGCTGGCCCAATAAAAAGGGCGTTGGACGTCTCTGCGCTTCAGCATGGCCAGCTTGGTCTGACGAAGCGCTTCGCCGCGCCCCAGGCCTTTCTTCAATCCCTTGTAATAGGACACCATGATTTCGCGAGTCGTGTAATCGCTCACCGGCCACAGGCTCATCACGATCGACTCGGTCCCCGCCAAAACGAACGCCCGGCGTAGCCCGTACACACCCTCGCCGTTGCGAACCTCGCCTACTCCCGTATCGCAGGCCGAGAGAGTAACGAGTTTCGTTCCCCAAAGATTCAGATTGGAAGCCTCAAGGGCCGTCAGGATTCCTCTCTCCGGACCGGTTTGGTGGAGATTGGCTCCAGCCAACGCGAGGCCGGAGCGCAGCAGGGGATTCTTGACGTCGAAATCAGCGTGAGCGCCGCGCGTGTTCTCCGACGAATTTTCGGGGGATGCGCGTTTCGGATCGGCAAGGAAGAAACCGTGCGTCGCGATGTGGAGAGTGCTGGGGGCGCTAATTTGTTTGACGGCCGATTCGGTCGCCATCTTTCCCGTGAGCAGCTTGGCTTCCGGAAACTGCGACTTGATGGCAGTGGCCTCCAGGGCGGTCCCCGGGAGCGGCGCGAAATAGATGGAGGAAAGATCGCCCGCGGTGGTCACGTTGCGCCGTGCCGTCAGCGGATGACTGGTTCGCTGGCTGACCGGCTTGCGCGCGGCCGCCGGCGCAGATTCCGGCTCGCCGAAGCTTGGATCGGCAATAATCACCGGCCGGCTGCGGCTCGACCGCGCCGCCTGCAGCCGCAACAGGTCGCGACCAGTCGTAAGGTAGGTGATCGAGTAGCTCTCGATCAGATAATGCTGTTTTTCATCGACTAACGCTTCAAACGGAATCAGATTGAGCTCGCCGTCCGGCGAAATCAAAAGCTGCGTCGCGTCTCCGACGAGCTCTCGCACCGGGCGCATGATTTTTTCATCCAAAGCGCGCGCCAGTTGTTGTGCATCCTTGCGCTTCGGATCGCGTAGTGCCCCGCGCAGTGACGCTACGGCCGCATCAATCTCTTTGGCCGGGCCAAGCTCCCTCCACTGCACATCCCCTTGCTGGTGCAAGACGTAGGCGATGTAGTGCGGTTCGCCAAAAGCGGTTTCCTCTTCATCCAACTTCGCGTTAAAGGGACGGTAGGCGGCGTACTCGACCAGAGCGGCCGGAGCCGGGATGGCCGCCTTTATGCCTGACAGCGTGACCGCCTCGGTCTGCGTCCGAAATTCCGCGCTCTTGCGGCTGATGTCGGTTTCCAGTTTCTCCCGCTGCTCGGCGAGCGAACTTAATTGTTTCTGATATTCCTCGGGAGCCATTTTTTCCGGCCCCTGCAGCGACAGCTTCGCAAGTTTTGCCGTGGTTTCGGCAAACTCGTCGAGCAGCAACTGATCCTGGCTATTCAGCCGCCGCCGAAAGGTATCGAAAGTACCCGAGATGGCATCGAGGAGCCGTCCCTTTCTCTGCAGCACATCGAGAGCGGCCAGATCCGCCGCCGTCTGATTTTTGGGATCCAGCAGCGCGCTGAAAGAAATTGTGCGATCGGTTCGCTCCGCAGCATCCTTCAGGTAATCGAACTTTTCCTGCTCCGAGCCGATCAGCACATTCAGTTCAATGCTTTTTTCCAGCATCGACTCCAGGCGGGCCTCGTATTCGATGGCATGGGGCATATCGCCGGAAGCTGCATACGTGGCGGCGGTGTTGAGGTAGGTGAGCAGGAGCAGGACGTCGTAGGGACCGGCGACGGCCTGCAAAATATCTTGAGCGCGCGAATAGTTTTCGAGCGCCTTTGGGTAATCGCCCTCCGCGCGATAGGTATTCCCGATCGTGATAATGGTTCTGGCGGTCTCGGAGTTTCTGGCGCCGAGGGTCTTCTCCCGAATCGCTAACGATCGCGAAAGATATTGCAGCGAGCCGGCGTAGTCCTTTTTCCTGCGCGCGAGAATGCCAAGATTCATCAGGGGCGTGGTGAGGCGTGGGTAGTCCGGCCCATATTGTTTTTCGATCATCTCCACGACCCGCTTGGTCATCACCTCCGCTTCGTCATAGTTCTCCATCAGACGATATATGTTTGCAATGTTGTTCATGATGAGAATCACCATGAAGTCGTCGGGTTCCAGGCTCTTGTCCGCAATCGGTTGAGCGCGCTGAAGGTACTGCAAGGCACGCTTGTGGTCGTAACGATTGGAATAGAGAACGGCGAGCTCCGAAAGACACTGGATAAGGCGGGGATGGTCGCTGCCGAGAGTTTTCTCGGTGATGTTCAAGCCTTCGGTGAGCAGAGGCTCCGCCCGCAGATAATCGTCGCTCCAGTCATAGAGCGTGCCCAGCCGGTCAATCGCCCACGCGGTCTGTGGATTCTCATTCCCGAGGGCCGCATTGTCGACCGTTATGGCGCGCTGGTAGAGTTCTTCGGCTTTGCCCCGATTGTCCGTTGTTCGCTCGATGTCGCCAAGCTTGACCAGCAAAGCCCCGACGTAAGCATCTTTGGGTCCAAGAGCTTTTTCCGCGTCGCCGAGCGCGTGGGTATAGAGCTGCAGCGAGTCTTCATATTTCCCGCTGTCATTCGACTTCTCGGCCTGCAGGCTCAGCACATGCGCCTCGGATAGCAGCCGATCCTGCTCCGTTGCCGCGCGGGTCGCGGTGAGTTTGATCTCATATCGCCCGGCCGGCGCCCGGGAATATTTGGGCTTGACGCGAAGCTGATAATGCGCCGCCGCCATTCCGCACGCGACTACGACTCGTTCTTCCCCTTGTGGCCGGCTTTCGGAGTCAAACTCGGCGAGAATCTTTCCGTCCGGATCGATGGTGTCGATCACCACGTCGATCCCGCGCTGTTCAACGCTGATCTCGGCGAATTGCCCGGCCTGCAGGGGCAGGTCGTAGCGATCCGCATTTTTCCCGGAAATCTCGCGCTCAATCGCCTTGCCCTGTTCGAGAGTTGTCAGCGATACCTGCGACGCGGTCTGAGGTGCGGATGCAGCCTGAGCTGGTGCAACCTGAATTGGTGGAACCTGAGCTGGTGCGACCTGGGAAAACGCGGCAGGCAGGAAAGCAGGAAGGAACAATGCCGCGGCCAGACTGATCCGGGCGACACGACTGTAAAGCTCGAAGGAAAGGTGAGAACCGGAACAGCACATCGCGACACTCTGAGCGTTTGGGGGAGCCCCAAGCTCGCGGCGTTGCTTACTTTACCACACCTCGAAAGGAATAGCTGCTCATGAGTTCGGTGGT
>Ga0302325_10026663_pt1 | contig 11998 bp, 12 predicted proteins | sample Palsa_T0_2_FD_201948 | JGI IMG/M metagenome (GOLD analysis project Ga0302325, IMG submission 201948) | Peat permafrost microbial communities from Stordalen Mire near Abisko, Sweden - Palsa_T0_2 | ecosystem: Environmental > Terrestrial > Soil > Palsa > Peat permafrost | place: Sweden: Abisko... | reverse complement strand
CAATCTGCCCACTGCAGGCCTCCACGATCTCCAGCAGGAAGCGAGCACGGTTCTCGATCGATCCCCCATAGCCATCGGTGCGCGTGTTCGATCCATCCCGCAGGAAACCGTCAATGAGATAGCCATGTGCCGCGTGCAGCTCCACACCGTCGAACCCAGCCTCATCGGCGCAACGGCACGCGTTGGCGAAATCACGGATAATCAAGGGGATCTCGTCGGAAGAGAGGGCTCGCGATCGTGACGGCTCGACGAATCCGCGGCCCTCAACGAAGACCCGCGCGTCGGCGTCGATGACCGACGGCGCCGGAGGCGGATTGCCGTTGTGAAACGAGGTGTGGGACACCGCACCGGTATGCCAGAGCTGAACGAATATCTTTCCCCCGCGAGCGTGGACAGCGTCGGTGACCCTGCGCCACCCCGCGACCTGCTCATCGCTGTAGAGCCCCGGCGTGGCCGCCGAGCCCTGAGCGTCGCCCGACACCTGGGTGGCTTCGGTGATGATGAGTCCCGCCGTGGCGCGCTGCTCGTAGTAACGCACGTTGGCCGGTCCTGGTGCCAGGCCGGGTCCCATCCGGTTACGGGTCATCGGCGCCATCACGATGCGATTCGCCAGCAGCGTCTCCCCCACTTCGACGGGCCGGAAGATCGCATCACGCGAACGCGGTGAAGTAGTCACTGCCATAAGCGATCTCCTGGCAATGCACGAACGATGCGCCGAGGACGTACCCGTCTCCACCGGGTCCGACTGGAGTCGCAACGAACTGCCCTAGCGACCAACGTGTAACCGTTCCTTCCATCCACTGCGATCGACGATGCAGCTCGTGTTTGGGCGGCGGAATCGCAGGCCGCCGGTTGCCCAGTGAGTGATGAAAGTATATGCGGGATTGACATTGCATCCCATATCTATAGATTATCCCTATCTAACACTGACTAGCAATACAGGGGTTTCACGTCGACAGCCGCTGCCGCCACCCGCGGCGCCCGCAGGCCAGGTATGTCGACGTGCCGAGCAGGTCATCCGTACAGCGAACGGAAGGTGGTAGTCCCGTCACAGCGGCTAAACAGACGACAGTCGACTCGGAATTCTCGATTTCCGAGCGTATTTCGCGGTCCAAAATGATGGACTACAGCGCGACGCTGGTCGACACACCACAGCAATTGGCGGAGTTCGTCGAGCCCTTGGCCGATGCGGGGGTGGATGTTTTCGACTGCTCGTTGCGGCGCTTCTGGCCTCCGGCGTTCGAGGGCAGCGATCTCAACCTTGCCGACTGGGTGAAAGGGGTCACCGGGTTGCCAACGCTGTGCTGTGGTGGGGTCGGCCTAGGTGAGGACACGGCATCATTCGGCGACACCGGCGTCTACGGAAAGACCGCGTCCGCGGCGGCGCCGGCTCTTCTACGGGCAGCTCCAATCCAGACCACCCATCGCGGGCATCGGCACCGAGCGCCAACCGGCCAAAGTACCCGACCTGCAGCGGTGCCCAACGTCGCGAGACCCCCAAAGTAGTGCGGAATCCAGGCAAATCGACAGAGATATGGAGACAAACCGTTGATCGACACGCGTCCGGATGTGGATCTGGCTGACGGGCACTTCTACGCGGGAAATTCCCGCGCCGCATATCAGTGGATGCGGGCCAATGAGCCGGTGTTTCGAGACCGGAACGGCCTTGCCGCCTCGTCGACTTATCGGGCACTGGTGGACGCCGAACGCCAGCCCGAGATCTTCTGCAACTCCGGAGGAATCCGGCCCGATTTCCCGCCCCTTCCCTTCATGATCGATATGGACGATCCCGCACATCTGTTGCGGCGCAAGCTGGTCAACTCGGCCTTCACCCGCAAACGGGTAACCGAGAAGCTGGGCTCGATCACAGACCTGTGCGACACGCTCATCGACGCAATCTGCGAGCGCGGGGAATGCGACTTCGTCCGCGATATCGCAGCCCCCCTGCCGATGGTGGTGATCGGCGACATGCTGGGCGTGCAGCCCGAAGAACGCAGCACGCTGTTGCAGTGGTCCGATGACCTTCTGACCGGACTCGGTTCCCAGGTTGACGAGACCACTGTTCAGACCATGATGGCCGCATCCGCGGCCTACACCGCGTTCGCGACGGACATCATCGCCAAGCGCCGCAAGAAACCCACTGACGACATGTTCAGCGTGCTGGTACACGCCGAAGTTGAGGGACAGACGATGTCCGACGACGAAATCGTCGTGGAGACACTGCTGATCCTGATCGGCGGCGACGAGACCACCCGGCACACCCTTTCCGGAGGTATCGAGCAACTGCTGCGTAATCCCGGCGAACACGACAAACTGCGCAACGACCCGCAGCTGCTTTCGGGTGCAGTCGAGGAGATGCTGCGCTGGACCTCGCCGATAAAGAACATGTGCCGCACGCTTACCGCCGACGTGGAGTTCCACGGCACGCAGCTCAAGAGCGGCGAGAAAATGTTGTTGCTGTTCGAATCAGCCAACTTCGACGAAGCTACGTTCGATCGCCCGGAAGCATTCCAGATTGAACGACGTCCCAATAACCACCTGGCGTTCGGCTTCGGCGCTCATTTCTGCCTAGGCAATCAGCTCGCACGGCTGGAGTTGATCACCATGACAAGACGATTGCTGGAGCGGCTGCCCGACATACAGCTGGCCGACGAGGACGCTCTCCCACTGCGCCCGGCCAACTTCGTCAGCGGCCCGGAATCGATGCCCGTCGTGTTCACCCCTACCGCTCCGCTCGTCGCGTGAACCCCGCGAGTACCCCCGTTGGGGCCGCAAACGGAGGCGCCAATTGCGTGCAGACCACCACCGCAACCGAATACGGCAAACTGTTCATCGGAGGAAATTGGATCGAACCATCGACCTCGATGTCGTCGAGGTGCATTCACCAGCCACGGGCGAGTACGTCGGCAAGGTGCCGATGGCGGCGAAGGCCGATGTCGACGCCGCTATATCGGCCGCGCGCCGAGCGTTGGACGAGAGCCCGTGGAGAGCCACCTCACCCGCCGAGCGGGCCGCCATCATCGGCGCGGCAGCGAAACTGATACAAGACCGTAAGGACCTGTTCACCCAGCTGATCGCCGATGAGACTGGTGCCCCGCCAACCATCGTCGAGTTGGGCTTCAACGCCCGCTAGGCCGGCCTCCTGCACTAAGCCCCGTCTGTTGACGCGGGATGGTTCGGGTCAGGACCGGAGTGCATCCACGAGGTCGTGGACGAAGCGTGGGTAGCCGGTGACCGCGGAGGACGTGTTGTCCGGTGGTTGCGGGTTGGACTCCTCGACGCCGGGGCCGGTGGTCACGGCGACGACGGCGCGTAGCCCGGGCAGGATCGTCAGGAAGTTGCCTCCCATCCCATTGGCCGAGTAGGTCCCGGCTGGGATTCCGGCGGCGGCTAGGTCCTGTTCTGGCCCGGCGATCCACCAGAGGTGTCCGTAGCCGCCGAACAATGTGTCGCTCGCACCGGTAGTGGAGATCAGGCGGGTGCTGAGCGTGATCCAGTCCTCGGACAGCAATCTCGTGCCGGCTCGGACGCCCCGGTTGACAAACAGATCGCCGAAGCGGGCCAGGTCGCGTGCGGAGAGGAAGTAAGGTGTAGTTCGGGTAGCGCAGGTTACCGCCCAGCGGATCGGCCCGGTACTCGTAGGAAGAATGCGTGTACAGCTGCCAGTCGGTGAAGCCCAGCGGCCGGGCGAAGTGGTGATGGAAGGCGATGTAGAGACTCTTGTGGGTCAGCCTTTCGTAAATGTTCCCCAGCACGTTGAAGTCCCAGTTGTTGTACACCCAGTGGGTGCCCGGTGCGTACGCGCCGCGTGGCGGGAGGAACGAAGTGCCGCCTTCGGGGGGTGGAAGGTAGACGCCGGAGCGAGCCGTGAGCAGGTCCTCGATGGTGGCGGACTTCTCCTGCTCGGTGAGTGGGGGCGTGTCGTCGATGCCCACCTCGCCCAGGGTGGCGTTGAGGTCTAAGACTCCCTGGTCGTAGGCGACGCCATACAGGGCGCTGATCAGTGATTTCCGTACCGAGTGGACGCGTACCGGCCTGGCGGTGTCACCGACATCGAGCAGTGTGTCCCCGTCGAACAGCACATGCACCGCGATCGCATCGAGGGCGCGCGCCTGTTGCTCCAATGAGGCGATCGTTTCGCGATTCATGCTTGGTGGTCCTTTGTGGTGTCGTGTCAGCGTGAGTAGAGGCCGTCGAGTCGCCCGCGCGCCAAGACGGGGCCGCGTGCTGCCGCGAGGACAGCCCGGGGCCTTGCCGTGCCCAGGTCCGCCCGGCCGACGGCCGACGTGATGGGAGTGGCGAGAGCGAACAGTTGGAAGACGTACCGGTGCACGCCGTGTCCCTTGATCGGCTCCGGCCCCCGATAGCCGCGGCCCATTCCGGACCGCAGCACCTGTACGCCCGGGATGCTCCCGGCAACGTTCAACGCTCCGGGGGGCAACATATCGAGCTCGGGTTCGATCAGGGAGACGCAGTGCACGAACGGGCTGCGGGTCGGGGAATCGACATCCTCGACGACCAGCAGGAGTTGCGCGGTCTCGTCGGGCGTCCCGTGCCATGCCAGTGTTGGCGAGAGGTTCTCACCGCCGACGCGCAGCCCGGCGTGGGCTGCGGGGATCGTGCCGTTGTGTTCGACATCGCTGCTGCGCAGATCGAGGGTCTCCGGCCCAGCAAGAGCCGGAGAATTCCAGGCCAGTTTCGCTTCGCCGGCCCGCTTGTTCTTCAGCAGGGTTCCCAGAATTGCCATGGTGCCGTCCTTATTTGTTGCAGGTCAATAGCGGTCGGAGTCAGGCGCGAGCGCCGCTACGAGCTCGTCGGTGGTGGCGATCTCCCCGAGCCAGGCGAGCTTGACACGGACCACGGGTAAGCCGTGGGCTGGAAAGGCTGCAGCTTGATCTCGTCGGTCGGGACGGCAGTTGGTCGTCCGAGGATGCCTTTCTGCAGGTCGAGGCGAACCAACGCGGGTGTCATCGAGGTTGACAGCGGACATGGGTACCCCTCTCTCCTTGCTGGTCTGCTCACGTGGGCGTCCACGCCGGGCACCGGGCGATCCGAACTCGTCGTCGGCGCGGCCCGCGTTGATGGAGAGCGACGGGCCGTCCAGACTGATTGTATACAGAGTAGTGTACACTCTGTATCCATGGGCACTGCGACGGGAACGTCAATAAGTGAGGTGAGGTCGGTCGGATGAGCGAGCGGGTGAATCAGAGTCAACGCGCTTACGAGCAACTGCGAGATGAGATCGTGCAGTGGGAGCTGCCGCCGGGTACCCACCTCAACGAGGTCCCGTTGGCGGAACGCCTGAGCGTGTCGCGGACGCCGCTGCGTGAGGCGGTGCAACGCCTGGCGCGTGATGGACTGGTCACGATCATTCCGGGCCGCGGTGCGCTCGTCGCCCAGCTCTCGCTGCAAGACGTTGTGCATCTGTTCCAGATGCGCGAGGCACTGGAGCCTTACGCCGCGCGTCTGTGCGCGCGCAACCCCGACCGTGGTGAATTCGGCAAGCTGCGTGCGGCATTCGAAGATCAGAAGGACCTTTTCGCGAAGGGATCGTCGCCGCAGGGCGACTACGCCGAGTACTACACGTTGATCAAGCGCATGGACAACGCGATCGATAAGGGAAGTGGCAATCCCTACGTGCGCGAGTCACTGGAAAGGTTGCGCACACAACTGCAGCGACTGCGCCAGATCGCCAAACGCCGACCACCGCGCATGCAGCAGACCGTGTCAGAGCATCTGGCCATATGTGCGGCCATCCAGGACGGCGATGAAGCCGCCGCTGCGCAGGCCACTGTCCTGCACATCAACAACAGTCTGCACAACATCGTCGCCGCGATGACCGATGACGTGATCGGCCATACCACCTTCGCCACCCCGACTACTGCCGACTGACACGAACAGGAGAGCCACCGTGACACCCGCCGACGGAAACAAGGTGAGCCGCCCCTCGACCCGTTCGGTGGGCGTGCGCCTGCGCGACTTGTTCACCACCGACGATGGACTGCTGCTGCCCGGCGTACCCAATGCGCTCACCGCGCTCGTCGCACAGGACCTCGGGTTCGACGCCGTCTACCTCACCGGCGCGGGACTCACCAACACCTACCTCGGTCTGCCGGACATCGGCCTGATTTCACTACCGGAAGTCGCGGCGACCACCGCCGCTATCGCGGACGCGGTTGACGTGCCTCTTGTCGTCGACGCGGACACCGGCTTCGGCAATGCCGTCGCGGTCGCACGCACGGTACGTGTCCTGGAACGTGCCGGGGCCGCCGGTCTCCAGCTGGAGGACCAGGTCGCGCCGAAGCGGTGCGGGCATTTCGACGGTCAGGAAGTGATCAGCGCGGCCGAAATGGTGCAAAAGATCCACGCCGCGGTCGACGCCCGCAGCGACGAGAACACCGTGATCATCGCCCGGACCGACGCCCGCGCAAACCTTGGTCTCGACGCCGCACTCGACCGCGCCGCAGCCTACGCGGCAGCCGGGGCCGATGTCCTTTTCATTGAGGGCCTCCACTCACGCGAAGAACTGCGTGCAGCAGGCAAATGCATGCCACGAATTCCGAAGCTGGCGAACATGGTCGAAGGCGGGAAAACACCCCTTCTGAGCCGGGATGAATTGGTAGCCATGGGCTTCTCCATCATTCTTTACGCCAACGCCGCCATGCAGGGGGCGATCCTGGGCAGCCAAACAGTGCTGAGGAGTCTGCGCGACACCGGTTCGCTGGATGCGGCTCGCGATCAGCTCGCGCCGTGGGAAGAACGGCAACGCCTGGTCCGCAAGGCCAGCTACGACGAACTCGAACACCGCTACGGCGCGCACTGATTCGCGATGAACAGGCAGCACGACGGACTCTGAGCAGCGAAATGGACGGATCGAAGCGACTGCCAACCGGGCGTCAGAACTTCATGAGTTCAAATACCGATCACACACGGAAGGCCGATCTAAATGACCGATTCCACCATCACAGCAGACCGTGAGGAGTTGTTCGCCAAGCTGGCCGACCCCGCCACCACCGGCAAGTTCTTCGAGCGCGTATCCGACAGCGTGTCCTGGACCGTGGAGGGCACTCATCCACTGGCCGGCACCTACACGAGCAAGCAGGCCTTTTTCGATTCCACCTTCGCCATATTGGGTCCATTGATGCGCGACGGCCTGAACCTCGAGGTGCAGAACCTGCACGTTGCCGGCGACTACACCATCGCGGAACTCCAAGCGATGGCCACGACCACCGAGGGCGTTCCGTTCGACAATCGATACTGCTGGGTGTGCCGTTTCGACGGTGACCTCATTGTCGAGGTCCGCGCGTACCTCGATTCGGCGATGGTCGCCTACGTCATCGGCCGCGCCGACGCCCTCTCGAGGAACTGAAAGCCGCATGAATTACTACTCGAACGCATTTGCGGTATGCGCATCCCTGGCCGCATTTGGGCTAGGTCTATATAACGTCCTGCACGCCCGTCGAGCGCCCATAAGGGCTAGGCAGCGTGAGCTTCGGAGTAAATTACGCGACATTCTCTATGAGCTCAAACATGAGTGGCAGAACCGTCAGAGCGATTTGGTGCTCCGCGCTTCGATTCTTCCTGAGGCCTTCCCAAAGACTCGAGATGCACTACCCAGGCTCGACGAAATCTCGGGTGGATTAGAACAACCGGACAACACGGACGTACAGATGCTCATGCACAACGTGGCGGCGGCTCTCAGCGCGTTCGAACGGGCTGATCCGATTGATAAGCTCGTTGATTGGAGTGGTGAAATCATCGCAGCCATAGACCGGGCGCTAAACATTATCAATGACATGGAACGCGGTTCGCGCCGTAACCGTAAACGGAGAATATACGAATTGTAATTGTCCGTGCGCTTTGCCCGATCCCGTTCTGCCTGTCACGGTCCCGCATGGTCTGACGTGCGCCTTCGCCGCTCGTCTTTCGAGATGTCCGCCCCGCCTCAGTCTCATTCGGCTGTCACTCCTGGGAGGCCGGCAGGACTTGTCGATGCCGCGGAACACCTGTTCGTGTTCGAAGATCTGAAAGTCCGCGGACCGACGTGACGCGTCCGGGTGGCCCCCGCCGTGCCCGGTGAGTCAGACGCCGGCACCCACCGTTGAGACGGTGGTGCTAACTTCGTGCCCTTCCGGGTCTATTCGCTGGACTCAGTTGTGAGCCCGTTGGTCAGCAGACCGACCCACTGTCAACATTTCAGATCGGACACCCATCGCAGGAACCGTGTGACAGGTGAGAAGGGCCCGGTCATCGGTGCTGCTGGTCGGGCACGGCTTCGGATCAATGTCGGGGTCGCTGAGGCTGGTTGGTGCTCGGCGGTCAACGATGAGTCGGTGATCGGCGACTGGGTAACACTCATGGCGTCGCGTTGTGTCCGTTCGATTTTCGTGGTCGGCGCGCCCGCCCTCGGCGGCTCGGGTCGGGTTCGGTGGCATATGTCTGCTCGAGCTCCTCCAAGGCTTCCCGGCAAAACACTGCGAGCCGCTGCACGTGGGGCAGCGAATCCCCGCAAGCGGTAAATGAAAAGTTGAGCCACCCGGCGTAGGAGACAGCCACGGTGTTGAGGGCCTGTCCGCCATACAGCACGGTGAGGGCGTAGATCTCGCGCAATCGGGCACCATTGAGATACTTCGCTGTGCGCGGTCCGGGCACGTTGGAGATGGGAATGTTGAACATGGGCGGCAGGTGACCGCCCAACCCGACAACCTGTTCGAGGAGAATCGGTGTGGTGACGAGCAACGTGTAAGTGTCGATCGTGTCGCCAAGTTGCTGCAGCCGCTTTTTGGCCTGCCCGGTCGCCGAGCGGATCGTGTCGAAACGCTGCCGTACATCGTCGACGTCGGTGGCCAGCGAAACCATCGCCCAGCTGATCGAGTTGCCGGCCTCCCGTGTTTTGTTGACCCGCCGCACCGACACCGGGATGTTGGTGATCAGCGGTTGTGTGGGCAATGTGCCAACGTCGGCCAGGTAGCGCCGAAGTCCGCCGGAACACATCGCCAGCACAACGTCGTTGATGGTGCCGCCGGCCCGCTCGGCCAGGGCCGAGAAGCGACCCAAGTCGTAGGACTCGGTGGCGACGCGCCGGTGCGCGGTGATTGGGGTGTTGATGGTGGTGCGCGGGGCACTCCAGGGGCGAGCCGACACTCCGCCGGCCGCGCGATACACCGCGCGCACTGCACCCACCATCCGTCGGGGCGTTGTGCGCAGATCACCGATCATGGCCAGCGCGTCAGCCGGCATCCGGGCAGCAGCTTCGACCACTGCGGGCAGCCCTCGACCAGACCACCCCGGCTTGGGCGTATGCGGATCGGATGTCGGCCGCGAACGGTTGCGCCGCAAGGACGCTGCCCACATGGGCGGCATGTCGCGGGAAGCAGGGTCATCTGACAACCAGGCATCGACGAAACCCAGGGCGGCCACTCCATCGGCGAGGGCATGGTGCATCCTGCCGAAGATGGCGAACCGCCCATCAGGCAGACCCTCGATGACGTGGAACGTCCACAACGGGTCAGCCTTGTTCAACGCAATGCCTTGTAATTGGGAAATCAGCACGCCGAGATCGCGTTCGTCACCGAGGGCTGGCAACGCGTAGTGATACACATGCCGGTCAGGATCGATGTGATCGACGGTTTCCCATTGTGGCCACAGGCGGCCGAGTCCGGAGCGTTTCAGTTTGCGGTTGAACGGAACTACCGGAGTGGTGTATCGCCGCATGTCGTCAACGAGGTGGTGGACAAACCGCGGACCGGCGTCCGGCGGTGGATCGAAGACACACAAGATGCCGCCGTGCATCAGATTGCTGGCCGACTCGAGCAGCAGCCAGCCCGCGTCGAGTACGCCGAGCGTGTGGACGGGTGCGGACCGGCCGGCAGGTCGGTTCATCGCCGATGCTCAGCGCGGGGCGGGCAGGTCGTCGGCCGGCAGCGGTCAAAAGGTGGTGTCACCGCGTCGGAAACGGGCGGGCTCATAGCTGGCAGGATGGCGGCGACTGCGGTCGGGCCTGCGCCAGGATGTCAGACATTGCGGCTTTGACCCTTCCAATATGGTTTGCGCAGAACCTTTTTGAGGATCTTGCCGGTGGCGCTGCGTGGCAACTCGGGCAAGACATCGACGCTGCGCGGGCATTTGTAGGTGGCCAAGCGTTCGCGGGTGAACGCGATCAGCTCATCGGGGTCGACGGTCTGGTCCGGCTTTGGGGCGACGATGGCCTTGACCTCCTCGCCCCATTTGGGATGCGGGATTCCGATGATCGCGACCTCCTCGACGGCGGGGTGCTGCTGGATCACCTGCTCGACCTCCGGCGAGTAGATGTTCTCCCCGCCGCTGATGATCATGTCCTTGACGCGATCGACGATGAACACGAAGGCACCGTCGTCGACCTGCCCTATGTCGCCGGTGCGGTACCAGCCGTCGGCAGTGATGGATTCGGCTGTGGCGTCGGGGTTGCCCCAGTAGCCGGACATGACCTGCGTGCCGCGGAACCAGAGTTCGCCGGGCTGGCCGGGCTCGACATCCTCGCCGCTGGTCGGGGTGACGACGCGCATCTCTACTGCGGGTAGGCGTGTTCCGGCGGAGGCGAGCCGTTCGGGGTGCGCTTGGTCGCGGTGGGCTTCAGGCCCGAGGGTCGTCACCACGCCGGCGAGCTCGGTGGCGCCGTACACCTGAATGAAGTTCGCGTCCGGCCATGCGGCAAGTGCGGCGTTCAGCACGGGCGCCGGGCACGGTGAGGCTCCGTACCCGATCCATTTCAGCGACGCCAATGCGTCGATCGCCTGCTCGCCGGCGTTGAGGATGCCTGCGATCACGGCCGGCACCAGGAACGCATGGGTTACACCACTGGCGATCGCGCCGACCAGGCTCGGCACGTCCGCCGAGCGCAGGACGGTACTCTGCACGCCCTGGTGGATGGCAATCAGCGCGTAGCTGGTGCCGCCGACGTGGAACATCGGCATGGCCACGAGGTTGTGGTCGCCGTCTTCGAATCGGAATGCAGTCGCGACGCTTTCCGAATGTGCCACCGCACCTTTGTGGGTGATCATCGCGCCCTTGGGGAACCCGGTGGTACCGGAGGTGTAGATAAGGAACGCGCTGTCGTCGGGACTCACGTCGGGCTGCTGACCCGCCGGCGTCGCAGCCCCGAGCAAGCCTTCGTACTCGTCGCGGTCGCCACCCACGATCACGACGCGTTCGAGCTTGCAGAGTTTGTCCCGGATACCTTCGACTGCGGCGCTGGATTCGGGGCCGACAAACACGATCCGAGCGGTGCTGTCGTTCAGTACGTATACGAGCTCGTCGGCGGTGAGCCGCCAGTTCAGCACCGCATCGACGGCCCCGATCGCGGACGCGCCGAGCGTGACCTCCAGGCACGCCGGCGTGTTCTTGTCCACAAACGCCACCACATCGCCGCGTTTGATCCCGGCCCCGAGCAAGGCACCCGACAGTCGGTGGATCCGGTCGCGCCACTGCGACCACGTCCACTGCCGATCCTCGAATTTGATCGCGACATCGTCGGGGCGGGTCTTCGCCCAATGCTCGACCCGGTCACTGAGTAAACCGGTAGCGGAACGTGTCTCGGTCATGGTCGCCTCCGTTGCGCCAAGATGTCGCTACGAGCATCCCACCGATCGAGCGACCACAAACGCGCGTTAACCGATCCCGCCCGGGCCGATCGACCAGCACCGGTCCTGGATAGCCGACGTCCGGCGCCGGAGCGAGCGCATTCACGCCAATGCCTACTTGGCAAAGCCCCCATCCGCCGATTCAATTTCAGAGAAACACTGCCACTCAATCGACAAGGTGGGCTGGGAACGTTGCACGATCCTTCAAGAGTCACGCCCTAGTTCCACCAACGGCAGCCCTGCCGACCAGTGCGGTGATGAGGGTGCGCGCCGCGGCGCCCTCGGCGGTCGGCAGCAACGGGTACACGTGCTGTGCACCGGGTTGCTCGTGGTAGTCGACGGATACCCCCGCGTCTTTTGCGCGGACCGCGAAGTCGCAG